>LXOW01311861.1_pt1 | contig 31758 bp, 32 predicted proteins | sample 1368591 | NCBI WGS metagenome assembly LXOW01 (sample SAMN04884650, study PRJNA319009) | bovine gut metagenome | isolation source: Cow rumen | host: Bos taurus | place: Italy: Legnaro (PD) | collected 2014-07-09
AGCGTAATATGCCTTACGGCATCGCGGGCAGGATGCCCACGTCCCCGGTTGTCACCCGCGTTAATCCCTCCCTCCCCTTGGGGGAGGGCCGGGGAGAGGTCTCAGGCCCGGGGTGGGGCTTTACTGTGGACGGCTATAGTTAGGTGCCTCACTGGTGATAATCACCTCGTGTGGATGACTCTCCAGCATTCCAGCGTTGGTGATACGTGTGAACTTGGCCTGATGCAGCGCTGCGATGTCCTTGGCTCCGCAATAGCCCATACCTGAGCGCAGACCACCTACGAGCTGGTATATCACCTCCTGCACCGTTCCCTTGTAAGGCACACGTCCGGCAATGCCTTCGGGCACGAGTTTCTTCGTCTCTGCCACGCCGCTTTGGAAATAACGGTCCTTTGAACCGTTCTCCATAGCCTCCAGTGAACCCATGCCGCGATATGACTTGAACTTACGTCCGTTGAAGAGGATTGTCTCGCCTGGAGCCTCCTCCGTACCGGCCACGAGTGAGCCTATCATCACACTGAAGCCTCCTGCTGCCAGTGCCTTCACCACGTCGCCAGAGTAGCGCAGACCGCCATCGGCGATGAGCGGTACTCCTGTGCCCTCCAGGGCCTTTGCCACGTCGTATACGGCAGAGAGCTGTGGTACGCCCACACCGGCTACCACGCGGGTAGTGCAGATAGAGCCGGGACCAATGCCCACCTTTACGGCATCGGCTCCAGCCTCAACGAGAGCCTTTGCTGCCTCACCCGTAGCAATGTTGCCTACCACGATATCTACCTCCGGGAAGGCGGCCTTGGCCTCGCGTACCTTCTCTATTACTCCGGCAGAGTGTCCGTGTGCGGTATCGATGATGATGGCATCCACGCCAGCCTTCACCAGTGCCTCCATGCGCTGGAACGTGTCGGCAGTGACACCCACGCCGGCAGCCACGCGCAGACGGCCCTTGTTATCCTTGCAGGCCATAGGTTTGTCAGCGGCCTTCGTGATGTCCTTATATGTTATGAGACCAAGGAGGTGGTTCTCGCTGTCCACAACGGGCAGCTTCTCAATCTTGTGTTCAAGGAGTATCTTGGAGGCGCTCTCCAAGTCTACCTGCTGATGTGTCACCACCAGGTTCTTGCTTGTCATCACCTCGTCAATCTTACGGCTACGGTCTGTCTGGAAACGCAGGTCGCGGTTTGTCACTATGCCCACAAGCTTATTGTCGCTGTCCACCACGGGGATGCCGCCGATGTGATACTCTGTCATCAGTTCGAGAGCATCATTGACGGTCTTGCCGCGCATGATGGTCACAGGGTCGTAGATCATGCCGTTCTCAGCACGCTTCACGATAGCCACCTGGCGCGCCTGCTCCTCTATGCTCATATTCTTATGGATAACACCTATGCCGCCCTCGCGTGCTATGGCAATAGCCATAGGAGCCTCTGTCACCGTGTCCATAGCGGCAGTAACAAATGGTATCTTCAGTTCAATATTTCGTGAGAACTTAGTGCTCAGCGACACCTCGCGGGGCAATACTTCGGAATAGGCTGGTATGAGCAGCACATCGTCGAAGGTGATACCTTCCATAACGACTTTGTCTTCAATGAATGATGCCATAATGAATGTTTTTATTTTGAAATTTGGGTGCAAAGGTACTAAAATTAATTGAAAATTGAAAATTGATAATTGAAAATTATGGCATTTTCTTTTTTTTTGTTACCTTTGCAACTGATTTTTAACCCTTAGTAACATTATCCCTCATATATACACCTTATACAAGATGTTTATTCTGAACTACCTCGACATCCTTGGCCGGTACGTCATGCTCATGTGGCGCGCCCTGGCCATTCCCGACCGCTGGCACATGTTCTGGAAGCAGTATGTCAAAGAGATGGCCTCCCTCGGCGTCGACTCCATTGGCATCGTGTTGCTCATCTCGTTCTTCATCGGTGCCGTGATATGCATTCAGATGAAACTGAACATACAGTCGCCCTGGATGCCCCGCTGGGTCAGCGGATACACCACGCGAGAGATTATGCTGCTGGAGTTCTCCAGCTCTATCATGTGTCTCATCCTGGCAGGCAAGGTAGGCAGCAACATCGCCTCTGAGCTCGGCACCATGCGCGTGACGCAGCAGATTGACGCCCTTGACATCATGGGCGTGAACAGCGCCAACTACCTCATCGCTCCCAAGGTGCTGGGGCTCATCACCCTGATGCCGGCCCTGGTAATCTTCGCCGACGTGATGGGCATCATAGGAGCCTATGCCACAGCCTACATAGGCCACATCCTTGCTCCTGACGACCTCACCCTCGGACTGCAGCACTCATTCAACTCATGGTTCGTATGGATGTCGATAATAAAGAGTATGGTCTTTGCCTTTATCATAGCCAGCGTCTCCAGCTTCTGCGGCTACACCGTTGAGGGCGGCTCCGTTGAGGTGGGCAAGGCAAGCACCTCGGCAGTGGTAAGTTCCAGCGTGCTGATTCTCTTCGCCGATGTCTTCCTGACACAACTGCTGTCATGATGCTATTGTACATGAATAGATGAAAATTGTACGCGGTAAATGGTAAATGAATAGATGATAGAAGTAAAATCCCTATATAAATCCTTTGGCGACAGAGAGGTCCTGAGCGACATCTCCGCCACATTCGAGAATGGCAAGACCAACCTCATCATCGGCCAGTCAGGCTCAGGCAAGACGGTGCTGATGAAGAACCTCGTAGGCCTTCTCACTCCCACACGCGGCGAGATACTCTACGACGGACGTAACTTCATCGGCGTAGGCAAGCACGAGAAGGCCCGCATGCGCCGTGAGATGGGCATGCTCTTCCAGTCGGCAGCGCTCTTCGACTCCCTCACCGTGATGGAGAACGTCATGTTCCCCCTCGACATGTTCTCGTCCATGACCCTGCGCGAGCGCCGCAAGAGGGCACAGGAGTGCCTTGACCGCGTGAACCTTCCCGATGCCGGAGCGAAATATCCCGCAGAGATTAGTGGTGGCATGCAGAAGCGTGTAGCCATTGCGCGTGCCATAGCCCTCAATCCTAAATACCTCTTCTGCGATGAGCCCAACTCCGGCCTTGACCCCAAGACGTCGCTCGTCATCGACCAGTTGCTTCACGATATCACAGTGGAATATGGCATCACCACTATCGTCAACACCCACGACATGAACTCCGTGATGGGCATAGGCGACAATATCATCTTCATCTATAAGGGCCACATCGACTGGCGCGGCAACAAGGACATGGTGATGTCGGCCACCAACAAGCACCTCAACGACCTCGTATTTGCCTCAGACCTCTTCAAGAAAGTAAAAGAAGTGGCACAAACCCCAAATACAAGAATTGATAATTGATAATTATGATTACCCTTTCCCGCAAAACCAAAACGGCGCAAGGCGCGAGGACGGGTCACATTTCGGCACCATCTCTGTCGAGTATTTCCATAACACCTCCTCGCTCATCGGCGTGGGTGCAATCTTTGGATACGGACAGCTGCAGGGACGCGCCCTGAATGAAGAAATACCAGAAAAGCATGACAATGTTTCAATATTCGTCAGTTCGTTTGACTATCGCCGAAGGTCTTGCGCTCCAGTAGGTGCTCAGGCGCAAGCGGAGTCCTCCGTCTTGGGTATGAAGAAAAATGCCAGCACTTTTTCTTGCATATCTCAAAACTTAATCGTACTTTTGCAGCAGAATTCTAAAAACTGAACGATTATAGCAGATGAAAAGAGTGAAGATTGTTGCGTTGCTTCTGGCCCTCACAGGCATTACCACCGCCTGCGGGCAAAAGGGCTATGAAGATGCTGAGGTGGAGGAGTTTGCCAGGCTCGTTGAGGATTCTACGGTTATGGTGCTTGATGTAAGGACGCTGGAAGAATACGGCGCGGGACACCTTAAGCGCGCCATAAATATAGACGTGAAGCAGGAGGGATTTGCTTCTACGGCAGAATTCATGCTGCCGAAGGAATGTACCATTGCAGTCTATTGCCGCAGCGGACGACGCTCGGCCCACGCGGCAGAACTCCTTGCAGAGAAGGGGTATAAGGCCGTCAACCTGAAAGGAGGAATCCTATCATGGGAGAAGGCCGGCAAGGCGGTTGAACGGTGATGATGGTGATGTCTGCGATGGTATCGCAGACTCTTCAATAAAAGATAAGGGGCTGGTGATGAAGATGTTGTCGTACGCGGATTCGAACCACGACAAACAGAACCAAAACCTGTTGTGCTACCATTACACCATACGACAAGCAACCGTTTATGACTCTCGCTGCATAAAGTAAAAATGCGAAAGCGGGTGCAAAGGTACGATTAAGTTTTGAGATATGCAAGAAAAAGACAAAGTTTTTTTAGGATGAAGATATTAATTATGAATGGCCCTAACCTGAACCTGCTTGGTGTCAGGGAACCGGGTATCTATGGTAACAGTTCGTTTGAGAGTTACCTCCCATCATTGCGGGAGCGCTATCCTGACGTGGAATTGGAATATTTCCAGAGCAATGTGGAAGGTGAGATGATCAATAAGCTGCAGGAGGTAGGTTTCACTTATGATGGTGTGGTGCTGAATGCCGGTGCCTATACCCACACGAGTATCGCTCTCCATGACTGCATTCGCTCGCTGCGCTGCCCCGTGGTGGAGGTACATATAAGTAATGTACACACACGCGAGGATTTCCGCCACCACTCATATCTCTCGCCAGCATGCAAAGGCGTGATATGCGGATTCGGCCTGGACTCTTACCGCCTCGCTATTGAAGCGCTCATTTGCAAGTGAAGAGTGAAGAGTGAGGTGTGAAGTATCAGCTATGCCGCCCCCTCTCCTTGGGAGAGGGTTGGGGTGAGGTTTGTCCTGATTATCGTCAGTCCGTCGCGCAGAGGCATAAGAACTTTCGACACACGAGCATCGTTGGCTATGTAGTCGTTGAAGTTGCGTATGCCCTTTGTCTGCGGGTCGGACGAATAGCCGGGGTCGGTGACGTGTCCATCCCACAACGTATTGTCGGCCATGATGAATGCCCCCGGGCTCATCAGCGGCAGCAACGTCTCATAGGTCTCGATGTATGTGCGTTTGTCACCATCGAGGAAAGCCATATCGAAGGTGATATTCTCCGTTTGTGCTATGCGCGGTGCCTCTGTTATTGCATCGCCAATGATGAATGTCACCAGGTCGGCCCACGGGGACCCTTCTATCCAACGACGTGTGAAGGGTTCCTGCTCATCGTTTATCTCGAAAGTCCAAAGATGGGGGGGATTGGGTGTCTGCGATGATATCGCAGACTCTCCGACGGGCTCATTGATGAAAGAAGATTGAGAGCCTGCATTCAGTAGTGAGGCCAAGCCTTCGGCCATGCACAAAGCGGAATAGCCTGAGAAGGTGCCTACCTCTATGATGTTACGCGGGCGTATCATCTGAACGAGCATCTTTAGCAGGCGTCCCTGCAGATGTCCGCTTGCCATGCGTCCATGCAGCATCTCTATGTTTGTGGCCCTCCACAGCCGATGCAGATAGTCGGGCTCGGCGTCGCTATGTGAGAGAACATAGTCGTCGAGCAATGCCTCGCCGCTGAGCGTAGTATGGTTGGGATTCTGAGTATGGCTCTTCATGAAATATTCCTTATCTGTTTCTTGACCCATAGGCTATGCGCCGATGTTGGAAGTCGGAGGCACGTTTCTCTGAGCTTGCCGACAGTTTTCCCGTCAGATACTTCTCCATTATGAGTCCTCCGATAGGCACACCGTAGTCGGCTCCGAAACCGCCGTTCTCCACATAGACAGCAACGGCTATCTTGGGGTCGTTCATCGGTGCAAAGCCCATGAATACGGAGTGGTCCTGTCCACGGTTCTGGGCCGTTCCGGTCTTGCCGCACACCTCAAACGGCATACTGCCGAGAGCCTTACATGTGCCACCAAGGACGGAGCTTCGCATACCTGCCACAACGAGGTCATAGGCCTTTGCCGAAGCCTTGGTGTAGCGTTTGTTTGTATAAAGGGTGTCAAGAGGCTCGCCTTGAACGCTCTTCACCACATGCGGCGTATAGAAATACCCACGGTTGGCGATGGTAGCTCCGAGGTTGGCTATCTGCAATGGTGTGAGGTTCACCTCACCCTGACCAATGGAGATGGAGATGATGGTGAGGCCGTTCCACGACCCTTTGTAGGCATTGTCGTAATAGGTGCCATTGGGTATGAGGCCTCGTTTCTCGCCTGGCAGGTCGATGCCCAGCCTATAGCCGAATCCCATGCTCACCATATAGTCGCGCCATGTGTTCATGGCATTAAGCGGCTTACCGTATTTCTTGCGGTTACCTATCATATAGTACAGTCCCCAGCAGAAGTATCCGTTGCACGATGTGGAGAGAGCCCCTACGAGTGCTATCGGCGAGGAGTGACCGTGACAACCCACATGCAATCCTTTGTAAGAGAAGCCATGATGGCACGGGAAGGCTGTGGTAGGGCTGAGAATTCCCTCGGTGATGAATGTGAGTGCCTGTGATGTCTTGAAGGTAGAGCCCGGGGGATACTGTCCCATGATGCTTCGGTTCAGCAGCGGTTTCCACACATCCATCTCCAGCGCATGATGACTCTTGCCGCGCTTGCGGCCTGTCATGAGACGCGGGTCGTATGACGGCGATGACACCATGCAAAGCACCTCCCCCGTCTTAGGGTCTAAAGCCACGATACTGCCTATCTTACCTTCCATGAGACGCTCTCCAAGAGCCTGCAGCTCGATGTCGATGCCGAGGGTGAGGTTCTTGCCTGCCACGGGCTTACGGTCGAACTTACCGTTCTGATAGCGCCCCTGCACCCTGCCTCTGGCATCACGCAGCAACACCTGCATGCCTTTCTCGCCACGCAGCTGCTTCTCATAGGAGCGCTCCACGCCAAGCTTTCCTATATAGTCACCCCGCTGATAATACTCGTCGGCATCGATGTCACGCTGAGACACCTCAGCGATGTCGCCAAGCACATGGGCTGCATAGGGATACTGATACTGGCGAAGGGTGCGTCGCTGTATGGAGAATCCAGCGAAACGATAAAGCTTCTCACGGAAGATGGCAAAATCTTTCTCATCAAGCTGCGTAAGAAACACCTGTTGTACGAATCGCGAATAGCCCGGATTCTTGGATCTATCCTTGATATCGGCCATGCGCTTGATGAAGTATTCCTTGGTAATGCCAAGGGTATTGCAGAAGGCCAGCGTGTCAAGATGTTCGCCCACCTCGTTCATCACTACCATAACATCATAGCAGGGCTGGTTATACACCAGCAGTTTCCCGTTACGATCGTAGATTACGCCACGGGCAGGATAATCTATTTTCTTCAGAAAGGCATTCGAGTCGGCACTCTTACGGTAGTCTTCGCTCATCACCTGAAGAGCGAAAAGGCGGAGGATGTAGACGATAACGATAATCAGTGCTGCTCCCGCTATGACGTATTTACGGTAAGAGAAGTCGGGCACGGCTATATGGCGTCGATGAAAAGGATAAAGAGGAGTGTGACAAGGAGACTTCCCCCTATCGTCATAGCCAGATACTGCCAGTCAGCAAGACTGAAGGCATCGAGCATGAAGAAGATGGTGCAGTATGTCAGGATGAGGCAAAAAGCATAGAAGGAAAACTTCCAGAACCCCATCGTCTTTATGGAAGGCTTGAAGTCTGGTCCGTCCTCGCGTCCCAGGAACAGTTCGAGGAAATATGACTGCATGAAGCCTACTGCCGTCAGAGCCGTCATGGCTAACCCATGAGTGTTAGAGAACATGTCTACCAGGGCTCCAAGTAAGAAACACAGTAACAACTTCTGCCACTTATGGAAATGACGAGGCAGCTGCAAGACGAAATAGACGTATATCATTGGTGTGGCCACACCCATGATACGGACATTGTTGAAGAACAATGCCTGTAGGAGTGCGAGCACTATGATGTTTATGATATACCTTGCTTTCATCCTTTGCCTATTGTCTTGTTACTACCTGTAGCGTATCCTGAGCGCGGCGCATCAGCTCAATATGCTCCTCCACCTTGCCGTTGTCTATGACACACACATCGCGCAGCGTAGCAAAGTCGGTATACAGATGTACCTGTAACCTGTATGACATACCGTCAGGTGAATTATACACATGCAGTATCTTTCCCACAGGAATGCCTGGAGGGAACACCGTGGAATAGCCTGAGGTAACGACACGCTCGTAAAGCTTGAACTTAGCATGACGCGGGATATCGTCGACGTATGCCTTGTTGCTCTCCCCGCCTGTCCAGTGGAGATATCCGAAGTATCCGCGACGCTCTATCATACAGCTGATGCTCGAGCGGGAGTTGAGAACGGGAATGACAATGGAGTAATGGGGACCGGTCATGTATACTATTCCCACGACACCGTTGCCCGACACTACGCCCATATCCTTGCGAACGCCGTCAGCCTCACCCTTATTGATGGTGATGAGATTGTCCTTGCCCGACACGCTGTTGTCTACCACCTTTGCAGGTATTACCTTATAGTCGGCAAGAAGGCCTATCTTGCTCAGCTGCACGGAATCCTCGCCAAGGCGCTGCAGTTCTTTCTGAAGGCTCTCCACCTTGTGATGCAGCCATACGTTCTGATGCGTCAGCTCTTCATTGGCACGGGCGAGGTTAAAGAACGTCGTCACCTTCGACCTTCCCTCATACACCCATCCCACCACGGTATTAGTGGTGGAGAGCCACGTTGCGCCTTGATAACGCCCGGAGGAGAACAATAAGGTAAGCCCTATCACCTCAAGGAGGATGAATAGGGCCCAATGACAGTGGTCGCGTATGAAGTCTATAAGATTTCGCATCTATGCGCTGTTACCTTTATATGTTGTCCCCTACCCTGCCAGGGGGAAGGATGTTCTTGTCGTTCTATCTCATCAGGAAAGAGAAGTTATTGATGTTCTTCAGTGCTATGCCAGCACCAAGAGCAACGCTGCGAAGCGGATCCTCTGCAATGTGGAAAGGAATGCCTATCTTCGACTCAAGGCGCTTGTCCAGTCCGCGCAGCAAAGCACCGCCGCCACTGAGCCAGATACCATTCTTCACAATGTCGGCATAGAGCTCAGGAGGTGTCACCTCAAGTGCTGAGAGCACTGCAGCATCAATCTTCGCCACGGTCTTGTCTATACAGTGGGCTATTTCCTGATAGCATACGTTGACCTCCATAGGCAGTGCCGTGATGCGGTTAGGGCCATACACGGTATAGTCTTCTGGGGCATCGTTGCCCAAGTCAGCCAGTGCAGAGCCCACATTTATCTTGATACGCTCTGCCATACGCTCTGAAACGCGCATGTTGTGATGGCGTGACATGTACTCCTGAATGTCAGAGGTGAGCTCATCACCAGCAACACGTATGGAGGTGTTGCTCACGATGCCTCCAAGAGATATTACGGCAATCTCAGTGGAGCCGCCACCGATGTCTACTATCATATTGCCTTCAGGAGCCTCCACATCAATGCCGATGCCTACGGCTGCTGCCATGGGCTCGAAGATAAGATATACGTCACGTCCGTCGGCATGCTCGGCAGAGTCGCGGACTGCACGAAGCTCTACCTCTGTGCTGCCCGAGGGCACACCGATGACCATACGGAGAGACGGGGAAAAGAGATGACGCCCTGCAGGAACCATCTTGATAAGGCCGCGCATCATCATCTCACAAGCTGAGAAATCGGCAATGACACCATCTTTCAAAGGACGGATGGTCTTGATGCGGTCATTGGTCTTCTCATACATACTCTTGGCCACGTCGCCAACAGCTATCATCTGATTGGTCTCGCGGTCTATTGCAACGACAGATGGCTGGTCTACCACAATCTTATCATCCTGCATGATGATAGTGTTGGCAGTGCCAAGGTCCATCGCTATTTCTCTGGTGAATGAAAAAAAACCCATTATTGGTGTAGGATATTATGGAGTATTTACAAATTAACGAAGCTATGAATTCCGATACTTGGATTACTTATTCGTTGAAACGAACCAGCTGTTGATAGCTGTGTCATAGTGAGAGCTTACACCGAAGGCACGTGTGGCAAACATGCGACGCTGCTCAAGAGTGGTCTGTGCACCATTCTCCTTGAGGATATCGAGAAGCACGCCATACTCAGCCTTGGAAGGCACGATGACTACATCGTTAAAGTTCTTTGCTCCGGCACGTATGAGAGAGATACCGCCGATGTCTATCTTCTCAATGATATCTGCTTCTGAAGCACCTTCTGCCACTGTCTGCTCAAAAGGATAGAGGTCTACGATAACGAGGTCTATCTCAGGTATCTCATACTTTGCCATCTGCTCCTGATCACTCTGCAGGCTGCGACGGCCAAGGATTCCACCGAACACCTTTGGATGAAGCGTCTTCACGCGTCCACCGAGGATGCTGGGATATGTCGTAACGTTCTCAACGGCCTCACACTCGTAGCCAAGAGACTCTATAAACTTCTGCGTACCACCTGTAGAAAGGAATTTCACTCCTTCTGAATTCAACTTTGCGAGCAGCTCGTCGAGGCCGTCCTTATGGAACACACTGACGAGAGCGGTCTTTATTTTCTTTACTTCGGACATGAATATAAATTTTATAAATACGTAAAAAACAAACGGGGCTAAGGCAGCCTGCCTTAACCACTGGCGTGATGTTACTCTTTTTGCGGCACAAAATTACTAAAAAAGAATGATATACACAAATTTTGCAGACATATTTAATAAAAAGTACTCAAAACTTGACGTATTTGTTTGCCCTAAGGCACAAATGTATTACCTTTGCAGACGTATGGGCGCAGTGATGCCCCCATGCAAAAGAGAAATCCCACCAAGCCTATGATATTTCTACAACATCATGCCCGTCATATTATGGCGGCCTGTCTGTGTCTGTCTATTTTCACTGTGCTGATGCTGCCAATGGCCTCACATGCGCAACAGAAAGGTAAGGCTTCCTACTACTCGCGTCGTGCCAACGGAGCACGCACCAGCAGTGGTGTTCGCCTGAACAACGACTCATTGGTATGTGCCCACAAAATGCACCCCTTTGGCACACTGTTGCTTGTAAAGAACCCCGCCAACGGCAAGGAGGTGGTGGTGAAGGTGATAGACCGCGGGCCACACGTTCGCGGACGTATCATCGACCTGTCATACGAAGCCGCCCGCAGGCTGGGCATCCTCGCTTCAGGCGTGGCGATGGTTGAAGTATCGGTATACGACCCCGACCTGCATGTGCCCATGCGGCCCAAGGACCAGTCGATGCCAGAGCTGGAACTGGAAATGACGGCAGAAAAAGACGAGGGTGATATTACCCCCGAATGGCAAAAAGACAAAAAAGCCAAATAGAGAATGAAAGAATATACTGATGCCGAACTGGCACAGATACTTGACAAACCCATATTCCGCACCATCTCCGAAGTAGCCGACGAACTACAGCTGGAGTGCTATGTCGTGGGAGGTTACGTCAGGGATATTTTCCTTGAACGACCCTCCGATGACATTGACTGTGTCGTGGTTGGCTCAGGCATAGAGATGGCAACAGCCGTGAAGAAACGTCTGGGACGCCGTGCACACCTCTCTGTATTCAAGAACTTTGGAACGGCACAGGTGAAGACCGGCCCCATGGAGCTGGAGTTTGTTGGAGCCAGGCGCGAGTCCTACCAACACGACTCAAGGAAACCCATCGTGGAAGACGGCACTTTGGAGGATGACCAGAACCGCCGCGACTTCACCATCAACGCAATGGCGATATGCCTCAACAAGGAGCGCTTTGGCGAACTCGTTGACCCCTTCGGTGGCCTTGACGACCTGTGGGATGGCATCATCCGCACCCCACTCGACCCGGACATCACCTTTTCAGATGACCCGCTGAGGATGCTTCGCTGCATACGCTTCGCCACGAGGTTCAGGTTCTATATTGAGGATGAAACCTTCGACGCGTTGCAGCGCAATGCTGAACGGCTGAAGATTATCTCCTTTGAGCGTATCAGCGAGGAGCTGAACAAGATTCTGATGACACAGACTCCCAGCAGAGGCTTCGTCGACATGCAGAGGGCGGGGCTGTTAGAGCTCATCCTGCCTGAATTGTCGGCTATGGACATGGTGGAAGAGCGCAACGGCAAGGCTCACAAGAACAATTTCTTCCACACGCTGGAGGTACTTGACAACGTAGCCGCAAGCACCGACGGCACAACAGATATTCCTGACAAGGAACACATACTGTGGCTGCGTTGGGCTGCATTGCTCCACGATATCGGCAAGCCAAAGAGCAAACGCTGGGACAACTTGCAGGGATGGACTTTCCATGCACACAATACCATAGGTGCCAGAATGATACCAGGAATCTTCAGACGGCTGAAGCTCCCCCTTGACATGAAGATGAAGTATGTACAGGCATTGGTGGAACTGCACATGCGACCTATCAACATCGCCGACAATGAGGTCACCGATAGCGCTGTGCGCAGACTCGTCAATGATGCCGGCGATTATATCGACGACCTGCTGATACTCTGCGAGGCCGACATTACGAGCAAGAACGAGGTGCGCAAACGTAACTTCAGGAACAACTACCAGCTCGTGCGTGAGAAGATTGAAGACCTGAAGGAACGCGACTTCAAACGCCTTCTGCAGCCCGTCATTGACGGCAATGAGATTATGGAGCTCTTCCACCTGCCCCCGTCGCGCGAGGTGGGGATACTGAAGCAGTACCTGAAGGATGCCGTGCTTGACGGCATCGTTGAGAATGAGCGCGACCCCCTCATGGCTCTTCTGCTGGACAAAGCAAAGGAAATGGGGATTTAGGCCATGGCGTAAGTTTCAGCATAACAATACATGGTCTGCTATAGCATTGCAGCGAAAAGAGGTTGCCACGATATCGTAGCAACCTCTTTTTGTTATTGTCTATGGAGCCGTGGTTCACCTATTTGCCATGCTCCTTAGTCTGCAGTATTACTTCGCTAACTTTCCGTTAGAGCCCAGCACATCAACAATCTTATGGATGTACATCTGCTTCATTGCATCGCGGGCTGGGGTGAGATACTGACGTGGGTCGAAGTGACCAGGGTTCTCAGCAAGATACTTACGGATAGCAGCGGTCATAGCCAGACGTGAGTCAGAGTCGATGTTGATCTTACAAACAGCCGACTTTGAAGCTTCGCGCAGCTGCTCCTCTGGAATACCTACTGCATCAGGCAGCTTGCCGCCAAACTCGTTGATAGTGTCGACGCAGTCCTGAGGAACGGAAGAAGAACCGTGGAGCACGATTGGGAAGCCAGGAAGCTTCTTCTCTATCTCGTGAAGGATGTCGAATGCAAGTGGTGGAGGCACGAGCTTACCAGTCTTTGGGTCGCGTGTGCACTGCTCTGGTGTGAACTTGTATGCACCGTGAGAGGTACCGATAGAGATTGCGAGAGAGTCGCAGCCTGTGCGTGTTGCGAAATCGATAACCTCCTCAGGCTTAGTGTAGTGAGACTCCTCAGAAGCCACTTCATCCTCTACACCGGCCAGCACACCCAGCTCAGCCTCTACTGTTACGTCAAACTGATGAGCATACTCTACCACCTTCTTTGTGATGGCGATATTCTCTTCGTAAGGCAGTGAAGAGCCGTCGAACATTACTGAAGAGAAACCTGTGTCGATACAGTCCTTACAGGTCTCAAAGCTGTCACCATGATCCAGGTGAAGTACTATCTCTGGGTTCTCGCAGCCGAGCTCCTTGGCATAAGCCACAGCACCCTCTGCCATGTAGCGCAGGATGGTTGGGTTAGCGTATTTGCGAGCTCCGCGTGACACCTGCATGATAACAGGAGACTTTGTCTCTACAGCAGCCATCACGATAGCCTGCATCTGCTCCATTGTGTTGAAGTTGAAAGCCGGAATAGCATAGCCGCCGGCAACAGCGCGCTTGAACATCTCACGAGTGTTAACAAGGCCTAAGTCTTTGTAATTTACCATAGTTTCTTTATTCTTAAAAAGTTATCAAATACTTCACAAGTCAATATGATAACTGCAAAATTAGCAAATAATTTCATACCTCACAAATTATTTGCTCGAAAAAGTCTCAGGGCTTGGATAAATTCGGCTTTTTGCTAACTACGCTTAGCATTCATGCGGTGTCAGTTAAGCCTAAGTTTCGTCACCTTCACCTCTTCGTGAAGGAACATGGCGGCACACTCCTTGAAGCGCTCCGGCGATTCCGTAGTATAGTAGCGTATTGTGCCTCCCTCTGAACAATTGGCCGACATCTCCGGGTGACGAAGCAGATAGTCTTCCAGGGCCGCAGCTACGTATTCTCCCTGCGGCATGATGCTTATCCCCTGCGGCACTGCCTTGCGCAATGCGCCCATCAACAATGGATAATGGGTGCATCCCAGAAGGATTGTGTCGATAAGGGGGTCTTTCTCTAACAGTTGCTGTATGCGCTTCTTTACGAAGAAGTCTGCTCCCTCGCTGTCTGCCTCACCGGCTTCGACGATGGCAGCCCAAAGGGGGCAGGCCTGTCCCGTCACCGTGATGTCGGGATAGAACTTGGCTATCTCAAGCGAATAGCTCTTGGAGCGTATGGTACCCTCCGTTGCCACTATGCCTACGTGGCGCGTTGTGGTAAGCTTTCCCACCACCTCCACCGTAGGTCGTATCACACCCAGTACCCTGTATCCGGCCNNGACAAGGCGGCAACCCATGCCGAAGAGTGTCATCACGGCCTCTCGTGTAAATTCATATACCACGTCAAAGGAGCGTGAACCATATGGTGCACGGGCATTGTCGCCGAGATATATGAAGTCCCGGTGCGGCAGGCGGCGACGCAACTGCTGCAGTATCGTCAGACCGCCATAACCAGAGTCGAAAATGCCTATAGCTCCTGGCATCGTGGGGGGATGGGATGGTTGGACTACTTGAGCTTACTTGTGATATTCTCAGAGTAGTTAGGGTTGATGTAAGGACATGCCTTGCTATCGGTATCGATGATGAGCATGTATTCCTGCTTTGACGTCAGAGCCTGGATTGCAGCATTGATGCGTTCCAAAGCAGGAGCGAGGGCGCCCTCTTCGGCCTCCTTGAGGCGCTTCTGAGAGTCCTTCTTGAACTGCTCATTACGGTTGAGGAGCTCCTGCAGGTCTGCCTGACGCTTCTCTTTGATGGCCGCATCGAGGAGGGACTGTTGCTCAAGGAACAGCTCATATCTCTCCGTAAACTCCTTCTGTGCGGCATCGAGTTCAGACATTGCCTGCTGCCGCTGCTTCTCCACCCCCTTCATGGCTGCCTGATAAGTGGCATCAGCAGCAAGGACGGCACGGGTGGAGTAATAACCTATCTTCGCCTGCTGCGCCATTGTCATGGTGCAACAAGCGAAGATAATTGTCGTTATCAGTATTAATCGTTTCATTCTTACTTAAGCTTGTTAATCTCAGCCTTCACTTCTGAAGTAACATCCTTTGAGCCTGTGCCAACATAGAGAGCGGCGCTCTGCTCAAAAATATATGTGTACTGTCCGGCCTTGCCTACATTCTGTATAGCCGTCATAATCTTCTGCTGGATAGGCTGCATCTTCTCCTGCTGCTGCTTCTGGAACTCCTGCTGGTTCTGCTGTGCGGTCTGCTGGATCTTCTGATACATCTCCTGCAGCTTAGCCTCCTGTTCCTCCTGAGCTGAAGCACTCATGGTAGCCTTTGCCTTGTCATACTCCTCAGCCTTACGCTGTAACTCTTCCTGCATAGCCTTGAGGTCATTCTCATACTGCTGCGCAATGGCCTGCAGTTCACCATTAACCTTGGTCAGTTCAGGGAGGGTTGTCATGATAGCCTGCGAGTCAACGTGGCCGAACTTCTGTGCATTTGCGCTAAGAGTCAGTGCAAACATTGCAACGAGTGCGATGATAGTTTTTTTCATTGTTGTTGTTATGAATTTTGTTGTTGTTTGTTAATACCTTATTTATATATATAATAAATCAATATCCCAGTTTCTGCAGCACCTCATTTGAGATATCTATCTTTGGCGAGGCATAGATGATGCCATTGTCGGCAGCACGGTCTATGACCATCTGATAGCCACGAAGCTCCGATACCTCCTTGACGGCATTGTATATCTCCTCCTGTATTGGCGACATGAGGCTCTCACGCTTCTTGAAGAGCTCGCCTTCCGGTCCGAAGTACTTCTTCTTCAGGTCGGCAGCCTCTTTCTCTTTCTGCGTTATGGCATCCTGACGCGCCACTTTCTGTTCCTGTGAGAGGAACACCACCTCATTCTGATAGTTACGGTACATCGTAGCCGCCTCTGTGTTGAGAGCCTCCACCTCAGCCTGCCAGCGCTTGCTAACCTGGCTGAGCTGCTCGCTGGCACGCTCATAGGCAGGGATGTTCTTCAGTACATACTCCATATCGATGAGAGCATACTTCTGTGCTGACGCCTGAAGGATGAACAGCGATGAGCCGAGTGCGAGCATCACCGCCATCATCATTATTTTCTTTGTTGTCGTTTTCATTGTTTTGTCTGTATTATGAGTTAAACATCAGAACTCCTGTCCAAGTACGAAATGGAAGTTGCTTCCGCCCCTCTTTCCTGATACCTTGTCGAAACCGTAGGCCCAGTCCAGACCCATCAGTCCCACCATAGGCAGGAAGATACGCACGCCAAAGCCTCCGGAGCGCTTCATGTCGAAGGGGTTGAAATCGGAGATGTCCGTCCATGCATTACCAGCCTCAAGGAATCCCAGACCGTATATCGTTGTATTACCCAAGAGGAACGGGTATCTTATCTCCACCCCGAAGCGGTCGTAAGCATATCCTGAAGAACCATATGGCGTCAGCGAGCCGTTTTCATATCCTCGCAGGCCTATGGTCTCTTCGGAATAGCTGCTGGAGTAGCCTGACATTCCGTCACCACCCATATAGAATGTTTCGAATGGCGACTTGTTAAATTCATTGTAATGACCAAGTATACCTATCTCTGCGCGGGTCATGAGCACGAAGCACTTCTGTCCTGACGTGAGTGCTGTGAATGTCCTTGACTTGAACTTCCACTTGTGGTACTCTATCCAGCGATACTTCTCCTGCAACTCCGCATTGTAGGTCTTTGACTGAGGATTCATTGCCAGATGTTCATAGTCTTTCTCTATCAATGAAGACCATGGTGGCGTTATTGCCAATGAAAGTGTGAATTCAGAACCCGTGCGTGGGAACAGCTGGTTGTCAGTGGAGACTCGCGAGAGCGAGATGCCGAGGTTCAGGTTGTTACTGTTACCGTTCTGCATCAGGAAGTTGTATCTCCAGTTCTTTATCATATAAAGGGTATAGGAGAGGTTGAGCGACAATGTGAAATAGTCGTCAGGCCATCTGAGTCGCTTGCCCCAGCCTACGCTTCCTCCGAGCAGCTGTATGTACTTGTCCGGGTCATAGTAGTTCTCGTAGTTGGAGTAGCCGTATGTGGAGCTATATCCTGAGTAGTAGCTGTACAGGCCGGAGTTATACCAGTTGGAGTTGTAGTAGTTACTGTTCACGTCGGTCTGTTTTGAATAGAACAAACCCACAGAGAACTGTATCGGTCGCTTACCTCCGAACCATCCCGTATTGTACGAAATGTTGTATGACTGATAGTACGTACCGTTGGTCTGTGCGCCCAATGCCAGCTGCTCACCGTCACCGATAGGCATGATGCCGCGGTGTTCCTTGTTCTTGCGGAAGAGGTTGGCCATTGAGAAGTTGTTCAGTTTCAGGCCCACCTTACCTATCACACCGGTCTGTCCCCATCCTAATGAGAACTCCACCTGGTCGTTCGACTTCTGCTCCAGATCCCAGTTGATGTCCACCGTACCGTCTTCATAGTTCGGTTTCACGTCGGGGTTGACCTTTTCCTGGTCGAAGTGTCCCATTGATGCTATCTCACGTGCGGAGCGCATCAGGGCGTCCTTAGAGAAGAGGTCGCCCGGCTTTGTGCGCAGCTCACGGCGCACCACCTTTTCATAGAGCCTGCTGTTACCTGTGATGCGTACATGTGAGATATGTGCCTGCGGACCTTCCTGTATTCTCATCTCCAGGTCTATGCTGTCCCCGTCAACATTTATTTCCACGGGCGTGAGGTCATAGAAGAGGTATCCGTGGTTCCAATAGGCGTTACCTACGGCGTCATCATCATCCTTGAGGCGTTTGTTCAGGAGTGTCTGGTTGTAGATGTCACCCTTCTTCATGCCCAGCAGGGCTGAGAGATAGTCGGTGGTATATACGGTATTGCCCACCCATGTGATATTACGGATGTAGTATTTCTCGCCTTCCGAGATGTTGAAATAGATGTCCACGTGCCTGTCGTCGGCAGGAATGACGGTGTCTCGCAGTATCACCGCATCGCGATAGCCCCGTTCATTGTAGAAGGAGATGATGTTATTCTTGTCCTCCTTGTATTTCTCCGGAGTATATTTCTTTGACTTCAAGAAGCCCCTGAGGGTGTTCACCTCATGCAGTTTCTTCAGCGCGCCGCCTCCGAAGATGCCTCCCTTGAGCTTGTTGGCCTTAAAGTCCTTTATGCCGTCAATGAAGATATAGCGTACCTTCGTCTTCTCTTTCTTGTCGATGTCTACGTCGAGGATTATATGGTTCTTCTCGGTCACGTCGTCTCGCTGGCGTATTATCACCTCACAGTTATTGAAGCCCTTGCCCTCAAAATATCTCTTTGCCAGTATCGTGGCGCGTGATATCATGTTGGGAGTCACCTGCGAGCCCTTCAGCAGACCCAGTTTCTGCTCCATGTCCTCACGCTCTGACTTCTTCTTTATGCCCAGATAGTTAATCTGGCTCACGCGGGGACGGGTTTTGAGGTGTATGCCGATATATATGGAGTCACCTACGATAGAGTCGGCAGCAATCTTCACCTCAGAGAAGAGTCCGTGCTTCCAATAGCGCTTCACGGCATCGGTTACCTCCGTGCCGGGGATGCTGATTTCCTGACCTACCGAGAGGCCGGAGATACTCGTCAGCATATAGTCCTCATAGCCGTCAACGCCGTTGACGCTGAGCTTGGCTATGGTGTATGTCTTCACCGCACCGGCGTAGGATATCTCAGGGTTCACCTGCACCTCTACGGCTTCCTGTGCAATGGAATGAAAGATAAGAGCCGTTGATTGTATCGTCAGCAACACGGCAAGGGCAATTATCCTCATTGGTTTGATATTCATTATATTTATTGTATTGTTTCGTCGTTGGTTCGTCCTGCGGAGGCTCTTTCATGCGTCTTACGCCTTGTCCGCATTTTCCTCCTCCACCTGTGCCTCGGTCTTTCCAAAGCGTCGCTGCTTGTTGCTGTAGCTTTCTATAGCCTCCAGGAGGTGGCTCTTGTTGAACTCCGGCCAGTAGACCGGCGTGAAGTAGAGCTCAGAGTATGCTATCTGCCACAACAGGTAGTTGGAGATGCGCACCTCTCCACCTGTGCGTATCAGCAGGTCGGGGTCTGGCATGAAGCTTGAGTTCAGGTGTGTTGACACCGTTTCCTCCGTTATCTCATCCGGGCTCAGCTTGCCGGCAGCCACCTCTTTGGCTATCTGCTTCACGGCATCGGTCAACTCCCAGCGAGAGGAATAGCTGATGGCGAAGGTCACCGTCATGGTGCTGAAGTCCTTGGTCTCCTCTTCCATATCCTCCAGGTGCTTCCTTACCTGTGCCGGCATTCTGGAGCGGTCGCCTATCCACCTCATCCTTACGTCGTTCTTTACGAACAACTCGTCCTTCAGCTCTGACAATATCAGCCCCATCAGGGTTGCCACCTCATCGGCGGGTCGGCCCCAGTTCTCAGTGGAGAAGGCGTAGAGCGTGAGGTATTTCACTCCCAGCCTGACACAGTCGGCAATGATGGTCTTTGCCGTTTCAGCACCTTCCACATGTCCGGCACTGCGCGCCTTGCCACGTTCCATAGCCCAGCGCCCGTTGCCATCCATGATGATAGCTATATGTTGAGGTATCTTGTTCAAATTAACGAATTAACAAATTAGCAAATTAACGAATTAAGAGATAGGCACACGGCTGATTACTCTTTGTGGCATGTGGAGCACTTTGCCGAGAAGCTGTATGTCAACGCCAGCATTAGTGTGGAATAACAGTCTGTATTCTTGAACAGCCCGCTGCTGTTTATGCCGTATGGGTCTTTCATCCCGTCCAGCTGATCTGACAGCGAGAAGTGCATCTGCCAGTCGAGTGAGAGGTTCAGGCGATCTCCGATGCGGTATTTCACTCCTATGCCTACGGGCACGTTGGCGGTGAAGACATTCTTCGAGTTGCTCTCCGCATTGCCCTCGCTCGACATGTCCCATACGCGGTTCTTGTTGCTTGCGTATGTGGCTCCGAGGCCTATGCTTATGAATGGCGCCACGCGACGGGCTCCGCGATACTCCTTACCTGTGCCGTATGGCCAGAAGTTGTATTCGTAGGTTATGGAGAGGTCGGCCAATGAGGTCTCAAAGGAGTAGTTCAAGTCCTTGATGAGCTCATAGTGGGTCTTCACGTCTGTTGCCTTTCCCTTGAGCTGCGTGTACATTCCGCTTACACGGAAGGCCATGTGCGGATTGGGGGTCACGCGCAGCACCACCGCTCCTGCCGGCTGCATATTGCTGAACAGCCCGCTGCTGAAGTCGCCATAGTAGGTGGTCATGCCGGCACCGCCGCCTATCTCCGCGCGGTATTCCACGTCGTCCTGCGCCTTGGCCTGAACGGTAAGGAAGGCTGCCAGGATGCCGGTAAGTAATATGTGGATATGAAAGCGGGATTTCATTTACACCTTATTTATATATATGGGGCCTCACGTTCTGTTACGGATGTTTGGCCACAGGGGCCGTCTCCGTTCCGACTCTTTTACTTATGCCCTCTCCATAACTCACCGTTGCCTATGACGATGAGGTTGCCGTCATTGTCAGTCATCACCATACCTACCTTTCCGCTGACGTAGTTCGCAGGCATTGTCAGCTCTGAACTGCTCCAGGTAGTGCCGTTGTCGTATGACACATACAGCGTGCCAAAGGCCGTCTTGCTGCTATCGTAGTAAGCGGTGCCGCCAAAAGCCACCATGCAGTCCTTGAGGCCTGTCACGGTGAGCCGCTCCATCTTGGGCAGGCGAACGGGATAGTTGATGCCTGTCTGTATGCAGCAGGTCCATTTCTCCTGCAGCGCTGGCGACACGTTGTCGAGGTCTATCACCTTGCTCCATGTTGTGGCATACTTATAGTAGTCGTCGCCCATGGAGTTGTCTTCGTCGCATGTGCCCACGAAGGTGACGCGAGGCAGTTTGTTCTCCAATGTCGTTGTCACAATGCTGTTGATATTTGCTGTGGGCAGACGGTAGTCGTTGTTAATGAATTCTGTGACATCGGTCTCTTCGCCGCTCCATGATATTCCGCCATCAGCCGACACATACATCTGTCGTGCTCCTTCATACAGGGCGTAGAGACGTCCCGCACAACCTCCGAGGAGCGTCACGCTGGCGGGCATACCTGTCTGAACGGTGGTAAGGAGCTTTTCTCCTGAGGGAAGCAGCTTTGTCAGCACACCCTCGCTCCTGTCATAAATCATCACCGTGTCGCCGCTTGTAACGATATTGCCGGCGTTGGCGGGCAGGTCTACCATCACCTTCTCCCAGCTCTTTCCTCCATTGACAGAGGTAATGAGGGAACTTGTTCCGCTGGCATCATATCCCAGGATATACATCGCCTTGGATGTTGTGACGCCCTTCATGCCCGTGAATGCAGAAATCACAGCCTTGCTGTCAGCATCGTTGATGGCTGAAGAAGACCACATCAGGGTGCCGTGAGTAACCTGGTATGCGCTGATACGCACCTTATAGTCGCGCGTCATAGTACCGTCGCTCGACACTACGCGCAATGTGCGCTCCTTTGAAAGGTCGAGGGAGTCGGTACTGGAATAGTATGTATATACCGTCGGGTCGTCGAGGTCCTGAAAGTATATGAGTCCGTTGTTGAGGGTTGTCAGCGAACATACCACCCTCGACAGGTTTGTGCCGTATATCAGCGAGTCGCTGTTGTAGACGGTGTTGGTATTCTGGTTGATTCGGACGGGATATGCGCTTCCGCTGTAAGACGAGGTGATGGTGTATGTGGAATCTGCCCCGCTTGTTGTTGTGACGTGGTAGGTACGAGTATACTTCACCGTCCCGAGGGTGAAGCCCGTCAGAGCGGTGTCGCTGTAGTAGGTCGTCTCAGTATCGCTACCCACGCATGCCGTCATTGCCGACATTATGGCCAGCACCATTACGGCCTTTGTGAAGATATTGATATACAATGGTTTCTTTATTCTCATTTATATGTGCGCACATTCGCGCGTTTATGCAAATTTGGTGCAAAGGTACATATAAAATCCCGAAAAACGAATGTTTCTCGGGATTTATTATGATATTTATTGAATAAAGTGACCTATTTTAGGTTTTCTTTGCATATTTACTTAGGCTGCTTGCCGATATATGCAAGGATGCCTCCGTCAACATAGAGCACATGCCCGTTGACAGCGTCAGAAGCCTTTGAAGCAAGGAATACAGCGGGGCCTCCGAGCTCTGATGGATCGAGCCAACGGCCTGCTGGTGTCTTTGCGCAGATGAAAGAGTCGAATGGATGACGTGAGCCGTCTGGCTGGCGCTCACGCAGAGGAGCTGTCTGAGGTGTAGCGATGTAGCCTGGGCCAATGCCGTTACACTGGATGTTGTACTCACCGTACTCTGAGCAGATGTTGCGTGTGAGCATCTTCAGGCCGCCCTTTGCTGCTGCGTAGGCAGAAACGGTCTCACGACCGAGCTCTGACATCATAGAGCAGATGTTGATAATCTTACCCTCCTTGCGCTCCATCATCTCTGGCAGAACGGCAGCAGAGCAGATGTAAGGTGCTACGAGGTCGATATCGATAACCTGCTGGAACTCAGCGCGCTTCATCTCGTGCATTGGGATGCGCTTGATGATACCGGCATTGTTCACGAGGATGTCAATCTGGCCTACCTCCTGATGGATCTTCTCAACGAGAGCCTTTATGGCTACCTCGTCGGTAACGTCGCAGACGTAGCCCTTGACGTTGGTGATGCCTGCCTCTTTGTAGTTGTCAAGGCCGCGCTGCAGGGCTGCCTCGTTGATGTCGTTGAAGATAATCATGTTTGCGCCGGCTGCTACGAAGGCCTTTGCAATATTGAAACCAATACCGTAAGATGCACCTGTAATCCAGGCGTTCTTTCCCTCAAGGGAGAAATTTGATAAGTTAGCCATGTTGTTTTAAGGGTTTAAGGGGATTTGTTTTCTGTTTAGTTTATGGTATATGGGCCGATGGCGATACCGTCGGCCCATGTTGTTGCGGATTAGTCCTTTATGTACTCGCTGAAGTCCGTGAGGTGCATATCGCCCTTTCTGCGCAGCGTGTCGTGCATAGCGAAGGCACAAGGCAGGTTGTGATGCGTCTGCCCACCTGTAGCGATGTTGAGATACTCACGCAGGAGCGGCCTGTAGTCGGGGTGTGCACAGTTCTCGATAATCAGCTTTGCGCGCTCCAATGGTGCACGGCCTCTGAGGTCGGCGATGCCCTGTTCGGTGATGATGACGTTCACATCATGCTCCGTGTGGTCCTGGTGGCTGCACATAGGCACGATAGAGGAGATGAGACCTCCCTTTGCCGTAGATGCGCAGGTAAAGATAGAGATGTAGGCGTTGCGCTCAAAGTCACCTGAGCCGCCGATACCGTTCATCATCTTTGTGCCGCTGATGTGTGTAGAGTTAGCCTGACCATAGAGATCCACCTCTATTGCTGTATTGATGGCGATGACACCCAAACGGCGGATTACCTCAGGAGAGTTAGATATCTCTGACTGACGGATGGTAAGGTGCTTTGAGAAGTAGTCGATGTTATCATATACCTTCATCAGGCACTCATTGTCAACGGTCAGCGAGCATGTGGAGGCATCCTTCACGCGGCCCTCGAGCATCATATCGACGATGGCATTCTGCAGCACTTCGGTATAGACATCAAAGTCAGGCACCTCCTTATTGTGTCCCAAAGCTGCGAGGATAGCGTTGGCTGTGGTGCCTACGCCGCTCTGCAGGGGCAGGAAGGTTGAAGGGATGATGCCGCGCTTCATGTCTGACAGCAGGAAGTGAGCCACGTTAGCACCTATCTGGTCGGTGATAGGATCGGTACCCTTGAAGGAGCGTGCCTCATCGGGGATGTTGCACTCTACCACGCCTACGACCTTGCTCTTATCCACCTCAAGGTATGGCTTACCGATACGGTCGCTCACCTTTGTAATCATAATAGGCTGACGCATTGGCGGGTCAAGAGGCTGATAGACATCGTGAAGCATACCCACGCCCTCGCTGTGGAAGGTGTTCAGCTCTATGATGATTTTCTCTGCCAGCATGGCTACGGTTGGGGCGATGCCTCCGGCAGAGGTAAGGAAGACACGGTACTTATCGCCGGCATCCTCTATCTTGCAGACCTCCAGGATACCCCAGTTCAGCGGACCATAGAAGCCATAGCGCAGCTCCTGAGCCATGTGGGAGAGGTGAAGGTCGTTGTATCGTATCTCGTTCTTGTTAACGCAAGAGCGGAAGTCCGCATTCGTCGTATACGGGGCGCGGAAATCTATCGCCTTTGCGGCGGCAAGGTCGCCATCGGTGCTCTGACCGGTGGAGGCTCCTGTGAATACACTTACCTTGAACGGGTTACCCTTTTCGTGTTCCTGAGTAGCGAGCTTCGCAAGCTCTTTTGTCGTTGCCTTTGGTGCTCCTGCGGGTGTGAATCCTGAAAGTCCCAGGGAGTCACCATTCTTAATCATTGAGGCCGCTTCGAGAGCGGTGATTGTTGTGTATGACATTTACTATACGTTTGTTATAATGAAAATTCGCGTGCAAAGGTAATAAAATTGCACGAAACTACAAAATTTGTGCATCTTTTTTCATTAAAAAAACGAAAAATGTTGCTCAATATATAAATAATGTGTACCTTTGCACTCACTTTTAGGCACCTCCGTGTCGATGTGAGGCACGTGAGGCAATGATTTACGGACGGCCCCATTAGTCACGGGGTTGTCTCTCTTTTTGGTCTTTAAGGCCACCCCTATTCGTGGGCAAACAACAGAAAAACTAAATAAATAAAGAATTATGGCTTACATGTCAAAAGAAGGCTACGAACATCTCGTAGCAGAACTGCAGCGCCTTGAGGCGGTAGAGATGCCCAAGGCCAGTGCCGCCATTGCAGAGGCACGCGACAAGGGAGACCTGTCGGAGAATTCAGAATATGATGCTGCCAAGGAAGCGCAGGCTCACCTTGCCGAGAAAATCAACCAGATAAAGGCCGCTATTGCCGATGCAAAGATCGTAGACAAAAGCCGCCTGAACACGGATGCTGTGCAGTTGCTCTCCAAGGTTGAGATGACCAACCTCAACAACAACGCCAAGATGACCTATACCATCGTCAGCGCCAACGAGGCCAACCTGCGCGAGGGCAAGATAAGCATCGAGACCCCGATAGCCAAGGCCCTGCTCAACCACAAGGCCGGCGAAACCGTAGAGGCAAAGATACCCAACGGCGTGATGCGACTGAAGATTGAGAGCATCTCTTATTAAGCCTTTCGGCAAGGCTGCATGAGGCGCTGATTTTTGTCAGAGTTTTCATGCATTCTGGAAAGAGAAAGTCCAGAAACATGGCAAAAATACACCCCGAAAACGCCAAAGATGCCCTTTGAGGAGGTAAAAGACGGTCTTTTAGGTGCTCAAAGTTGCCCTTTTACACCCTAAAAGTGGCCCTTTTACAAGGTAATAGAGCCTCCGTTACGGCACTTTTTCAGGTCAGAAACGCTGCTTTCGGAGAACCCGCTACTGATTATCAAGCAGTTACAAACCATCGCTATTTCGCCGAATTTGAAGCCGAAGGAGAACTTGCTGGAAAATATCGCGCTGTAGAGCATGATAAAAGTCAAAAGTTTCCTACTTTCTGGACTTTTAGGTTGCCTCCGGATGATGAACGAAGCAGGCCTCAGGCTAAAAGCAGGTTGCCCTTTCAGGGCGCACTTACGAAACTTGATTATAAACCAACAAACAAAAAAACATAAACTATGGACATATTTTCAAAGATAGCCGCTGGCGAGATACCCAGCTACAAGTGTGCAGAAAACGAAGAGTTCTATGCCTTTCTCGATATCAACCCCGTAGTGAAGGCCCACGTGCTCGTCATCCCACGCCGTGAGGTGGATTATATCTTCGACATGGACGACGACGAGACAGCGCGCTACTTCGTCTTTGCCAAGAAAGTGGCAAAGGCCATCAAGGCTGCCTTCCCATGCAAGAAGGTGGGAATGAGCGTCTTCGGACTCGAAGTGGCACATGCCCACATACACCTCATGCCAATGGACACCGAGGGCGATATGGACTTCCGCCGCGAGAAGCTGTCCCTGCCAGAGGAAGAGATGAAGGAGATTGCCGCGAAGATATATGGCGAGTTCCAGAAACTCTAAGCCCCCGAAGCATCCAAACAACCAACACACAAACAACAAACGTGACATTGAAGAGATTAGCAGCCATACTATTAGCATCACTCACGACGCTTGCCCTCAACGCCCAGACAACCGGCGGCAACAACAAAACTACCGGGAAATCCGGCACCTCCGGCATCTCCGACCAGATGCTTGACGAGATACAGGTGACGGGTACCAAGTCGACCATGAAACTGAAGGTGGATCGCAAGGAGTTTGATGTATCGAGCATGATTACCACCGACGGCCTTACCGCAACCGAGGTGCTTGAGACCATACCCTCCGTTGAGGTTGACAACGACGGCAACGTTTCCCTGCGCGGCAACAGCAGCGTGGAGATACGCATCAACGGACGCAACAGCGGCCTCAACAGCGACAACCAAGGGCAGATACTGCAGCAGCTGCCGGCAGAGAGCATCGAGAAGATAGAAATCATCGACAACCCCTCGTCAAAGTTCTCCGCCGAAGGCTCGGCAGGCATCATCAACATCGTGCTGAAGAAAGACCGCAGGGCAGGCTATTACGGCTCTGCGCAGGCGGGCATCAACACCCGCTCAGGAGTGCGCGGCTCGTTCAACATCAACTACTCCTCGTCAAAGCTCGACGCCTACGCCAACGTGGGCTACCGCCACCGCGAGAACACTGGGCGCAACGAGAGCGAGCAGGACAACCTCGTTAACGGTGTGCCCACAAGCTTTGAGCGCCACTACAAGGAAAACTCCAGCACCGGCAATAACCTCTTCAGCCGGGCAGGAGTAACGTGGCACGTTGATTCAAAGAACGACCTCTCCCTCAGCGGAATGCTCATGACGGGCAAGAACAAGAACAACTCCACTACACCTTATTATTATGGTTACTATGTAAACAGCGCCAACTATGGCAGTTTCGTGGAGGGTCAGGAGATGCTCTACAAGATAAGGACGCGTGATGAGCACAGCAGCGGCCCGATGACGATGTTCAACATGGAGTTCAACTATCGGCACAACTTCGCCCTCAGCCACTTCATCGACTTCATCGTGTCGCACAACAGGTGGAATGCCGACAATGATAATATCTATCAGGACAGTATCACCAACCTTGCGTCATACGATTCCCAATACAAGCAGGAGAGCTATCAGAGCCGGCCGCTGAACATCAAGAACAACAACACCGAGATACGTCTCGACTACGAGAACAGACTCAGCGAGGCCATGAAGGTGGAGGCCGGATACAACGGAAGGCTGAGCAGGGAGAACACTCCGCAGCAGAGCTATGAGGCACCGAACTGGGACGGCACAGGGCTCGTTGAGGACCATCTCTACTACAACCGTTTCATCTACAACCTCGATGTGCACGCGCTCTACGCCACGCTGTCCTACAACTACAAGAAGATGGGCGTGATGGCAGGCCTCAGAGGCGAATACTGGAGGGTGAACACAGAGTCGTATGACTGGGATCAGGACCACGGAGTGAAGGAGAAAGACCCTGCATTCAAGAAGGACTACTTCCAACTCTTCCCCAGCATCTTCATGTCATACCAGCTGACGGAGACACAGCAGCTGCAGCTCAACTACACACGCCGCCTGCGCCGACCCTGGGGAGGAGAACTGAACAACTTCCGCAACACCTCCGACGCATCCATAACGAGCTACGGCAACCCGCTGCTGACGCCGGAATACAGCAATTCCTTCTCGCTCAACTACCTGAAACAGTGGGATCAGCACTCGCTCCTCGTATCGGCATACTACCGCCCCACGAGCGACGTCATACAGCGCATCAACTACCGCAACAGCACCGACGGCATGATGTACAGCACGCCGCAGAATGTGGCCAAGAGCACCAGCACAGGTATTGAGCTGACGGGCAAGAACAAGATAGCACGCATCATTGACCTTACAACCAACGTCAACCTCTACTACTACAAGCTCGACGACTTCAGCTACGACATAGAGGGACAGACCGTGACGGGCAATGCACGCGACAATTTCACCTGGAACGCACGCATCATAGCACAGCTCACGCTACCATGGGACATCAGCATGCAGATAAGCGGCAGATACAACTCGCGTCAGGTCATAACACAAGGATACCGGCCAGCACAGATAAGCATGGATGCTGCGGTGAAGAAGAACTTCTTCAACCGGGCACTGGTACTGTCTATCAACTGCCGCGACGTGTTCAACAGCCGCAAATGGGAGAGCTACACCAGCAGCGACACCTTCTCGCGATACTCTCTCAACAAGCGCAGAAGCAGAACAGTAAACTTCAACCTCACATGGAACTTCGGCAATTCACAGGGCAAGAAGAAACGTGAGGCACAGAACAATGAAAACGAAGAAGAAGAAATGTCTGTGGGAGGCTACGACATGTAGCATGCTGCGACTGTGGCTCCTGCCACTTACCGTAACGCTGCTGTGGGCCTGCTCCGCAACGGAGACGCCACGCACCGACAACGGGCAGTATGCACAGAGCATAGCAACAGAACTGCAGAACACCGACTCCCTGCTCACCATAGCGAGAGCCACCGACAAGGACGTGCGCTACTACCTGCGCACACACACCGTGCTCGACAACGGCTTCGACATCGTGGCAGGCTTCGAAAACAAGCAGAAGCACCGCCTCGACTCCCTGCTCCAACGCTACGAGCAGCTGCTGAAGGCAACAGAATTCCAGGCCCTGAACCTCGCGGGCCACACCACACACCGCTGGCAGGAAGAGCCACAGCGCTCACCACTCGACAGCCTCGGCACATACAGCGGAGACAGAGACATCACCGGACAACCCTCCGGATACGGCATCTTTCAGGGATACGACGGAGAATACTACGAAGGAGAGTGGCAACACGGAGAGCGCGACGGCGTGGGAATGTCGGTAACGCCCGGCAAGAGACTAAGGCTGGGAGAATGGAAAGACAGCAAGTTCCTCGGAGAACGCATCACCTATACGCCCGACCGAACCTATGGCATCGATATCTCACGCTATCAGCATGAGCAGGAGAAGATGGTATCGAAACGCGTGAAGGTGCGCAGAGGAAGGTATGTGACGAAGAAAGTAAAGACCGTAGTACACCACAGCATCGACTGGGACAGGCTGCGCGTCACCTCACTCGGCACCTATTCCAAGAAGAAGATAGTAGGAGAGGTGGACTATCCCGTCAGCTTCATCTACATAAAGGCCACAGAAGGCACCACGGTGAGGAACGCCTACTTCGCTACCGACTATGCCAATTCGCGCAAGCACGGTTACAAGACCGGCGCATACCACTTCTTCTCGACGAGGACAGCGGGCAAGAGTCAGGGATACTATTTCCTGCAAAACACGAGATACAACAAGGGAGACCTCCCCCCCGTGCTCGACATAGAGCCCACCGATGCACAGATAAGGAGCCTCGGAGGCGTGAGATTCCTCTTCGCCAACGTCAGAGGATGGATACACGTAGTGGAGAAGAAACTGGGAGTGAAGCCCGTGCTGTACGTCAGCAACCGCTTCGTAAACAAATATCTCGTGCAGGCTCCTGACCTGCTCCACAACTACGACGTGTGGATAGCACGCTACGGAGAGTTCAGGCCTGACGTGAACCTCATCTCCTGGCAGCTCTGTCAGGACGGAAGAGTAAGGGGAATCTACGGGCCCGTTGACATCAGCGTAATGTTTTAATACACTATACTATCATGCAAGAAACAAGACAAAACAGAATAAGCCGCCTCCTGCAGAAAGAGCTGAGCCTCATCTTCCAGGGGCAGACAAGGCAGACACACGGAGTGATGATCAGCGTCACACGCGTGAAGATATCGCCAGACCTCAGCATCTGCACAGCATACCTCAGCATCTTCCCCTCAGAGAAAGGAGAGGAGATACTGCAGAACATACAGAAGAATACATCGCAGGTGCGATACGAACTGGGGCAGCGCGTCAGGAACCAGCTCCGCATCATACCTGAGCTGCGCTTCTTCATCGACGACTCACTCGACTATCTTGAGAAGATAGACGACCTGCTGAAGAAATAATTCGTTAATTTGTAAATTCGATAATTTGAACCGCGTCAGCCTACACATAGCCCAGCGCTACCTCTTCTCAAAGAAGCGCACCAACATCATCAACGTCATATCGGGCGTCAGCGTAGTCGGTGTAGCCATTGCCACTATGGCGATGGTAGTAGTAATGAGTGTCTTCAATGGTTTCAGCGACCTCGTAGCCACATTCTTCACCGCCTTCGACCCACAGCTCAAGGTAGTGCCGGCAAAGGGGAAGACCTGCCCAGCCGACAATGCAAAACTCATGGAGATACGCAGCATGGACTGCGTTGACCTGGTATCAGAGACCATCGAGGACCAGGCGCTGGCCATCTACGGCGACAGACAGTCGATGGTCAAGATTAAAGGCGTTGACGACAACTTCGAGAAACTCACACGCATCGANNCCCTCGGAATGTCGGCACACTGGAAGGGCTACATGCACGTCTATGCACCCAACCGCACAGGGCAGCTCGACCTGATGAACCCCATGGAGGGCTTCATCGTCGACTCTCTGATGTCGCCGGGAGTGGTCTTCTGCGTCCAGCAGGGCAAATACGACAAGAACTACATCCTCACCTCCCTGCCGTTTGCACGAATGCTTTTCCAGTGTGACGGAGAGATATCCGCCCTGGAGATAAAGCTGAAGCCCGGAGTCAACATAGCCGGTGCCAAGGCCGACATGGAGAAGATCCTGGGCGAGGACTTCGTCGTGCAGGACCGCTACGAACAGCAGTCCGACACCTTTAACATAATGAAGATAGAGAAACTGATGGCCTACATCTTCCTCACCTTCATTCTCGTGGTGGCTTGCTTCAACATCATAGGCTCGCTGACGATGCTCATCATCGACAAGAAGAAAGATACCGAGACCCTGCGGGCACTCGGGGCACGCGAGTCGCTCATCAAGAACATCTTCATCCTCGAAGGCTGGATGATAAGCATCGTGGGAGCCGTGATAGGCGTGCTGCTCGGACTGGGGCTCTGTCTGGCACAGCAGCAGTTTGGCATAGTGTCTTTAGGAGAGCAGAGCGGAGCATTCATCATCGATGCTTACCCCGTCAGCGTGCACTATAGCGACGTGGCGCTAATCTTCATCACAGTATTAATCATAGGCTTCCTCTCCGTGCTATATCCTGTGAAATACGCTACAAAAGAAGGAAAATAAGGAAAGCCCCACCCCGGCCCAGCCATTAAGGGGAAGCCCCACCCGACCCTCCCCAAGGGGGAGGGGGAAGTGAAGAGTGAAGAGTTGTCGCGGGTGTTTCTGTCCCCCGGGAAACGGGGGAAGTGAAGGGGGTTGTACCACGTCCC
>LXOW01252569.1_pt2 | contig 31746 bp, 31 predicted proteins | sample 1368591 | NCBI WGS metagenome assembly LXOW01 (sample SAMN04884650, study PRJNA319009) | bovine gut metagenome | isolation source: Cow rumen | host: Bos taurus | place: Italy: Legnaro (PD) | collected 2014-07-09
CATATGAAGGTAACATTAGATGAAATTTACGAAAAAACGATACATGCCCTAGAGAATTATTTTGAAGTAGGATAATTATGCTGGAAGCTGTACATTTGTGCAGCTTCTTTTATTTTGTAATAGGAAATTGCGATGCAATTTCTTATTACAAAATAACGCTCCGCGAGGATGCGCAGACCGCGGAGATGGAGTTAATTGCTGCGCAATACTGCGGTCGCGTTAGAGTTTTGCAAGCAAAACTCTTTGTTCTCTTATAGGAAAATTCGTCATAGATACGAAAAAAATAATATGGTATACTACAAATAAAATACAAAAGTTCATGTTAGGATTTAAAAGAAAGGAAGAATGTTGTGAATAAGACAAAAAGACTTAAAATGAAAAGACTGCAAAAAAAGATTTCCTTATGCATGGTTGTTGTGATTGCAACTTTGTGTGGCGCTAATGGCGATCTTTTGGGAAATGTGACAAAAGCGTATAAGTTGGATGTGAAAGCATCTTCTTTGCAGATAAAAAGTGAAGATATGACGGAGTCAACCCAAGAACCGGAATGTTCTCCTGAAGTTGTGACACCTGCACCTGATGTGACATCCTCTGCTGCTGTTACTGCGACGCCGGAAGTTACAGGAAGTGACAATGGAGTTCCAAAAGGTGAGCCAACTCCACTAATGGTCACTGCTATGCCAGGTGTTGTTATTATCGATCCTACTCCGATTGTTTTTTATACCAGTACACCTTTGCCGACGGAAATTCCGCGGGATGATATGCCTTTGCCAACAGCAACAGCAACAGCACAACCAACGGAGGAGCCAAAAGAGCAAGAAGCCATTGCAACACAGATGCCGGTGCCAAGTACGACGTTACCGCCAGATTCTATTTCAGATGGAAGTCGTGACTGTATCGTAAGTTATGTAATGAATGGAGGAACGAACTCGGATAAAAATCCTACACATGTGTATGGTGCAGGTCAGAAACTGTATTCTCCAAGTAAGGCTGGATATAAATTTGAGGGATGGTACAAGGAAAGTTTATGTATTCATAAAACTACAGTGATTGATCCAGAAGGAAAGAGCGAAGTAACGTATTATGCAAAATGGAAGAAAGTTGTAGTTGGTCAGGCAAAAATTTTGAAAGTTACCAGACTGAAAAATGGAAAAATTAAAGTTAAAGTAAAAAAAGAAACTGGAGCTTCCGGGTATCAATATGTGTATTCAACTTTTGCAAATATGTCTCCGAAGTCTTTTGTTGTCAGTTTGAAGAACCCGAAAACCCTTTCGAAGACCAAAAAGAAATGTAAGTATTACATAATGGTGCGTATTTACAAATTAGATTCATGCAAAAGGCGTATTTACGGAAAATATAGTAAAATCAAACTAATAAAATAATAAAAAAATAAAACGGAGGAAGTATATGAAATTGCTTGTTGCAGAAGATGAGAAGAAATTAAGAGTTTTGATTAGAGATTTCTTTGAAATAAAGGGATATGAGGTGATTGAGGCGGAAGATGGTTTGCAAGCCGTAGATGTAGTAAAAAAGCATGCCGTGGATTTGATATTTCTAGATATTATGATGCCACATATGGATGGGTTAGAAGCTTGTGAAAAAATCAGACAGCATTCAGATGCACCGATTTTATTTCTCACTGCATTGTATGATGAAGAGACAAAATTAAAAGGATACGCCAGTGGTGCAGATGACTATGTCACGAAGCCTTTTTCGCTTGATATTTTATTTGCGAAAGCAGAAGCTATGTACAATCGATATCGTGGAAACGTTGGTGTGAAAAAGGGAATCATAAAAGGCTCTACCCTTATGTTAGATACAGTGAAGCGAGTGGCAATCATTGAAGGAAAAGAAATGGCATTGGCAAGTAAAGAGTATGAGATTTTGAAATTGTTTTTAGAGAATAAGGAACAGGTGATAAGCCGAGATCAGATTTTAGACCGTGTATGGGGGGAAGAGTATTTTGGATACGATCGCACGGTGGATACTCATATTAAAAAACTACGTCAGGTGATAGGAGATGCAGCAAAACCTTTGCAGACAGTGTATAAAGCGGGGTATATTTGGAAGGAGTCTTAAGTATGAAAGGTAAAAAATCATACAAAAACAAATTATATGTCCTGGTTGCGCTGGCAATGTGTCTATGTTTTGCTTTGGGTATTGGTGGGACTACAGTTGTAGGGTGTAAAAATGCAAAAAAAGAGTCAGTAACCCGTTTGTCGAAACTAAAAGAAAATGTACAGAGAAAAACTGCAAATGTTGTAAAGAATGCCATGACAGAAGAAGAATGTGCATTTAATCTGTCGAAACAAATGGCTGAATTGTCGTACAATTCGGATCAATCGGAGTATGGCGGGTATATTTCCTGTGAGTACAATAATCAGGAAATTTATAGCGGTGGAAGTACTGTGTTCTTTCATTATTACACAGGTAGTTTAGATGATGACAACGAAATGGTTTATGATGAAATGTTGCAATTGATCCTTGATTTGGAAAACTATTTATCCAAAGAAGAAATAGCAACAATTCAGCAACAGTTTTCACAAAATCAGGATTCTGTTTTGGTGGCATCCGGTACTTATGATGATGTGACAGTGATTCCGGATTATATTGAAGTGTTACAGCCGGCAACAAAGTCGGATGTGTTATGGGATGGAAAAATGACCATTATCAATGATGAAGGAATAAAAAAATTTACATCGGTATGGAAAAAAGAGATAGAAAATGAGAAAAAAGGTGAAAATACCATTGATGAAAATGCTTTTGTAGAGAGTGAAAGCTATTTTGTTTCCTGTGATTCTTTAGACAAAAGCGCAAAAGAATTCGGATTGAACATTTGGAAAAATGAAGCGGATAAAACAAAAATAGAAAACGAAAAAAATAATGTGAATGTTGTTTCAAGGATTGGAAAGATTACAAATGAGGATAATCGGTGTCAACTTGTGTATTCCTTTGTAGAGAAACCCTTAAATCGAGTGATAAAACAACTTAGAGGGGTTTATATTTTTCTGATTTTGTTTTATGGCATGACTGCTGCGGTTTTGTTTCGGATGATGCGAGCGATGCTTGTAAAACAGGAACATTTTACGGAGAGTCAGAAAATGCTCACCCGTGCCATTGCCCATGAACTTAAAACTCCCTTAAGTATTATACAGGGGTATTGTCAGGGATTAAGCATTCAAAAAGACGAAGAGAAAAGGCAGTCATATGTGGACACAATCACGACGGAAGTAAAAGAGATGGACCATTTAGTACTTGATATGTTGGAATTATCAAGACTTGAAACTTATGGTTATGAATTGGAACCGGAAGAAATCTACTTGGATGAANNTCTTATAATAGATGCACAAGAGGACATAGTAATTACCGGAGATTTGTCCTGCATGAGGAAAGTGATTTCAAATTTAGTTGGAAATGGTATAAAACATGCAAAACAAGGCGGGGTAGTGAAGATTTCCATCAAGAAAGAGAACGGAAAAATGCGTTTTGTTGTATTTAATGACGGCCCTGCCATTGATGAAGAAACCAAAAAGACCATTTGGGACGGTTATCACAAAGTACAACAGGAAAATAAAAGTTCCATTCGAAGTACCGGACTTGGACTTACCATTGTAAAGTATATGTTGGAACTCCACGGTTTTTCTTACGGATGCGATAACTGCACTAGCGGGGTAGAGTTTTGGTTTGAGGCAGGTTGCTAAGGGAACAATGAATAAGTTATAAAGTAAGCCCACTGATATTATGGGGATATCAGTGGGCTAAATTTGTTCAAAAGGATATTTTTTGCAAATCCAATCATCATGGGATGTCAAAAGACTGACAAGTGCTTTTATTTCAATCGTAGTTGTTATTTATCCAGTAATTCTAAGGCATGGGAAAGGGCGTACTCTACACTGGCGTCCCTAACCTGATTTCTTCCTAGATTTCCGAATTGTTTCTTTTTCGTACTTACCTTTCCGTTGATGGAAAAACCAAAACATACCGTTCCTACCGGTTTTTCTTTTGTGCCTCCGTCAGGACCTGCAGTTCCTGTAATGCTAAGTCCGATATTGGCATGGTTTGCTTTGGCGATTCCCTCTGCCATTTCGTAGGCAGTTTGTTCACTTACGGCACCGTATTTGGAAAGTGTGTCATCAGACACATGTAAATAATGCTTTTTCGCTTCATTGGAATAGGTGACAATACTTGCGTTAAGAACTTTGGAAGCATTTGCCACATCCACAATGGCACCGGTTAATTTGCCGCCGGTACAACTTTCGGCACAGGATACCTGATAATCTAATTCGATCAATCGGTTTACAAATTGTTCTGCAACTGACATAGTTACAACCCCTTTCTTTCACCGTTTACTACAATTTCATCGCTATCTTCCACAGGAATGACAAGGCAGGTTTTTCCTTCAATTACCTGAGAACTGATGGAATTAAGTTTTTCCGGTGCGACACGTACAATAACTTCTCCGGCAGGAGTTGGTGTTCCCCCGGCACTTAAAATATCAAGGTCTTTTTGTTCAATAATGGCATCTTTTTCATCGATAACAGCATCTTTTTCTTCAATGGTTTTCTTTAAAGTGACAATTTCATTGGCGAGAGCCTGCTGTTCTCTTTGTTTCATATTCTTTTCCAAAGTCTTTTTATCAATTAAAGATTCTACAACCGGTGTTTCGTCGGAAAATTCTTCTTCGTAGGTTTGCTCAATTCTTTGGGCAACCGGTGCAGGAACACCATTATCTGTCATCATGTTGTTTAGAAGTGCAGGACTTAATACCAATTCTTCATCGGAATTTGTTTCGTTTTGCTGTTCAATCATTTCCTGCAGATCATCCTGAAAATCCATCATGGTACTTTCGCTGATTTCCGGATGCTCATCAAGAATGTCAAGAACCAGATGTTCAAACACATCTTTTTGAACAGTTGCCGTACGCTTTGCAGGACAACCAAGAAAATCTTCCATCATTTCTTTGTGTGGTTCTTTGGTGTTTCTTGTGTAGAAAATAGCTGAGTGAATATCAGTGCTTCGCTCACTGAATGCAGGGAAAATAAATCCTGTTTCCGGAGCGCCTACTACCCAGTCACGAATTCTTGAACCGATACGGTGTTCATCTGCACGATATCCAAGAGCTGCTTTGGAAAGTGTTACCGGACAGATGGAACAAAGCAGGTATTCGTACACTTCTTCCGACTCGTCAAGAGCCTGATTGTCCTCGGTTTTCGTAATAACATCGTATACATCATGGAACAAAAGAATTAGGTAATTACCAGGAAAATCATATGTTTCAATGATGCGGTCAAAAAACAAATCAATCATTTCCTCATTTTTTAATTTTGTTTCGCGAAGTCCCATAAGAAACTGCTGTTTTCCACCGGCTTCTTCCTCTTCTTTTGGAAAAGAAAGTTCCAATAAATTATTATGTACCGTTCCCGACATAGTTTTCTTGGCAATGTCCAAATATTTATGCATTTCGTCCTCGTCAAGATTTAAAAATGTCTCATGAAGTTTTACGATTTTATTTTTTTCGTTATCTATGTAGCAACCGGCCATTTTTGTAAAGCTGCAACCGGTTTTAGTCAGTCTTTTCTTTAATTCGGCAATGTCTTTCTTGTTCATTTTTGGTAATCCCCTTTGTTTTTTATATGTTCATTACTATTTTTCATGTTTATTAGTATAACTGTTTTTAGTGGGGGGTGCAAGGTATAGTGTAGTTGTTTTTTTAGCAAAATTATGCTATAACATAGAAGAGTATATTTCGCGTTATTGTTCGGAGATTGAACAGTAAATATTTCGTATTACGATGGAAAATACCTATTGATTATATAAAATGTTCTCTCGAAATTTTTGTATAAAAAGACTTCGGGAGTACGTTGAAATGTTCTCTCGGAATCTCCTTTATACCATAATTTCGGCTATATTTTCATTGGATGTTCTCCATTTCCTCGTCGTACACACCGTGTACGCACTGCGGGAATGTCGTTATCCAAGAAAAATNNGTTATCCAAGAAAAATCTATCTCGAAATTCTTGTATAAAAAGACTCCGAGAGAACATTAAAATGTGTTGGAGGAAAAAAATGCAGGAAGAAAAAAGTAATGTAAAATTTGCGCGAACGTCTCTAATTTTTGGAGGAATAGGCTTTGTGACTTCATTGTTTTATGGAGGAATATTTGGAATTATAGGTTTAGTTTATGGTTGCTTTGCATTGGGATATAAAATGGAGGGCAAAAATATGGCCATCGCAGGAATTGCTATGTCGGTAATGGCAATCCTTATTACGGCATTGATGGTTCATTCAGCAAGTGTACTTATAAGTTCCGGACAGGTTGATCAGGAACAGTTGCGCCAATTGATGGACAAGTTTAACACAACAGGAAAATAGTAAGATGAAATAAAGTGTTTTTATGGAAATTTGGGAGGAGAAAAATGCAAAATAATATTCAATTGGGACCTGTGACGATTCATATGTACGGTGTTATGATTGCAATCGGAATTTTAGCGGCAGTTTTTGTGGCAACAAAGAGAGCCAAAAAACTAGCACTGAATGAGGATATGATTTATAATATACTATGGATGGCTCTTATAGGTGGATTTTTAGGATGCCGCATTGTTTACTATTTAACAATGATACCAGACATTATGAAAAAGCCTTCAATTTTGTGGGACTTTAACACTGGATATGTAGTTTATGGTGGAATTATTGGAGGAATACTTGCCAATTTCATCTATTTTAAGATTAAGAAATTAGATTTTTTGGTATACTTTGACCTTGTTATGCCAGAAATCTCTTTGGCGCAGGGATTTGGACGAATTGGCTGCTTTTTTGCCGGATGTTGTCATGGAAAAGCCACGGATTCTCCGATTGGATTTACCTATACCCATTCAGAGTATGCACCGGTAGGAGTTTCCATCTATCCGACGCAGATTATTTCCAGTCTGGGAAATTTTATGATTTTTCTTTTGCTAGTGATGTACGCAAAGAAGAATAAAGCAAAGGGAACTGTAGCATCCCTTTATATGATGTTATATAGTGCCGGACGTTTCTTTGTAGAATTTCTGCGTGGAGATGAAGGACGAGGATTTATTGGCGTATTGTCAACTTCACAGGCGATTGCCATTGGTATGTTTACATTTGGATTTGGAAGTTATATTGTATTTACAATGAAGAGTGACAAGGCAGAAGAAACTGATGCTGAAAGTAATCACATTTCAGTGACAGAAACTGATGCTGAATGTAATGACAGCTCGGTGACAGAAATGGTCGATAATAGTATTAGTGAAAACTTAACAAATGCAGAGGAAGAATAGATGATAAGAGAAGGCAGTCTTGAAGAAATATCTGACGGAAAAAAATATAGAGCAAATGACATGGTGAGGGCAAATTGTCTGGATTGTAAAGGGTGTTCTGATTGTTGTCATGACATGGGCAACACGATTCAATTAGATCCAAGAGATATTTGTGAATTGAATGTTGGTCTGGAAGCTACGTTTGAGGAGCTTATCCAAAAAGAATATGTGGAGTTAACTGTGGTGGATGGACTTATTTTGCCAAATCTTAAGATGGATATTAAGACAAAAGCCTGTAAATTTCTGAGTAAAAATCAGAGATGTACGATACACAGTTTTCGTCCTGGAATCTGCAGATTATTTCCTTTGGGCAGGGTGTATGAAAATAGAGATTTTTCTTATTTTTTGCAGACAAATCAATGCTCCATGAAAAACAGGGCAAAAATAAAAGTAAGTAAGTGGGTGGATGTTCCACATTTTGAGAAATACGAAACCTATGTAAAAACGTGGCATTACCTGTTGAAGGATATTGAGCAGTGGCTTTTAGAAAATGGTAGCGAAAATACGCAACAAATGGCGTCAACTGTGTTAAAATATTTCTATATGGAACTGTATTCAAAAGATGGTTTTTATGAAGAATTTGCAAGTAGGGAACAGAAGTTTCGAAAAGCATTTCAACTATGTTAAAATGTTTTCTCGGAGTTTTTTATACAAGCATCCAAGAGAATATAAAAATAAAAAGAGGAGGGGTTATATGCAGTATATTGTAAAGTGTTTGGTAATTTGTACAGTTGATATTATTTTGGGGGCATTTCTTGGAATGATTATTAGTATTGGAAATGGGATGATGCATGGATATGAGCAGCCGCTTATGGGGTGTGTAGTTTTTTATGGAACTATTGTGGCTGGGTTTATATATTGTTTTTTATTAAAAAAATTTGCATTAGGCGAAGAACTATCCATTTACCTTCCTGCGATTTGTTTGATGATTGGTATTTATATAGGGTATACATGTAATGTGTATACCGTTTAAAATGATGAAATATACGAAATGAACAAAAAAAAATAAAAAAAAGAAGTAATATTGTGAAAATGCCAAAAAGATGTTTTTCAATCAAGTATTTCGACAGAAATACTTGATTTTTTTTTCTAATAATGATAAATTGTAGTGTGCGTGTTTGAGATGATAAGAACTTGTAATTGGTTATTAACAAATACGTAATAAAAGTAAGGCACATTTTGTACAGTGTGAAGAGAAAAAAAGGAGAAGATAGTTATGAAGAAGAAAGTAATTGCTAGCGTATTAGCAATCGCGCTTGTAGCAACAGCAGCAGCAGTTCCAACTGTAAAGGCTGACAACACGGCTGGATCAGCAGTAACAGGATCAGCAGTAACAGGATCAGCAGTAACAGGATCAGCAGTAACAGGATCAGCGGTAACAGGATCAGCAGTAACTGGATCAGCAGTAACAGCAACACCAGCAGTAACAACAGCACCAACAGTAACAACAGTAACAACAGCACCTGCAGTAACAACAGCACCTGCTGTAACAACAGCTCCAGCAGCAACAGCAACACCTGTAGTAACAGAGACTCCAGTTGCAACAGTTGCACCTACAGCAACTCCAGTTGTAACAAAGAAGCCAGTTGTAGCTAAGAAGAAGACTGTAACATTAAAGATTAAGACAGCTAAGAAGAACGCTAAGAAGATCGTTGTAAAGACTACAAAGGGTGCTAAGCTTGTAGTTAAAGTTGGTAAGAAGAAATACACAGTAAAGAAAGCTTCTAAGACAACAGTTACAATCAAATTAAAGAAGAAACTTAAGAAGGGTGATAAGATTGTTATCACAGCTTCAAAGAAGAACTACAAAACTAAGAAGGTTACAAAGAAAGTTAAATAATTGATTTTAATTGTAATCAATGTTCGATAGAACTGTAGTAAAGAATTAGGTCTTAGGAGATTTTCTCCTGAGACCTTTTCTGATATAATAGGAAATTGGGACGCAATATTATTAAAATGTTTAGGAGGTTATGAGATGAAGGCTTTACTTGTTGCAATCAATGCGAAGTATATTCATTCAAATTTAGCAATATTCAGTTTATATAAATATGCAGAGAAATACAAAGATAACCTTGCATTTGTTGAGTATACCATAAATCAGTATGCGGATGATATATTGATGGATTTGTATAAAAAGCAGCCGGATATGGTTGCATTTTCCTGCTATATCTGGAACATTGAAATGGTAATGCAAATAAGTAAAGAATTGAAAAAGATATGTCCAAAGGTGAAAATATGGATGGGTGGACCGGAAGTGTCCTATGAAGTGAAGAAATTTATGGAAAAGAATTCTTACGTTGATGGCGTAATTGTTGGTGAAGGCGAACAGACCTTTTTGGAATTGATGTCATATTATGTGGATGAAAAAGATAAATTAGAAGATATTTCTGGAATTGCATATAGAGACCAGAATGAGATTACAATGACAAAACCAAGATTTCCTATGGATTTGAGTGAAATTCCATTTCCTTACGAGGATATGGATTATTTGGAACATAAAATCGTATATTATGAGACAAGCAGAGGATGTCCTTTTTCGTGCAGTTATTGTCTTTCGTCTATTGAAAAGGGCGTGCGGCTTAGAAAATTGGATTTGGTATTTAAGGAATTGCAGTTTTTCTTAGATCACAAGATATCGCAGGTGAAGTTTATTGACCGTACCTTTAACTGTAATCATAATCATGCCATGGCAATCTGGCAATATATTTTAGAACATGACAATGGAATTACAAATTTTCATTTTGAAATATCAGCAGATCTTCTTCGGGGAGACGAGCTTGAGTTGTTGAAAAAGATGCGTGTAGGACTTGTGCAGCTGGAAATCGGTGTCCAATCCACAAATCCTAAGACCATTGAGGCAATCCACAGAACCATGGATTTAGAAAAACTAAAAAACGCAGTTGCTTTGGTAAAATCTTTTGGGAATATTCATCAGCATTTAGATTTGATTGCAGGGCTTCCTTATGAGGACTATGCTTCCTTTCAAAAATCATTTGATGATGTGTATGCCATGAAGCCTGATCAGTTACAATTGGGATTTTTGAAAGTGTTAAAAGGTTCTAGAATGCACGAAGAAAAAGAGGAACATGGAGTGAAATATAAAAGTTATGCTCCTTATGAGGTACTTGTGACAAAATGGCTTCCCTTTGAAGATGTGCTTAGATTAAAGCGGGTTGAGGATATGGTGGAAGTTTATTATAACAGTGGACAGTTTGCACATACATTACCGTTTTTGATGCATTTCTATGACTCTCCTTTTACATTTTATCAGGAAATTGGGGATTATTATGAAGAACACGGACAAATTGGCATTCGTTATACAAGAATTGCAAGATACGATATTTTGCTGGAGTTTGTGAAAAAGAAAATGCCGGATTTGGTGGAGCCGTTGAAGGAAATCATGACATATGATGTTTATCTTAGAGAAAACATAAAGAGTCGCCCGGATTTCGCATCAGATATAGAGAATTATAAAAATCCGTATCATAAGTTTTATGCGGATTGTGAAGAAAAAAATAAAAATGGAATTGAAAATGTTTTAAGCGGATATGGACAGTATCAGGTAAGACACATGGCGAGAATGACACATATAGAGCATTTTAACTTTGATTTGAAAGAATTGGAAAATAACGGTACAATGATTTCAAAGGATTATCATGTATTGTTTGATTATCAGAATATGCATCCTTTGCGTATGGAAGCGGCAACTTATGATATTGAAATTGATGGGTGAACATGCTGTATTTAGGATGATTATGAGAGTGTTTTATGTATTCTCGAAATTACGACATAAGAAGACTAAGAGAGTACATGTTTTTTTTACAGGAGGAAAAGATGAAATCATTTATTGCAGTTGATTTAGAAACTACAGGATTAAGTCCTGAAAAAGATCATATTATAGAGATTGGTGCATTAAAATATGTAGAGGGAAAGATGGTGGAAAAGTTTTCAAGACTGGTAAAGCCACCGGTATATATTTCCAGCCGTATTACGGATATTACGGGAATTGATAATAAAATGGTGGAAGAGGAAGATGATATTTCCAGTGTCATGGAAGAATTTTTGAAATTTGTCGGGGATGAAAAAGTGCTTCTTGGTCACAATTTGAAATTTGACTATTCCTTTTTAAAGGTAGCTGCAAAAAAATTAAAGTTTAGTTTTGAAAAAGATGGTCTTGATACCATGCTTTTGGCGAGAAAACTGGTACCGGAGTTACCCAAGAAAAATCTGGCTTCTGTCAGTGAATATTTTGGCGTGCAAAATCCTAGAGCCCATCGTGCATATGAGGATGCACAGACTACGGCATTGGTGTATTTAAAGATGCTGGAACAATATGAAGAAACCACACCGGAAGCATTTGTTCCAAAACAGATGCAGTTTAAGGTTAAGAAGGAAGAACCAATCACGATTCCTCAAAAAAATTACTTGAATGATTTGATAAAATATCATAAAATACAAGTTGAGATGTTGTTTGACGGAAAGGCAACAAACATAGATGAACTGACGAAAAGTCAAGCGTCGAAGATGATTGATGGAATTATATTTCAGTATGGAAAAATAAGACGGGGATAACCCCGTCTATTCATACTCGTTTATCACATCATATACTGCTTTTTTTAGGTCGATGGTGTGAGAGCGTTCCTCAGCAATCGGAAGCAGTTCATATACTTTTTCTATTTGATTTTGTTTTTTGTAAATTCTCGCAAGTGTTGTGAAGGTTTTTTTGACATCTGATTGATAGTTAATTGCTGTTGTGGCAATCATAACGGCATCCTCATCAAATCCGAGGTTATATAGTTCTTCACTCCAGTCAGCAAGAAGTCGCAATAATTTGGCGAAGTTTTCGTCATATTCTGAAAGTTCATCAAGATTTCCGGCTCCGTATCGGAGCTTAAGTTCTGTGTTGGTTGTACCACTCAAATTGCATATTTTTTCTTTGGATAGTTCTTTCATCTGGTTTTCAATCTTATCTAGTTTTGTAGATTGATTTGGATGAAAAGGAAGCTCGTCCAAAGGCAACTCAATAAATGATAGGTTTTTTAGACTTTTCCTGATAGGAAGCGACGCTTTTCTTTCTAATCTTAGATAATCGTCAAGCTGTTGAGATTCTTCCGTTTCGACTTTTGAAAGTTTATATTTCAGGAAAACGATAAAAACTAAAATACAAAATAATAACGCTGGCATAAGGCATAATCCTTTCATAAGTGTAATGTCCTTGTGCGAAAAGGAGGTAATAGTATGTTTTTTCAAAACAAAAAAGCACAAAGAGCAGTCGTTGGTGTCATTGCAGGTATCATTATCTTAACTATGGTGATAGGTATTTTTTCTTCAGCAGTATAAATAACTGTTCTTATGTCGTGAACGTATAAAGTACGTAGCAGACAGTATAATCATAGATTATGGTGTTGGGATACCATAATCCTAATAGTAATCATAACGGAGTATATTTGAATTGTCAAACAGGGAAAGGTGTTGCCATAGTTAGAGTTGGCGACAGAATAGGTATAAAAATGAATAAAAAAGTCAAAGGCGTTTTGACGATTTTAGGATGTGTAGCGTGCCTTACCATGGGTAGTTCCATGCATGCCATAGCTGCTGATGAAAAGACAGAGAAGATTGATGACGGGATATATGTTGGTAGTTTAAATATGAGTGGCATGACAGAGGAAAAAGCTACAAAGAAGCTTTCTGAATATGTAAAAAATGCAAGAAGTCAGGAAGTTACCCTAGTAATCGGCGAAAAGAAAGAAAAGATAACACTAGGGGATTTAGGGTATTCATGTGATGTTGATAAGTTTGTAGGTCAGGCAGTGCATTATGGAAAAAAAGGGGACATCATTGCCAGATTCAAACAGCAAAAAAAATTAGAAAAAGATAATGTGAAATTTGAACTGTCCTTTGATTTGGATAAGGATTTGGTGCGGGATTTTGTAAAACAGCAGTGTGATGCATATGATGTGATTGCTAAGAATGCATCTTATGTCAGAAAAAATGGAAAATTCCGTATCAAAGAACAAACTGACGGAAGTGTGATAGTGGCAGATGAAACCGTAGAGAAAATTATACGTGCTATCGCTAATCAGTGGATTGAAGGCGGAATTGAAATTGATGCTATTGTAAATGCATCTACACCACAGTACAAGACTACAGATTTGGAAGAATCTCCAAGTTTGCTTGGAGCATTTTCTACCAGTTTTGCAAGTTCAGATGCCGCACGTTCACAAAACCTTGTAAATGCAGCCCGTCTGCTTAACGGATATACCATATATCCTGGAGATCAGTTTTCGGTAGCGGAACATTTAGTTCCATTTACAGAAGAAAATGGATATAAAGTATCTAAGGCATATTTAAACGGACAGGTAGTTGACAGCGTGGGTGGAGGAGTCTGCCAGGCAGCGACAACTTTGTACAATGCATTGTTAAAGGCAGAGCTTCAGGTGGATGAAAGATATAATCATTCCATGATCGTAGGATATGTAAAGGCATCTATGGATGCAGCTATTTCGGAAGGAAATAAAGATTTAATATTTACAAATAGTTTGGATAAGCCGATTTATTTGGAAGCATATACAGCAAATCGTTGTATTTATTTCAATATTTACGGTTTGGAAACAAGAGATTTGGAACATCGAACCGTAGAATACGAATCTGAGATTATAGAGACGATGGAGCCGGGAGAAGATAAGGTGACGGTAGATCCTAATTTGCCGGAAGGATATTTCCGAGTGACACAATCGGCACATACTGGTTATGTGGCAAAACTTTGGAAAATCGTAAAAGAAGACGGTAAAGTTGTCAGCAAAGAAGAAGTAAACAACAGCTACTATGCTGCAGAACCACGTTATGTTACAAAAGGTGGAAAGAGCGCTTCTTCAAGTAAACCTAAGGAAACCAAAAATCCTAAGGAGAAAGATTCGAAGAAAGAAAAAACAGACAGTAAGAAAGAAACCAATAAGAAGGATAATAGTAAGAAAGAAAAAACAGAAGTTACAAAGCGGCCTGAACATACAAAGGCTCCTGTTGTTACAAAGGAGCCGGAAGAGTCCGTTGGGTAGAGGTACATACCACAGTCTGTGGAACGAGAATAGGTGATATAAATGAAGTTGGGAAAAGTGACAGAAACAGTCATTCAAAGATCTGTTTTTAAAGTGTTGGAGGAGAGACGAGCGGAGGTGCTGCTTCCGGTAAATGTATCCGGAGATTTTGCAGCGATACAAACAGAAAATGATGAGGTAGTAGTGCTTTCTACGGATCCCATTACAGGTTCAGATCGTGAGATTGGAATTTATGGAGTTCATGCGGTAATCAATGATGTGGCAGCAGGCGGTGCGAGACCTGTTGGAGTGATGGTGACAGTTCTGATGCCGGCAAGAGAACGGGAAATTGCCATAAAACGTATTATGGAGCAGATAGAAGCTGTATGTAAAACACTTAACATTCAGGTTCTTGGTGGACATACAGAGGTTACAGATGCCGTGAACCGACCTATTGTTTCGTTGACTGGCGTAGGAATGTGTAAGAAGAATTGCAAGAGCCTTGCACGTCAACTAAAACCGGGAGATGAACTTGTTCTTACAAAGTATATCGGTATGGAAGGAACTGCTATTTTGGCAGCCGAGCATATGGAAGAGTTGACGAAGCGATACACGGAAGAGTTTCTTTTAGGTGGACAGAAGATGATAGAGCATTTATCTGTTGTTGATGAGGCGGAAATTGCCGCAAAAGAAAATGTTTCCTATATGAAGGCTTTGTCAGAAAGAGGTATCTATGGTGCATTGTGGGCTATAGCCAAAGGACAGGACCTGGGTTTTGAGGTGGATTTGGCGAGTATTCCGGTAAGACAGGAAACCATAGAAATATGTGAATTTTATGATTTGAATCCTTATCAGCTTTTCTCGGGGGGATGTTTGCTCATAGGAACATCAAATGGAGGAGAGTTGGTTTCAAAATTGCAGGAACAGGGGATACCTGCGGCGGTGATAGGGAGAATCACCGATAATAATGATAAATTGATTATTCGTGAGGGTGAAAAGTTTTCATTGGAACCACCAAAGACGGATGAATTATTTCGGAAAAGGAGTGTTAGTAAATGAGAAATGAAATTTTAAAGGTGATTGATAAAAACAGCAGAATTAGTTCTGTAGATTTAGCGGCGATGCTTGGCACTACCGTAGATGTAATTGAAAATGAAATCAAGGCTATGGAAAAAGAAAAGATTATCTGTGGTTATCCAACATTGATTAACTGGGATAACTCACAATGTGAGAGAGTTACTGCATTGATTGAAGTAAAAGTTACACCACAAAGAGGTCTTGGATTTGATAAGATTGCAGAGAGGATTTACAAATTTGACGAAGTGGAAAGTGTGTATCTGATTTCCGGCGAGTTTGACCTTTGTGTAATGATTGAAGGAAAAACAATGCGTGAGGTTGCTAATTTTGTTTCCAGCAAGCTCTCACCATTAGAGTCGGTGTTAAGCACATCTACAAACTTTATTTTGAAGAAATACAAAGAACATGGAATGCCATTAGCAGATGACAGCTCAGATGACGAAAGGATGTTGATTACACCATGAGAAATCCATTATCAGAAAAAGTAGTTACAATTCAACCATCGGGAATTCGAAAATTCTTCGATATCGTAAGTGAAATGAAAGATGCCATTTCGTTAGGTGTTGGTGAGCCTGACTTCGATACCCCTTGGCACATTCGTGAGGAAGGTATTTACTCTTTAGAAAAAGGACGTACCTTCTATACTTCAAACTCCGGTTTGTCAGAATTGAAACAGGAAGTGTCTGAGTACATTAACAGACGTTGTCATGTTTCATACCATCCAAATAAGGAAATAATGATTACTATCGGTGGTAGCGAGGCTATTGACCTGGCACTTCGTGCTATGTTAGATCCGGGAGATGAAGTTTTAATCCCTATGCCAAGTTACGTATCATATTTGCCATGTGTTACATTGGCAGATGGTGTTCCGGTTGTAGTTGAATTAAAAGAAGAAAATGATTTTAAACTAAGAAAAGAACAGCTTATTGAACGTATCACAGATAAGACAAAAGTACTTATTATGCCATTTCCAAACAATCCTACCGGTGCTATTATGACAAAGGAAGATTTACAGGAAATCGTAGATGTTGTTATTGAAAAGGATTTGTATGTAATTTCAGATGAGATTTATTCTGAACTTACCTATAAAGGAGAGCATGTGTCCATTGCATCTTTCCCAGGTATGAAAGAGCGTACCATTTTGATTAACGGTTTTTCAAAAGCTTATGCTATGACAGGATGGAGACTTGGTTATGCCTGTGCACCGGAATTGATTCTTTCACAGATGTTAAAGATACATCAGTTTGCCATTATGTGTGCACCTACTACAAGTCAGTATGCCGCTGTAGAAGCCCTTCGCAATGGTGATGATGATGTGGCACACATGAGAGAAGCTTATAATCAGAGAAGAAGATTTTTGATTTCTGAGCTTCGAAGAATTGGTTTTCAGGTATTTGAGCCTTTTGGAGCATTTTATGTATTCCCATGTATCAAACAATTTGGTATGACATCAGATGAGTTTGCTACAAAACTATTAGAGGAAGAAAAAGTTGCTGTAGTTCCGGGAAGTGCATTTGGTGAATGTGGAGAAGGATACCTTAGAATTTCCTATGCGTATTCCATTGAAAATCTAAAGGTTGCCCTGGAACGAATCGAAAGATTTGTAAATCGTCATAAAAAGGCATAGATTTTTTTTCTAAAATATGGTAAAATTGATTTAGTGGTATTGACAGGTGATACTAATGACCCAAGAAAGAAGTTGGGGGACTTTTTTCTTGGGAATACGAGAATGAGGAGGGCATAAGTATGGCGGGGTTGAGTGCAGAAATCATAAATCCATTTTTATCAGCGGCAACACAGATGTTAAAAGATGTGGCTCAGATATCAACATCCATTGGAAAACCAACGGTAAGAAAGGCTGAGTTTAATAAAGATACAATTGTCATTATGATTGGAATTACAGGCGAGATGAAGGGACAGGTAATGATGTCCTTTCCAAATGATGTAGCCTGTCTTGTTGCAGGAAATATGTGTATGATGCCAACTACAGAGTTAAATGAATTGCATATGAGTGCCATTTGTGAGTTGGGAAATATGATTATGGGAAATGCAGCTACGATTTTTTCCACAAAAGGTGTAGGAATTGATATTACACCACCTGCTGTCTGTGTAGGAAACATGGCAATTGCATCCAGTGCTTCTCAAAATATTTGCGTTCCTTTGAATATGGAAGATCAACGAGTGATTTCTGTTGATATTTCAGTGAAGGAAGATTAAAATGTTAAATATTGTTTTATTTGAGCCGGAGATTCCGGCAAATACCGGTAATATAGGACGTACATGTGTGGCTGCAAAAGCCAGACTACATTTGATTGAGCCTATGGGGTTTAAGATTACCCAGAAGGAAGTAAAGCGTGCCGGTTTAGATTATTGGGATAAACTTGATGTAACAACATACGAGTGTTACGAGGATTTCTTAGAGAAAAATCCAGGAGCGAAGATTTTTTATGCCACAACCAAAGCAAAACATACATATGCAGATGTATCATATGATAAGGATGCGTATATTATGTTTGGTAAGGAGAGTGCAGGTATTCCGGAAGAAATTTTAGTAAAACATCCGGATGAGTGTATTCGAATTCCTATGTTTGAGGATATTCGTTCCTTAAATCTCTCGAATTCTGCGGCTATCGTGCTTTATGAGGCACTTAGACAGAATGATTTTATGGATTTAAATCCAGAGGGAGAATTACACAGGTTAAAATGGTAAAAAATAAAGGCTGATGTATGAATGATGGTTCATACATCAGCCTTNNTTGCTGCGCAATACCGCGGTCGCGCTAGAGTTTTGCAAGCAAAACTCTTTGTTCTGTAATAGTCCATTAAAACGAAAACGCTTCCTTTGATGCTTATCATCCGCTACTCGTGAGGAGATGATAAAGGTAGTGTAAATGTAAATTCTGTTCCAGCTCCCTCCGTGCTTGTTACGTTGATGTTTTCGTCATGGGATTTTAAGATTTCTTTTACAATGGAAAGACCAAGACCGGTTCCCTTTTTATCTTTTCCTCTTGAAATATCCGTTTTATAAAAGCGGTCCCAAATCTGTTTGATGCCCTCTTTAGGAATACCAATTCCAAAATCCTTGATGGATATTTGGACTTTTTCTTTCTTTTCAATTGATTTAATGATGATTTTTGAATCGTTATGGCTAAATTTGATGGCATTGTCCAAAAGATTATATAAAACCTGTTGAATTTTTGTATAGTCGGCATTAACCATGGTATATTCTTCAGAAAAAATCAATTGAAGTTTTATGTGTTTTTCAATACAGGTACCTTCAAAAGACGCTGCTGTCTGTTTGATGGTTTTGTTAATGTCAAAAGACGTGATATTTAGTTTGTGTTTTCCCTGCTCATATTGGTTGAGTGACAATAAATCGGATGTGAGCTTGGTTAATCGCTCTACTTCAAAAGAAATAACATCCAGATATTTGTTGTGAAGTTCCGGCGGAATGGTTCCGTCAACCATAGCCGTTGCATAACCTTTGATAGAGGTTAATGGTGATCTGAAATCATGGGAAACATTTGCGATAAAATTCTTTTGATAGTCATCTAGATTTTGAAGTTTTTCTGTTGCGTAGTTAACTTCTAATTTTATTTTTCCAAATTCATCTTTAGCAGATGCATCGGGAATGATAACGTAATTTCCTTTGTTATTTTCTGTAAGGTACCAAAGTGTTTCCTTTGCAGGTCGAATAGTAGTAATCCATGTGTATAACAGTGCAACACCGAACAGTGCTGTGACAACAACGCACAATACATTAATGTAAAACCGGAAAGAGGCGAGTCTTGAATTAATGTCTGTCATTGGCGAATGCACAATAATATAGCCATCAATCTGTAAATTGTTAGCAACGGGAAGAATGACAGAAAGTGTAGGCTCTGTCTGCAAAACATCCAATTGTTTGTCTGTGTGATAATAAGTTGTAAAATAATCCGAATCGTAATTAAGTACACAAACTGAGTTTGACAGGTAGCTGATATTTCCTGAGTTAATTCTAATATTGCCAAAGGAATCTGTAATCCAGGTTTCTGTATCCAATATTTGATCTAATTCCNNGTGCACGATGATATATCCTTCAATCTGCAAATCATTAGCAACAGGAAGAATGACGGAAAGTGTATGTTCTGTCTGTAAAACATCTAATTGTTTATCTATATGATAATATGTTGAAAAATAATTCCCATCGTAGTTAAGTACACAAACCGAGTTTGACAGGTAGCTGATATTTCCTGAGTTGATTCTTAAGTTTCCATAAGAATCTGTAATCCAGGTTTCTGTATCCAAGATATAGTCCAACTCTGATATTTTTTGGGCTATGTTGGTTGGGGTATAAATGGTATTTTGTGACATAGCCATTGAAAAGTATTGGTTTTTGATTTGCTCGGAATATACGGACAACTGCGTTTGTTTATTTTCAATCATTATGTTTTTGGTATAGATACAACAAATTGTGTTTGCTCCAATAAATAAACAAATGGACAGCAGCAGGTAAAAAATGGCAAATCTTCGAAGTAATGGATGTTGCATCAGACTTTAACCTCGAATTTGTAACCGATACCCCAAACGGTTCCAATACTCCATGTGTCATGGTCTTTAATTTTTTCCCTGAGACGTTTGATATGTACATCTACGGTTCGTGTATCACCAATGTAGTCATATCCCCAGATATGGTCAAGAAGTTGCTCTCTTGTAAATACCTGATTTGGATGGGATGCCAGAAAATATAAAAGTTCCAGTTCTTTTGGCGGCATATCTAAAATTTCGCCACGGTAAATTACGGAATAGTTTGTCTGATTAACCACAAGGTTTGGATAACTTACATATTCCCCAGTTTGCTCAGGAATTGGCGTGGCTGCAACGGTTGCATTGTCAGAACCGTTTGTAAAACGTCTGAGAACTGCTTTCACTCTTGCAACCAGCTCTTTGGAATCAAAAGGTTTTATCATGTAATCATCTGCACCAAGTTCCAATCCCAGTACCTTATCGAAAATTTCACCCTTTGCGGAAAGCATAATGATAGGAATGGATGATGTTTTTCTAAGCTCTCTGCATACTGTGTATCCGTCAATGCCCGGAAGCATTAAATCTAAAAGTATTAAATCCGGTTGGTAGATAGGAAACTGTTTAAGTGCTTCCTCACCGTCCTCAACGATTAAAGTCTGAAAACATTCTTTTGTGAGGTACAATGCAATAAGCTCTGCAATATTTGCATCATCATCCACAATAAGAATTTTTTGTTTTGTTGCCATGTGTTATACTCCTCCTCAGTTCTCTCGGAATCTCCGCGAGATATCACTAAAATGTTACTATGGTAACCCCCATATCGCCTTCTCCGAAAGCTCCCAAGCGATAGGATTTTACATGTTTGCATTTCTTTAAATGTGCGTGAACTGCGTTTCTAAGCGCTCCTGTTCCGCGTCCGTGAATAATTGTTACCTGTGCCAGATTTGCAAGGTACGCATCATCAAGATATTTGTCCAAAGTTGGAATTGCTTCAGCGGTAGTCATTCCGATTAAGTTAAGTTCCGTGCTTACATTGGCGGATTTGGACATTTTAATCTTACCGCTGCCTGTTTTCTTAAGTGTAGGTGCTGTAATCACTGGCTCGTCTAATAATTCAATATCCGAAATATTTACTTTGGAATTTAAGATACCCATCTGTACCTGTAAATCTCCTTTGGCATTTGGAAGACTGCTAACAGTACCTTTTAAGTTAAGACTAAGAACCATAACCGCATCTCCTAAATGCAAATCTTTTGCAGTAAGTTTTTTCTTCTGTTTCTTTTTGTTTTTCAATGTCAGTTTGCTTTCTGATTTATTCAGCTTTTCACGAAGCTGGTTACGTTCCTGCTCCATGGCTTTATTTAAACCGCTGTCTTTCGACCACTTATTGTATTTTTTGATAGTTTCATCTGCATAATCCTTTGCTTCCTGAAGAATGGCATTTGCCTCTTCCTGCGCTTTTCTAAGGATTTTATCTTTGGACTGGTCGATACGCTCGTTTTTCGCGGTTAATTTCTTTTTCAATTCTTCAATTTCTGCTTTGTATTCTGCAATTTGCGCCTGCTCTTTTTCGATGGTCATACGGCTTTTTTCCAAATCGCTGATGACATCTTCGAAACTTTGCTCCTCGCTGTCAATGTATTCCTTCGCCTGACTGATAATGTAATCCGGAAGTCCCAGTTTGCTGGAAATGGCAAAGGCATTACTCTTTCCAGGAATACCGATTAACAAGCGGTAGGTTGGGCGTAAAGTTTCTACGTTAAATTCGCAGCTTCCGTTTTCCACTCCCGGAGTAGAAAGAGCAAATACCTTTAACTCACTGTAATGAGTGGTAGCAACCGTGCGGATACCCTGATTGTGTAAGTTTGATAAAATGGACATGGCAAGTGCCGCACCTTCTACCGGATCCGTACCTGCCCCAAGCTCATCAAATAAGCAGAGGGAAGTAGGTGTTGCCTCTTTTAAAATGCTTACGGTATTTGTCATATGGGAAGAGAACGTACTTAAGTTCTGCTCGATACTCTGCTCGTCACCGATATCAGCAAATACATTGGAAAATACGGCAAGTTCCGATTGGTCAAATGCCGGAATGTGAAGACCTGCCTGGCCCATTAACGTAAATAATCCAATGGTTTTTAAAGTTACGGTCTTACCACCGGTATTTGGACCGGTAATTACAAGAAGATCAAAGTCTTTTCCAAGCATAACATCAATTGGCACCACCTTATGTGGGTCAATCAAAGGGTGTTTTCCTTTTTTGATGTTTAAATAACCGGAAGTATTAAAAATTGGCTCTGTTCCATGCATTTTCTTGGAAAGAGAGGCTTTTGCAAAAATAAAATCTAACTCGCAAAGAATGGATAAGTTGGATTTTAAAGTATCCACTTCTAATGCGGTCAGGTTACTAAGCTCGGCAAGGACTTTCTCAATTTCGTTCTGTTCTTCCGTGGCAAGTTCACGAAGCTCGTTATTTAGCTTTACAACGGACATTGGTTCGATAAACAATGTGGAACCGGTAGAAGACTGGTCATGAACCATACCTGGAATGGAACTTTTGTATTCTGACTTTACAGGAAGACAATAACGACCATTTCTCATAGTGATAAGCCCGTCCTGCAACATGGAACGGGAACTGTTAAGGATTTGATTCATCTGGTCATGAATTCGCTGGTTCGTAACTTTAATGCGTCTTCTCACATCTCTAAGGCCGGCACTTGCATCGTCGCTGATTTCTTCTTCGGAGATAATGCAGCGCTTGATTTCGTTGTTTAGATTAGAAAGTGGCTCTAAATAACTAAAACGTGTGTTAAGGCTGTCGTTTGCAAGGGAATCTTCTTCGTTATCCTTACGACCGTAATTTTTCACTCGAAGCGCCACAGAGAGTAAACTGCTCACACGGAGCAATTCACCGCTACCCAAAGAAGCGCCGATTTCAAGACGCTTAATGGATGGAGTGATATCCGTTAAGCCTGAGAAGGAAAGGCTGCCTTTTTGATACAAATAAGTAAGTGCATCTGTAGTTTCTCTCTGATTTTGACGGATTTCTTCTATATCTGTGGATGGAGTTAAGTTTCGTACACGTTCTTTCGCAATGGAAGATGAAGCAAACTCCACTAATTGTTCAATAATTTTATAATATTCTAAAGTTTTTAATGCTTTTTTGTTCATACATAACTTCCTTTCTTCATTACCCTATCCATTGTACCCTATTTCAGTGGAAAAGAAAACCGTTGGAAAGAAAAAAAGACCGTAGTATTCGGGGCTTAGATATGTTATAATAATGTACAGGTATGCATAAAAGAGAGCGGTCGGAGGTGAAGAAATGATAGATGCAAAAAAAGTTCAAATGATGACGAAACTAGCGATGTTTGAAAAAAAGGAAGAACAACAGGCACTTCAGATTGTTGAGTATAGTCGCTGGAATTATGTGAGTATGGAACTTTTAAAGACCTTTGTCTGTGTGACCATTGGATATGTGCTTCTTGTTGGATTGTTAATCTTTGGAAAGATGGACTATTATCTGGAACATTTTTTTACAAAGGAATTTGAGCATTTTCTTCATAAAGCCGTGGTATGGTATATCGTTGTGATTTTGTTTTATTTTCTTGTTGGTGGTATGGCATATTACGTGCGATATCGAAGAGCAAAGAAAAAGGTAGTTGTATATGATCGGTTGTTAAGCCAGCTTCGCAGTTACAATCGAAAACATAAAAAATAAATGTTGCCTACAATAGTTTGGGAGTAATGGCAATAAATCGATGGAAAGGAAAGACAAAAAAGTCAAAGATAGTATGAGTGTTGAAGTTTACACAAATTGGATGTTACAGATGAAAGAAAAATTATATGAGAGGTATATAAAGTACGAGCCACTTGCAAAGTATTTGAGAAAGATGCTTATGGCATTTTTAACCTTTCAATGCATTGCAATCGCGTATCCGTATAAGGGGATTTTTTGTAATGCATTTGTTATTTTTGGTTTGGCTTTGTTAGCAGGTTTTTTGTTTGATGAGCTAATAGTGATTTTGAGTTTATTGTTTGCATGTGCTCAATTATATTTTTTGACGCCAATTTTGGCAGGAATCGTGTTTGCCTCTTGTATATTAATATATATGATGATGTTAAGATATTCACCTAAGACGATATGGGTAGCTATCATGCTTCCTGTTGCACTGGCACTTCATATTCCTTTGGCGGTTGTAATACCTATAGGATTATTTTTTTCACCTATGGCAAGTTTGTCTGTTGCGGGAGCGACGGTGATTTATTACGTGTTGGATGTAGTAAGAAAGTGTGCATTTACCTACACCGATAAGACAGATATTATGGTTTTAGGGGAAACTTTGGTGAAACAAATCGTAGAAAATCCACAGATGTATGTTTCAGTAGTAGTTTTATGTGGACTGAGTCTTTTCGTTTATTTCATAAGATTTCATCAGATGGCATTATCATTTGAACTTAGCATTGGAATGGCGACAGTTTTGGCAATTATTCTTTTCCTTTTAGGAAATGTATTTTGTCGATGCAATTTTTCGGTACAAGCTTGTGTTTTGGGAAGTTTTAGTGGCGGATTGATTGCGTTGATTATACAGATGTATTGTAGAATATTAGATTATGGTGCAGTAGAACAGCTTCGTTTTGAAGATGAGGATTATTATTATTATGTGAAGGCTGTGCCAAAATTAAAACATAATGCAGACAAGTAGTTTTGTAAGCATAGGGAGGAGGCAGTATGAAGGATGTATTAAATGCATTAAAAAATTATTTTTCCTGGTTACAGTTACCGGAATTTGACTTTATTGATTTATTGGAAATTGGTCTTATTGCCTATGCTGTTTATCAGATTATTATTTGGATTAAAAAGTCAAGAGCCTGGACTTTATTGAAGGGGCTTGTCATGTTATTTGCAATTTGTGGTCTTGCAATTTTGTTTAACATGAATGTTATTTTATGGATTTTTGACAAGTGCCTGGCTGTAGGTATTACAGTATTGGTAGTTGTATTTCAGCCGGAACTTAGAAAGGCGTTGGAACAGTTAGGAAGAAATCAGTTTATGAGTTCTTTGTTCTTTTTGGATGATAATAAATCCAGAGGGGAAGGTTTCTCTGTAAAAACTATCAATGAGATTGTTCGTGCTACATTTGAGTTAGCAAGAACAAAGACAGGAGCGTTGATTGTAATTGCAAACCAGGAATCTCTTGCAGAATATGAGAGAACCGGTATTATACTTGATGCAGCCATAAGTAGTCAGTTGCTTATTAATATTTTTGAACATAATACACCATTACATGACGGGGCAATTGTGGTAAAAGATGAGAGAATCGTTGCTGCAACTTGTTATCTGCCATTGTCTGATAATATGGGACTTAGTAAGGAACTTGGAACGAGACATCGTGCTGGGGTTGGTATCAGTGAAGTGACAGATAGTATGACCATTATCGTATCAGAGGAAACCGGAAAAGTTTCTATCGCAGTTGGTGGTGAGTTGATACGTAATGTGGATGGTGAATATTTGAAAAGCAGATTAGAAAATAGAACAGGAAATGAGGAAGAGGATAGAAAATTCAAGATTCGTAACATCATAAATAAGAAAAAAGAAATGTAGAGGTGGGAATGTGAAGGAGATTATAATGAAAAACTTCTCACTGAAAATCCTTGCCATAGTAATCGGATTTGCAGTGTGGGTATTGGTAAATAATATAGATGATCCGGTGCGTACAACAACTTTTAATAATATCGAAGTAACTTTAGAAAATGAATCGGTATTTAATGAATTGAATAAAGTGTATGAGATTAAAAACGGTGGCACTATCAATGTTACTGCAAAGGGGAAAAGAAGCGTATTACGCCGAATTAAGGCAAGTGATATTGTTGCAAAAGCGGATTTATCGCAGATGTCTTTGACAAACGCAGTAGAAATCAGACTATATTGCAGAAGTTCAGAGAGTGTTACTTTGTCTGCTGATGTAAATATGTTGACGATTTCGTTGGAGGATAAGGCTACTGCAAGATTCAAAGTGGATGCGTCTACCATTGGTGATTTAGCTCCTGGCTATGCTCTTGGAAATATTACTGTACAGCCGTCATTAGTGCGGGTGTCAGGTGCACAGTCGCAGATTGATCGTATTGCGGATGTTCGCGTACAAGTGGATGTTGAGGGGGCGTCTGAAAACTTTAAGACAACAGCTGTTCCAAAGGCATATGACAGCAAAGGAAAAGAAATTACAGATGCGAAACTTACATTTAGTTCAGAACGGGTGCGTGTAGATATTGAAGTGAATGACACAAAGGAAGTTCCTGTTGTTATAAATATTGAAGGAAAACCTGCCGATGGCTATTATGTTATGCCTGCAGAATATGAACCACAGACCATTACTATTACCGGTTCGGAAGCTGCTTTGAAGAAATGTGATTCAATCCCAATTACTTATGATGTGACAGGAAAAAAAGAAAAAGTATACGAAGTGATTGAGCTGGCAGATTGGTTACCGGCTGGCATTTCTGTTGTAGATGAGAGTGTAACTACGATTAATTTGGAAATTGATATATCAAAACAGAAACTTCAAACGGTTGCTTTATACACTGAGGATATTGAAATTAAAAATCTGGAAGACGATTATACTTACGAATTTACCGTGAGTAAAGTTGACGTGGAAGCAATCTGGGCAAATGACGATATGACAGGAGCCATAGCTTCAGGAGATTTGAATGCGTATATTGATTGTTCTCAACTTGGAGAAGGAGAGCATACGGTTCAGGTTAAATTTAAATCAGAGGATAAGATTTTGGTGGAAGCAGAAGTGACAGTTTCTATTCGTATTCAGTTAAAAGAGACTGAAGCAGTTGTTACAACAAAGCAACCAAAAACTACGGTGGAACCAACGGTAGAACCAACGGAAGAGCCTGAACAAGAGGATAAAGACAAGGAAGAGGAAAAAGAATAAGAATAAGAATAAGTAGTGTTGTAGCTTGACAAAAAAATGAAATTATGGCATTCTTTGTTGAAGAAGAAAACAGGGAAAGGAAATCATTGTGAAAAAATATATTGCAAATTTTGAAAAATATAGGTTTCTTCTTGGTGAGTTAGTCAAGAAAGATATTAAATTAAAGTATAGAAGATCTAAACTCGGAATTATGTGGACACTGATTGAGCCGATTCTTATGGCAATTGTTTTAACTATTGTCTTTTCAAATTTAAGAGGAAACAAAATGCACGGCTTTCCGGTATATTTGTTGGCAGGTCGTACATTATTTCAGTTTTTTAATACCGGAACAAAAGCTGCCGCAAGGTCGATACGTTCCAATAGTGGTATGATGCGTAAGGTGTATATTCCTAAGTATATGTATCCCCTTGGAAGTGTTTTGTCAAATTTTGTGACGTTTTTGATTTCTATGATTGTACTTGTTGGAGCTTGCGTAATTTTTAAGATTCAAGTTACAAAATATATTTTATTGGCACCAATACCATTGTTCATACTAATGGTAATGACATTCGGAATGAGTATGATTTTAGCAACGCTGGAAGTCTTTTTCCGTGATGTGGAATATTTATGGACGGTTACGACCACATTGATTATGTATTGTACGGCTATTTTCTATGTGCCTGAAAAGATGCACAGTGAATTATTGTTGGTTATTTTGAAATGGAATCCTGTATATGGAGTGATACGTAATTTCCGTGAATCTATATTTTACGGGAAAATGCTTGATGCATGGTCACTTGGTTATTCGGGAACGGTTGCTGTTTTGTTAACATTAATAGGTGTTTACCTNNGACTTATGAGTGAGTTTGACAAGAACAAAATGAATACATCGGAAATGTCTGGAGGAAGAAACATGTCACAGCAGAAAACTGCTTTAAAAGTAAATCATGTCAGCATGAAATTTAATATGTCACAGGAAAAAGTTGACAATATCAAAGAATATTTTATTAAAATTGTAAAAAAAGAATTATCCTATCAGGAATTTTGGGCATTAAATGACGTGAATTTTGAACTAAAAAGAGGAGAACATCTTGGAATTCTTGGATTAAATGGAGCTGGTAAATCAACGCTTCTTAAGGTGATTTCCGGCGTATTAAAGCCAACCAGAGGAAATGTGGTTACAAAAGGGAAAGTAGTTCCGCTTTTGGAACTTGGTGCCGGATTTGATAAACAGTATACCGGTGCGGAAAACATTTATTTGTATGGTGCAATGCTTGGTTATACAAAGAAATTTATTGATGAAAAATACGATGAAATTGTAGAATTTTCGGAATTAGGAGACTTTATCAATGTTCCTATGAAAAACTATTCTTCGGGAATGAGAGCAAGACTCGGATTTTCCATTGCAACGGTTGTAAAACCGGATATTCTTATTTTAGATGAAGTGTTATCCGTAGGAGATGCGTCTTTTAGACAAAAGAGTGAAGAAAGAGTAAAATCTATGTTTGATGAAGGTGTAACAGTACTATTTGTTTCACATTCTTTAGAACAGGTAAAACGTATCTGCGATAAGGCGATTATTTTGGAACATGGTACAATCATTGCCAAAGGTGATGTGGAAGAGGTTGCAGAAATTTATCAGACAAAAATCAAGAGAAAAAAGAAAAGAAAGAAAAAAGCAGAGTAGATAAATTGGGCATATCATTGTGATGTGCTCTTTTTACTTTAAAAGTGTTTTTATAGACAAAGTAGAATACAGAAACGACTGCGTTAGCAGTTGGTTTTGAAGCAGTAATTATTTCTATGTTGACATTTGTCGTTAAAAATATGTTGACAAATGTCAACGTGGGAATTATAATACAAAATGTAAGAACAATTACAATAGATTCACNNGGAAGGAGGATATTATGAAGGAAAAGAGTAATCGATTACCAGACTCAGAACTTGCAGTGATGCAGGTAATCTGGGACTTAGAGACACCGGTTGGGTCAGGAGCCATCGTTGCAAAGATGGAGGAAGAAAAGGGGTGGTCACGTTCAACCACGCAAGTACTACTAAATCGTTTAGAGGAGAAGGAGTTTCTTGTGAGTGAAAAAAATGGACGATTGAAACTATACACACCTGCGGTAAAGAAAGATGACTATGTGAGCAATGAGACAAAGAATTTTCTGGAACATTTTTATCAGAATTCCTATCAGGGGCTTATCGCTTCCCTTGTGAAAGATGAAAAAATAACAGAAGATGATATTGATGAGATTGTATCAATCATTAAGGGAAAATAGGAGGGATGAAGCATGGTAGCTTTATTTCATAGTATGCTGTTTCGCTCGGTGATATTTAGCATTCCGTTGTTTGCTGTAATCTTGATAACAAGCAAATATCAGAAGAAATTCCGGGCGGCGGGAATCTACTATTTATGGAGTATTATAGCCATATGTATGCTGGTTCCATCCATTTCATTGATTCATATAAACACGGTGCATGTTTCTTTCCCGGGAATTTTACATATCAATAGTGAGAGTGAAAGAAAAGAAGAGATTGAGACAGGGAACGTAGATATAGAAAAAACGGATACAAAAACAGAGTTTTCGGAAAAAGAAGTGGTTTCAGATTTACAGAAAAACAATGTTAAGTCAGAGGAAATCTTAGAAAACGAAGGAAAAGCAAATCATACGAAAACAGAAATTTCAAAACCAGTAACGGTACAAAAGGAAAATAAGCCATCCAATGTAAATCATATTTTCCTTTCATTAGGTTTAAAGTATATTTCTCTTGTTGGAGCCGTGGTTTGGCTGTTAGGAATGGCAGTGTATTTCTTATATACAGGGATTTGTTATTTGTCTGTAAAAAGAAAACTGTTTCGATGGAGCAGACAATCTTCCAATGAGGAAAAGAAAATCCTTGAAAAGATGAAACATCAGCTTGGAATTCACACATCCTTTCGATTGTTGCATAGCGAATATGCAATGTCGCCCATGCTGATAGGTCTTAAGAAACCGACCATTCTTTTGCCTATGAAAACATACGAACCGAAGGATTTTGCTTTTATATTAAAACATGAGCTGGTTCATTATAAACATCATGACATTGTGAAGAAATGCGTATTTCACGTGATAAGAGGTGTTTATTGGTTCCATCCGCTGGTTCATATCATGTATCAGAAGGTAAATTTCTGTATGGAGCTTTATTGCGATGAGACAGTAATCAAGGCACAGGATGAAGCATTTTGCCAAAACTACAGTCTCGTGTTGTTAGACGCCTTGAGAAATCAGTCCAGCAATGGCTATATTCCTCTCACTACGTATCTGAATGGAGGAAAAAAGCAGATGAAAGAACGATTTAAACATATTATGAGTCAGGGAAAGAAAACCCGCGGAACCATGCTATTTGCATGTTTAGCCATCCTTTGTATGATGGTAACAACGGTATCTTGTGGTACGAAAAACACCATTACTGAAAAGAATGTGGCAAGCAAAGTACAAAATGAGGGAAGTGATTCTAAGATCCTTGCCAATAACAAAATCAATCTTTTGCTTGCTGGAGTGGAAAACATACATGATGAAGGAAACGGAAGAGCCGATGCCATTGTTTTGTTAACTGTAGATCAGGAGCAGAAAACAATCACAGCCACAGATATGGTGAGAGACTTGTATGTAGACATTGAAGGTCATGACAAAAATAAATTATATGCTGCATACTTTTACGGTGGTGCGAAACTTCTTGAGTCAACAGTGGAAAAGAATTTAAACATTGACATTTCTGGAACTGTTTCCGTAGGGTTTGACCAGATGGAAAAAATCATCGATGATTTAGGTGGAATTGACCTTACCATTACGAAAAAAGAAGCAGATTATTTGAATAAAACCAGCTATATTTCCAGAAAGTCTTGCAGAAACTTAGTCAAAGGAACACAGACATTAAACGGAACTCAGGCATTAGGCTATGCAAGAGTAAGAAGAGTGGAAACAGAAGAACACAAAAACAATACATTTGGCCGCGGATATCGTTTTGGAAAAATACTGAAGGCTATTTTGAAAAAAGGAACAAGTATTTCCATTACGGATGCGATTTCCTTAGTTTCAAAATACGGTAACCAGTTGTCAGAAGATTTATCAATCGATGACATGATTGCTTTGGCAAAATGTGCCATGGACAAAGACTTCAAGCTACAATTTCAGCAAATCCCAATGGAAGGGGATACATATACTGCATGTTCGGAGAAATGTGGTTGTGTGATAGAGATGGATTTAAGTACTTCCAATGCATTAAAGGCTATCGGTGTATCTACTTCGAAAGAGGATAAGTTACTTGATGAAGATAAGACAGCAAATGAGGATACATCTTCCATCAATAAATATGAAGCAGTAGATGAGGCACAGTCTGAAAATGCTGATTCAGTAGTGTTACGTGAAATACCAGCAGATGGATTGGTAGATGAAGCCCAGTATGAAAGAGTCCAGTCAAATGAACCGGATGAAATACCGGGAAGAATGAACGTAAATATTATGGATGCTGATTAATATGAGCAGGCTCCGTTAAGTAAGTTTCTGACGCTTTAGCAACTTGGAACCTGCCATGCGGAAACGTCTCAAGAGCGAAGTGATTGGAAGACGATGAACGCTATAATCAGTTACTAATACTTTTAAAGTCGACAGCCATTATGGAGAGTAATTCTCTGTAATGGTTGTTTTTGACGTTATGGGAAATTGCGATGCAAAACGTTTTATTCCTAAAATATGCTTATCAACCACTCTGTTTTATGGTATACTTGTAGTTAAGCATAAGCCCTTGATTATGGGGAACGTATAAATAGATATGGATGGGAGTGAAAAAGGATGCAAATGAAATTGGCAACAGGCGTACAGAGTTTTG
>LXOW01031040.1_pt1 | contig 31725 bp, 40 predicted proteins | sample 1368591 | NCBI WGS metagenome assembly LXOW01 (sample SAMN04884650, study PRJNA319009) | bovine gut metagenome | isolation source: Cow rumen | host: Bos taurus | place: Italy: Legnaro (PD) | collected 2014-07-09
CCCCAGTAATGGAAGAAAATAGCCCAATTTTGGAAGAAAATACGGCTAAAACCGACCTTTTTGACACCATAGTTGAAGAAACAATAGAACAAGAAAACCAATATAAAGACTTGGATTTACTAAAAGACTTGGAAGGGCTTGAGGAAGGTTCACAAGAATGGTGGGATGCTTTATCCAAATAAATATACTATAAGAGAGGAAGAGATATGAATACAATAGGTTTTGCCCCACACGTAACAAATAAAATTCCAGCTTGGCTCCAAAAGTTGGAAAACAATGTAAACTTGTTCAAGAGAATCTTGGAAGATAATAAGACCAAAAAGACCCAATATGGCTATGCTATGGAGTTCATAGAAACTGACCAATATAAGATGCTAACTGACGAAGAAAAGACACAAGTTGACAAAACAGTTGCTTATCTTTGCTCCAAAGATTGGGATAAAGAAATAGAAAAGACCGAACAAGCTCTTATAGACTGTGAAATAAAATACAAGAAGGGTCTAATAAATTATAAAAAATGGCAGCTTGAAAAAGATTTTATATAAATAAGATACATCTATCATATCCATAATGACAATCTCCTAAATGAATGAGTCCTATCACCCAAAAGGTGGTAGGATTTTTTTCATTATACATATCATATAAATGATTCAAACAATAGGAGATTGAAATATGAAAAAGATGAAATCCAACAATACCACAAACACAGCATATATCGTTTTCAAACACAACACAAGTGACTACTATGTTGTTGATAAAGAAATTTATGAAAATACTTTTTATGCTCGTAGAGAAAAATACACTATAGTTTTTGAAGTTGAATATACTGAGCCAAAAATGAAATTTGGTTTTACACCAGTAAAGAACAAGCCATATAATCAAAATGTTCAACCACTTTTAGATGAAGTTGGTATCAAATAGGGGGAATAAAAAATGAGAAAGAAATACAATGTTTATATGAATGTTATATTTGAAACACCTATAGCTGTTGGACAAGTTGACCCTCCATATACATTTGAGTTTATAGCTAAAAGATTGCTTACTGAAGAAAATGATAATGAAGACAAAATTTTTTGGTGCTGGAAATATATGAAAACCCATATAGTTGGTACTGAAGTTTCAGCACAAAAAGTTGATGCTTTGTTTGGAGAAAGAATAAAAGAAATTATAATAAACAGAAAGCTCAAAGCTATAGAGGAGGACTTTGAATGAAAATTATATCAGTAGCCACTTGGCACAAAAGATTTCCAACCATTGGAGAGTTTCTTGATAACTTCTCCAAGGGTTTTTATGCTAAATATCACTTCATTTTGAATATGACAAATGAAGACTTTGCTCAGTTTCCAAAAGAAGTCTATAACAAATATAAAGACAAAATTGAGTTCAATACAACTGAAATAAACTATGGTTCAACTAATAAACTTTTGCCAATGAGAAAATATAAGAACGACCCCATTATGATTTTGGACGATGATAACTTATATAACGAAGATGTAATAAATGAGTTTTGGGAAAAATATAATCCAAATTGTATAAATGGCTTAGATGGTAGTGTGGTAAATAGTAAACAGCCTTTTATATTATGGTATAGAATACAAAGAAGTTGTTGCTATAGAAGCACAAAAACAACACCATATAAGAAAACTACCCTATATAAAAATATACTTGAAACACCAAGAAATGACATTTTATTTTATGGATATGCTGGAGTGATTTTCCCTCCTGATATACTGAAACTTGATGAAGTTGATATAGACAAAGAATGGACACTTTTCAAACAAGCCGATGACGAATGGATTTTGAAAAGAAGTTTGGAACTTGGTATAATGAAAAATGCTTTGAAAATAGATGAGTTTATAGTAAAAAAATGTGTTACTTCGGCTGGTGCTGTTTCTTCTTTTGACGATTCATATTATGATAAATGTAAAAAACTTCATGCTTACATTTATCCACTATGTAATGATTTTGAAAACGATATGGAACTTATAAAATTTTCTTGTAATACGATAATACCTTGTTCAAAATCTTCTGTTAGAAAAACAAAGGGAAAATGTAAATACACTTACTATGTTGACTTTTGTAAACATTTTGGTTTTGAAAACATTTGGGACAAATATATGCCTGACCATAAACTAAAGACGATGAATAAACTGCTCCAAAAAGAAGATTGTACTTTGTCCGACTTTTTACAATAAATATCATAAAGAGAGGTTGAAAAATGCTACGAACAGAAATTATACAGAAATTCATAACCAAAAGAAATTATAAGTCTTATCTTGAAATTGGAACATATAGAAATGTAAACTTTGACAAAATCACGATTGACAATAAAGTTTCTATAGACCCAGACCCAGAAGCCAAAGCAACATATCAAATGACTTCCGATGAGTTTTTTGCTGTAAACCAAGATAAGTTTGATATAGTTTTCATTGACGGACTTCACGAACATAATCAAGTCTATAAAGACATCCAAAATTCTTTGAAATTCCTAAACCCAAATGGAGTTATCATTTTACACGATTGTATGCCAAAGAATGAAAAGATGCAGTTGTGGGATAATAAATCACATCAGTTTGAAGAATGGACTGGAGATACTTGGAAAGCATATTATAAAGCTTTGAATGAAATAAATTATAAAGTTTATGTTTTGGATACTGACTATGGTTGTGGTGTAATAGACACAAGCCACCCAAAACCAAAACTTGCCCATATAGTTGATATGGAAGAGTTGACTTATCAAGACTATCTCAATCTCAAAGAAGAAAACAAATATAATATAGTAAATCCAAATGAATGGAGTTTATAATGCTAACAGACAATAATCATTTAGACAAAGACACAATCAAAAAGACCGGTTCCATTTATACACCACTTGACATTGTTGAGAAAATGATGGCAAAGGTTGAAGATGAGTTTTGGAGCGACCCAACAAAGACATTTTGTGACCCAACTTGTGGAACTGGTGCTATCATTATCCCAATGCTTGATAATCGTGTAAAACACGGTATAGACCCAACAATAGCTCTAAAAACAATGTATGGTAATGAGTTGCTCAAAGACAGCTATGACATCTTGATGAAAAACTTGGAAGATTGGGCTTTGGCTCATAATGTAACAGATACAAGTTGGAAAGAAAACTTCTATAATATGGACTTCTTTGACTTTATCAAGTTAGTGGATGACCCTGACAAAGCTCCATTGGAGGGTTTCTTTGAATGAAAATAGACTGCTTTATTATGAATCCACCATATAATAGTGGTGATGGTGGTGCTTGTAGAAAGAAAGCTGTTCGTGGTGGTAATACAAGACTTTGTTCAAATATAATGAAATCACTTGAAAAACATAGAGTGGTTTGTATATCAAACTATGCTGGAACTTCTTCAGTTTTGACAAAGATAACCCAAATTCAAAAACAAAAGTTTCCTGGCATTGTTTGCTATACTTTCATTTGGACTATGAATGACAATAAGCCAGTTTTATTTCCACAAATACATCAGTTGAAATATGCCAAATCTTCAAACTACTTCTTTTTGGCTATGGGAAATTGTACAGTTTATCAAATTAGAAAAGAAAATAAGTCTATACAAAATAGAAAATACATTGACATAGCCAATGATACAGAAATGGAAGAAATAAATAAGTTTATAAGAGATAACTGGGAACCATATAAAGTTTTTGTTCCTTGTATGACTTGGAGACATTGGATAATAGCAAACATATTATATAATAGTAAATGGAGAGATATGTTTGTAAAATGATAGGATGGATTTTAGCAATAAGTTGTATATTTGGAACTATCCTAAATTGTAAGAAAATCAAATGGTGCTTTCTTATATGGTTTGTTTGTAATATAGCTTGGTTTATTTTGGACTTCTATACACAACAATATGGACGATGTGTTTTAGACACAGTTCAAACTATAACAGCTATATGGGGTTTTATAGAATGGAGTAAAAAATGAAAATTGATTGTTTTATAATGAATCCACCATATAACGGACCTGGACAACAAAACTTTATTTGTAGAAGAATCACTAAAGAAATAAAAATCTTGAAACCACAAAAATATATACAAATTTGCCCAAATGAAGCAAATCTTCATTATAAGACCGCTGAATTTGTTTGTAATCCATTTGGTATCCGTTGGTCTAACATTTTCATATTTGATATGCTTGGTAATATAAACGAATACTTTTCTTTCAATGAAATGCCACTATGGGATAAGAATAGTAAGAAAACACTATGGATGCTTGAAAAACCAACAAAAGTTGTTTTGTCGGATACTGACGATGAAACCACCAAACGCCGTTTCAAAATAAAAGACAACCAAGAAACAAAAGATTTTATACAATGGATGAATACAAACACAAAAGCACAGTTTTTCATAAAATATATAAGAACAACTTTGCCATCAAGATACATGTACAATCGTTTATGGGAGATATACAATGAAATTGGACATAGTAATAGCTAACCCACCTTATGGAGCATATCTAAACCCAAACTTTCATAATAGAATTATGAATGAAATAAAACCAAAAGTTTCAAATTGTATAGCTGTAATGCCACTTTCTTCAAAAGTTAGATATAAAACCGCTGAATATGTGTGAAACACTTTTGGCATAGCTTGGTCTAATATATTTGTTTTTGATTTGAAAGGGAATAAAAATGAATACTATATTTTTGATAATGCCCCTTTCTTTTCGGAAACCAAAACTGGTTTGGCTATAAAAATGAATGGAAAAGACTTAGGTTTGGGTAGTTTTGCGAATGAAAGAAATAGTATAATACTTTCTAAAAAACAAGAAGCACAAGATTTTTGTGATTGGGTGAATGAAAGAAACAACGAACTTTCTTTGCTCTTTTTCAAACTTGTAGACAGAAGACCAAGCAGACCATTTTTGAATAAATTATGGGAAATATATAATGAGAGAGGTAATAAATGAGCAGTTTAGAACAAGCAATAGAAAATGGAAAAGAATTGATTGAGTTTTTCAAAGATAAATGGACTAAAGAAGAATATGAAAAACAAGTGAAACTTCAAGAGCTTTCCGAATATAATCTTTCGTTGTGGGAGAATGACAATGACAAGAAGAAAAATAAAAACAAACCAAAAGAAAAAGACAACTGACCCAAAGGTTGTCTTTCGTCGTTCCAAAGAGTGGCACACTTTTCGTGAGAAAAAGCGAAAAGAACAAAAGACCGACCCCATAACTGGTTCACCACTTACAAAACGGCTTCAATCTCCATCATTTGGATTTAGACCCAAAACACTATACAGACATAGAAAAAGAAGAAAACTTCATTGGACTAAATTCAACTTCCCACGAGGTAATACACTACTTTTTTGGCGATGGAAAAACAAGAAAAGACTGGCGTTCAAGAATAAAGAAAGTTGTTGAAATTTTGGAGCTTATGGAGGAACTAAATGAAGTTCATAAAAGATGAAACAGCTGCTAAAGCTTTAGCCAAACTTATAACTTGGATAATAGAAACAAAATACTATAAAAACCACGAAATAAGCGAATGCCACTTTCTTGTGAGAGAGTTTGCTTTCAAATATAACCAAAACCCAGCCAAAGTGAATAGCCAAATCCACTTTTCTTTACAAAAATTGAATGTAAAATATAAAAGATATAGCCAATCACCTCGTTCAACTAATGAAAAATACGAAAATTGGCTCCACCAATATAGCCCACAAAACTTATAAATACCAATAGATAACCTAAAATAGGGAGAAAAAATGAAAGAAGAATTTGATATACAAGCCCTAATAGACGATTTCACTGAATTTGAGAAACGCTCTTACGCAAGATTCAAAGACTTATACGAACAAATCAAAGCCGACAGAAAATATATAGCTGGCGACCAAACCGACCAGCTTGATAATACTTTGATTGGTGATGAAGTTCCAAATTGTAAGTTGAATGTTGTCCAAAATGCTATAAGAACAGTTGTAAATTCATATCTTCCATATCAATATAAATGGCAGTATGATAACCAAGATTTGAATACACTTTCAAATCAGTTTTTATCTGATGTTGACAACTATACTGCTTCCGTAGAAGCTTTATCAAATGCTGTTGGAACTGCTTTGGGTGTAATCGTTTTCTCAACAGAAGAAGACATTGACGGCTCAATCAAACCCATTATGTACAGTATACCTGACGTAACAAATGTTAGACTTGACCCAGATGCCACAAAGCTAAACTTTGCTGACGCAAATAAAGCTGCTATCGTTGAGTTGAAATCAAAAGAATGGATTGAAAACAATTATGGTCTTGATGTTCATAATGTGGAAAAACCACTTATAAACATTTCCGAAAAATATGATTCCAAGAAACAAATTCCATTGGTAACATATTATGTAAAAGAAGACAATCAAGTTGTTGTTTACAAATTAGTAAATGATACTTTATTAGAAGAACCAATCGTCTTACCATATAGCTATATCCCAGTTGTTCCTGTGTTTGGAGAACAATCTTGGACAGAAGAAAACAAAATGACTTGGACTGGTATCACTACACAAATGAGAGCAATCCAAAGACTTATCAACTATAGCTATAGACAGCTTTTGATTCGTTGTGCTACCGTACCAAAAAATACATGGGTAGGGGGTTCACTTGCTACTGAAGGTTTTGAAAATGAATGGAGAAATTCACACAAAACATTGAGTGGATACTTACCATATAACGAATATGACAGAAAGACTGGACAGAGATTGGACCCACCACAAAGACTTTCAAATGAAATTCAATTTGGTGATGTTTCACAGTTGATGCAGAATGCTTTGGGTTTGACCAATACAATCATTGGAATCCCAGCAACTGGTTTGGAAACAGATGTTGAAAAGACAGCAACAGAAGTTTTGGCAAATCAAAAGACTTTCAACAACAATGTAAGAAACTATCTTTATCACTTGAAATTCTCTATGCAGTTGCTTGGTATGATTTTCGCTGAAGAAACACTACACCAACCATTGTATGGCAAAATCAAAGTGAAAGTTGTTGAAGGACCTGATGGTGCTATGGAAAAACAAGAAGCAAGAGTTCAACTTCAATCTTATGCTAATCTTGTTACTACAGACGAAGAAAAACAGAAATTGCTTATGGCTCAATGTGCTGTTGAAGATGACAATTCTTATATTAGAAACTTTGCTCAATCTCTACAACCAGCTCCAACACAAGCCGAACTTCAATCACAACAGATGGTAGAACAAGCTAATACTGAAATCAAGACAAGAGACCAGCAAATTATGGAACTTCAAAAACAAATTGCTGACTTGAAACAACAACAGCAAATTCAAGCTTATAGTCTTGAAAGAGAAATGCTTTTGGCAAGACAGAAATTTGAGCAGGAAAAAGAAATGAAAATTCTTGAAGCAAGACTTGACAAGAATGACCCTGTTGAAATTATGAAAGATGATGCTGAAATCACAAAAGCAAATCTTGATGTTCAAAAAGCTGCTGTTGAATTGAGAAAAGAACAAATTAGAGGTATCGTATAATGACATATATCCCTTTTATCTCACAAGATGATTTGGTTTTAGATAACCAACAGAAAAGACTGGTTGGTGGTAAGATTGAGGTTTTAGACCCAATCTCTAACAACCCAGTTGACATTTTCGTTTATGATGGTTCAAATGACAATTATACAATTGCCAATAACCCAATCTATCTTGATGTCAATTCAAGACCAGAACACACTTACTTTTCAACACAATTAGTCTTGTGTCGTTTATACAAATACATTGGAAACTTCTCCGACCCAATGGTTGATGATGACACAAATAACTGGGAATTTGTTCGTGAATGGAATGGTTCGTTCCACGAAAATGACCAAAAGAATGACACTATAGTTTATGGTTTCAGTTCAATCCAAAACGCAAATCCAGACCTTGGTTCAATCACGGTTGTTGGTTACTGGAATAACTATGACTGTGAAGCAAGAACTTATGTTTGGGATGCCAACTGCGTTCAAACACCTGACAATGGCTATATCGTAAAAGCAAATGGAATAGATACTGGTCGTTGGATTTTGAAATTTGATGGTGAATGGCTCCCATCAACATATTATGGTGTATATCCTGGTCGCACAGCAAACATAAATGCTTTACTTTCTTATGTTTCTACTGTTGGTACAACACAAGTTCCAACAGCTCCTGGTGTATATTTCCAAAAGGGTGTATATAACAATCTTACTTCAAACCTAACAACAAGCAAGAAAGTCTTGTTGGATGCTGACACACAGTTCACAAAACTAAACTTCTTGTTCACAGTTCAAGATGTAAATGTAATAGGAAACGCAACCCATTATATTTGTGACTTCAAATTTGCTCCACATCAATTCAACTATAGTAATACAGTTGCTCATAGCTCTTGGTTTAGAACCATAGATGCTTTCATTGGTTGTGACGCACAACATTTGATTTGGGATAGAACTGACTACTTCACAAATAAACAGATAACTGGAAACCAAACATTATATAAACAAACACTTACTTTCTATAAGTCTTGGGACTATACTTATGCTGTAAATTCTTATGTAAACATTAGTGATTGTGAAATTGAAGGACGAGACATTTTCCGTTTTAGTGACTATATAAACTTCTATGGTGAAACCATAAAGCTTGAATGGTTCGTAAAACCAACAAACCCATTGGATAATGCGTCCTATGACTTTGGTTCAGCTCCAACACATCACATTGGTTTATCTTTCAAAGAAATAACTGGTACAAACATTGTTTCTTTGGACAATTTTGAAGCAACTGAATATGGTTCACAAGTCTATAAGAGAATTATGGAAGACTATAACCAAACCACCATTGACTTCAAAAATAGACCAGTTCCCGGTTTCAACAATACAAAGTTTAGTGAAATTCATAATGCTTTGATGACAGATGCTTCTTATGGTTATATCACCAACACTATACAAACCCTTCGCTTGTATAATGTAAAAGCTCATCCAAAAGCAACTTACAAGCCAGCAACTGTTTATAACTACTACATTGACAATGACCAAACCATTTATCCAGCTCAATATGGTTTCTATGAAGGTTGTGATGTTCGTTTCATAAACTATACATCTTCTATGACTTTGAGACCACTTCAAAAGCTTGGTGTGGTTCATATCGTTGATTCCACAGTTGAGTTCACAAATGACATTGACACATTTGAAACCCAAGTTGTTGCTGAAGGTTCAACAATCAAGGGTGAAATAAACTTTGTTTCAACTGGCTACTATAACTATGACAAGGGTAAAAAGACGGAATTGTTCAATGTTTGTTTGGATACAACCCCAGCAACAGCAAACAACTACTTCTGTAATGAGTTCGTGGCTAAGTCTTGTGATATAAATGTTCCATTGAAACACTATCCATATTTGGAAAATGGAAAACATCGTTTCTATACTGAATATGTTCAAAACAGATTTTGGAACAATGCTAAAATCATTTATACACAGAATGAAGGTTCATATAACAATACTTCAAATGCCATTAGTGATGCTATAGCAAACATTTTCTTTGATTCAAACCAATTCAATCAAACTGACCCTTATGGAATCTATATGCCCTACTGGACTGTAAATGGTTACAATAGTTCAAACAAGAGACTAATAGCTCCACCATCAGTTGAGCCTACAACCAAATGCTACTATCACGGAAATACTGGAAATTGCCCATCCGAATGGAATACAGATGCCATTATGAATGATAGTGGTGTTTGTGTAATGCCAAATGGTCCTGGTACTGAATATGAATCTCAAATTGTTGCCAACCCACAAACAAGAAGTTGGTGCTTATGGTCTGGTGTTAGTGTACAATCTTCTGCTAAATTCAATAAGTCCAATGGAGTTTGTGGAAGCTATGCTACACAATATCCTGCTCATAAGATAAATGAGATTTCTCGTGGACACATGTACTTGAAGAATGCTTATACATCTGCTGGTGGTTATGGTGTTTCTTCAAATATGACTTATAGAGATGATGCTTGCTATCCAGACCCTACTTATGGTGATATGTTTGATAATAGAATGGTTTTGGATAACAATGCTGGTGATGGATACTATGCCGATGGCGAATACTATAGATTTGCTGCTGGTCCAAATGAAACAATGTACAAACCAACACCATATATGAAACGATAAATATAACGAGGTAAATAAATGATTCAAGCTTTATGGTCTCTTGACCAACAATTCCAAAATAAGAATGGGTCTATACTTACACATGGTAAAATCTATGTTTATTATAGTGGTCGTACTGCTCTTGCTACGACATATAGTGATGAAGATGGAACTGTTGTAAACACAAACCCAATCATATTAGACAACAATGGACGAGCTTCTTGTTTTGCCTCGTCTATGTACGCATATACAGTTGTTGTTTGTGATGCTTATGGAAAAGAACTTTTCTCTTATGACATAACTTTACACGATGCGGTTGAAACTGCTGAAAAAGTCTTTGTAATAGGAACAGATGGCACAGTTCAAGTTGATACAACTACTTTGCCAAATGGTGTTCAATATGACTTATCTGTAAATACTGACATTATAGCAACAAATGAATTGGTTGAAAATGTTTCTGCCAATATACAAGACCAACTTGATAATAAGAAAGACTTACAAGAAGAAAAATCTTATAGTGGTTCACAAACCAAAACTATCACAAACATTTCCCAAGACGAAAATGGTGTGATAACAGTAACCTATGAAGACATTGACTTGCCACCTGAAGTTCCAAATGTTGAAATCACTTCTCCAAATGGAACTATAGATGTTCAGTCCACAACAGATGTACAAACCAACACAAAGACTTTTACTATAGATGTAAAAAATGACCAAATGCAGTCCTTCATTGGCTACTATGGAAAGTCTCAATATGAATATAGACCTTCCGATACACATGCCGCTTATACTATGCCAATTGGTAAATGGGACAAATATACTTATAATGGTGATTTTATCACTAATGATTGGGATTCTTCGGAAAACAATGTTTCTTTCTTGTTGAAACCTGGTCTATATTTGGTTCACGCAGTTATAATGTACCAAATGAATGAAAACCAATCAAAGAAAAATGATGCTGGTTATATTAGAGTCGCAACTGGTACACATAATGGTTGGGAAGATGGTACACGATATAAAGATTGGTCTTCTGAATACTTAGATGGACACGAATGTTCAATCACAGTTTCTTTCATTAGACGAATCACAGCAGAAGAAGGAAACAATACATTATACTTTGCTCCATATCTCCCTTATGGTGTAAATTTTGCTTGTTTACACGAACTACAAATTGTAAAGCTTGATTCTGTTGTTGGACAAGGTGGTGGTGGAGGTGGTTCATATACAGCTGGTACTGGTATAGACATCACTAACGATGTAATAAGTGCTGACATTGAAAAGACCACAAAGACTGACACTATCGTAAAACCAAATTTTGGACAATCTACACCAGTCGTAAAAGAAGTGAATGTAAATGATGGTTATCAAGTTGAAGTTGGTAGAACTTATATCACAATTCCATCTTTGTCTGCTGGTCCAGGTGTGGAACTTACTAATCTTGAATCACCAGATACGGGTAAAGCCATTTCTGTAAAAGTTGGCGAAGGTCTTATGGTTGACCCAGTAAGTGGTGTTGTAATGATTGACACAGAAGTGGGTGATGTTGTTGAAACTGTTGAAAAGTTGAAGAAAGACTTGGATACACAAATCACAACAAACTTTGATATGCCAAACATTTCACAAGTTTATGACTTTGCTGACCCAAGTGTTTCTACATTGGCAAATGGTGCTTGTATGCTTTGTCAATCTTTCACTATCCCAATCAACCACGAATTGAGAACCACAACTGATGACCCAAGCACACCAACATTGTTTGGCATTTATGCTCAACAGAATTTTGCTCATAAGATAATGCTTGCTCTTTATGAATACACTTATGCTGCTGAAGGTGAAGACCACGGTAGTTCAACCTATGTTGGTGATACTGGTCCAGTAAATGTTGTTCAAGGTGTAAATGAGTTCCCATTGAAGAATAGAAACCCATCTATCACAGAACTTAGAAGTGATAAAGTTTATTATGCTACATTATACTTACCAAACGCAGCAAGAGTGAATGGATTGTTACTTGCTGGTGCTCCAAACTATGGTAATGCTTCTATCCCAGCAGAACCAAGACTTTCTTGTGCTGTTGAAAACATAACTTGGGATGGACAAGAACTTGATATGAATGACCCAACAACTACATTGAATCACTATCAAGAAGTTATAATCCCTGGTAAACCCATATACTACCAATACTATATCGGTCCTTGGCAATCGGGTTATAATGAAAGATGGTCTGCCCCAAGATTCTATATGCAGATTCGTAATGGTGAATATAATGTACCAGTTGTTCCAACAGAACCTTTCAATACATTAGGTGATAGTAAATTGCCAATGGGAACTGCTGACCAATCCAACATCCCTTCTTTCCAACCATCTCAAGCCAATTCTGCTTTTAGAGATGTTACACCACTTTTGAATGTAACAATCACGGCTTTTGAATGGATTGATGGTATGGCAAATGCGGGTGGATGGGCTGCTGCTAACTGTGTCTATGATAGTGGTTTTGCTAACAATCTTTCTGGGGTTTCAAATACTGTGACTGACTTAGGACAAGTTGTTTCTGGAGAATATCCAGGTTATGCTCATAGAATCACTTTCACTACACCAATCACATTGACAGCTGGAACCACTTATAGATTCTTGAGTGGTTGTACAAATGGTTCACCATATTTCAAAGTTTGGCTTGACCCAACAGATGTAATCCACGTTGGTAATAATGGTTGGTATGTCGTTGATACGAATGTACTTAGAATTGACCACCAAATTGGTATGTACACCAAATTGTACGACAACAATAGTAATCATTATGTAATATAATGGAGAATAAACAATGGCAAATATAAACAAAGTTTTATATAATGTTGACCAAAGAAATGACACCACTTCAACTGAGAAAGCAACTGCTCGTTTGAATATAGGTGCTTCAGATGGTACGATTCCTTGGGTTGAATATAACCCAGGGAGTCCAACCCCTTATGTTGACCCTTCTACTATATCTGTTGTTTCTTCGGAACAGGGAACAAGAATACAGAATGACGATGCTTCAAAGAAATTCTTTGTTGCTCCAGATTTCTCAACACCAACAGATACTGGAAAATTCTTTGGTATAGGAGTTGACGGACAAGCTAAATGGCAACCAATTCCAAATCCACCTAAAGACATTTTCATTGACCAATACTGCTATGACTTGAAGAACATTGGTACAAACACTTCTGTACTAAAGACAATTATGATTCCACCAGGAACAACTAAAATTATAGGTTCAGTAGATTGCTATCCAAATAGTGGTTTTGAATCTTTGTCTATAGTAACACGAAAGAGTGATAATACACTATACAATGGTAGTGGTTCAGTAAATGCTACACAATTGATTGCTTTAGACAATGACCCAACGATAGGACAATATCATAATACTATCCCATTTCAGTTCAAAGTGACTGGAAACCCAAATGATGGAACTTGGAACCACATTGCTATCAAGGGGCAAGCTGAAAGTGTTGAAGCAAACTATCATCTTTCTAACATTTTGGTTACGTTCATAAAAGAATCGTAATCAAGGGGATAAAGCAATGAATGAAATAGTTTCTTACATTGTTTCAGCTATACCAAGTGGAGCACTACCAATAGTGGTGCTTCTTCTTGGGTTTGCTTATCTTTATTTCAAATTTGGAAAAGTTGAGAGAGACAGAGAGAAAACAAAATCAAAAAGAGACCAAGATTCCGAATCTATACACGACCAACTTTTGAGACACGAGTTCAAAATCTCGGAATTGTCTGGAATAGTAAACTTACATAAAGATAAACTTGATTCTATAGACAAACAACTTGGAATAGTAAATCAAGAACTTGTGAAACTAAATGTCCAAGTGGAACACTTAGCAACTGCTCTTGAAAAACAAAATGAAATTATGTTGAGACAAATAAATGGAGTAAATAATGGCAAATAATCCAACAAAATCTTCTTCTAAAAATTCTTCGTCTTCTAAAAGCGAAAAAGAACAAAATAGTAAATTCAAACCATATAGCTTTGACGATTTCAATAAAGATTTCGTTGAATTTGGTAAAGAATGGATACCAGGTTATAAAGCCTACATTGGTGCGATTTCCGACCCAAATTATACTTTAGCTCAAGCTGGTGATGACTTATCAAGAGACTTTGTACCATTTTATAATCTTTATAGAAATGGTGATAATAGTCCAGCAGACTATGCTCTTGAAGCATTTTTACTTGGTTCACCCTATGCGAGAAAATTTGCTAAAAAGTTTAGTGAGTTTTCTAATAAAGCAAAGAAATATGTTGTTGGTGATAAACCAAAGAATGTTAGTACAATAAATGTAACTGGCAATAACTTTAGTGCTAAAGCTCCAACAGCTATGAATACAGACTTATATGAGTTTTCACCTGAAGAATTGGCAGAAACGAATTATAATCTTGGTAGTTTCTTTGACGAACGAGCTAAAGTTCGTAATGAAGCAGCAGATGATGCGAGAAAACTTTATACTATGGAAAAAGACTTGGATGTTGTAAACCAAAAAGCTAAAATGCTTGATGACTTTGAAAAAGCAACAGATGGCAAATATCAAGTTATGGTTGACCCAACCGGTAACAGATACTATACTATGATGGATGAAACCCCTTATAGAATCTATGGTGAAGAAGTTGTACCTTATGACCCTCGTTTGGGTGAAGCTAAACTTACACCAATGTCAAGAGATGAAATGGACGAGTTTATCTTCAATAAAGATACAAAACACTTGGAACCAAACCCAGCTTATGACCCAAGAATGTTGAGACCAGAACTTGAAGAAAGATATAATGAAGCTGTTGCTAAATTCAATAAAAGAGTGAAAGACAATAGCCATTTATATGACATTGACTTCTATAAGAATGGTTCAAGAATTTCTAAACTTTTGGAGCAGTTGCTTGATGAATAGTTTTTATTTGCTCAGTTCAAATAACGACAATAAACTATGGCAAAAATATGACAAGTTTTGGGAACTTACTAAACCAATAAAGACTTATATAACTGATGAATATAATGAAATCTTTGTCATAACATTGTATAAGGGCTTTAGGACAGATGGACTTTCTGTTCCTAAAGTTTTCCAATGGTTTTTGCCACAATGGGATAATAAGAACCCAACCTATAATCTTGCTGGCATTATACACGATGCTCTTTATACACGAAAAGGGTTTGACTTGCTTTCAAGAGAAGAATGTGATTCAGTTTTGCGTGGACTAATGAGAGATAGTGGCATTTCTCGTTTCAAAGCTGGATGTGCGGATAAAGCCGTAGAATGGTTTGCTGGGGGAGAAACCCATTGGGGCAATGATGACTTTGACAATTTTGACCTAATCTCTATGGCATAGTTCATTTTTTGTGACATTTAGTGTATAGATATACATTAGATAATATAATATAATATACTAATATATCTAATGATAATCTATACAATAAGTGTCACAAAATCACTATGGCTATGGAAAAATACATAAATATATAAGAAAACGATGGGAACGCACCCTCGTTTTGTAAGAAAAACGTAAGTTTTGCGTAATGAGAGAGAAATATGATAAAAAATTGTAAGCAAATACAAATGATTTGTGCGGACTATGGGATGTGTGGGCAAATTCGTGTAAATTGGCCAGCAGAAGTCCTAAAAAATGGCTCAAATCTTCAAATTCACAATAGTCGCAACTTTATCCCTTCTTTGCCAAGTGATTGTGTAATAGTTCAAAGATGTTTGGATAAAAAGTTCAATGCTATAGTAAAACCCGTAAAATATAAGAAAGTTGCTGACTTTGATGATATGCTTTTCTCATTATATGGTGAGAAATTGCCATCTTATAACAATGTAAAAATAGACTTGGAAGCCTATACAGATGGAATGAAAGACTTATGTACTTTCATAGATGAAATCACAGTTTCAACAGAATTTTTGAAACAAGCTATCATTGACAACTATAACTTTGATAGAGTTCGTGTAATCCCAAATATGTTGCCAAGATTTATTTTCCATTTTGACAGAAAACCACATAAAGACAAAGATATAGTAAAACCAACCATTTTATATGCTGGTGGAGCACAACACTATAACAACTTGACCAAACAAAATGGTGATTTTTCAATAGAACTTATAAAATGCTTACACAATATAGTTGACAAAGCTAATCTCGTTTTCTTGGGTGGCTTGCCATATTTTATGGAAGATGTAAGAGAAAAACTTACAGTTTTGCCATATACAAATTTGCTACAATATCCATTGACATTGAATAGCATTGGTGCTGACTTTATTATAGCACCATTGAAAGAAAATGTTTTCAATAAATGTAAGTCCAACTTGAAATACTTGGAGAGTTGTGCTGTTGGAGCCGTTTGTATAGGTTCGTCTTTTGAATTTTCTCCATATAGTATGATTGATGATATGGCAAAAATAAACTGGACAATGACAGCAAAACAACTTGAATATAATATATTTGAGTTGTGTAAGAAAGAAAACTATAATAGAATTTTAGATAAACAATACAATTATATAAATGAGAACTGGCTTGAAAACAATATAGACAAATACTTGGAAATTTTTACAGATAAAATAGTGGGGATATAATGGCAAAGAAAAAAGAAACTATACAGAAACCAATAGAAAAACCAACTGATGAAAAGCTTACAGTTTTGAAAACAATCTTGGAACAAAACAAGATAATGATTGAGTTGCTTGAAAAGATTGTTGAAAGAATAGGAGGATAATATGGGAACTGGAATAAATGGTTATAATCTCCAAAGAAATTGTGCTTTGAGACAAAAGCAAATGAGATATATTTTGGAAAATATGAGTGAGCCAAACTTTTCTATGATTGAGTCCAATGAATCATTGAGTGGAACTTTCAATATGGAAGACAACGATACATTGAATACAGCTGGTATAACTTGGCGAATTTTGAATAGCCAAGGTTTTGGTAATGGAGAACATAAATCCAATACACCACCAACTTGGGGTTCAGTCGCAAACTTTATGGCTTCAATCCAAGACTATCTCCCAAGCAATTTGAAAACAAAACAAAACCCATATCGTTTATGGTCTTATCGTTCGTTCCAACAAAATGACACACAAGTTATAGCTGACGAAACACAAGAATTGCTCAATGATATGTGTGATTGGCTTGAAAATATGAAGAAAAAGATTGAAGACCATGTTTCAGCAAGATACTTTAGAGAGGGAAAACCACAATACATTGAAGTCTTGAAAAGACGATATAAAGACGAATGGAGTGAAAGAACAGAACAAACTGTTGATGCTAATGTCAATACTGACACAGAATTGAATGTAATCATATCGGACGCATAATGAATGTTGAATATAAACTTGTAGAACATCAAAAGAAATTCTTTTTATCGGACAAACCCACAGTTGTTTTGAATTGTGGTCGTTCGTCTGGTAAATCGTACATTGCTTCTTTGATAGCTGCTTTGAGACTAAAAGAGGGTAAACGAATTTTCGTTTGGGCCCAGGACTTCGCAGCACTTTCCGAAAACTTGTTCGTTGAAATTATGAAAAGACTTGATGAAATGGGAATAAAATATAAACATAACGCAAATTCCCATAAAATCACTTGTGGAAAGACTGGAGTAATATATGGACTTTCTTATGAAAATGTTGAAAAATGTCGTGGTTTTACTGAAATAGAAATAGCAATTTGTGATGAGATTGCTATGGCTCCAGCTGACTTTTTATCCATTATGACTTTCTGTATGCGTGGTAAAAACATAAAACCAAAGATTTATGCTATGACCACTCCAAGAATGAATAGTTGGTGGAACCAGTATATAAAGAAAGCTGACCCTTCTAAAATAGAAATTATCCACGCAACTATGAAAACTTTGCTTGAAAAAGACATCATCACACAAGAAACAGTTGACCTAATCAAGTCCACTTGTATAGACGATAAAATGTATAGACAAGAAATGCTTGGTGAAATGGTTGATGATAGTGATGCTGGAACTATCTTTAGTATGGACTTACTTACAACTGCTTCACAAAAATGTTTCAATGATGTGGATGGATACTGCATTGGAATTGACTGTAGTGGACTTGGAAAAGATAGTAATGTAATCATAGTGAGAAACCAATCAAAAATTTTGGAAATTATAGAACGAACAACTATGAGTGAAAATGAAATGGCTCATCTTGTAAAATCTATAGTTGACACAAGAGGGGCAGATAAACTTTCTCATATTTGTATAGACGAAGCTTTTGGACTTGGTTTGAATGAAAGATTGAGAGAACTTGATTTATATCCAACATTAGTTCCATTTGCTGGTACACCAACCAATAAAGCATTTGCCAACAATAGAGCTGAAATGTATATGAATTTGAAAAAGGGTATAGAAACAAATGGATTGGGTGGTATAAATGAAGAGTTGTTTAGAGAGCTACAAGCAACAAAATATATCCTAAACAATTCCAATAAAATACAACTAATCCCAAAAGAAGAAATCAAGCTAAACATTGGTCGCTCTCCAGACTTGGCTGACGCATTAGCTTTGACTTACTATAAACCTATAATCCCAGAAGAAACTTGGACAGCAAGAATACAAAGACAAAGAAGATTTTGTCAATAAATTTTTATTATAAATAAATATGTACACAATAAAACGAATTGGGCGTCTACCCAATAAAAAGAGAGGAATAAAATGGCTGAAATAAACCAAGAAAATATGAATGTTGAAAATGATGCTACAGCTGGCTCATTGGAGACTTCTGCCACCACTACTACAGAAGAATCTACACCTAAAGCTGAAGGTTTAGAAACAACTGTTGATAGTGAAACGAGTGATACTAATGGCGGTACACGAAGGGAATATACTGATTTGGAAAAAGCACAGTATAGTTTCCACAAACAATTCAATCGTCAAAAGTCCAAATACGAAAGAATGCTTGATGATATGAAAAGAGAGCGTGATTCGTGGAAGGACAGAGCAGAAAACCCGCTCAAATACAAACCAAAGACCCGTGAAGACTTTAGTTTAGACAAGGGTGGCGATGATGCTTATATCAACTATCTCGTTGGAGAAAAGATGAATCAAATTCTTCAGCAGAGAGTGGATGAATATAATCGTTATATGGCTGCCGAGCAAGAACGCATTGAAGAAGAAAAAGAGCTTAGAGAATATGCTGACCAAAACATCAACAAATTGTTCACTACACCCGAAGCTCGTAAAGACTTCAATGAAAAAGTTAGATTTGCTATAAACAAAGATGGATTGGGCGAAGAACTTGACGATGAAAAGAACAGTGTCGTTGCCAACTTCATTTTGCGTAGTCCAGCAGGACCAAAATTGCTTTATGAATTAGCAACCAACAAACAAGCCCGTGAGAATCTTTTCTCAAACAATTATAATGAAAAAGTTTTGGAACAGAAGCTTCACGAGTTAGCATATAACATTGTAAACAAACCATCAATCCAACCAACAATTCAAAAACCAGTTGGTAGACCAGGAATGGCTCAAAATGTAACAAAGAGACCTTGGGATACAAAAGAAGGTTTGATGAAATTGGCTGGTGTAAGATAACAAACATATTTTTTTGAGGAATAAAAATCATGGCTACAAACGATCAGAATTTTAGCAATAACGTAAAAACCAACATCATCAAGACTGTTGTTTACGCAAACACCCCATATTTGAAGAAAGCAGTTTCTTATGTTCCAGAATCCCAGATGAAGGACAAGAAGCTTGGTAACAAATATAAGGTTTATATCCCTGACCCAGGTAAGACAAGAATTGTCTCAAGTGCTGATGGCAAGAGTGGTTTACAGGCACAGATTGACCCAATCAACGAAGTTGAATACGAAGTCGTAACCAAGGCTGGTTTGAATGACTGCGAATTGACCGAATGGAATAAGATTGGTGATGTAGAATCTTGGTCTAAACAGATTGCTCAGCCTCGTGGTAAGTCCGTTGCTCGTACAGTTGAAAAAGAAGCCATTGACGCAACCGTTTATCGTGCTGCTCAAGCTGTTGTTTCTACCATTGACTTAGACGCAATTGGCGATGCTTCTGCTGCTCTTGACTTGACTGGTGCTGTTGGTGAAAAGGTTACTTTCATTTATCCAACAGTTGGCTCTCGTTTAGCAAAGAAGGCTCTTGGTGCTTTCAACCAGTCCGACATTGCTAAGGATTTGTATAAAGACAAATTCTTGGGTAGATATGCCGAATCAAGTGTTGTAACTGAATCTTATATGCCTATCGTAAATGGTGATAGTGCTGCTTCCGCAACAATCTCTTTGACCGCTGTAAGTGCTAATGGTGAAGTTATCGGTTTTGATGCCGTAAATTCTGTAACCACAAGTGCTCCAAAGGGTACACCTTTCAAGGTTGAAGGTTTGAAGCTCGTTGACAAGAACGGCGTACAGACTGATGCTGACTATGTAATCATCTTGGAAGATGACAATGGTAAGATTCCAGAATTGAGAATTGAATTAGAAGGAAAAGCCTGCAACAACGCAAATGCTTGGGTTGCTACTGGTACAACTTCTCTCACACTTACCCCAATGTTGGAAAGTGGAAAGAAATATGCTGTAACACAGACCCGTCTTGAATCCGCTGTTGGCTTTGATTCCTATAAGTTCGCAGAACTTCCAGGTACAAAGTCTACAACTGAAGAAATTGATTCTCCAATTGAAGTTCAGGTATACGAAGGTGGTGACATCTCTACTTTCACTTCTATGGTAAGAATTGTTGTTCCATTCGCTGTTGGTCTTCCTGACCCACGTGAATCTGTACTTTCTTACATTGAAATTGCCTAATAGTTTCACCTCTCATAATAAGAAGGGTATCTCCAAAAGGGATACCCTTTTTTCTTATAAATACCAATAGATAACCTAAAATATAGGGAGAAAACCAATGATTTCAGTAAACGAAATTATACAAAATTCGTTCCAAAGATGTTCACTTGTTGGGGATGGTGAATCCGCAACTGGTACACAAGCTATGGCTGGTTTGAAAGACTTACAATCCCTTATAGCAGAGTTGAATACAGAAAATGATGTTTTGGAAAACTATGAAACATTTGATGTTTATGCTTCTAATAAAATCAAGTTTGCTGTAAAGCCAGAAAGATGGTTTGAAATTCAAAATCTTGCGGAATTGAATAGTCGCATTGACCAAGACTTAGTTGAAATTGGTGACATCTATAAACTAAAAGAACCAAACAATGGTTTTACATTTTACACAGTTCGTTCATTTACACCAGGACAACTTACACCATTTAGCCAACAGAGTTGGAATGACTATATGAAAGACTTTTGGGCAAATGTTTGGGTTGAAGAAGTCCCAGACAGAGTGATTGGTTGTGCTCGTAAAATTGGTAATGCTTTTTCACAGTTAGTAAGAAGTGATAAGACCACAATTGATTCTTGTACAAAATCTCATTTGCCAACACAATATGTTTGTGAAACTGAAATAAAAGATGTAAACTATCCACACGATGACGAAGACTTGTATAAACCATATACCATTGAATACTTTGTTGTTGAAATGGATTCCAATGTTGCAGCTCCAATTAGACTCACAGTTTTGAAGGGTTTGCCAAAATTTGGTTTGGCAGATACTTTACATCTTTCTTCAAAATATGAAACACTTTTGGAAGATGGTTTATGTGTAAAGCTTTGCCAAAGATATAAGCTAATGGACATCAAGAGTGATTTTGAGAGAGATTTTGAAGACCAAAAATATAAGATAAAGAGAATAAACTACGCAAATAGACCTGTAATCTATAATGGCTTTGGTAAGAGTTGGGATACAAACTTCTCAAACTTTGCTGGTGGTCTTGGATGGGGGTAATAAATGCCACAGAATCGTATAACATATAGTCTTGTAGGTGGTTCCGACCTAAACTTGGCAACAGCTAACATTAGTGGTTCAGCTGTGTCAAGAAATATGTTCACAGAAACAAATACAGATGGCAAAAACGATGTAAGAACATATCTCCAATCTTGTCCAGGTATAAAATACTTTGATAGTTTTGGTGATACTGGAAATTGTGATGGTTTGTTTGTTCCCTCTACTGGACTTGAAACAATGGACTATGAGCAATGTTTGTTTGTTGCTTATAATGGTACAGTTTATCGTGTTGATAGTACTGGAAACCATTATGAGATTGGAAACTATGCTCTTGGTAATACAGTTTGTTTTGCTGAAAGTGGTGGCGAACGAGCTATCTTGATGTGGGTTGATGGAACCAATATACACGGCTATAACTTGAAGACAGACGAAACTGTTGATATAACTTTGCCAAAAAGAGCTTTCAATGCCACAAATGAATACATCCAACCAACCCATATAGCAGTTGTTGATGGTACAATCGTCTTGAATGACAAGGGTAGTTCATATACTTACTATAGTATCAAGTTCCCATTGAATACGGCAATGAGAAAAGTTTATAAAATTATAAATGGACAAGTTCAATATCTTGCCGATGGTATCACTATAGACTATCAAGATGTGGATAGTGGAACCTACTGCTTCTTGGATGACTATGGAGCACAAAAATACTTCAATGGCTCTACATCAAGTGATAAATGCGTTGCTCTTTCTTCTGTTGGACCGCTCTTGACTATGTTTGGTCCAAGTTCCATTGAATTTTGGCAGAAGGGTAATGCTGAATCTTACCAATCTTGGCAGAGAACTTCTTATACAATAAACAAAGAACAAGGTCTTGAAGCTCCATTTTCTATGGCTTCTGTAAACCATAAACAATTTTGTATAGGAACTGGTAAAGCAAATGCTAAATGTGTTTTGATGATTGATGGAACAACAGTTTCAAAAATCTCTCCATTATGGCTTGACAAAATTCTTTCTGTAAATGATGTGAAAGAAGTGAAGGGTTGGACATATAGTAAAAACAACCATAGTTTTTATTTGTTTTCTATCAAGAACGAATGCTATGCTTATGACATTGACACCAACGAATGGCACATAAGAAGTTCAAGAAACTTCTATACTGGTAAACAAAAGAACTATATGCCATTATATGCTGTATGGTGGAACAATAAAATCATAACTGGTTCAAGTGAAAATGGACATTTATTTGAGCTTGATGAAAACTACTACTATGAAGACTTTGATAATGTAAATCGTTTACCAATTTTGAGAATGCGTCAAACACCAGTTATCACAACAAACTATAAACCATTTATCATTTACGAGTTGAGTGCTGAATGTAATACTGGTGCTAAAGAAGACTATGGTAAACCTGCTAAAGCATTGCTCCAAGTTTCAAGGGATGGTGGCTATACTTATGGAAACGTAATAGAAGCAAGCTGTGGTAGACGAGGACAATACCAAACAAGATTGAGATGGCTAAATCTTGGTATGAATCGTGAATGTGTCTTGAGAATCTCTTATAGTGAGCCAACTGACTTTGTCATATCCGATTCTTCTATGAGAGTTCAAGAATTGAATACTTCAATATAGGAGAATAAAAGATGCAGATAAACAATACATCAACTTTGGGAGAAATCTTACAAGCCATAAATGGTACGTGGGATATCTCCGAACAAGATGACTGGAAAGTGATTGAAATTGGTAAGTTTAGAATCTTCAAAAAGCTATGCCACGGAGAGGGAAATACTTGCTCAACCCCACTTCCACAAAAGTTTATAGACAAACGAACAGAAATCACCCCATATTTTCGTTTCACAAAAGACGGATTGAAGGGTGGTATCATAACACTACAAGATACAGCTATAAAGTTGGATTCTACAACAAACAACGAACTTATAGTAATCTTACAATTTTAGTAAATGAGGAACAAAATATGGATTTCACAAGTGCTATAAATGATTTGACCGGTGACCTTTTTGGTTCAAATCAAGACAATAGAATCAAAAGAGCAAATGAAGCCGCTGAAAAAGCTTATAACAACGCACAGAAAATGAGTGATGCGAACAGAGAATTGTTCAACCAATACTATAGCAAAGCTCAAGATTTGTATGGTGACCAATCAAGCAAAGTTGGCGACAGAATTAGTGCTCTTGAAAATATGGAAGCTTATGACCCAGGACAGTTTAGCTATACTGGTGATGTCAATGATTTCTATAGTAAAGCCGCTAACCAAAGAATAAACGATGCTATGGGTCTCATTAGAGAACAAAGTGATATGTTTAGTTCAGACTATCTAAATGCTTTGACTGCTAAACAGACTGCTATGGCAAGTGAAGAATGGGATAAAGCTTACGAAAGATATATGCAGGACAGAAACCAACAACTTCAAGAATTTTCCACAAACGCAAATCTTGGACAACAAGCTTATAACAACAAATATAATAAGAATAAAGATTTGTTAGGCGTTTCTCAAAATGCTCAGGACAATTTGATGAATGCTTATGGTTCAAACATTTCAAATTTGGCAAACCAAAACAATACAGACGCTCAAAACTATGCTAATTGGCAACAGCAAGTTGCTGCTAATGAAAATAGTAGAAAGGGTTTGTTTGGTCGTGTCTTCGGATAAAAATGGAGGAAAATAAATTATGATTCCTATATGGCTTATGGCTCTCCAAGCTGCTCAAAAGATTGGACAAGCACAAAACAACAATATAAACCAGTTCAATGCTCAACAGCAACCCATTGTAAATGGACAACAGCAAAGACCAATGGTTCAAAACCCACAAATGAGTTCAATGTCTGTTTCTTCTATCTACAATGCTTTGACAGATGATGACGATGAATTGAGAAAAAAGAAAAACACAATAGGTATGTAATATGGCATCAGTCGCACAAACATATAGTACACTAACACAAGATGTTCCAATGGTGGATGACCGCTTGGGCGACTTTTCCACATTGTTCATCCCAGTGTCTCACACAAGTGGACCAGGTAACTGGGGCATATCCGATGTTGAATATGTAATACCACAAACCCAAGAAGAACATAATGACCTTTTGAATACTTACTATGCCCAAAGAAAGACCAATCCACAATGGAAAGAAATGGGTGAAGAAGAAGAAAAGAAAGCAAAACACTTCAATTCAAAAGATGGAAAACCAAGAACTGATTTGGGTGCTCAATCTTCTGTAATAGATGAAATTGCTTATGACCCAGACGATAATAGTGCTTGGCTCCAAATGAATGGTAAGTGGTATCAATATAGTGCTACCCCAGACCAATTCCAAACTTTCTTGAAAAGTGGTTCATTAGGTAAAGAAATGAATCGTATCAAGAAGGGTGATTCTATGAGCTTGACAAAAATTAGTGGTGGTTTCTCAAACCCAAAACATAGTTCATCAACTAATACAGATTCTTACACGATATCGGGTCTTTTGAGTTCACTTACAAAATAAATACAATGAGGTATAAAATATGGCTATAAACACAAACATTAGTCCAACTGTAAGTGGTGTCTATACACCAAGAGACTTTACACAGCAACTAAATTATATGAATGAAAATGCTGCTAAAGCATTGAGAAGTGCTGGTGATTTCGTTTTAGACTTACAGAATGAAGCAGTAAAACAAAAACAAAAGAAACTTATAGAAGATGAATATAATCGTCAACAGACTTTGAAAGAAAACATTGCTAATGATGAAAGACTTTTGGTGAAGCTAAAGAATGATTTGGCTGAATTGAAAGCTGGAAAAGAAATACAAATGAGAAGTGGCGAACAAATGATGCCACAGAATTTGACACCAACTATGCAGTCGGCAATGGATGCTTTGAAGAAAACTGACGAAAATAAATCTTTTTGGAACTTCAAACCAGCGGAGGATTTCTAATATGTTAGGATATAATGACTACAATTTTCTCACCAGTAAAGAATGGAGAGATGCTTTAGACAAGAAAAACAAAGATGTAATCAAACGTGGGCAAGAAATTCTTGGTTTTACTGGTAATGATGTTGATGGCATTGCTGGCAATGCTACAAGAAATGCTTATAATACACAAATGCTTGAAGCCGACCAATACTATGCTCCAACTAAAAAAGCACAGTTCATCCCAAATGAAAATGCTGACAAACTTTATCAAGATTTCAATGATGCTCAAGTTTATGGTTTCAACCAAGATGAAGCCGTAAACGAACTAAATCAAGAAATCTATAACGAACAAGTTGCTAAACTTGAATCTCAAATTGCTCAAGTTGAAGAAAGAATTGCTCGTAATAAGAGAGCTTTGACTGGCAAATCTTATGAAGATGTAAACAATAAACTTGCTCAGTTGGAACTTGACAAGATTGGTTTCCGTTTCAATGGACAATCCAAAAACAACGACCCAACTTCTTTCTGGAGATGGAACCAAGCAAGAGTTGATACTAAAGAAGCCAATGATTTGAGAAAATACGAATCCCTAAATAAATTTGGTAATGAAATCTATAAATGGGAAAACAGAGAGTTTGACCCAAATATGACTGGTCCAGAAGTTCGTCAAGAAATAAAGAACATTGAAAATGCTATCCAAGAGGGAAAGAACATTGGTGCTGATGTTTCTCGTTTGGAAAAAGTCCGTCAATCTTTGCTTGATAGAATTAGTGGTAAGGGTACAACTTCTGCTGAAGATAAAGCTGGTAAATATGAAAACTACTTGGTTGAAGTTCAAAATGGCTTACACACTTCAGAAGAAATTGACAAATATGCTGAAGAACATAAAGATGAATTGACTTGGGGGCAGTATAATAAACTTCGTGATGCTGCTATCAAGGCTGGCAAGAAAGAAGATAATAAAGCCAAAGCCAATCTTGAAAAGAAAGCAAAAGCACTTTTCCAAAAAGAACATCCAAATGGAAACTGGGATAAATTCTTGCGTAAAGAAGAATACAGAAATCGTGTAAGAGGTAAGTAATGGCTAAAACGACAATGACATTTGATGAAGCACAAGAAATAGTAAACAATCCAAATGACTATAGCAAGAAAGATGTAGCTGAAGCAAAGAAGTTTCTTGAGTCTAATACTGGGGCATCAGTTGATATGTCTCTTGAAGAAGCTCAAGAAATAAAAGCTAATCCAAATGACTATAGTCCTGAAGATTTGTCTATGGCTAAAACTGTAATAGCCCAACATAGACCAGCTCCTGGTAAGTGGATTGGTAAATATATCCCAATAAACCCAAATGGTGGTTTCAACTTCAACTGGAGACAAGCCTATAACAAGCCAATAAAGAATGACGAAGATGTCCAAAAACTTGATGAATGGAAAAACACACAAGTTTGGGATGTTGATGATAAAATTGACTTGCGTGATGTGGCTAAAGATATGGGTTTCAAACACCCAGATGAAGGTTGGGAAGACTTCCTAAAGAGTGATAGATTCCCAATTTTCCAAGACTTCTTGAAAGATGTCCAAAAAACACAACAAGACAAAGAAGTTGAAAAAATTTGGAGTGGTGAAGAACCATCACAACAATGGACACCTTTTGGCTATAAAGAAGTTCCTGGTGCTATGGTAGCAGTTGATTTTACGGCTCCCGTAACCAAAGAATACGCAAGAAAGAACTATGAAAACATAAATGGTCTTGGTGATATGGGTGCTCCATTGGCTGTTGATGCTTTGACAAATGTTGCTATGATGGGTTCGGGAAAAGTTGCTGGAAAGATAGCAAATTCAAGACTAAAAGACTTGACAGCCAATGCTACAGCTCCAATTATATCTTCTGTTGGTGATGCTATAGTAAATGATAAAGATGCTGGTGATGTTGCTCTTGGAACAATACTTGGCTATGGTGCCAATAAAGCTGTTCCTAAAGCCATTATGGGTTTAGGAAGATGGGGCTTTGGTGGACAAAGACAAGCTTCTCCAACTGTAAAATCTGTTTATGGAAAAGCAAGCGAAGCTTTGGATGATGCTGTAAATCAAGCAAGAAAACAAGCTGAAGTTGAATCAAAATCCATTGTCAAAGAAGCTCCTGGTGTCTACAAAGACTATAACAAAAACATTGCTTATACAGACGATGCAGCAGAAAAAATCATTGCTGAAGATGAAGGTTTCGTTGTAAAAGACTTGAAATATATGCCAACTAAAGCTTCTGTTGTTGATAGAAAAGAATTGGTTGAAAATGTTTACCAACCAGAACTTTCTATGAGAACAAGCAAAGACTTTTTCAAGAAATCCAATAGTAAACCTGACTATAAAGCAGAACCACCAAAACCAAACACAAATGCTAATGATGGTGATTTGATGCCCAAAATGAAATATGACAAATTCCAAATAGCCGTTGATAAGTTGAGAAGTGGTAAAGCAACAGCTAAAGATTGGCAAGATGACTATGAAGCTATGGAACAAGCCAGTAAATACTTGGGTCTTCCAACTATGGAAAGTTGGGGAAACTGGGCTAAAGCTAATCTTGGAATGACTACGGACTATCTTTCTAATGTACCTGGTTCAAACCCAAGACAAAGAAATCGTTTCTTGAATAGCATTGTTGGTCTTTTGCCACCTGGTGTATATGACCGACAGAAAGCTGAAAAAGAAAAGAAAACTGAAGAACTAAAACGCATTTATGGTCTATAATAAAAAAAGAGAGCTAATCGCTCTCTTTTTCTTTATTTTCTTTCTTTTTTCTTTGTAAATCACGATAATAGTGTGGATGTTTCTTTCGCCATTGCTTTTGAAATTCTCTTTGGTAAGTTGTATAATCGTCAAGTTGTGATGTTTCAACCCCAGATGTAATCATTTCAAGTCTATGCTCTTTCCACCATTTCTTTGCTGCTTTTCTAAGTTTTTCTTTTTCTTCTGGATGTTCAGCAAGCCATTTGCGTCTTGCTTCTCCAATCTTTCTTCTATGCTCTTCTGTAAATTCTCTCATTGAAAATCCTCCTACTTTTCTTCATAGTTTGTTGCGTGAGTTGGGTAAGTTTTATATGAATTTGGGTTATATAAATCGTTTGTGTATAGCTCAGTTTCTGTTGGGTAAGTTCGTGTCTTTGTTTCAAGTTCAGCTATAACAGCTTGTAATCTTACGATTTCTTTCTTCAATTCTTCAATCTCTTGTCTCATTGTCTTTTCCATTTTATTTTTCTCCTATATGTTACTCAAAAAAGCCTTCAAGTTCGGAATTGTTTTTCTTGATTCTTTCCAAAACATCCATTTGGTTCAAATAGCGAATGGCAGAATCTATAATAGTGTGTAATCTAACCAAACGATTTTGAATTTTGGATTGACGATTCTTGGACTTGCTCAAATTCTTTATAGAAGAATAAGCAGCCATAATACGAAGTTCAGCTGTACATTTTGTCATAGAACTTGTCCAAACTTTGTCTTGGTAATGATTTTCAAAGTTTTTCTTTACTTTATCCAAATAGATAGCAAAATCATCACTTTGGTCTTCCCAACGAAGAAAACTTGTTCCTTGGTTGGTTGGAAGAAGCAAATAGCGAGTAATTTGGGTTGTGCGAACGGTGTCGTTTGGGTTCAAGAATTTGTATTTGTAATATGCCATAATATGTTTCTCCATTTTGTTTATTTGTTTGTTTTATTTATATAGTATATATAACTTTTATTTTCTAAATTTTATCCCTTTTTTGTGTATAGAATTTTTCAAAGATACACATAAAGATTTGTCTTTCTTGGTCTTCATAAGCTCTAACACTGCGAAAAAGTTCATCTTTCCAAGAATATGTTGGTTCAGTTCCAAATTCTTCATTTATAATATCAATTTTTTCTTGTATAAGTTTTAGCTTTTGTCTTCTATCAAATTCACCATTTGGGTCTATATTATGTTCAAAGCTATATTTTAGAATATCCATAGTCTGTTCATCTATGTCCATAGCAGTTCCCATATAACACCCATCATAATCTTCTGGGGATAATAAATCCCAGAATTTTTGTGAGATTTCAGCAAAATGTTTATCTTGGAAGTTATAGAACTGTTCCAATTTGTTGTCATCATAATACCATTTCATTTTCTTCATTTTATATCCTTTTTGTTTTCTTTATTTATTTATAACAAATATAGTTTATTTTTTGCCATTGTCAACATATTTTTTACATATTTTTTTCTTACAATAAACTTACATTATGCGTATATGAGCATATAGACCATAAAACCCCGTAGAATGCCGTAGAAATGCCGTTTTGTTTCAATGCTATATCCCCATTAGGAAGGGGTAAAATGCCCAGGAAGGGGTCTAAAACGGCAAATACTGGGGTTTTAGGGGGTCTAATACCCCCCAATTTTGGCAAAAATATAAATATACCAGTTCATGTAAGAAAAAAATAATCAAAAAATATGTAAAAATGGGTTGACAAAATATATAAATATACTATATTTGTATATGTGATTGCCCAAAAGGGTAAGAATTTGAAAAATAAAAATTATAAATACTATATAAATATAATGGAGATTGTAAAATGATAATAAGATTTGACATTGAAGCTAAAGAAATTGAAGTTGTATCTCGTTTTGAAATGAGAGTGAAGAAAGAAAACAAGATTGTTGATGTTGGAGCCAAAACCCTCCCAATCAACTTGGGTGATGTTTTCAATAAAGCTAATGCTTTTTGCCATAGTAAATTTTGTGACACTTGTTGTATAGATAATAAAGATAATAATATAATAAATTCTTATAATATATCTAATGGTAATCTATACAATAAATGTCACAAAAATAACTATGGCATAAAGGAACTAAAAGAAAAAGCAAAGGGTGAGTTGGTTGATATCCACTTCTTCCCTATCATGTACAAGAATAGTAATGAAAATAAAGAAAAAGCCTATGTGGACTACAATCTTCGTAGTGCTCTCATTTCTATGTTGGAAATGGAACAAGCTCTCCAATGGCTCGTTGGCTATAATGAAAATGTCCAATTCGTGGTTGAAGACAGAGATGTTGAGAAAACCCTATGGTCTGTTGCCAATCGTTTGAGCCATAATGGTTCCATAAAGAAAGAAGCTATAGAAATCGTAATGGGAGTTTATCACAATATAGATGGCAAATATGTGGCAAGCAAGTTCCAAGACTATATGTGGAATGTTGACCATTTCATTGGAAAAGAAAGATTCTTGAAAGACATCACCAACTATGAGACCTATGACAAGACAAAGTTCGTGGGTGTATATGCTTATGGCGAAAAGAGAACAGATTCTTGGACTTCTGTTCACCATCGCTATGACAATGATTTGTGCTTGTTCGTGGACAATGACACCAAAATGATGCTAAAGAGAATCAAGAATAGTATGACTGGACAAAAATTCCATAGTTTCTTGAAAGAAATCATTGGTGAATGGTTTGACTTGGATGACAAGAAGATTTGGGCAGCTGTAAGACAAAATATGAAAAGAATAGACGATAGCAAGCTTGACCCAATGTATGATGTTGGAGTTTGTACTATGGGTGTAAAAGACTACTTTGAGAAACTTGGCTCACTTTGCTATAGTGGAACTATGGTTGACGAAGATGTTTCACGTGAAACATTGGAAGAAACCCCAGTAATGGAAGAAAATAGCCCAATTTTGGAAGAAAATACGGCTAAAACCGACCTTTTTGACACCATAGTTGAAGAAACAATAGCTCAAGAAAACCAATATAAAGACTTGGATTTACTAAAAGACTTGGAAGGGCTTGAGGAAGGTTCACAAGAATGGTGGGATGCTTTATCCAAATAAATATACTATAAGAGAGGAAGAG
>LXOW01074179.1_pt1 | contig 31662 bp, 22 predicted proteins | sample 1368591 | NCBI WGS metagenome assembly LXOW01 (sample SAMN04884650, study PRJNA319009) | bovine gut metagenome | isolation source: Cow rumen | host: Bos taurus | place: Italy: Legnaro (PD) | collected 2014-07-09
ACCGCAACCGCCGCCGCCATCGCGAGCGACGCAAGAATGGACAGGTTGTGCATCATCTTTTTCATGTCGTTCCTCCGGCGGCCAGAATCATCCCGCCGCATCCAGCCTATATGCCGCCCCGCCCCCGGACAACCAATTTTCCCACCCGCCGACAAAACGTTTTACCCGCCAAACTTCCCTTCCCCCATCCCATCGAAATGCCGAAACCCATGCATTTCCGACCAGCCATCCCCCCCGCCCCNNCCCCGTCCAGGACGGCGCCCCCCCCGCCCGCCGCACGGAAATCACGCCCGTTTCGTCGCCTGGAAGCTGCGTACGCCTTGAGCGGGCTCAGAAATCGTTTGGCCACCGTCCATTGTGTTTTCACCTTCTTCTTTGGCGGACGCGCAGAAGCGCGTCCCTCCCGAGTGCTCTCCACCGGGAGGGTCGCGCTTCCGCGCGACCATGTGGGAGGAAAACTTCTGAGAAGCTGCAGAAGATCTCAAACCGCTCTTGTCTTCTGGCGCGGTTTACGAAATAGGGTGGCCGCCCCGTGGCACGGTCCCCCTTGGTGGGGCGAGCTCTCCGAGCGAGCCGTTCCAACCGTTTGCGCGGCTCGCACGGAGTGCTCGCCCCACCATAGAAGACCTCGCAGAAGCTACACTAAAGCAGCGCGGGGACCGCGCGTCGACGGGGTTGTGGTGCGGCCTTCGGCCGCGAATTCCCTCCCCGGCGCGGCAAGATGCCGCACCCCCGGAAGCAACGCACAACTTGTGGATGAACTTCCGCGCCACTTCCGGAGGTGCGGCTTCCAGCCGCGCCCCCAAAAAGCGTCGCGGCCGCAGGCCGCCCCGCATCTTGTCACGTGTCACTCGTCCGCGTCCGCTCCGACCACGCGGAAGAAACCGGCGGGCGAGTCCGCGGGCAGGACGACCGGCACACTGCTTTCGCCGTCGGCGGCGGGGATCCAGCGGTGGAGGACGGTCCATTCGCCGCCCAGGACGGGGGTCCACTGGACCTCGCAGGGGATGCCGGCGGGGGCGGAGACTTGGAGGGTGCATTCAGTGGCGGAGGCCCGGGCGTCGCGGACGGCGGGAACGGGGCGGGGAGTGCGCGCGAAGCCGGTGATGGAGAGGGAGGCGGCCGTCGCTTGCCAGCGCGCGTACAGGGTCCGCTCGGAGTCCACCGTCACCGTCATGCCGTTCTTGACGCGCTTGCCGCCGTCCTTGGCATCGTACCAGCCCATGAACTTGAACCCGTTTCGGGTGGCCGTCTTGAAGCCCGAATAGATCTCGCCGACGATGTATGTTGCGGTTGTCTTGGAGCACTTCCCGCCGTTGGCGTCGAAATGGACCGTCTGCGGGCGTCCTTCCCAGCGGGCCCACAAGGTCCGCTCGGTCTGAGGGGTCACGGTGTCGCCGACACGGACGCGGGTTCCTCCTTCCTGTGCATCATACCAGCCCACGAACTTGTAGCCCTCCCGGGTTGCGCTCGCGAGTTTCGCGTAGGTCTTGCCCACGACGGCTGTCCGCGAACTCGTCTTACATGTTCCACCGTTGGCATCGAAACGGACCGTCTGCGGAAGCCCTTCCCAACGCGCCCACAAGGTCCGCTCGGCCTGCGGGGGTACGGTGTCGCCGACCCGGACTCGGTTCCCGCCTTCCTGCGCGTCGTACCAGCCCACGAACTTGTAGCCCTCCCGGGTGGCGCTTGCGAGCTTCGTGTAGGTCTCGCCCACGACGGCCGTCCGCGAACTCGTCTTGCACGTTCCGCCGTTGGGATCGAACAAGACCGTCTGCGTCGTCGCCGTCCAGTGCGCGTACAGGGTCGTGTTTTTCGTGAAAGTCGGCGAAGCATCCAGCGCGTACGCCACCATGCCGGTCGCGCTTGTCGCCCATCCGTCGCACTCGTATCCCGTCTTTTCGAACCCACACGCCGGCAACGCCGTCGCCGTCTTGTACTCGTTCGTCAGGGTGCCCATCGAACCCGATGTCGCCTCGTTCCCCTTGAACGCCACCTTCACATGTTGCTGCCAGTTCAGCGCAATGGTTCCCGAGTCCTGCGCGCTGCACCCCGCCACCGCGATCCAGTACGTCCGTTTCGCCGCCGTGTTGAACCACACCCGGCTCGTGCCATTCCCGCCGCTGTCGTTGTCGCTTTTCACGGCCTTGAGCGTGGCGATGTCGGCCGGGGCCCCGTTGGTGAATACCGTCATCACCGTGTCGAACTCCGACCCGACCGTGTCGAAGCGTGCCACGCCCGTCGCCGGGGCCGTCCACACCCACCACACCGAGTTCGTGCGGTAGATGCCGCCGTATATCTTCGGCTCGCCCGGTTCCCACGTCGCCCCCGCGTTGCTCCCGGCGGCCGCCCCCGCCACCGTCTTCCCGAGATTTTCTGCATCCACATAGCCGTCGTTCGCCGGGCGTGCAGTTGCCGCCGTGAATTCCAGCCGGATTTCGTTGTCGCTTTCATCGCTCTCGTCAATGTCTCCGTCCGGATCCAGCGTCACCACCGCCGTGTAGTTTCCCTCTTCCTCGACCCGGACTTCGAGGCTCCCCGGAAGGATCCCGTTGATTCCCAATCCGCCGTTCGTCCAGCTGCCGCCTGCAATCATCTGGCCTTGGGTGTTCGTCACCACGGCCGACACCCGATGTGTCCCCATCGCCACCTTTCCGAAGTTTCCGTAGCAGAACCGCAAATATGCCGTCTCCCCCGTCCGTGTGCTTTCCGTCACGTTGGTGCTGTCCGGATTCCCCGTCAGGAAAATCGCCGCCGGCCACGCCTTCGGCTTGTATCCCGCCAAGTTCGGGGCCCCCACCGTGAACGCCAGATTCGTCGTGTTGTCGCCGAAGTCGCTTTCGGCCAAGACATTCCTCGCGTTGAGCGTGACCTCCATCGTGTACGTTCCGCACCCGGGGACCGGAATCTCTGCCCACGACAGACTCTTGCATCCGGCGGCCACCGTCAGGCCGCCCGAATACCACATCTGCGTGCTGATGCCCGTTCCCGTGGCATCCTTAAGGACGGCGGAAATGGCATAGGCCCCTGCATCACCCTCTCCGTTGTTGAGCCACGCAAACCGCAGGCAAACCGGTTCCGTCGGCGAGAATATCTCTACGGCCTCGAGACTGTTCGTCACTTTCGTCAAGAAGGCCGCCGCCGGCCATGGCGACGGCGTCCTGGGCCGGTAGAAGGCCAAATTCGGCTGTCCCTGTGCGACCGAGTTCGTCGACCAGTTGGCCATGAGCGTGACGCTCCCGGCGGTGGACCGCAGGTTCAGGAAGTACACGTCGTTCGTCCCATTCGCGCATTTCGTGCCGAAACTCGAAATCGCCGTGGACGGATTCGCCCCCGTCCCCCACTTCGCCGTGGAGGCATCCAGACCGCTCGAGACGCTCCACCCCGCGAACGAGCACCCGTTCTTCGTCGGCGCCGAAACGCGGAACGCCGTCCCGCACGTCGCGTTCGTCGGCGCATACGTCCCTTTCATCCCTCCGCCGAGCGCGTACCCGACGCTATAGGTAATAGGCGTGGGCGCGGCTTTCTTCCCCGTGGCATACGATGTGCTGAAGGTGGACCCCGCCGAGTTTGTCGCCTCGATCCAGTAGTAATATGACGTCCCCGCGACCAGCGCCGAATCCGTATCGAAATACGGGGATGACTCTACCGTACCGATTCTCTTCGCCTGGTCCCGTGTCGTGGTCGTTCCCCGCCACACGTTGTGCGCAGTCGCCCCGGCTCCATCGGTCCATTCTACCCAGATGCCGTCGTCGAGTCCCTTGGTCGCGCTCAGGTTCGTCGGAAGTCCCGGCGCGGTCACATTGGGCGTCCATTGCGCGAACAGCGTCCGCTCCGCGTTCGTCGTCACCGTCGTGCCGGACGTGATTCTCGTCCCACCATTGGTCGCCGCGTACCACCCGTTGAACGTGTGGTCCGTCCGCGTCGCCGTCGGCAGATTGGTGTACCCCCTCCCCACCAGATACGTCTTCGACGCCGTCGCGCAAGCCCCCCCGTTCGCGTTGAACATCACCTTCTGCGTCGAAATCGTTTCGGAAGAGTAATAGACGATGCTGCATGTCGAGGGAACACTTGCCTTTGCGAGCATGTCCGTCCCCTTCCAGCCCACAGGCACGAAGAGTGTGGCCAATCCGGGACAATCAAGAAACACCGCTTCCCCAATGTTCGTCACGCCATTGCCAATCGTCACACTCGTCAAATTGCTGCAATAGGAAAAAGCATAATATTGTATCCGCTCCACACTATCGGGTATTGCAACCTCCGTCAGGGTGTAACATCTGGAAAAAGCGTATGCGCTGATGTCGGTCACGCTGTTCGGAATCAGCACGCTCTCGAGATCAACACATATTTCGAATGTATCCATGGCAATGTCTGACACGCCAAAGGGTATTGCCATCTCCGTCAAGCTTTCGCACCGGAAGAATGCCCCGTACCCGATGTTCGTCACACTGGAGGGGAGGCTCAAGTTCGTAAGTTCAACACAACCGGAAAATGCGTGGAACCCTATCGTTTTTACATTGTTTCCAATGCTCACGCTCACCAGATTGCTGCAGTCCTTGAAAACATATTTCCCAATGGCCTCCACGCTATCGGGAATGGTCACGGCCGTCAGTCCGTTGCATTCACGGAATGCACGCTGCCCTATCTCCGTTACCCCCGCTGGAATGGCATACGCACCTTTTCTCCCCCCGGGATAACTGACAAGCAGGTCCTTTTTCTTGGAAAACAGGACTCCGTCCTCGCTCGCGTAACACTTGTTTTGGTCAACAACGTCAATTGTTTTCAGCTTGTCGCAAGTCTCCCAGGCACCAACCCCAATATTCGTCACGCCGGCGGGAACGGTCACATTTAGCAGTCCGCTTTCAGAAAATGCCCAGGAACCGATACTCTTCACGCCGTTTCCAATCGCTACGCTCGTCAGATTGCTGCATCTTGAAAACGCTGAGTTGTCTATATTCACCACATTGTCGGGTATCGCCACCGCTGTCAGTCCGGTGCACATCTCGAATGCGGACTGTCCGATATTCATCATGCCCCGACCTATGGACACATTGGTGAGTCCGGCGCAGTAGATAAACGCCCCCTGACCGATGTCCACCACGCTTTCGGGAATCGTCACCGTCGTCAGCCCGGTGCAATTTCGAAACGCGGCGTACCCGATGTTCGTCACACTGTCCGGAATCGTCACCGCCGTCACCCCGGTGCGCCCACTGAAGGCCTCGCTTCCGATGCTTGTTACGGGATACCCTCCCAACATGGATGGAATCGTCACCGCTCCGTTGGTGGGGCCTCTGGTCACCGTGGCGGTTCCATTGGAAATCGTGTATTTCCATGCGGCCAGGGCTTTCTCCCCCTTGGCATACGACGTGCTGAACGTGCTGCCCACCGCATTGGTGGCTTCGATCCAGTAGTAATACGGCGTCCCTGCGACCAGCGCCGAATCGTTGTCGGAATACGACGATGTCGCTCCTGTCTTGATCCTCTCCGCATTGCCTCGAGTCGTGGTCGTCCCCCGCCACACGTTGTGCGAGGTCGCCCCCGAGCCCTCGGTCCACGTCACCCAGATGCCGTTCGTCATCGTCGTCGTCGCACTGATGCTGGTTGGAGCGGACGGGGCACTCGGCGTTTCCGGAGCCTTGGCTTTCTTCCCCGTGGCATACGACGCGCTGAAGGTGGATCCCGCCGAGTTCGTCGCTTCGATCCAGTAGTAGTATGATCTTCCATCGACCAGCGCGGAATCATTGTCGAAATAGGACACACTCGCTCCAATCCTGATTCTCTCCGCGTTGCTCCGCGTCGTGGTCGTTCCCCGCCACACGTTGTGCCAAATCGCCCCGGAGCCCTCGGTCCACGTTACCCAGATGCCGTCCGTCATCGTCGTCGTCGCCCCCACGCCCGTCGGCGCGGTTGGTTTCGATGGCTCTGCCCCACCACCGCCGCCTCCATCGCCGCCGGAATTCCCTGTTACTGTCGTCGTAATGGTATAGCCACATAAGCCTGTTCCGGTCGTCCCCACTACGTCAGCGGCCAAAATAATGCAAATCGTCTTTTTCTGTGACTTTATTGAAATCCCTTCCACGGAAAATGCCCCATCTGAAGACGAAACAATTTTCAACTTTCTAGATCCAGAGAAAAATGTACATAATCTTGAGGCAACTATGTCGACATAAGTCGGCAATGCCCTGGTTCCGGTGATTGCTTCCAAGGATGCGACCCATATTGTAAGCCCCGTTCCGGACGGGTTGGAAACCAAGGCGCCGATTTCCACTTCCGCGGATTGTCCTGCCTCGAGAATCAAGGCATGATTGGACATTTTTGTGGTCCATGTATCGCCCTTCACATAGTATTGGGAAGAGGTACCGGAAACAATCGTCTGCCCTGGCACGCCTGCCGGGGTCAGAGCCTCTTTGTTCCCCCAATTGTGCGCCTCGACATTGAAGCCGAAGGCAAGTTGAGAACACGACAAAAGAAAAAAGAGAGAAATCAAAAAGGGATTATTTGTTGTCATGGTTGAGAAAAGAGGTGTTACCTTGATGGCATGATACTCATGAATAGCGTAACGATCCGTTTCCGGGTGCAAACTTCAAATGTTCCTCCGACCGTCCCGGCGTCCCCAACGGACGCCAATCCTGCCGGACTGTCTCGCAGTCCACCACACCCCCACCCCCCTGTCAACGCCAAACAAAAGGAGAACTGCGCCAGGAGAACTGCGCCCTTATTCCGTGTCCGGTTCGAGCACGCGGAAGAAGCCGAGAGTCGAGTCAGCGGGCAGAACGACCTGTAGTATGGTTTCTCCGTCAGCCTCGGCAGTCCAGCGATTCAGGACGGTCCATTCGCCGCCCAGAGCGGGCGTCCACTGGATTTCGTAAGTCACATTGGCGGCGGTTTCGACCCGGAGTGTGTATTCCGTGGCGGAGGCCCGGGCGTCGCGGGAGGAGGGAACGAGGAGGGAAGTACGCGAGACGCCGGTGATGGAAAGGGAGGCGGCTGTCGCCTGCCAGTGCGCGTAGAGGGGCCGCTCTGCGTCTTCGGTCACCGTCATGCCGTTGCGGACGCGCTTGCCGCCTTCCTTGGCGTCGTACCAGCCCTTGAACTGGAAGCCTTCGCGGGAGGGAATCTTGAAGCCCGCGTAGATTTCGCCGATGAAGTACTTTACGGCCGTCTTGGTGCACGTCCCGCCGTTGGCGTCGAAATGCACCGTCTGGCGGAGTCCGCCCCAGCGGGCCCACAGGGTCCGTTCGGTCGGCTCGGTCACGACATCGCCGACCCGGACCCGGGTTCCGCCTTCGGGCGCATCGTACCAGCCCAGGAAGCTGAAGCCTTCGCGGACGGGAATCGCGAAGCCCGAATAGGTTTTGCCGACGATGTACTTGGCGCTCGTCTTGGCGCACGTCCCGCCGTTGGCGTCGAACCGCACCGTCTGGCGGGGGGCGCCCCAGTGCGCCCACAGGGTCCGCATGGAGAGGGGCGTCACGACATCGCCGACCCGGACCCGGGTCCCGCCTTCCCGGGCGTCGTACCAGCCCAGGAAGCTGTGGCCTTCCCAGGTGACGCTCGCGAGCTTCGTGTAGGTTTCGCCCACGACGGCCGTCAGCGAGGTCTTCCTGCACGTCCCCCCGTTCGCGTCGAACGACACCCGCTGGGTGGCCGGCGCGACGGCGTCCGCCACCGTCAGCGTCAGTTCCTTCTTCGCCGTCACCCCCGCGGCGTCCTCCACGAAGACCGTGACGGGATGGTTGCCCCCCTCTTCCGGCGTCCCCCGCAACACGCCGTCCGCCGTCAGTTCGAGCCACTCCGGCATCCCCCGCACGGGCGTGAAGACGATGTCCCGCGCGTTCCTCATGCTCCCCGCGCCGCTCTTTTCCGAAAGCACCGCCGTTTGCCCGTCCCCCGCGCTGATGCCGATGACCCCGCCGATCCGGTTCCCCGCGCCATACGACAGCACGATCCGCCCGTCCTCGTGCAACGTCGCCGAGAAATTCACCGCGCCGCCCTCGTCATAGGCCGCCCGCCACTGCACTTTCACCCATCCCGCGCCTTCTTCCATGTACATGCCGCCGTTCTCCAGCGACAGGCTCTCCCACATCGCGGCGATGACGGGCGTCCGCAGGAACAGGTTTTCGTCGTACCGGGCACGCTCGAACGGCAAACTCCCGAACGAAATCCCCCCGTTGCTGTTGATTTTCGCGTGCGTGTAGATTCCGCCGAAGAACGGGAATCCGAATGGCAGGTCCACGTCCCAGCTGTACTCGGCCTCGTACCATTCCCGTGCCGCCGCCGTCTCCGGTGTCACCGCGTAGGTGTTTTCGGCGGAAGACTCCCCGTACCGGACCGCCCCGCCGTGCCACGCGTACGGCGCCACCCCGCCCGCCGCCTCCAGCGTCGTCGCGTACCCCTCTCCCTCCCGGGCTTCCGGAACCTTCTCCACCGCCACGGCCAGCGGTTCGATTCCCCGGTACGTCACCGGGAACCACGGGGGCTCCCAGAGGGCTTCCGCCACGATGCCGGTCCCGTACCACGCCCCCGGCACTTCCAGGCTCCGCAGGCCCCTGCATTTGTACAGCGCATACAGCTCGATGCGCGCCACGCCGTCGGCAATCGCCATGCTCACAAGGTTGGTGCAGAAGGAAAACGCGTAGCTCGCGACATTCGTCACCCCCGCCCCGATCGTCACGCCCGTCAGCCCGCCGTGGTTGTGGAACGCGAACGACCCGATGCCCGTCACGGGACAACCGCCCAACGCGGAAGGAATGGCGATGGCGCCGGTCGTCGAAGCCGGAATGCCGCCGACCGTGGCCACCCCGCCGGAAACCGAGTAGGTCCACGGGATTCCGTCCACGGTTTCGGTCTCGGCCCCGGCATCCGGCAACACGCCGCCGAAGCCCAGGACCGCCGCCGCGAGCCAACCCAGCCACCGATTTGCATGTTTCATGACCATCCGTCCAGTCGTCCGGGTGGGTCGCCACCACGGCCACCTGCCCACAACCCCATTCTGCCCCGTTGGCCGATGGGGGACAAGGGGAAACTTGTTTCCCAATGGGGGTGCCAGGGGATAATCCCAACGTCACACTTCCGTCCTGCACCCGCCGTGGCGCCGCAGGGCGGATGGCGCTTGCAATTGTGTCCTGGGGACATGATAATGCATGGTCCATGAGACTTGTATTTACCGGTGATATTTCCTTTTCGGGATTCTTTTCGGACGGCTGCAAGGGGGAGGGGTGCGTCAGCCCGCCCGTGCGCGGTTTCCTGGCATCGGCAGATTGGGTCGTGGCCAATGTCGAATGTCCTTTGACCAAACGCGGGGTGGAGAGTGCGCGCCCGTTGAACCACTCGAGCGATCCGGAAGCGGGGCGCTACCTCAGGGGGCTGAACGCGTCCGTTTGGAATTTGGCCAACAACCACATCATGGACTGCGGTCCCGAAGGCCTGTCGGATACGCTTCGTTGCGCCGAAGAGAACGGTTGCAAGACACTGGGCGCGGGCCGGAATCTCGCCGAGAGCGTCCGGCCGGTGATCGTGGGAGACTCCGTGACGGTGGGACTCCTTTCCTGCGCCAAGCCCTGGCGGCACGTGAAGGCCGGCGCGGAAACTCCCGGGGCGTTGACTTGCGACCGGGTGGATGTCCTGAAAAAAGCCCTGTCGGACTTGCGCGGGCGTGTGGACTGGATCGTGCTGGTCGTCCACGCGGAAGACGAGTTCAACAACATGCCCATGCCGTATACGCGCAGAAGATACCTGGACATGCTGTCGTGGGGGGCCGACATCATCGTCGCCCACCATCCCCACGTGGTCCAGAACCATGAACGCATCGGCGGGAAAACCATTTTCTATTCGCTGGGAAACTTCATTTTCGACACGGAAAACCAGCGGGATTTCGAGCACACGGACACCGGCGTCCTTTTGGCGCTCGATTTCGAAAAAGGGAAATACTCGTTTTCCGGATTTGCGACCCGGATCGACCGGGAGAAAAACCGGGTGGAACCGGGTGTCCTGTCACCGGTTTTCTGCGATGTCGGCAGCCGCGATTACCGTCTCCTGTGGCCGCTGGAAGCCCGCAGGTTCCTGCCTGTCGAACGCAAGCGGCGCCTGAAACAGTCGCCGGTGCTGGCGCGCATGTCGCGCGCGAGGTTGTTTTGGCACGGGGTCAAGTCCCTGCGGAAGGAGAAAGAGAGGACCCTCCAGCTGGGCCGGCTGCTGGCTTGGACCGGGCAATGGAAAAAGTCGGGCCTTCAAGCCGTTGCCGGATACGTGAATCCCGCGGGCGCCCCCCCGCCGCAAAACGGGCCGTCCCGGACGGTTTGACCGGGGCAAGGAGAGGAAAAGATGAAGAAACAGGCGATTTCCGGCAAGGCATTTGCCCTCGGGCTGATCGGCAAATACAGGGCCGTGCTGATGGGGACGGCCATCTTGTGCATCCTGTTTTGCCATCTGGACCTTGTCCAAAGGAAGCATGGCCTGCCGGTTACCGGGCTGGGCATGGCGTCATCGGCGCTGACCATGGGAGTGGACATGTTCATGTTCCTGTCCGGTTTTGGCCTGTACTGTTCGTTCAGCAGGAAGAAGCCGCCGTACGGGCAGTATGTCAAACACCGGGTTTCGAAGCTGTTGCCATCGTATCTGGCCATTGCCGGGACGGTCTACCTGGTCAAATACGCGATCATCGGCCGGGAAGGGTTCCTTTCGTTCTTCAAGCGCCTGTTTTTCGTCCCGTGGTTTGCGGAGGGGATCACGCACGGTTGGTTCGTCCTGGCCATCCTGGTTTTCTATCTCGTGTTCCCCCTGCTCTACAGGCTGGTGGAGACCATCGGCAGGATGAAATGGCGCTTTGCCGTCTGGGGCCTCTGCGCGGCAGGCTATTATCTGCTCGCGCAGGCCGGCAAACGAATCGATCCGGTGCAATACAGGCATTTCATGATTGCCATCGAGCGCTTCCCGGTATTCGTTTTCGGCGCGGTTTGCGGCCAGCTTTTCAAACGGGAAGACAAGGAGGTTCCCATGCCCTTGGTCCTCGGCATCATCCTGGCCGGGGTAGCGGCGACCTTGCTCGTTTGCATGCCCTCCCCGCTCAAGGCGTGGGTCAAGGGCCTGCCCTTCTTTTTCTACTTTTCGAAAAGCCTGATGGCCCTGTCGGCCATCGCCGCCGTGTCGTGCGTCGCGGAACGCCTGGAAACGTGCCGTGCCGGAAAGGCGATGGTCGCGTTCCTGTCCTGGATGGGCGGCTTCACGCTCCATCTCTACCTTTTGCACAGCGGCGCATTGCAGATATTCGACTATCCGCCGACGCTGCCCGGCTACCTTTTGTTGGCCGTGGCCGTTCCGTTAGCCGTGGCCGTCGCCATCCGGTTTGTCCTGAAGGCCCTTTCCAACCGCCCCTGAAGCGGTTTTTCAGGCGGATCGTCCTGCCAGGAGGTGGTGCGGCCGGCTCTTCTTGCGGTCGAGAAGGCGGTGGAGGGCCAGGCCCAGACCGAGGGACAAGGTCCAGGCCAGAAGGATGTAGGCCAAGGACTTGTTTGCCCGGAAGAGGGCGGCCAGAACGGCGATGACGGCCATCTGCGACAGGAAGATCTCGTAGGAGGCCTTGCCCAGGGCAATCAGGAGTTTCTTGATGGGTTTGTGCGATTTGCGGTAGAGCGCTCCAAGAAGGAAGGGGCACAGGAAGGCCGGGTAGAAGTAGCAGATCCAGTGGCATTGGTTCCACGTCGTGTCAAAGAACCACGGGGTGCATTTGAAATGCGCGTACCGGAAAAGCCAGAGGAAGAAGATGCTGACGAGGGAAAGGAGGAGCGTCCACGGGGTGAGCCGGATGCGGCCGTCCAGCCAGAAAACGGCCAGGCCGATGATGAAGATGTAGCGGGCGCAGAGGTAGATCCAGAGGATCGTGGGGGGATGGAGCCAACTGGCGGCGAGTTCGCATGCGACGGCCGCCAGGAAGGCGAGAACGAGGAGGGCGGTCCGGGAATGGTCTTTGAACGCACGGGCAACCCAGGCGAACAGGGGAATGAGGACCGCAAACTGGATGTACACGAACGGGTAGTATGCCCCGGGACCGGCCCGGAGGTTGAAACGGAATTTTCCACGGAGGAACGAAGTCAGAACCATGATGACGGCCAGGGTGGCCAGATAGGGCCAAACGATGCGGCGGAAGAGTTTTCCCCAATCGGGGAACCGGATGCGGCCGGACTTGAGGGCATGGAACACCTGCATGAACAGGAAGAGGGGGACGGCCTGGCTGCCCCAGAAGACGGCGCCCGCTTCGGCCTTGGGCATGGTGTGGAGCCAGATGACGCACAGGATGCAGAGCCCTTTCATGAAATCGAAAAAGGGATCGTATCCTTTCCGGCGGAGATGGATGGTCATTTTCATTTCATTGCCTGCCCAATTGTGCCGGGAGGGCCCGGCTCCGTCCGGGCCGTGACCACGGGACTCGGCAGGGACATGACAGGGACATATCGTTCGCGCGGCCGCGACGGAGCGCGGCCCTCCCGTTTCGTCATCGTTGTCACTGCTTGGCGTTGGGATTGGTGGGGTAGTGCCGGAAGGCCACGTCGGCGGGGCGCGGGCGGATTTGGTTGACGCCGGTGACGATGGAATTCGGGGGGACGTCGTGCGTGACGATGGCGCCGGCGCCGATGATGGAGTTGTCGCCGATGGTGATGGGGCCGAGGATGATGCAGGCGCAACACAACACGACGTTGTTGCCGATCTTGGGATGGCGGCGTTCCCGGTTGTCCACCCGCTCCTGGTCGCCGGCGGCCTTCGCGGCCACCTGCACGAGCTGGTAGATCCTCACGTTGTCCCCGAGGATGGCCGTCTGCCCCACGCCAATCCCCCAGCAGTGCTCGATTCTCAGGTTCTTCCCGACCGTGGCACCGGGATGGAAGTTGATGCAGTAGTTTTTCTGGTTCCGGGCCCACATCCAGGTCGCCCGCCATTTGTTGAAGAATCCGCCCCGGTGGTAGATCGCGATGCTCTTGAGCACCTGGCTTTCCGCCTTCCGGTCGTGCTGGAAGTGCCAATACAGGAAGGTCCTGATCTTCCGCGCCAGACGGCGCTTCAAGTTGCCCAATGCCTTTGTCATTCCGACCTCCGTTCTTCTTGCGGGGATTCGCTTGCGCCGGATTCACCGGTTCCTCCGGCTTGCCCGGCGCCGGCCGCCGCCAGTGCCTTCCCGCCCTTCTTGCCCTTCCTTCCCTTCCGCAGGAAACCCATCGCCATGTTGCGGAGATAGGTGCATTCGTGCGACTTCCAGTAGACGAGCAGGAAGGACGGCGGGACGGTCAGCAAAACGACCAGCAGGTGGACCGCCAGCGAAACGAACCCGCGGTCGGCGCACCAGCGCCGGCAGAGCCAGAGGTCGGCCGCGACGACGGCGGCGAGCTGGGCGAGGTAGAGCAGGTTTTTCCCGTAGTATTCCGAGACGGGGCGGTAGCCCTGGAAGCTGAAGCGGTGGATGACGCGGGGGTCCACGGCGAAATAGGTCGTGATGTCGGCGATGATCGTCCCGGCGATGACGCCGTGGATGCCCCAGCAGCGGACCAGGGCGATGGATGCGCCCAGGTTGATGGCGACCCCGAGGGCCGGACGGAACCACATCTGCCGGAAGGCGCCGCTGGCATTCCGGATCTGGCTGAGATTCTGCCGCAGACCGTAGAACAGGATTTCGACGCCGAGCAACACCGCGAAAGGCTGCGGAATCACGTAGTCGGGGCCGATCCAGGCGAGGACGAACTCGTCGGCGCAGACGGCGATGGCGGCGCCGAGCGTCCCGAAGATGAACACCGAGATGAAGTTCATGACCTGGAAGAAGCGGTATTTCTTCGGCAGGTCGGCGGTGGCGAACAGGTTCCCGGTGCTGGCGTTGACGGCCGCGTAAATGCGTCCGAGGACCGTGCGGGCGGAGGAGTAGCAAAGGAGGTAGTTCGAATACAGTCCGACGGCCGCCAGGCTGATGAAGCGGCTGATCACGATGTTGTCCGTGGCCTTGATGACCACGTAATTGATCTTGTAGACGAACAGGGCCATGCAGTCCTTGAGCAGCCCCCGGATTTCGGCGCCGGAGAGGCGGTCCTTTTCGGGGACGAAGAACTGCGGGTAGTGCCGCTGGGCGATGAGGGCGTTGACGACGTTCTGGACGATGTTGAACACCACGACGGTGGCCGTGTAGGCGACGAAGTCGCCCCAGAGCACGAGCACCAGGATCTTCGCCACGCTGGTGGCGATGGTGATCCCGAAATCCGCGATGTCCAGCAGGTAGGTCTTCTGGTCGGCCTTGACCACGGCGCTGCGGTAGGCCAGGAACCAGTAGGACGTGACCACGCGCATCACGTGGAGCATGAAAATCAGCCCGAGGTTGATGCCCAGGGCCGTGGCCGAATCGTAGTCCCGGATGACGTGGGGCAGGAGCGGAACGGCGCAAATGCCCAGCAGGAGCGTGACCGTCCCCACCACCCGGTAGGCCAGCTTGTAGAATTTGAGCAGGACGCGGACGCGCTGGTCGTCGCCGTCGGCCAGCGGCTTGTACAGCTTGAAATTCATGGCCATCGCGAACCCCAGCTCGGTCAGCGACAGCAGGGTCAGGATGTTCGAAAACAGGCCGTTGACCCCCAGGTAGACCTTGCCGAGGACGTGGATGAACACCGTCCGAACGGCGAAGTTCAGCAGGATCCGCAGCATCTGGCCGCCGATGCCCGTCGCGATGTTGAAGGCGGAATTCCGCGTCCGGCTGGATTTCTTGCGGGGCATCAGGGAATTACGGGGTGCTGCGGTAGAACGACGGGGTCAGGAAGCGGATGTCCATGGTCTGGGACATCTGGTCCATGACCTGGCGGATGCTTTCGTTTTTCTTCAGTTTGGTTCCGATGCTCGATCCCAGGGACAAGGAGGGATCGAAGTAGTTGTCCGAGGGGACGGGAGAATAGCCGTCAAAGCCTGCGATGGACACGCGGGAGATGCCGTTGAGGGCAAACAGCCGGAGCAGCATCAGCGTCGGGTTGTCCGTAATCAGGTCCGTCCGCCCCAGATAGGATGCGTAATCCACGATGACGGCACCGGGAAGGTCGGGATGCAGGTTGGAGGTCGCGACGAGGGTGCATCCCGGCGGCAGGGAAAGGCCGCGGAGGCGTTTTTCGTTGGAACAGAAGAGAAAATCGCAGGGATAATCCGGGGCGGCGGTGTTGATGGCGAACACGACGGGGGCGTTTTGGGCGATGTAGTCCCCGATGGCGTCCCGGCAGGTCCGGAGGGATTTGCCGGGGGCGAGGACCAGGACGTTGCGGCCTTCGAGGCGCCGGACGAGCGCCCGGACGGCATCGGTGTCGTCGACGTGGCGCTCCTGGAATTTCTGGTAGTACGTTTCGGCCGTGTCCGCGGAATAACTGCTTTTGACCTCCGGGGGAAGGGAAGCGAGCAATTGCTCGAGCGAGCGGTTGGAAAGGGTGTTTTTCTGGGAGAAAAACAAGGCGTAATTCGGGTGGCAGTTGTTCTTCGCGGAAAAATAGAAGGGAAGGGAATAGCCCCAGGGGGTCTCGCGGAAAACGGACTGGAGATGTTCGTCCATGACGTCCAGGAGAGGCTCTATCCGGTACGCCTTTTCCTGCTGGCGGTTGAGGTAGTCCGCGAACAACTCCATGTTCAGGTTGCCGGCCCCGCGTCCGATGCCGAACACGGAGGCATCGATGACGATCTCCCGGGCCAGGTGCTGTTCGACGAACATCTTGGCATTCCCGTAGGCCTGCTGGAGGTTGTTGTGGGAGTGGTACCCGAGGGCGATGCCGGGGTCCAGGTTGCGGTCGGCCACCAACTGGAGCCGCAGCAGATCCTTCGTCTCCATCACGCCGAAACTGTCCACGATGTAGAAACAGCGCACCTTGATGCCGTTGGCCTCCCGGATCAGCTCCACGTATTCGCCGTCCGAATAGTTCAGGATGGCCATGGGTTGGAGGAAAACGGTGTAGCCCTTCTCCACCAGGCGGCCGCAATAGGCCACGGCCGCGGCCCGGTCCTTTTTGTGGAAACAGACGCGGATGACGGGGGCATCCCCGGACGGAGGGGAAATGGCCGCATCGTCGTATTCCCCGAAATTGATCATGATTGCGAACCGCTGGTGGGGGTGCTTCGGAGGGAGGACCGCCGCCAGATCGTCCAGGGTCGCGAACTGGGCCACATCCGGATCGCCGCCCTTCTTCTGGGAAAGGTAGCCGCACTCGATGAAATCCATGTTGGCCAGGACGAGCTTGGAGAGGATGTCGGGGATGGCCTGCCGCCCGAAGCGCCAGTGGTTGACGTACCCGCCGTCCCGGAGGGTGCAGTCCAGCAACTTGATGGAATCCATGATCCGTTCTCCTTTCGGACTAGTCTTTTTGTTCGCTCTTTTCGCGGACTTCGCCCAGCTGTTTGCGGAGCTGGGTGGTGGAAATCCCCTGGGTGTAGGGGAGGTAGATCACGTCGCAGCCGCGCTGCTTGAGGTCGGCTTCGATCTTGTTCCAGACTTCGGTGCCCTTCCAGTCGTCGCCGATGAAGGCCACGTCGAAATGGTATTTTTCCCAGGCCTCGATCTTGCTGCGGGTCTCGTTCTTGACCACCTGGTCGACGTAGCGGATGGCCGCGACGATGGCAGCGCGGTCTTCATAGGGAATCACGGTCGGCCGGTTCTTGCAGTGCATCACCCATTCGTCGGAATGGACGCCGACGATCAGGCGTTCGCAGTGCTCCTTGGCCTGCCGGAAGAGGTTGAGGTGGCCGACGTGGAACAGGTCGAAGGTTCCGACCGTGAAGCCGCATTTGTATTTCTTTTCCATAGTTCATGCTCCTTTGCCGTTGGCGGCGGCCGAAGCCGCCATGGCTTCCATCAGGTGGCCGATCAGGTCGTCGATTCCGTACCGCGGGGTCCATCCGAGGGCCTCCAGCTTTTGCGAGTCGAGGCGGATTTGGATGGTCTTGTTGTAGCCCAGCTTGGCGGTGTCTTCCGACAGGTCGAACTTCAGCGCCGCCCCCGACCCGGGATGGAGGGCGATGAAGCGCTCGGCGAGGTCGCGGACGGAAATGGCGGTGGCCGGGTTGGCGATGTTGTAGGCTTCGCCGACGGCGCCGCGCTCCAGCACGAGCAGGATGGCTTCCGCGGCGTCGTCCACGTCGCAGTAGTTGCGGACGGTTTCCCCGGTGGAGCGCAGGACGATGTCCCGTTTTTCCAGGATGCAGCGCGCGAATTCGCAGAGGACGCGGTTGTCGCCGTAGTCGGCGCCGAGGCCGTAGGTAGGGGCGAGGCGGACGATTTTCGCGGGGACGCCGTATTGCTTGGCATAGCCCGCGCAGAGGGTCTCGCACATGCGCTTGCTTTCGGAATAGCTGGAGCGGACGGCGGTGGGGTCGATGTAGCCGCCGTCGGTTTCGCGGATCGCCGGCAGGGAGAAGTCGGTCTTGCCGTAGACTTCGAGCGAGGAGAGGTAGACGAAGCCCCGGACGGCGTGTCCGCGGGCCAGCTCGAGCAGGTTCGTCGTCCCCTGCAAGGCGGTCTGGATGGTGCGGACGGGGAAATCCACGTGCTTGCGGCTGCCGCCGGTGACGCCGGCGCCGTGGACGATGTAGTGGACGGGGACGGGGCATTCCAGCGGCCGGCAGATGTCGGCCTGGAGCCAGCGGATGGCGGGGTCGTCCAGGACGTCCGCGAAGACGCGGTCGCGCTTGGCCGCGTCGCGGAAGTGGGCGACGACGGCGATGCCGGCGTCCGCCTTGCGGTTTTCCTCCAGCAGGTGCCGGACGGTGCGGGAGCCAATCATGCCCGTCGCCCCGGTGACCAGGACCGTGGAATGATGCAAACCATGGAAATCGCCCATGTAATCACCTTTCTTCGAATGCAATGGTTTTTTTATGACCGCCAGACCCTGTTCCGGAGAGCATCCCCTCATGACAATCCGTATGCTTTTTCGATTGTTTTGCGGATGCCATGCCCCGCGCACAATTGGTAGCCGATCATTTGCGCCCGCTCGTTGGCTTCGACGAGAACCCATCCGGCCGTGGAGCGGGCAATGTCCCACCCGACATAGCGCTGTTCGGGAACGACGGCCGCCAATTCGCGGACCAGCGCCCTCAGCTGCCTCCATTCGGGCATGCGTGCGCCGACAATCTGTTCGTGGGTGTCGGGATGGAAAACGAACGTCTGCCCGTTCTCCCGCCGTCCGACGCCGGAAATGATGCCGCTTTCGAGGTCGATGGGGGCCACAATTCCTCCCGCGCCCGCATTGTCCACGAAAGAATCGCCGCACCCCATCCTCAATTCGGCAAACAGTTCGACAATGCCGTCCCGTGGATGGATGGTGCCGAAACGGACGGTGTTGACCGACTGGGGGTGGAAGCGGGCGAGTTCCGGAGCTTGTTCGATCACTTCTTCGAGCAGGCAATCTCCCAAGGACCTGACTTTTTCCGCCCCCTCCTCAATGCTTGCCCGGGTGTACTTGAACACGCCGTGCCCCTTGGATTCCTCGAGGGCTTTGACCATGCATTGTCCGTGGCGGGCGAGGAATTCACGGAAACGGACAACCCCGTCGTCTTTCCCCACCGGTACACACTCGCGGCCGAAGTACTTTCCGAAGTGCTTGTAGGTCAAGTGCTTGTCCTTGAAAATCTGCTTGATGCCGGGCGTTTCGAAGCGGTGGCACAGCATGTCCTTCATGAGGTCGCCGATGTACTCGCCACGGCCTTTTTCGGACAAGGCAGGAAAACGGAAAAGGAAGTATTCTTCCGGCGTGACCTGCCAGCGGAACAGGCAATAGGCCATGTCGCGACGCATGGCCCCCGCTTCTCCCGGCGAACACGGACCATTTCCGGAACCATGTTTTTCCAGCGCCCGTTCGATGCGGACTTTCCATTTCCGTGACGGAAACAGCGGAGATGCAAGATTGCAAGCCAAGCGCGCCAGGGCGGGATGTGTGCGCAACCATGGTCCAAGAGCAAATCGTTTCATGTCAGACCCTCGCAAGTGCGGTCCGGCCCGCAGCCGTCTTTCCAGTAGGCCGTGAAGTGGTGTTTGGTGACGCGTTTCTCCACGGGCGGGAATTGCATGTAATCGTCGCCGAACTTGATCCGGAGGTACTCCTCCGGGTTGGCGGGGGCCATGAAACGGCGGCCTTCGAATTCGATTTCGCGGCAGGGGAAGAGAACTTCGCGGGGGAAGATGAAGAGGGGTCGCTGGCTCTGGTAGGCATCGCACGGCCGGTCGTTGTACTTCATGAGGTAATTCTGGAATTCATGGCGGTAACGGTCGAAGTCCTTGCCGTGCAGGAGACGGAACGGAAGCCCCCGGAGCCACTTGTAAAACGACCGCAAGGAATGCCCCCGGAACTTGGCGGTCGAAGGGACGGTGGCGCGGACCCGCATTTTCATGTGGTGGCAGGTCAGCCGTCCCGCGGTGCGCTCCGCTTCCGGGAAGGCGTGGTCGTACGGGAACACATCGACGAAAATGCCCAGCCCGTGGACTTCCCGCACGCCTTTCAGCTCCAGGTGGGTGGTTTGGTCCGAGACGCGGGCGAACATGAAGGGATAATCCGGGGAGGTCTCGATGGAGAGGATTTTGTATTTGTCCTGCTCCCGCTGCATGAGGTCGATGAAGCGGTTGTAGTTCTCCCGCGTCATGCCGATGTCCACGTCGTCGTCCCACGGGATGAACCCGCCATGGCGGACCGCCCCCAGCAGGGTCCCGAACACCAAAAAGTACTCGATGCCGTGTTGGCGGCAGAATGCATCGACATCCGTCAGGATTTCCAGCCCTTTCGCCTTGATTTCGGAATCGGTCATCGGTCGCATGGCCATCGCTCCCTCAAAAGGCTTTCATGCCGGGCAACCATCTGGAAAGGCGTCTTTTCCGGATGGCGCGCCGGAACAACTTGTAGCCGGGGCTGTCCAGGACGGCCCGGTGCAGCCCCTTGTCCGCGCAATCCGACTCGAACTTTTTCCGGAACGCGCGATCCTTTGCGCTTTCTGCATAAGCGGGATTGTGGCGCAAGGCGGCAAGGAGATTGGTTTCGAACAACTCAAAGCGGTCAGTATCCAGCTTTTCAACGGCCGCAATTCCCCGGGCGGTGCGGGGAAGGAGGAGGGAGACGCCGTGCGGATTGTATCGACGGTCTTTCGGGGACATGCCCCAACAATCGCCGATGGTGATGTCGGCGACATGCCCAATGCCCTTGAAGCGGCAATGGTAGCAGGCATCCATGGCATCGAATTTGAAGGCGAAGCCGAAATCGGTCTCGTAGAGCGGGCGGACATGGCGGGCGCCGTTTTCGAACCGGACCCGCACGCAGGAATCGTTCCAGTCCGATTCGACGTGGCGGAAGGAAAGCTCCGTGACCTTGGAATGGAAATCCTGTTCCAACCCGTCCACGAAACGCTCCAGAAACTCCCCGGAAGGCGCACCGTGGCAGATGAGGTCGACGGTGAGCAGATTCCCGCGGGGGGATTTCCGCTTGTCGACCCATTTCATCAGCATGCCGATGTCGCAAGGCAGGCCGAAGAAGAGGACCTTGCGTCCCTCCTCCAGTTTTTCGCATGCGAGTTCGTAAACCCATTTGTCGCCGATTTTCCGGTTCGGGACGGCATATTTCGAATCCTTCAGCTTTTCGAGGTCTTCCGGGGATTCGGCCATCCTGTATTCGGCGGACCTGAAATCGGGGGCAAAGGCGACGCCGAAAACCACGCCGCCTTCCCGGATGGCCTGCTCCGCCAAAGCCGTAGCGGCTCCGCCAGAGGCCACGGTCTTCAGGGAGGCCTTGTCCTTCAAATATCCGGCGAAGGCACGGAGAACCAGTCCATCGGGTTCCCGTGCGTCGGCATGGTAGGGGCCGACCTCCGGGCGGCCCGTCATGGGGCATCCAGGCGCACGGCCCGCCCGGAGGTCGGGCCCTCCAACCAAACTTTGCCTAGCAACTCCCCAGGGAGTATCGGCATCGGTATTTTGTTTTTCCCCGTCCAGAACGGCCTTGAGATACGCCACGGAAGATTGGCGGAGCTCAAGGATGCGGCTGCGGACAGCCGTCCAGTCGACGGGGGCATCAAAAGAGAATGCCTCATGGCCCCAGAGCCGGGAGGCGAGGCCGAGAGATCCGAGGAGATGGGTCATGCGCAGGGCACGGGAAGAATGGGGGACGGTGACGAAGTCCTTTTGATAGATGATGGAGAAGGCGGTGGCATGGAAGGAATTGGTGACGACGCACCGGGCATGCTTGACGAACGAAAGGAACATGTCCGGGCCGTAAACCCTGCGGGATTCGTGGGGGCACCGGAGTTTGACGCGGTGGGGGGATCCGTTGACGACGCGGCAGGACGGGTGGCGGCGGCGGACTTCGGCGAGGGCGGTTTCGATTTCGGGAGTGGTTTCGAAACCATAGACGAAGATGTAGTCGCCGTCCCCGGTGCGTTCCGGGAATTCCACATCGGCATAATCGCCTTCGTCCAGCAGGAGCGTGGGGTCGAGGCAGACGTGGACGGGGCGAGGCAGTGCGCGCTCGACGTCGGGGGAGGATTCGCGCAGGGAGATGGCATCCAACCGCTTGCAGAGGGGGCCCAGTTGGCACAATTGCAGGCCGGTCGGTGGTTTGCCCAGGCTGACGGCGTAGGAGAAGCGGAGGAGGGAATCGGGGCCGAAATCAAGGAAGTAGGCTGGGTCGAAGTCCTGGTCGAGCAGCTCGGGGTTCCAGAGCTGGTCGCTGCCGGCGAGGCAGGCGTCGAGCAGGGGCGGATTCCGGCGGAGGGCCGCCAGGGAGGGATAGGGGTCGGTCAGGCGGAGATGGCGACAGGTAAACGAACGGAAGGCGGCGGCAACGCGGCGGTCGGTTCCCTCGGCATTCATGGCCAGGGCCCGGACAAAGGCGCGGGCGAAGACAACCAGGCGGGCCGGAAGGGATTTCCGGGCGTGCTTTCGGTAGAACCCACGGGCATAGCGGAAGGGGTTTTTGAACGGGGCGTAACGGACGGCATGGTAGGAGGGACGGTAATCGACGACCCGGACGGTATGCCCCGCCGATTCCAGGAACTTCTGCATGGCATAGCATTGCAGGACGGCCCCCTGGTTGGGGACGAAATGGAATGTCAGGATGCCGACATTCACGCGGCAGCCCCTTTCCGGCGGAGCACGGCGACCCTCCGGCGACAGACTTCCCGGCAGGTCGCGACCATGCCGCAGGCCATCATGTAGATGATTTGGTAGTGCTGGTCGTAGATGACATTCCCCGTGATGCCGTAGAGGAGGAAAAAGGTCTGGTAGAGGATGGAGAAATGGAGAACCGGGACCAAGGACCGCAAGACAGGGTCAGACGCGGCCAGGCAAAAGCGGAAGAGCTTCCGCGCCGTAACCCAGAAGAAGACAAAGAATGCGGAAAACACGATGAGTCCCGTGACGCCGGTTTCACAAAGCAACTGGAGATAGATGTTGTGGACGTCGAAATCCGAAAAGAACCCCTTCTGCCCCAGAAGCGTGGTCCGGTAGTCGCCCCACCCGATGCCGATCCACGGATGTGCGTGGAACAGATCGATGGCCTGGGTCCAGAGCTTGCTGCGGCTGGAGGAAACGTCCATGCCTCCCATGTAGTCCGTAACCGTGCTGATGGCTCTTCCCACGAAGGGGATGTTGGCCAGGGAGTCTTCGAAGGTGATGAAGAGGACAATGCCCAAAACGCCGAGCAAAAAGAGCTTCCAATAGCGGACGATGACCTGACGCCCTTTCATCGGGAGCAGATAGCAGATGACGATGGCCATGAAGAGAAAGAGGACATGTCCGCGTTTCGCCGTGAAAAGCATGGCGATGCCCAGAAAGGCGAAAAGCAGGATTTTGACCAGCGAAAGGGAGGAACGCCCGCGCACGGTGGCGGCCAGTGCGAGAATGCCGCATGCGATGTAGCCGGCCGAAAAACCGGGGTTGGTGGAAAAACCGCAGACGAAACGGGTGGAGGCGAGGCGCACGACCGAAGAAAAAGTCCTGGGGAAAAAGGACAGGACGGCATTGAAGAGCGGCTTGGCGAAAAAGGCCAGAAAGATGCCGATAGCGAAGAACACTCCCCAAACGACGATTACGGCCAAGGCCGGATGGTAGTCCTTGGGCTTGGTGGCGGGGAAAACGACCAGGGACATGGCAACTGTGAGGACGAGGATGTCGACGAGGGCCCCCGGAAGGCGGGTCGACCGCCAAAACGCGAAGGCCATCAAGGCCACGAGTGCAAGACAAAGGGGGAGAACGGGGCGCCGGGGCACCGACAGGGGTTTTGACACGACATATCCGCCAATCGCCACGGCCAGGGCAATGCCGTAGAGACTCGGGGTAAAAACGAAGGAGAAGAAGTGGAACACGAAAGAAAGGGAAGCGACGAGGCAAAGGAAGAAGGCCGCGCGCGAAATCCGCCAGGAACGGCGGGGCTTGCGGCCCGGAGCGGTGCCCGGAAACGATGCAGATCCGAATGGAAAGGTGCTCTGGAACATCAACGACACTCCTTCATGGCGATGAGACATGAATCACAGGTTTTCATAGAACTCCATGACTTTCCGGGACTCCGCGTCGATGTCGTACCCGGCGCGGCGCAAGGCGTCCGAAACATCCGGTTTCGAGGGATGGGCGGCGTGCAGGGCCAGCATTTCGCCGGCCCAGGCGCGGGGACCGGCGGACAAGGGGACTTTCTTGGCCAGGGGGGAGATGAGGACGTCGTCCGGGACGCCGTCGCTGACGATTGTGGGCAAGCCCGCGGCCTGAGCCTCGATGGCGACGATGCCCAATCCTTCGGAGAGGGTGCAGAAGGCAAAGGCATCCATCCCCTGCATCCAGCGGTGGACATCGGTTCGCTGGCCCAGGAAACGCACCGCTCCGGCAAGGTCCAGCTCCCGGAGTCTCGTCTCCAGCATGGGGCGGTCGGGGCCGTCCCCGACAAGCCAGAGCTGCGAATCGGGGCGTTTCGCGTGGATGGCGGAAAACGCGTCCAGCAGGAACATCTGGTTCTTCCGCTTCTGGAGTTTCCCGACATTGCCAAGGACGAACGTCGACTCCCCAGTACCAGCCTCTTCCCGAACTTGGCGGGCGATGGCGGGGTCGAATCGGAATTTGGGCAGCTCGATGGCATCATGGACGACCATGGAATTCTTCCGCCGGACGGCGGCGGGGCCGAAACTCACGCGGATGGCGTCCTCGGAGCAGCCGAAAAGCGCGAAAGCGTGTTTCCGGATGTAGGCGCGGAAGCCGGCATCCGCCAACCCCACCAGGGGCGCGATGCGGCGCCGGAGGGCGTTTTTGGGAAGAACCAGCCCGGCGTTGTGGGCATGGGCGATCAGGCGCACGCCCGGATGTTTGCGGACCACATGCAGGCAGGCCGCCACGATTGCGACGATGCTGGTGTTGACGACGACGGCGGCATACGCATCCTCCGAGAGGATGCGGTCGAGTTCCCGCATAATCCTGAAATAGTTCGTGGAGCCGGTCTTCCGGGTCCTCGCGTTGGCGAAGAAGAACCTGGATTCCGCGAAAACGGGGTCGTCCATGACCAAGGCCATGGAGTTTTCCTTGCACCCGAAGAAATCGTACCGGACACGGGTACGGTCGACGTGGAGATATTGCTGGTACAGATAACTGGCGACGCCGGAGAAGGTGCTGTGCCCGCTGAAAACCTGGAGGATTTTCTTCATGGGCGGGGGGCACCTTGGGCGGAAGGGTTGGCGGAAACGGACTCATCTTGGGAATGCCCGCACGTTGCAGAACGACCAAGCATGGGCCAGAACCCGAAGGCTGGCCAGATTCTTTTCGCACGGTTCACGAAAGCCTCCTTTGCTGCGTTCCGCCGGGGGTGGTCCAGCGGGAGAGGAGACGGGAGAGGGGGATGGCCAGGGCAATCGACAATGCCATGCCGCCGACGCAGACGGTCCAGGTGGCGGGGAACCCCGCCAAAAGAGCGAGGTCCCGCACCGCGATGTGGATGAGGAACAGCTCCAGGGAATACTTTCCGAACGCTTGCAGAGCCTTCCCGACGCAATCGGGCACGACGGCATTTTTGCGGGCGAGAAGATAGAGGAAGACGAGGAAGAGGGAATAGGGCCAGTTGGCCAGGCGGGCGAACGGGCCGTCCCCGAGCACAAGGAGGAGCTTCAGGGGCACGGCCAGGACAAAGGCCCACAGAACGCTGCGGGGGATGCGTACTTTGGCCATCGCCCAAGGGGCACACGCCATGCCAGTCCAGAAAGCGGGAATCCGCAACAGTGCGATTTCGATCTCGTCGAACCAGCGCGGGGCGAAGCGGGCCAGGAGAAGGGCGAGGAGCAACGGTGCGAGCATGAGCGCCAGAAGCCACGCCGGGCGGCGTGTGCACACCCACGGGGCGAGCACGTACAGGGGGCAGAGGAGGGCGATGAACCAATAGGCCTTGGTGCCGTTTCCCCAGAAGGAGAGCGTTGAGTAGTCGTAGCAAAAGGTTTCCCACGAGGCATGGAGCAGGAGGATGTCGCGGAGGAACCAATAGACGGCGCCCACCAGGAGGTAGGGAAGGACCACCCGCCGGAAGCGCTTGCGGTAGAAACCGCCCGCGCGGGGCGAGGAGGACAGCGAATAGAAGATGCCGAAGCCGGAGAGGAACAGGAAGATGTCGACGCCGACGCTGCCGATGGCGCCGTCATATGCCCGGGTCAGGAGGGTGAACACCCCTCCGGGATGGCCCAAGCGCAGCCATCCGAGGGCATGCAGGAGCATGACGCTGCCTATCGACAGCCCAAACAATTCACCTCGGTAGCGGCTGATGTCGTTCCAGTTCGGCGGCGGCACGGGATTACCTCACGAGTGGTGGGCGATGTACTCCTTGGAGGGGAGATTGAGGTCGTAGAAAGCCGGTTGGTCGAGCGGCAGGCGTTTTTCGACGGGGGGACGGACCATGTAGTCCCCGTAGTGGCGCCGGAGGTAGGGATCGTACTCTCCGGGGATGTTGAAGGTGGCGCCGTGGAAAAGGATTTTCGTGGGATGGAGGATGTCGGAGCGCTTCCGTGCGCCGCCGAATCCGTTGAGGGCGACTTCCTCGCAGCCCGTCCCGTTGTATTTCCGGACCTGCCGGCCCGTGAAATGGATGATCCAGTTGCGGATGCGCTTGTTCTTGACGAGGGCCAGGAAGACCTTGCAGCCGATCTGGCGCAACTTGGACTGTTTCAGTTTCGGGGGGCGCTGCGTGAGGAAGAGGATGTAGGGATAGGCGAAAAAGCGCTGGATTTTCCGCTTGATGGGATTGGCGGGGATTTCGTCGAGGGGCTGGACGTCGATTTTCACGCCCAGGCAGCGGTCGGTGAGACCGACTTCGTGCTCGCGGACCCAGGTAGTGTTCTGGTTGCGGAGGAGGGCGATGGGGACGTAGGCGCAGAAATCGTCCGTCGTGCGGTAGAGGCTGAAGCGTTCCTTGTCGCCGTCTTTTTCCCAGCACTCGAACAGCTTTTCGAAGTCTTCCCGGAGGAGGGCGACATCAAGGTCGTCGTCCCACGGAATGAAATCGTGCTCGCGGATCGCCCCGATGCAGGAGCCTGCGCCGATGACGTAATGGAGGCCGTGTTTCTCGCAGAACTCGTGGAAATAGGAAAGGTTCTCGAAGATGCGCTGGTGGAGGAGGGCGATGTCCTGGGGTTTGACCCTGCCGGTGCCTTTGCCGTCGCCGCCGGTGCGGTCGGTTTCGTATGGACTCTTGGTGGCGTTGTCTTGCATGGTGATCCTTTCTGGGGTCATTCGGAGAGGTCCGGCAACAAATCGTGGCGCATGATATCCTGGCCGTTCGCATCGACGACGCGGACACGGGAGACGAATTCGCGGTGCTTGTGGTTGAATTCTTCCAGGGTGTCGGCCTGGACGGTGAAGCCGGCCACGCGATCGGTGCTACTGGCGATGGTGCCGCTGAAGGACCAGCCATGGGGGCGCAGGAGGCGGTAGTCGGAGATGTTGCCCAGACGGAGCTGCTCGTCGAAGCCTTCCAGGTGGTCGAAGACGCCGGGCTTGCAGTAGATGAAATCGTTGGCGACGTAGCGGTTTTCCGGCGGACGGACGCGGATGTCCGGTTTCAAGCCCAGCGTCAGGTCGATGACGCCCTTGATGACGTCCACCCCGGAGGCGTGTTGCACGAGAAGCCATTTCATGGCCCCGCCCGTCCGGGCGCAGAACTCCAGGACGGTGAGATCGGTCCCGTCCGTGAGGATCTGGACCAGCATGGGACCGTTTTCCAGATGGAAAGCTTCCGCGATCTGCTGGCAGACGGCGGCAATCCTGGCCTTGAGGGCTTCGGAGGCGTGGACGGGAATCTTGCCGCGGAAAATCGCGAAGTGGTCGGCATCGCGGACCTTGTCGCTGTTCGAGATGCACAGGACGTGGGCGCGGCCATCTTCGACAAAAAGATCCACGCTGATTTCCTCGCCTTCGAAAAACTCTTCGACGATGACGTTCGGGGACCGTCCGATGGCTTGGGCTTCCCCGAAGGCGACGCGGAGCTCTCCGGGCGTCCGGACCTTTTTCACGCCTTTGGAACTGTAGGAGTCAACCGGCTTGACAATCAGGGGATAGCGCAACGGGGCGATGGCGGACTCGTCCAGGGCCGACAGGACAACGTGGCGGGAGGTGGGGATGCCCTTCTCCACGAAAATCTGTTTCATGAGAGCCTTGTCGGAGACGAGTTGGGCCGTGGCGTAGTCGATGTACCACGGCAATCCCAGCTCTTCGGCCACCTGCGCCACGACAAGCAGCACCTGGTCCGCGCAGACCGTGATGGCGAAATCGACGTGTTCGTCCCGGGCGATCTTCTTGACGCCTTCGATGTCGAATATGTTGATCTGGAAGAAATTGTCGGCATGGGACCTTGCCAGGGGATTGGGCGCCCCGTCGACCAGGACGGTTTCGATGCCGCGGGATTTCAGCTCTTCGATCAGGGTGATTTGCGGCATGCCGCCGGCCACGACCAACGCTTTCATGCTTCCTTCCCCCCTTCCGCGGATGGGTCCGCGTGTTGTTCGGGCACGTAATGCTTGGAAAACCGGTCGACTCCTCGGTATTCGGTTTTGACGTCGGTACCCTCGCTGGTAAACACCGTGGCAAAGGTCAGAAACACCACTTTGATGTCCCACCACAGGGAGTAGTTCCGGATGTACTCCAAATCATATTGTATGCGTTCCGGCCACTGGATGTTGTTGCGCCCCTTGACCTGGGCCCACCCCGTGATGCCGGGGCGCATGGCGAAGCGGCCGTTTTCTTCGGGCGTGCAGCGTTCGGCTTGGTAGTCCAGCATGGGGCGGGGCCCCACGATGCTCATGGTCCCGTTCAGGATGTTGAACAGCTGGGGCAGCTCGTCCAGACTCGTCTTCCGGAGGAGCTTGCCGATGGGGGTGATTCGGTCTTCGGACATGATTTCCTTCCCGTTCCGGTCGTACTGCTCCGTGATCATGGTGCGGAACTTGTACATCTTGAACGGCTTCTTGTCCTTCCCGATGCGGGTCTGCGTGAAAACGGCCGGTCCCTTGGAGGAAAGTTTGATGGCCAGATAGACCACTTCAAACACGGGAACGACAAAAAGCAGGACAATGCAGGCCAAGCTGATGGCAACATCGGCGCCACGCTTGACAGAAAGCTGGAATTGTCGGATGGATGGGTTCATGGATTGGAAACGATCCGAATCGAATAGTTTTGTGTAGCATAGCAGGAAACAGGGGGTATGAACAAGGCGAAAGGCTGGGTGCCCGAGCGGCGGCCAGGACCGCCGCCCCTGCACCCAGCGGAGCTCCACCGACCGGAAGAAGGGCGACACCGACTGCATCCGCCCGGGAGGATCCCTGTCCCGGGAGAAGACGGAAGTGGAGGCGGCCGGAAGTTCAAGGGGCTGTGCGAACGTTTGATCGGCCTGTTGAACGAACTGCCCAAGCTCAATCCCCCTGTTCCGCTTCCTGCAAATCCTGGCCACGTTCTCCCCCCCCTCGGGGAACCCAGCCCGAAATGGAGATGCGCCGCCAAATTCCCGGCCGATTTTTTTGCGTGACAAGTTCCGTGGCGTCGTGTATCGTCCCGCGCCAAAAACGTCAAGGACCCCTCTCCGTGGCCGGAGATGGTCCGAAAAAATGGAAAACAAAACAACAGGAATGGAAACAATGAAGAAAGCACTCATCATGGCGTTGGCGATGCTCGTCGGCGTCACCCTGTCGGCCCAGGCGGCGGACCAGCTGGTCCAGTTCAAGGCCGGCGACATCGCGATGACCGTTCTCGACAGCGACGGCGTGAGCCCGCTGGCCGATGCGTCCATCAAGATGCTCTCCCCCGAAGACAACAGCGTCCTCTCCGAGACCGTTTCGGACGGCTTCGGCAAGGCGGTTCTGGCCCTCGAAGAAGGCCGCTACCTGCTGAACATCTCCGACATGACCCTCGCGGTCATGGATGTCTCGGCTGACGCCTCCATCACCAGCTGCCGCGTGGTCGTTCCGGCCGCCTCCATGCTGGTCGCTGGGCAGGAAGCCAAGGACAACAAGGACGGTGGCGGTGCCAGCGCCAGCGGCGCGGCCGTTGCCGGTGGTTCGGGACTCGGCTCCTGGGTCGTTCCCGCCGGCATCGTCGCCGGTGCGGCAATCCTGATCGGCGGCGCCTGGGCGATCATCGACCACCAGCAGCCCAGCAAGACCATCGGCCGCCACGAGGAGCCCGCTCCGGTTCCCGAGCAGCCCAAGAAGCACCAGGACACCCCGAAGCCGACTCCGAAGCCGACTCCGACCCCGACCCCGACTCCTCCCTCCGCCCGCTAATCGGACCGAGTCCAACGGATCGAACAGCCCCCGGCACTGCGCCGGGGGTTTTTTGTCGGAAGGGGCGGAGTTTCGGCTTCCCCGCGGGGACGGGGCCTGCTAGAGTCGGCGCATCGTCCACAAGCATGAAAATCGACGCCCAGCACGACTTCGGCACCCGGGAATGCCCGGGATGCGCCTGCGAGGTACCGGCCAATTCCAACCGGTGCCCCATCTGCGGCTATGCGTTTCCCGCGCGCTCCGGCCTCCAGCGGTGGCTTCCGTGGATCGTAGCGGGCCTGCTGGCGTTGCTGTTGCTGCCGTTGCTGCTGTCCCTGGCGGCACGTTGAGGTGAGCGGACATGGCCCCGCCATCCCTGCAATTCTCGCAGACCCAGGAGCAGAAACAGCAGCAGATCCTGGACGCCCGGCAGCTGCAATCGCTGAAAATCATGCAGAAGCCGCTCCAGGAGCTGCGCGACGACATCCGCGCGGAACTGGAATCGAATCCGGTGCTGGAGGAGGTGCCCGCCGAGAACGCTTTCTCCGCGTCGCCCGCCGCCGCCGTGCCGGACGAGGACACCGGAGACACCGCCGACGACCGCACGGGCGACGACTACACCGACGAAATCGACCGCTACGAAGCCGCCCGCGGGGGCACGTCGGCAGATGCCTCCGCCGCCGCGGACCGCCATGCGCGGCTCATCGACTCGCTGGCCGACCACACCACGCTCCACGATCGCCTTCTCGGGCAGCTGAACGAGGAGGGGCTCCCGGAGCCCGTCAAGCGGGCGGGCGAGTACCTGATCGGCAGCATGGACGGCGACGGCCGGTTCGAAATCGGGGAAGAGGCCTTGGCGCGCGAGGCGGGCGTCACGTCGGCGGAGGCGGCGGAAGCGTTGCGGCTCGTCCGCGGGTTCGATTACGGCCCCGTCCGCGCAGACGATGCGGGAATCGCCTATCTGGTGCCCGAGGTGGCGATTCTCCGCGCTCCGGACGGCGGCTACACGGCCGAAGCCGTCGCCGGCGCCCTGCCGGACATCCGCCTGAGCCAGCTCTATCTCGATCTCGCGGCCGCCTCCTCCACCGATGCCGAAACCCGCCGCTACCTCGCGGAGAAAATCCGCTCGGGGGAGTTCTGGATGAAGAGCCTCGCACGCCGCAACGAGACGGTCCTCTCCATCGCGAAGGAAATCGCGCGCGTGCAGGCCCCGTTCTTCGACCACGGCCTTTCCCGTCTGCGGCCGATGACGTTGGCGGAGATGGGCGAACGTCTGGGATTGCACGAGACGACCATCGGCCGCGCCATCGACAACAAGAGCGCGCTGACCCCGCAGGGAACCTGTCCCTTGCGCCTGTTCTTCACCCACGGCGTGAAACGGAACGCCGCCGACTCCTCCGACGACGCTGCCGCCGATGCCCAAGGCGACGTCTCCACGCTGGCGGTCCGCGCGGCCATCCAGCAGCTGGTGCGGGGCGAGAATCCCCGGCATCCGCTCTCCGACCAGGCCTTGGCGGACGCCCTCCGGGGGCAAGGCTACCCCGTCGCCCGCCGTACCGTCGCCAAGTACCGCGAACAGCTCGGCATCGCCCCCTCCCACCTGCGGAAGTAGTGCGGAAGGGGGGGGGGCATGGTCCCGACATCACCGGAAACAAGCGTTTTTCCTCGTGTTTTCCTTGATGTCGCAAGCCCATTCCCGCGGGGCGCATCTCCGTTTTGTGCACACATACCGCACATGGCACAGCGAAAGCCGGACAAGTGTCCGACAATCAAACTCCGATTTGTCCGATGGACCTCCGCTACGCGGAGGAATGCGGAAAAGTCAGTCCAGTACTTGCTTGGACCCGGATGGACACTCCGATTTGTCCGATTGTCCGCCGCATCCCCGCCGGGACGGGGACGGGCAGGAGTGGCGCGCAAGGAACG
>LXOW01059356.1_pt2 | contig 31637 bp, 37 predicted proteins | sample 1368591 | NCBI WGS metagenome assembly LXOW01 (sample SAMN04884650, study PRJNA319009) | bovine gut metagenome | isolation source: Cow rumen | host: Bos taurus | place: Italy: Legnaro (PD) | collected 2014-07-09
AACATGGGTAAATTCTTTTCTATCAGTTTCAAAAAGCAATGCGCCTTCGCTACCACAACCTACAACTATTATTTTATTATGAAACTTGCTATGTAATTCCAAAACAAATTCTCTTTTATCTCTGTCTTTTAATCCCTCATCACTCATAAAAAGGATATCTGCGTTTTCTAAGAAATCTTTATTGTATTCATCGTTAATATTTGAAAAAACATGANNGCAAGTTTTAAAAGAGGTCTGTTAAAATTTGAGTTACAAGCTATTACAACTTTTGCTTCTTCCAGTTGAGGTATTATTTTATAAAAATCCAAATTTATATCTTGATAGTTTTTTAAATCACAATAAATTTCTCTTTTTCCTGCTGTATCATACAAAACAACAGACTGAGGAGTTGCGGAAAGTTTTAAAAAAACATTTTCAGTTGGCAAAGATTTATTCTTTAATTCGTTTAAAATCACATTGCCAAAAATGTCATCGCCAATCATAGATATAAAAATNNATCTATAGGAAAAGCCTTTACGGGGCAAGAAGTTTCTATATTCACCAAACCAGAAACGACTATTTTAGACATAAATTATGCTCCATTATTCGGATTTTAATATTAACTTTAAATCTTCAACATAATCAGCTACTATAACAGGTTTATCTGTATATTCTATTACTGTATCGCCTATTTCATCAAATAGTTTTTCATTTATGCTATCTATGATAACTGTAAGCATAACGCCTTCTTTTATTAAAGCGGAGTAATCCTGATTATACAAAAGACATTTTATGAATAGAATTTCTTTTTCGTTTAAATTAGAATTATCTCTTTGAGCAATTAATTCAGATTCAGCCCTTAATTCTTTTTTTTCGCTAGAATTTTTTTGTAAAATATCGTCTGGAATATTGATTACAACATTATTATCCAGCTGTTCTTCTTTTTCGTTTATTTCATCTTCAGTTACAAGTTTTTCGCAGGTCTCAGCGGCATCAATTCTTATTGAAGAAAGTCTGGAATAATCAATAACAACTTCAGCGTCCTTTTTGCGTTTTTCTTCTTCAAAGTATTCTTTTATTTCTTTTTTGGCCAATTTAACAAACCATTGCTTCGAATATAAACATGGCTCTGAATTCATTCCTAAATATTCACATATAAGACTTTTTATGGAAAGCATAATCGTCGTTAGCTCATATCTTGCTTTATCGCTAAAGGAATAGCCAGAAACAAACCAAATACCATTTTTACATTCATAAGAGCGAATATCATCAAGCAGATATTTACAATTATATTTTTCTTTCTTTTTTATATCGTAAAATACAGCCGATTTAAACATTTCAACCCATTTATCATTCCACTTTACACCAAATAAGTCTTCCCAAAAACCTTGTTTTCTGTGAGATTTAAAATAATCGCTCATTTTCTTTATAACATTTACAGAAATATTTTTGAAAGCTTTTGAAACATCGCTATCTTCGAGGAAATACTCAGATTTTGCGTCTATGGAAAGCTCATACAAAGCATAAAAAAGTTCTTCATTTGATTTAATGCTTTCCTGTAAATCAGCAAAAGCGTTGTCTAACTTGACTATGGGGTCGTCTATAAGCAAATCGTCAGCCAGACCATAATATACAACATAATCCCGCAACCAAGGCTGAATGTATTTCAATATAGAATCGTCTAGCTTAGTGTATTCGTTTCTGAACCAAACAAGCTTATTGTAGCCGTCTAACACATTAGACACGCCTATCTGATTTATAAGCTCATAACAATAAATACTAGCAAAAGACAACGAAGTTTTTTCTAGTTTTCCATGCCTTAATTTGGTTCTCCAACCAAAATAACCTCTTAATTCATGGTCACTTAAATCTCTATAAGTAGGGAAATAATGCACAGACTTTTTTGTATAAACAAAGTCGTCTTCGTAGTTTTCTAACATTTTTGCCTGTTGGACAAAAATACTTGAATTAGAACTGCCCCACACATCTTTCTCAAGCTTTCTAGCTTCTTTAATTATAGAAGGAACAACAAAAACAGGCCTGTTTAAAGCAGGTATGCTTTCATCGCTATAAACCTTACTAATTATGCCATTATTTTCCATTTTAGCCTGCGATAATAAATTAATTCTTGGGAGTTTAACACAAAACATAAAAAATTCAAATTATAAAGATTGCTATTATTCCTTTATTTTGTATGAATTAACAAAAAAATTTACTCAAAAAAAATCTACACCTTTACTTTTATTGCAAACTGTCTTATAATAAATTGCTTTTAACGGCTAAAGCAAAATAATATAACCGTTTTAAATAGAAAAAATTTTCTCCAAAGAAGGAGCTATTGAAATATGTTAAAAACTCAAGTTCAGGAACTGGAAGCTAACAAAGTCGCTTTGACAGTTGAAGTAGAAAAAGAAGAAGTCAAAAAGGCTTATGACAGCTATCTTGGCCGTGCAGCAAAGTCTGTAAGAATCGAAGGTTTCAGACCTGGTAAAGCACCGAAAAACGTTATTTTAAAGAAATTTGGTCCAGAATACGTTCGCGAAGAAGTTCAGAGAGAACTTCTTGATGAAATATATCCAAAAGCCGTAATGGAAGCCAAATTAGAACCGGTCAGCAACCCTGTTCTTGAAGAATCAAACCTCAAAGAAGGCGAAAACTTTACATTTAAAGTTGTTTTTGAAGTTAGACCAAAACTTGGCGATTTCAAATATAAAGGATATGAAACTACAGTTGAACGTGAAATAGTTGATGACGAAAGCATTAATAAAGTATTAGAACAGCTTCGCGAACAACAAAGCAAAACAGAAGTCGTAGAAAACGGCGAACTTACTGTTGGCGATTATTTCTCAGCAAAAGTAGAAGTATCTTGTGACGGTAAAGTAAACGAAGAACTTTCAGATGAAAGATCTGCCCATAAACTTATTGAAAATGACCCATTCTTCAAACCATGCGAAGGCATGAAAGTCGGTGAAACAAGAACATTCCAAAGAGTAGCAGACGCAGAAAAAGATAAAGGCTCTGAATTCTACGGAAAAACTCTTGATTACTCAGTAACTCTCAATCGCATTTCTAGACCAACTCTTCCTGAAATTAACGATGAATTCGCTAAAAAGTTAGGCGACTATGCCAACCTCGAAGACCTTAAGAAGAAAATTTCCGAAGATCTTGAAGAAAGAGCAAAATTTGAAGCTGAAGAACACGCCTTTGACAATATAATCAACAAAATTATGGATGATTATAAGTTTGATGTTCCAGAAGGAATGGTTCAGAGCACAATCAACTTCTTCATCGAAGGTCTTGATAGACGCTGGAGACAGTTTGGCACAACAATCAATGATTATCTCAAGAATTCAGGCAAAGATGTTCATGAATTTAGAGAATCCTTTAGAGAAAAAGCAACAAAGCAAACTAAAACTATGCTTATAATTGATGCTATTGGCGAAAAGGAAAATATTGATATTACAGATAACGAATATCGTGAAGAAATTGAAAAACGCGCAGCCGAATACAATATGCCCGTAGATAAGCTTATAACCAAGCTTCAGGAATCTGACGGAGAAGCTAACGTAAGATTTTCTTTAAGAACACAAAAAATTCGTGAATTTATGCTAACAAATAATCAAGTTAGTTACGATATGGTAAANNGTGACATTTGTCCCTATAGTAGTTGAACAAAGCAGTCGTGGAGAACGTGCATTTGACATCTACTCTCGCCTTTTAAAAGATAGAATTATCTTTATAGGCGGAGAAATAAATGACGCTGTAGCAGATCTTGTTGTGGCTCAGCTTTTGTTCCTTGAATCCGAAGATCCTGAAAAAGATATCTCTGTCTATATCAATAGCCCTGGAGGAGTAATCACATCTGGCATGGCTATCTATGACACAATGCAATACATCAAGCCTGATGTAAGCACTATATGTCTAGGTCAAGCCGCAAGCATGGGTGCTTTTTTACTCTGTGCAGGAGCTAAAGGTAAACGATATGCTTTACCTAATGCACGAATTATGATTCATCAGCCAATGGGTGGAGCACACGGACAGGCTAGCGATATCGAAATTCAGGCTCAGGAAATCTTGCGTATGAAGGAGATGCTGAATAAAATTTTATCAGATCGAACTAGTAAATCTTTAAAAGAAATAAAGAAAGACACAGAACGTGACTACTTTATGTCTGCTTTTGAAGCAAAAGAATACGGTTTAATCGATGAAGTTGTTCAGCGTAAAGTAGCAAAACCCACTGAGGAGTAAGCTAGCATGCTTTCTAAGACCCCGCAATTCCATTGTTCTTTCTGCGGAAAAGGTCAGGATCAAGTTCGCAAACTAATTGCAGGACCTGAAGTCTACATCTGCGATGAGTGCATTGGATTATGTAATGAAATCATTCTCGAAGAACTTAGCGATGATGATTCTACATCTTCTATGCAGAATGTACTCAAACCAAAAGAAATTGTTAAATTCTTAGACCAATACGTTGTTGGTCAGGAACACGCAAAGAAAATTCTTTCTGTAGCGGTTTATAATCACTACAAAAGACTTTCCTTAGGTGAAAAACAAGGTTTTGGCAACAACGATGATGTTGATGTTCAGAAATCCAATGTTCTGCTAATTGGTCCTACCGGTTCCGGAAAAACACACATAGCACAGACTTTAGCTAAGTTATTAAATGTACCATTCTGCATTGCAGACGCTACAACCTTAACTGAAGCCGGGTATGTCGGCGATGATGTTGAAAGTATTTTGCTTAACCTTTTACGTGCGGCAGACTACGATGTCCAGAAAGCAGAACGTGGAATAGTATATATCGACGAGATAGACAAAATTGCTCGTAAGAGCGAAAATGTTTCAATCACTCGTGATGTATCAGGAGAAGGGGTTCAGCAGGCTCTATTAAAACTGCTAGAAGGTAAAATAGCTCAAGTGCCACCTCAAGGTGGCAGAAAACACCCTCACCAAGACTACATTCAACTGAACACGAAAAATATCTTGTTTCTTTTGGGTGGTGCCTTTGAAGGTATAGAAAAGACTATTGAAGCCAGAACAAACACAAAAGTAATAGGATTTGGTTCTGAACCTGTTCTTAAACGTGAACGTCGCATGGGCGATATTCTTAAAGATATTATGCCAAGCGATCTGCTTAAATTTGGGTTAATTCCCGAATTTATCGGAAGAGTTCCGATACTGGCAACTTTCAACAATCTTACCGAAGATGACCTTATCAGGATTCTGACTGAGCCCAAAGATGCTTTAGTAAAACAATATGCGCGTCTAATGCACATGGAAGGCGTTGAATTAGAAATAACGCCAAACGCTCTTAGAGCAATAGCTAAAAAAGCTATTAACCAAAATACAGGCGCAAGAGGATTGCGTCGTATTCTCGAAGAGCTTATGCTCGATCTTTCTTACGAAATTCCGTCAGATACAAGCGTGGCAAAAGTTATTATTAACGAACGCTGCGTTGAAGACGGTCAATCATACCAACTTGTTTATAAAGTCGAAGGAAAGATAGCCTGATTCTTGATTAGCAAAAGCCCCGTTTTAATTAAATATTAAAACGGGGCTTTTTGATTTTAGCTATATAATAAAATTATAGAGTAACCATATCTTTTAAAGCTTTAAATCTTTCTTCAATAATTTTTGTATCAAGCTTTAAATATGATTCTACACTAAAGTTTTCTACAGTAATAGAACCCATAGCAGCTCCATATAGCATACTCGTTCTAAAACCTTTTTCGCTTAAATCTTCATGCTTAGCTAAGCTTCCCATAAATCCGCCAGCAAAAGAATCGCCTGCGCCTGTTGGGTCTGTAATATCTGGGCATGGGAAAGCTGGAACAAAGAAACGACTTTCTTTTGTTGCGGTCATTGCTCCTAATTCTCCAAGTTTTACCACTATGCGCTTAGGTCCTAATTCAAGAAGTTTATCAATAGCATTTGCAAATTTCTTTTCACCTGCTAACATCATAGCTTCTTGCTGATTTACAAATAAAACATCAACTTTTTTTATAGCTTGTTTAAGCAAATCATTTGTTGTATTTATCCATAAATTCATAGTATCTAAAGCAATCAATTTTGGATTTTTTGTTTTTTCAATCATCTGAAGTTGTAAAGCTGGATGAATATTTGCTAAAAACAGATATTCAGTATTGCTGTATGATTCTGGCAAAATTGGATTAAAACTTTCAAACACATTCAAGCAAGTGCTATGAGTTGTTGCATCACCGAAATCTTCACCATAACTACCAACCCAGTTGAAAGTATTTCCTTCTTTACTAAGCTCAAAACCTTCAAGGTCTACACCATGAGATTTTAAAAATTCAATATGTTTTGGTTCAAAATCTTTACCTGCAACTCCAACTAAACCAACTTTAGTAAAGTAGCTTGCTACAGTAGAAAAATACACTGCTGAACCGCCAAGCGCCTTTTCCCTTTTTCCTTTTGGTGTTTCTAGTGAATCGTAGGCAATAGAACCAACGACAGTCATTTTTACACTCATGATATTCCTCCGAAAGTGTTTTTATGCAGAAACCGTTTCAATATTATGAGACGGAATACTTTGCAACTTTTCTCCATATAATGAAGCTGCTTTTATTATAACATAGAATTGCAATAACATAACAAAAAGAATTGAAAAATCTATCCAATTTCCATAACCCCAAATATCAAGACCAAATACAAGAATAGTTGATGATAAACCACCGCCAATTCTAAATAGTACAGTATCTATAAAACCTTTTCCCTGATATTTAGCATCTTTATCCAGTGGAATATAAACAGATTCTCTTAAAACACGAGCAGTAGAATAGTCTAATGCGCTTCGTATAACAATTGTCCAAGAAACAATAGTTATAGGAGCAATAACGATAGGAGCTAAGGTGCTTGTATTAGAAGCTAACAATATCGAACCAGCTACCTGAATAAAATTAAGAATTAAAAGCCCATAAACAGGTATTTTAAGTAGCATAATTAATTGAGTCACAAGTAGTTGTGTAACAAGTGAAACTATGTTTATTTGCCAATATAAATCAGCAAAAAAAGCTGTTTTTGCGTCTTTAAGAGAAGCAAAAGTTCCTTGTTCCAATTGTGTATCTACAATATGATTTAATTGATGAGCAAAAAACGTAGCAGAGCATGTATAGAATAGCATTTCAAATGCCATAAATATAAGAATTGGGTTTCTTTTTACAGATAAAAATCCAGCCGTAGGATTTACTGTCTTTTTATTCTTATAATTATTTACAAAAGCAGAATCTGGATTATTATTTCCAAAATGGGTTAAAATATAATGAAAGCAAAGTAATGTCGGAGTTAATATAATTGCCGCCACAAGCAAAATATCTATTGCACCTATTCTNNTAACTCCCTGTCATCCCTCCTATTAAACCACCATAGCCAACATACGCATAATATTTTTTCCCCTGCTCAACTGTAAAAATATCGTTAATAAATGACCAAAACATGCTCACAGCGACAACAGAGAACATATTTACCCACAAATAAAAACCACCATAAACAATTATTTTTAAAAGAGACATTTGCTCTAATAAGGACAAATTAGGGTTATAATGAGTATTTGTCAGTGGAATAGCAAAATTAAACAATCCCCAAAATACAACAATACTTCCAATAAAAAATTTGGTAATGCCTGGAATGAATTTATCTCTCTTCATTGAACCAATAATCATGCTATAAACAGCATTTACGACTATTAGAGAAAACATAGAGATAATTTTTAAAACATTAACATTCTTAGCGCCAAATTCTAATGCAAGACTCTCTCTTACAGGTTTTAAAACATAATATGCACTTATTATAAAGAAAAAATATAAAAAAGCGACAACAGTTAGTTTTTTTTCTGAATGATTCTCAGTTGGGAGAACATAACTAGACGTATCCATAATAATACACTGCCGTCAAATAAAATTTACGGGTGTATTATCCTTTATAAGAGCTAATTTGTCAAATTATTTTGATAAAATATAATCTGCCGCTTGCATTAAATTTTTAAAAGAAGGTATTTTTTCATAACCTTCTATTGGTCTTTCACCAATAAAGATAGGCTGTACATTAGAATTTAAGCCTATTTTTATATCTGATTTTCTATCACCAATCATATATGATCTGGAAGAATCTATATTATGTTCTTCAATAGCTTTAAGTATCAGCCCTGGTGCAGGTTTTCGACAATTACATACAGAAATACCCTTATATGGATGTTCTGGATGATGCGGACAATAATATATTCCGTCTAATTCAGCTCCTGCTTCTTTTAAAAGGCGTTTTAACTTATTGTGAACAGCTTCAAGCTGTTTTTCTGTTATTAATCCTCTAGATATACCAGATTGATTAGTAATTAGAATAAGCAAATATCCAGCACATTTTAATTTTTTTAGGGCTTCGGTAACGCCTTCAAATAAATTAAAATCTTCAGGTCTTGAAATAAAACCAGGATCAGGATTTAAAGTTCCGTCTCTATCTAAGAAAATAGCCTTATTCATTTTTTGTCTTCTACAGTTTATACTTTTCTATAATTTTGCTAAGAACGTATTCAGGAGTTAAAGCTTTCATACATTTTTTATCTTCGCAATAATCCTTATGACATCTCAAACAATCTATTCCATCAGCAATAAGCAATAAATGTTTTTCGCCTCTTGGCGCTGTAGGCTCGCTTGTTGTTGCTCCGTACAAAGCAACTGTTGGAGTTCCAGCAGCCCACGAGATGTTCATTGGACCGGTATCAGCAGTTAAAAAAACATCTAACATACCAAGTAAAGCAAGAAACTCATCTGTTTTTACAGGTTTGTGAGTAAAAGATTTCTCAAAACCAACTTCTTTTATTATAGAATTAACATATTCATATTCATTTGGACCTTGAGTAAGCAAAACTGGAGCTTTTGTCTTTTCATACCATAAGTTAATGAACTTTACTATATACTCTTTAGGCCATGCTCTGCTCTGACAACCAGAATTAGGATTTATTCCCAAAAAAGGATGTTTTATTTCTACGCCTTCTATAGATTTTTCAGCAGCTCTTTTTATTTCGGCAGGCATTTTTATATTTGGATATTCAACTTTGCCTTCTATTCCAAAATATGCAAAAAAATCAGAGAATAACTGCATTAGATGCTTATTTACGTTAGGAGGAGAATATGTTTTTTTATAAACATACTTTCTTATTCTGTAATCAAAACCATATCTTTCTTTTACGCCAGAAAGAAGTGAAATAATAGCTGTTCTTGGATTACCAAACAAATCAAATAATTTATCGAAATGCTCTTGCCTAATTTTTTTTATTAAAGATATCATTTCTATAAATGACGCATGAGCAGGCATTTCTATTATGCCTATATTGTATTCTTTTGGAATAATGCATCCAAAACTTTTTCTACATAATAATGAAATTTTTTCGTCAGGAAGCTTTTCACGTAGCATCTTTAAAGATGGAATTAAATGAATAATATCACCAAGTCCTTGAGGACGAATTATTAGAAATCCTGACATTCTTTACTCCAGTTTTGTTTTATTATATAACAAAATAATACTTATGTTCAATAATGATAAAATAGCTATTTGTGCTTAAACTTATAAGGCAAATTCTTATATATTTTCCAACTGCCCCCTTCTTTTCTCCATTGTATAGTTGCAGAAACAATTCCGCTGTCAATATCAAGAATAGGAACAAAGTTTTGTGCAATAACTCTACCATGACATTTTACATCAACATAAGAAGAATCGTTAGATACAATATTTACATTTTCTATTGCATAATCGGATATTTTAACGTCCATTGAATTAAAATTGCTTTGGGCTTGAGCAATTATATCAGCGTAACTGCTTTCAGCATCAAAATCGTTTGTAAAGCTAGTAGAAATATATTTTTGCAATACATTAATATCTTCTACTGCCAACGCTTGTTTTAATTCTTCGCACACAGACGCTATTTCTCCCCAAATTGTGCTTGCTCCAGGTTCCATTGGATCTGTTTCTTTATATGGTAGATTTTTATATAGTTTCCAGAAAGTCCCTTCCAGTCTCCAATAAGCATCAAAGGTCCAGGTTTTAGGTCCCGTTTTTTCTTCTGAAATAGTATCTATAGTTGTAGCAGTTACTCTAGTTCGTATTCTAGCAGTATTATTTTCTAAATATTCAGACTCTAAAACTGTCCAGGTTAAAGAAACAAATTCATGTCTTTTATAAAATTCACTAAATGCCTCTGTAATACTACTCCAATNNAAAATAAATATATTTCTTAATACCTCGTTTGCATTAACTAAAGTAGCTTCTCTAGCAATTATACGCGTAGCAAGATTTTTGGATTTATTTAATACAGCAGGTGTTTCCAATACATTAGTATTTAATGCTTCATTTTCTGTTTGAGCCACCATTCCAACAGTTTCTACTATAGAATTAAAATCGTCTTTGTATTCTCTTGCTCTTATATCTCCAGGCGTAATATTTTTGTTGTTATTTTTAAGAGCAAGTTGATATAAATATGCTTCTATAGTAGTTTTCCAATTTATAGTTACAGCAGATAAATCGTTATATAACATATCATTAGCCGTTACTCTCAACATAAGAGTTATTTTTCCAGCTGTTGCGGTAACAACTAAATCATCAGATAATGGAACATCTTTTAATATAAACGAACCGTCTTTTTCAACATGATTAGTAACTCCATTTGCTGAAACCGTAAATGTTGAATAATCAGAAAGCTTTGTAAGAACACCTCTCAAAGAGGAATAAACGCCTACCAATTCTGTTTCCATTATAGTTGGAATATTTAGTTTACCAGATATATTGTAAACATTCTCTTTAACAGGTTCATTTACTCTCATCAAACCTGCTTCAGTCTTACAACCGTTAACAAATACTATTGAAACTAAAACAATAACTATTATTAAAAGCTTAGCCAAAGGGTTAAACTTGATTTGTTTGCTCATTTGCCGATTCCGCCTGTTTATAATTATTCAATCTAGTTATCGGCAAATCAAAGATTAACTTTTATAATCGTTATATTACAATATATGTATTCCCTGCTCTTTGCAGTTTTGCAACATTCTTTCAGGCCATACGCTTACCTGAACTTCGCCTATGTGGCGTTTTTGAAGCAGGAGCATGCTCAGTCTGGACTGCCCTATACCACCACCTATGGTCTGCGGCATTTTTCCTTCCAATAAAGCTTTATGCCATGGCATATTAGATTTTTGCATTGCGTTTCTTTCGGTAAGTTGTCTTGTAAGAGTTTCAGCGTCAACTCTTATTCCCATGGAGGAAAGCTCAAAAGATTTTTCAAAAATTGGGTTCCAAACAAGTATATCACCGTTTAGTCCTTTATGTCCTTGAGTTGTTGGAGTTGACCAGTCATCATAGTCTGGTGCCCTACCATCATGAGGTTCTCCGTTTTGAAGTTTTCCGCCTATGCCAATAAGGAAAACAGCTCCTAATTCTTTGCATATAGCATGTTCCCTTTCCTTAGAAGAAAGATTAGGATATTTTTCCAACAAATCTTCACTATGTACAAAATGAATTTTCTGAGGCAAAAACTTATTTAATCCATATTTGGAAGCAATATGATGTTCCGTAGAAAGAACGGCTGAATAAATTGTTTCAACTGTATGTTTAAGATAATCTAAATTTCTTTCGCTTTTATCTATAACCTTTTCCCAGTCCCATTGGTCAACATATATTGAATGAATTCCTGTTTCGATGCTTGGTTCGTCTGGTCTTAAAGCGTTCATGTCAGTATAAAGACCTTCGCCGACTGGAATATTATAGCTTGCCAAAGCCATGCGTTTCCATTTTGCCAAAGAATGGACTATTTCAAATTTTGTGTTGCCTATAGCTGGAACAGAAAAAGTTACTGGGCGTTCTATTCCGTTTAAATCATCTTGTAAGCCTGTTCCCATTTCTACATACATTGGCGCTGAAACTCTGTATAGTCGTAAACTGTCTGCCAATGTATCCTCAAAGTGTCTTTTGAGTTCTAAAATAGCACGTTCGGTCTGTAATAAACTTAGTCCATTCATTTATAATCTTACCTTTATTGGTTAAATTTGCGGTTACGATTTTATTACTACTTGTTATAATTTGCAATAGATAAAATTATTAAGCTTTTGAAAGACTTGCTTCTAGTAAAACTAATTTCATTTAAAATATTAGTGGTAATATTCAGTTTTTCAGATACTCAGCAAGCAAAACCTTTACTCTTTCTAAATCGCTACATGTCAGAATAGGAATAAGTTTTTGTATTTCGTCTATGGACTTATCCCACCATTTCAGTTTAAGCATTATTTCAACAAGTTCGTTGTCAAAACGCTTTCTTATTTGCTTTGCTGGGTTTCCCGCAACAATTGTGTATGGCGGAACATCGCTCGCCACCACGCTATTCAAACCTATTATAGCTCCATCACCGATATGAACGCCTGGCAATATTGTAACATTTTGCCCTATCCAAACATCGTTGCCAACTACTGTATCGCCTTTTAATGGCATTTCTGAAAGCGGTGGAACTTCTTGTTTCCAGCCTTCCATTACATAAAAAGGGAAAGTCGAAACGGCGTTCATCTGATGATTAGCTCCGTTCATTACAAACTCTACACCTGCGGCTATCTGACAAAACTTGCCTATAATCAGCTTATCTCCGATAAAATCATAAAAATGGGTAACATGCTTTTCAAAATCAACATCTCCAAAATAAGTAAAATCCCCCACAATAATGTTTGTTTTTTTTATGGTTGGTTTAACATTACATACTGTATTCACATTTGGTATTGGATACAGACTGTCTGAATTTGGAGCTTCTATTTTTCTCATATTATTCACCACGCTTTATATTGCAGTTCTTTAATAAAATTATTTCACATAATAAGCATAATTTCTGTGAAAAAACAAGTATGTATATCGCTCTTTCTTGAACTTTATCGCCATAAAGTTGCCAAAACAATTTCTGTAAAGTATAATCAATATTGAAGCATATTTTTTGAGAAGCCCAAAAAAATCACAAATGAATCGAAAGAAAATAAGTATTGATTTAAGTTTATTCCCAGCAGAAATAGAGTATTTCATTGGCAATTCCGATATATACGACAGCAGTTGCTCAAAAGAAGCAAAAGTTTATTTCATCGACAAAGATAGTGGATATTTCTTAAAAATTGCCAAGTCTGGGCTACTTAAATCTGAATCATTGATGCATAGTTATTTTCACAAACTGGGACTAACCTCTTCCGTTTGTATGTATAAAAACATTGGCGACAAAGATTATCTTATTACCGAACGGGTGATTGGCGAAGATTGCGTATATAATGAATACCTAAATCAACCGAAAAAACTATGCGAAACTATAGCCTATAACCTTCGAATGCTTCATGAAAAATCAATAGCAGACTGTCCGATTCAAAATAATACTTATATGTATGTTCAAACTGCTCGAGATGGCTATGATAATGGCGTATACAACTCTGACCTATTTAACGGACTTTGGAATTTCCCTTCTATTCAAGAAGCTTGGCAAGTAGCTACAGAAGGCATGAAAAACCTAGAAAAGAATGTGCTTATACATGGGGATTATTGTTTGCCTAATATATTGTTAAATAATTGGAAGTTTTCAGGATTTATAGACCTTAACAACGGCGGNNCATTGACATCCTATGGGGTATTTGGACACTAAAATACAATTTAAAAACTACGCAATACACAGAGCTATTCCTAAAAACATACGGAAACAATATGATTAATCAAGATAAACTTCGTTGTATTGCGGCGATAGAAATGTTTAGATAATAACAGCAACAAAAAATACATCAATTTTTTAATAATTTTCTATCATACACGAATGTTTTTTTGTTTCTTTGTCGTAGTTTATGGAAACTAAAATCAGCCTGTCGTAATAACCTTTGAGATTTCCATCATAACGTTTTTCTTTTATTTGCCTTATGCCAGAATCTGCGTCTTTGTCGTATTTTAACTCGATAAGCATAGCGGGCTTGTCACAATATTTGCTCGGAACAAGCGCCAAATCGGCAAAACCTTTGCCCGTAGGCAATTCACGTATCATATAGTAATCTGCCCTGGCGGCGTAATATGCGATAGTAATCGCGCAGGCTAAGGATTCTTCGTTGTTATAAGCTAGAACAGAGGTTTCGTCTTCGTGAGCAAGCTCCAATACCTCGACGACCATTTCGGCATTTCCGTTTATGGTTTCTTCGACTAAAATTTGAGACCGTCTTAATACTTCTGCTATGTTTCCCCACTTAGGGCTTGTTTCTACAGCTGTAGAAAATTCTTCGGCTATTTCTTTGTTTGGTATATAAACTTCTTTTCTAACCGTATCGTATGCCAAATAGCCTAAATGAATAAGTAAAGTATAAACGTCGTTTTTATTTGTTAATTTCGTCAGTTCGTTTTTAAACGATAGAATGTTTACTGGTATTCTTCTTCCGCCCAACAATGCGATTATATCGTCGCGCAAACCATTTAAATTCAGGTTTATTGGGTCTTTAATGCTGTCATAAGTTCCTGTTTTTGTCCAATAGTTTCCAAATTCATCATTTAGTATCGATAAAACAACGGAATTTGGAGTATAAATCGACTTGACTCTTTTGTAAGAATAGCCGTTATACCATCGTTTCATCTCATCAAAATCCATTTCGTATTGTTGGCAAAGAGCAATTACTTCTTCTTCAGTAAAACCTATAAATTCTGTCAATCTGCCTGGTTTCAGCATGGTAAACTCGGTAAAGTTATTCATCGCAGACTGAACGTCATATTGCTTTATCGGCAATATGCCCGTCATATAAGCAAGCTTTATAACCAAATCTGCTTCCGAGCCTTTATACATAGCTCTCAAAAAATTAAGATAATCGTCTATAAGCTGTTTGTTATCCTTTTCTTCTCGGAAATAGCAATCCCACTCGTCGGTAATTACCACAAACTGTGTATTCGTTTTTTTGTAAATACTTGTAAGAACAGCAGGCAAATACTTGTCGCTTTCTTTAACACAGTCTGGGTATAATTCTCGAAGTTCGTCTATAACGCCTTTTTGCATAAATTCAAGAATTGGGAGCCCTAACGCTTTTGCGTCAGCCAGCAATTTCTGAATATCAAAAGTAATAACGCAACTTTTATTTAATTCTTCCTCAAANNAATATATTTTTGCTCCGTATTTATAACAGAATTAGTAAATTCTAATAGCATAGACTTATCAACAAAAATCTGCGATTTTCTTGCCTGTTTAAACAACACATTGTTCGGATTCACATATATGCCCATTGCGTTTTACCTCTAAGAATTTGCTAATTCAATTATAGCATAACAAAACAATTAACGGCAAACCTTAACATTTTAACAATGTTGCAAGCAATAAATACATGTTAGACGCTATAATTAAAACAGTTTATTTGTTAACTATATTTGCCCAATCAGGCGATAAGGGTTCATATTCCCTTTTTTCTATTGAAGAATAAATGCTTTGCAAATAAGCAAGTCTTTCATTGTGCGAAGGATGAGTAGATATAATTTGAAATTTTTTATCTATAGAATTTGTGATTGAAAGTCTTTTAAAAAAATTAGAAAAAGAAACTGGTTCTATGCCTGTCTTTACAAGAATATCAACAGCTTTTACGTCTGCTTCTCTTTCATCTTCTCTGCTATATGCTTGTTGCATCAAAAATTTGGTAAGTGCAGTTGCATAACTAGCCATAGATGCTTCAGAGGAAAAATAATAAGAAAAAGTAAACCATAAAAATTGCTTAGCCAACTGCTTTATAGAATGTCGATAATAAACGTGAGAACACTCGTGCGCTAAAACCCCAGCCAATTCTTCAGCATTATTAACTTTTTTAACTAATCCAGTAAAAACGATTATATGTCCGCCAGGAGCTGCCATAGCGTTAACTTCGTCGTTTTCCACCAAATATAAAGTAAAAGTATAAGGTGTATCTCCCAATCCACCCGAAACTTTTTGCAAAATTCGATTAATCTCGTTAAACAATACTCCGTTTGTTATTTTCTTATTTTTCGCAATTATATTTTCTGCTGTTAACTTTCCAATAATAGAGTCGTACTTTGCAGGAATTTTACAAACAATATAATCTCCAAAAAAACTAAATCCGATAAAAATAGATATTACAAGCAAAACCACAATAAAACCAAATACAAACCAACTTAACAAACCTATATATTTACGTTTATTACTTGAATAAAGGTAATTGTCCAGTTTAATTCGGTCTTCTTCTCTAATTACAGAAGAACAAAAATGTAAAAACTGTTCCTTATCTCCTAAGCTTATATAACAAAGAAACCCGTGCCCTTCTGTATTCTTGCCTTTTAAAATTAAATCTCTATTTTCGTATCCACCTGCTTCAAAATCAATATTTTTTAATGCAGCCGAAACTCTTTCACCCGACTGCATTAAAAATACAATAAAGGAAGACTCTAGAAAAATTTCGGCAGGAACACCTTTCGTAGATTCCTGCAAAAAAATTTTTCCAGTAATTCCAGTTTTATTCACGTTTTACTTGCTTACAGGTATAAACTGTCTTACCCACTGTCCAAAGCTTGAAGGATTTCTAGTTTGTATATAAACATCACCAGGTCCTTTAACATCGCATACAAGGCCTTCTCCAGAGGTTAAAGAAGAAATAATTCCCTTGCTTGCTTTTCTCATAGAATATTGAATAGTGTCACTCCAAGCAACAAGATGACCGTTATCCACAATCCAGCTTTCTCCTGGCGACAAGGTTTTCTTTACAATTCCACCAAAACTAGAAATCAAAAGAGTACCTTTACCTTTTGCTGTTTGCAAAAAAAAGCCTTCGCCGCTAAACAGTCCTTTCATAACTCCCTGAGATGTAGCGGAAAGTTCAATACCAGGATCTGCTGCTAAAAAAGCACCTTTTTGTAAAATATAGCCGTCACCGTTCAATTCAATTACAGTAATATCACCAGGTTCACCTGGAGCAACAATTACTTCGCCATCCCCGCTAGTTGCTTTTAAAGTCTGCATAAAAAGACTTTCGCCAGTGAACATACGTTTAAACATTCCACCAATTCCGCCTTCTGCCTTACCTTCAACTTCGATAGCAGAAGTCATAGCGACCATTGCATCAGACTGAGCTCTAACAAGTTCTCCACTCTTAAGAAAAATTTTTGCCGCACAATAGGAACCAGGTTGAATCAATTCGACTTGCATATATACTCCTTAAAACTAATATGATGTTTTACAATAACCTCTTTTCAATTAATTGTAAACATATATAATAAAAATATTAAACCTTGACACAAAATTCACTGTTTCATATCGCTTTAAAATCGTCATACGCTGGATAACCAAAAGCGGTTTTTGCACTTTTTACAGCTTTTATAATAGCTTCGGAAACGACTTGTGCAGAAAGAGTGCCTATCATATCTAAATCTGCGGAAACATCTCCTACGGAAACTGCGTAAATGCTGTCTCCGTCTGCAGAGGTATGAACGGGATCTATGGAACGGGCATAGCCATTCTGTGCCATTTCAGCCAATTTGCACAATTGGGTTTTATCAAATTTTGCGTTAGTTATGACTATGCCTAGCGTCGTGTTGCCAACAAATTGGTTTTCTATAGGTTTGTAGCTTTCAAACATAACTTCTGTGGAAGATCTGAATGATTTTTTATCTTCAGAAAGCAAGCCCGCTATTTTTTTGCCTGTTTTGTAGTCAAAAATATCTCCAAGAGCGTTTACAGCCACCACTGCGCCAACTATTAAATCGCCTATTTTTACCGCATAACTGCCTATACCTGATTTCATGCAGTATTCCATGCCTTTAAGTTTGCCTACTGTTGCACCGCAACCTGCTCCGTAATTGCCATCTTTATAATTCTTCTTCATAGCGTTTTCACAGGCAATATATCCCATTAACTGATCTGGTCTTTTCTTTGCCGTCAACACTGTTAAATCGAATAAATCTGATTGGCAAACCAAAGGAACTTTTGCCACGCCAACGTCAAAACCAATGTCGTTGTCTTCAAGATAACTCATAATTCCTTCGCTAGTTCGTAAACCATAAGCGCTTCCGCCTGCAAAGGCTACGGCATGAACAGTTTTTGCGGCAGCTAAAGGATTAAGCAACTGAGATTCCCTTGCCGCAGGCCCGCCACCTCTTATACTCAATCCAGCAGGCATACCATTTGGATTGCCTGAAAGAAACACAGTCACACCTGTTGCGCCTTCCCAATCCTCAAACTGACCTATATTTATGTTTGGAATATCGTTAACAGATATAGTTNNAAATCTTTTTTTAAAAGATATGATTTTTGAGAACCGTTTATAACAATATCGGAATCTTTTAAATGTCCTAATAAAAGCGGAGAATCTGGATCATGAAATTTAAAATTCTGGTATGCTTTTTGGGTATTTTTATTTGCATAACAGTATTTACATCCGTTTAAGCATGTGTCATAAATTCCTATGTCTCTGCTTTCAAAACAGTGACAGCCTTCTCTCATTCCTTTATGCTTTAACGTTCTGAATTCAATGTTATTAGCTTTTCCAAGAGAATCTAATGTCGTGCATGCGGAAGGATTAATTCCGTATTTCCTAAAATCTCCGTTGTTGCCGCACGTTTGTATTGATATGCCATATTTATGCGCCGTTTCGCCTAAATATTTTGCGATTTCATCTTTTTCATTTTCTGTTAAAGCTATTATTTCTGGCATATTAACTTCTAATTTTTTATACATTTCGACAAAACTGAAAATACATTTATCCACGTGCCCTGAAAGCTTAGAGGCCATATACTCAAAAGTTTCTTTGTGCCTTTGCATTGTATATTTTTTTGTAAGCAAAATAGGGTCATAACGCCAGCTTATTCTTTGTTTGCCAACTATTTCCTCTAATTCAAACAAAGTTTCTATGCTTTCGTCAATTGTTGGAACGCCAGGCTCTACGTCTTTTCCATAAGCCGTAATTGTATAATGGAAATATGTATTAAACTTGCTGGTAATTTTATGCAACGAGCTTAAAATCGGCTTGTAATTCTTAGAGCAAAATATAACGCAATCAACTACGTCAGGGTTTAAATCGTATCTTGTTACTTTATTAGGGAATAACGGATTTCTTGAAAGAACGTAACCTTCCTCGAAACGCTTTAGAAGCCATTTTGTGAAATATTGAACCGTATCTGTGCGAGCGCCTGTGTTTATGAGCATAATTATAATAATTCCTATGTTGTCAAAACATAGCAAAAGAAAGCTGTCTAGGTCTATTGGATTCAATTAAAGATTTGAAAGAGCTTATCATTTTATTAGAAATAATTTGTTTTAAATTTAATTTATTTTCAGTTTCAGCTAAATCATTTAAAGAAATAATATTTAAAGCTTTACTAAAAGAAAACCTTTCAAGGACTTTTTTCGTATAAGGTCTTTTGGAATCAAGAAAAGCTATACATCTTAAAAATTTTTGAACTTTATCTGAATTTAAAATAAGCATAGCCACATAAGCTGTTTCATAACTGTCGAAGCAGATAAAATAACTTGTGTCATCGGTCATAACTGGTTTTTTATCATCAGAATATAAAATAGAAAACATTGGTTTTTTGTAAAATCCACTAACTCCAACTTTGTATTGTGAGTATGAATAATCGCCTATACCAAACATTGAAAATTTTGGTGCTCCTTTATATATAGAACTTTTTCTATTCTCAAATAGTTCCTTATTATCATTTAAATATTTCCAAGTTTTAGGAGCTAATTTGGATNNATTACATATTTTTCAAAAGAATTTAGAACAGGAGTTTTAAACATACTGCTTTTTATAAGAGGAAAAACCAATATATCTTCAATATTAACTTCATTATTGTAACCATTTATAAATTTCCCTTTTTCAAAAATCAATTCCATAATTTTAGAGCAATCGTGTTTTATGCCCTGTCGCCNNGCCGTTAAAGTCAAAATCCTTACAGTTACTATTATTACATAAATTTCCTTCAAAAAAACTAACTGTTGCTATTTCTTTTAAATGATTATCAAAATCAAAAACTTTATAGGAATTTAAAGACATGTAATCTTTTGAAAGTTTGATATAAAGCAGACAAGCACTTGCACTTATTCCAAAAGTCTTGGATGAATCANNTATTTCTTTAAATATATTTCTAGCTACAGATGTCTTACATAACATGGCAATAACAGTATCTGTTTTATTTTGCATTTCGATAATTTTATCAATCATATACTCGCAAATATCAAAATTGCTAAAACCTGTTATAGCATCTATGCCTTTTAAACCTTTATAGTTTGTTTTTATAGGAGTATTATTTGAATTAAGCGTAGAAAGCGTGCTATTTGTTACCCAAGGAGGATTACCTATTATTAATATATTCTTTTCTAAATTTGTAATTCTTTTTAATCCATAAGAGAAAAAATCATCGTTAATGATTTTAACTCTTTTATCTTTTATATTTTCTTCGCAGTATTTGCAATAATTAGCATTTATTTCAATTCCAATTAATTTTTTTGCTTCAAAAATAAGACTGCTTTTAATAAAATTGCCCTTTCCACAGGTAGGCNNCAAACTCTTTGCGCAAACTCCAATGGGGTCTGATAATCTCCAAATTCTTTCTTACCATTCATAGTTAGTTACTCCTGGTATTTCATTATTAAGAGATATAACTCTTGAATATTGTAATCTCCATTGAAGAGCGTTGCTTATTGTTAAGTAACCCTGTTCGGGTTTATTTTTTAATATTTCTTCTGCTAAATCGTTATATACTACGTCATCTCCAGGAACATTTTTGTCTTGTAAGAAACCAATAATATCTTCTTTATTTGCTCTATCATCAATCATTTCACGAAGTCTTTTAGTTATTGTATAATCAGCAGTTCTGTTTTTATCAATAAAAGCACAATGAGTAAAATGTAGTTTGCAAGTTGTAGCAGTATCTTTCTTTTGGTAAACAAAAACTAGTAAATTATAGCCTAATCCAAATATTTTCTGTCTTGCATTTTTAAAAGGGCAACTTGATTGAGGTTGGGTAATAGATGTTACTTTTATATCGGTTAATATGTTATCGTCTGGTAAATCAATTCCTTTTGCGCTACTTCCAATATCAAGAGAATATTTTTTCTTTAAAAAATTCTGAAACTTATGTTCTACATAAGTTCCTACAGCTTTACCATCTGTTATACCAATCAATGATTTGTGATTATTTTTTGAAAATATTTCACAAAAGTTCATGGCTTCAATTTTTAATAATTCTATTGATAATTTCGGTTTCATTTTAAAGTTACTAGTTCGTATTCTCTGGTACCCATACCTATTTTTTCCGCATGTTCAAGAGTTTCTTTCCAGTGAACGTTTGGATTGCTGTCTAAGAAGTGGTCGTGATGATGATGCCAATCAGGTTTTGCAAGATTTTCGCCAAGCTGGCTGTTTGCGATAGGAGTTTGCTTTTGGCAAGCATCAACACAAGCCTGATCTATAGCAACTGGGTCGAAAGACGCAAACATACCTATGTCGGGAAGAATTGGAGCGTCGTTTTCCCCATGGCAATCGCAGTTTGGAGAAATATCCATTGCGAGGTTTATATGGAAGCAAGGTCTATCCTGACAAATTGCCTGAGCATATTCTGCCATTTTTTTGTCAAGCAGATCGCCTGCATCCCAATTATCGTTGCTGATTGCGTCGAAAGAACAAGCTCCGATACATCTGCCGCAGCCTTTGCATGTATCTTTGTCTATAACAGCTTTATTATTTACGTAAGAGATTGCGTTTGAACCACATTCTTTAGAGCAACGTCTGCAACCTCTGCACATTTCTTGGTTTACGGAAACTTTACCGTTACAGTGCTGTTCCATTTTACCTGCTCGACTTCCGCCACCCATGCCTATATTCTTTATAGCTCCGCCGAAACCAGTCATTTCGTGGCCTTTAAAGTGAGCAAGACTTATTACTATATCGGCGTCCATAAGCGCCCTGCCGATTTTTGCATTTTTAACGTATTCGCCGTTTTTAACTGGAACTTCAACTTCGTCTGTTCCACGCAAGCCATCGGCTATAATTATCTGGCAACCAGTGGTAGTAGTGTTAAAGCCATTGAAGTTTGCGCAATCCATGTGTTCAAGAGCATGTTTTCGGCTTCCTGGATATAGAGTGTTACAGTCTGTTAAAAATGGATAACCGCCTTGTTCTTTTACCAAATCGGCAATTACTTTTGCATATTGTGGGCGTATAAAAGCCAGATTACCTAATTCACCGAAGTGCATTTTTATGGCTACAAATTTGCCTTCCATATTTATTTTCTTAATTCCTGCCGCTATGCACAAATTTTTTAGTTTTTGCAAAAGGCTTGTTCCAACCTGAGTGCGAAAATTGGTAAAATAGACTTTAGACTTTTTCACGATAATCCTCCAAAAAGTAAATTGGTTTTTGATGTTTATATATTTAGTTAATTGTTATTATATTAACATGAATAAGAGATAAACTTTCAAGTATTTTTAATACATTTTGTTTATTTCTATTTTTTACAATTTATACAAGTATTCAGTTTTATCTACGTAAAGAATGTTTATTACAGAGGTTGAGGTCGCCGTTATTTCGCTAACAACTATATTGGCGAATATCTAATATTCTTTTATTTTGTATAAATGTAAGAGAATTTATCTTTTTATATATTCATCTGTAGTCATGATCTTAACATGGACAGGCGACAAGCTTTCAAGTATTCTTGCTGTCGCCTGTTCGTTTTCTTCGTTTATTCCGCTACACGCATCTTTTAAATATACGACATGCAACCCCATGTCTATTGCCTCAAAGCATGTAGAGAGCACGCAACATTCGCTGACAACGCCAGTTATAACTATTTTGGAAGCCGATTTTGCTTCTTCCCTTAAAACTTTGTTGCCCATGCTCGAATATGTAGATTTAGACAACACAGGATATTTTGAAGCACAGCCTTTTAATTCATCTACAATTTCACTCATCCAAGCGTTATTGTTTATTTCCTTATTTTGTATGTTATATTCAGCCCATGTTCCAGTTGCTTCTGGATTATGAATAAATTTAGTAAAGAAGATTCTGCTATGAGTGTTTTTCTTTTCGCGCGATTTAATAAGTTTTTTTATATTTTGCAACGAACGGTTGAAAGAAAAGCAACCCCAAGGCTGATTAGGCAGATATACATTTTGCATATCAATAATAAGGATTATGTCATTATTCCCAAGCTTCATTGCTTAATTATGATTTTATTTCTTCATTAAATCTTTGCCAACATTCCACGCCATGCCGACTTTTTCGCCAATAGTATAATAACCATGCTGGAAAGTATCAAACAACAAAGCGTTTATTTTTGTTGGGTCTACATTGCCTTTTTCGTCTAATACCGATTCTTCGGCAGCTACATTTACTATTTTTCCAACTATGGAATACATATTTGGGGTGTTTATTTCTTCTGCAAGCTCACATTCCATAACAATGGGAAATTCTTCAATAACTGGAGCATTAACAAATTCGCTTTTTTTAGCGTGATAACCAGTTCTTTCAAATTTATCCATCATTTTATTTCCAGAAGCAATGCCAAAAAAGTCTGCAACATCTATATGAGCCTTGTCGGCTATACTTACCGTAAAAGCCTTTGAGCTTAACATGTTTTTAGTTGTTTTGTGTTTATCATCAAGAAACAGAGCTATTTTGCCATAATCGCAAATCATTCCCCAAGCAGCATTCATAACATCAACTTTGTTGTTTTCGCCATAGGTAGCTACCATCAACACAGGCATCGGAAATACGGCTTCTTTTACTCCAAAATTCTTTTTCATAGGTTTCTCCTTAAAATTTTTTACTAATTTTACCACGTTTGCCATTAGTAGTATAATGTTTTTAAAACAACATTTGACATTAGGAATGGGCTTAGTGGAAACTCAATACTTAATTCTTGCTTTAATATTATTTTTTATTGGGTTATTTTTCTATGTAATGTATATAGGAACAATCCNNTGCGCATATTTCCGGCGTTCCATTTATGGCGGGAATATTTTTTTGCATGGCTTTATTTGCTTATCCTAAAACAAGACCATATTGGTTTATAGGATTATTGCTAGATATTTCATTTGTCGGAAACTTATATTTTTTCATTAGAGATATGTGGCGTTTTAAAAAAGACAATTTGTTTCGAATAACTGTTTTATCTGAAAACACAGAGCATAGCGAATGTTGCGGCGAACATGGACTTTCACTTTATATTGAGTATTACGGGCATAAAATACTCCTTGATGCAGGAAGTAGCTCGCTTTTTTACGAAAACGCTAAAAAGCTTGGAATAGACTTATCGGTTGTAGACTATGCAGTTTTATCCCACTCCCATTACGATCATTCCAACGGTTTTGACAAATTTTTTGAAGTAAACGGCAAAGCAAAGCTTTACGCAAGAACAGAAGCAGGAGAATGTTATTATTCAAAGCATGATAAAGAAATAGTATATATCGGGCCCCAAAAAGGAATGTTAGAGCAATACAAAAATCGAATTGTTTATAATGATAGAGATTGTTGTCCTATAGGCTTTTTTAGCATGGTTTTAATTCCTCATAGAATGAAAGAACTTTCTCAAATAGGTGAAAAAGCCCAGCTTTATAAAATGGAAAATGATAAATATGTTCCAGACGATTTTTCTCACGAACAAACCATGATTCTTTATTCCACAAAAGGACTTATTGTCTTTAACAGTTGTTCACATGGCGGAGTAACCAATATAATAAAAGAAGTAAAGGAATATGATAAAGATAAAAATATTTATGCTTATATAGGCGGTTTCCATCTGCTTAAAGCAACAGACGAAGATATTCTTGAATTAGCGAAAGCCCTAAAAAATACCGAAATACAGCGAATAATCACAGGTCACTGCACAGGCGACAGAGCCTTTGAAATTTTAAAAAGCGAGCTTGGCGACAGATTAGAAAGAATGTATTCTGGTATGGTTTTTGAGANNAAACGACATAAAACTTTTTTAAGTAATATGATATAAACAAGTTAATATAAAGTAAAAAGATCCAACCTTTAAATATCAGCAAGTCTTTGCTTAATCTGTTAAAAAGCGTTAATCCCAAACTTATAATAAACAAAACAAGCTAATCATTTAACATAATTTGCTTACTTATTTATAGTATTTTCAACCAGCAAAAAGTCTTCAATTCCGACGTATAGAATACCTTTTTCGTCATGCTATGGTGTGATATTGTCTTTAACAACAACTATTTTTTTAAAGGAATCGTTAACCTTAATCAGAGAGACAGTCTCCTGCATACGCTTATCCTCATCTGGAATAGCAAAAGCAGACTGTATATAAAATCTGTTACTGCCTATATTGGCTACAAAATCTATTTCCTTTTGTATTCTTCTGCTTTCTCCTGAAGCATTTCTAGTATTTATGTTAACAATCCCGATATCAACGTCAAAGCCACGAATACATAATTCGTTATATAAAATATTTTCCATAATATGCGTTTCTTCCTGCTGTCGGAATTTTAGTCTTGCATTTCTTAAACCAATATCGGAATAATAGTATTTAAACGGCGAACCAATATACTTTCTTCCCTTCACGTCGAATCGTTTAGCTTTTGAAATTAAAAATGAGTCAATAAAAATTAGAATATCCTTAGATAAAATTATATAAATACGCAAAAATTTCTAATTATATGTTTTAGTCGATATTAGTAAAAAAATCTGATAAAATATAGTTATAAATTTTTATAATAAATTTACGTTCAGGCTTAATATGACTTTTGGAAATTGTTTTATCGTCGTTGCGATAGTTCTGGCTGTCGTTTTTATAGTTTTTAATAACTTTTGTTGCCCTATCAAGCTTCTTTTGCAATGCAGAAAATACGACAAATCAATTAATTTAAAAACCATTTTAGGAATACTAAAATCAGGATGCAACCCCAAAAAAGTCTTAAACGCCTACTTAACAGCAAAACAAGCCAGCATAGCCGTTTCCATAGAACAATTAAAAACGCATAAAATAAACTGCTTTGAGCCAGAAACCATCGTTAATTCTATTATTATTTCCCAAAAGAGATGTCTGCCGATAGATTTTGAAACCGCCGTAACTTTGCATGTTTCAGGCAAAAATCCACTTTATTGTATAAAGCAGTGTACAACGCCTCAGGTTATATCCACAAAAGACTTCATTTGTCATACAAAAGATGGAGATTGTATTAAAACTGATATAACAACAACTTTACTGTGTAACTGCGAAAAGTTGTTAGATGGAAAAGACGAGGAATACTTTTTTAATAAGCTACTGAACACCATTTACGAAATTGCAGGCAAATATAGCAATGCAGATGATTTAAAAAAATTCCAAAAAGAAATATGCGAGCGTATTATTAAAGAGCACCCAGATTATAACACGATTTACAAAATAATAGATTTAACTATCTGTTTCAGAGTTTAATTTTTTTCTTTACAAAACGCAAAATAAGGTTATAATATGCTCTCGACAGTTCGTTTGTACCATCCTGTCATAAAACAAAACCAGGACTAGCAATAACATAAATATATAATGGCTTCATGCCAAAAGATATAAAGCAGTCCTGTGAAGAATCACAGGGCTTTTTTATTGCTGGCGGGGGCAATTATGTATTATCTTACTACGGAAAGCACTTTTGATTCTGCGCATTTTCTTGCTGACTATAATGGGAAATGCAGAAATTTGCATGGTCACCAGTGGCGTGTTGTTGCAAAAATTCAAGGCTTGAGCTTACAAAAAGAAGGAAGCTCTAGAGCCATGGTCGTTGATTTTTCCGACATAAAAAAAACTTTGAAAAGGCTTTGCGACAACTTAGACCATAGTCTCATATATGAGACAAATTCTATGAAACCATCTACAATAGAAGCTTTAAAAAGCGAAAATTTCCGTATTATAGAAGTTCCATTCAGACCAACGGCTGAAAACTTCGCAAAATATTTTTACAATAAAATGGCACAGGAAGGTTTTAACATCAAAAGCGTTGAAGTTTACGAAACTCCGACTAACTGTGCAATTTACGAGGCTTAAAATGAAAGTCGCTGAAATATTTGAAAGCATAAACGGCGAAGGAACAAGAGCTGGAGAACCAGCTGTATTTGTACGCTTCCAAGGTTGCAATCTGAATTGCAGTTTTTGCGACACAAAATGGGCAAATGAGCCGAATTGCCCCACAAAAGATATGACACCGCAGGAAATATACGATTATGTTTCCTCAAAAGGAATAAGAGACGTAACTTTAACAGGCGGAGAGCCTCTTTTGCAAAAAGACATACAGAACCTTTTAGTTCTATTTGGCTCAAACAAAAATTTAAGCATTGAAATAGAAACAAACGGTTCAGTTGACATAAAGCCATTCTGTAACATAAAAACACCAAATGGCGATTACAGACCTGTTTTTACATTAGACTACAAACTTCCCATAAGCGGTTACGAGAATAAAATGCTTATTTCAAACTATAATTACCTTACTGAAAACGATACGGTAAAATTTGTGGTAGGCACTTATTCCGATTTAAAAAGAGCGCATGAAATAATTGAAGAAAACGATTTAACAAAGAAATGCCATGTTTTTCTCAGCCCTGTTTTTGGTTCAATCGATCCTCAAGAAATAGTAGCTTTCATGCTTGAAAAAAAATTAAATAACGTAAAATTACAGCTTCAACTGCACAAGATTATCTGGGATCCAAACACCAGAGGAGTATAAAATGATAGACAAAAAAGCTATAGAATTTCATATTAAAGGTATATTAAAAGCTCTAGGCGATGACCCTGAAAGAGAAGGCTTAAAAGATACTCCCAAGAGAGTAGCCAATATGTATGAAGAAATCTTTGAAGGCATGAACTACACAAATCACGAAATAGCTGAAATGTACAACAAAACCTTTGAAGAAGTCTGCGAAAACACCTGCCCAAAACAGCAGATAGTCGTAGAAAAGGATATAGAATTCTTCTCATATTGCGAGCACCACATGGCGCTTATATACAATATGAAAGCGAATGTTGCATATATACCCAAAGGCAGGGTTATAGGTCTTTCTAAAATAGCACGAATCTGTGAAATGGTTGGCAGAAGACTGCAGCTTCAGGAAAGAATAGGCAGCGACATAGCAGATATTATGTCCGAAATAACTGGAAGCAAAGACGTTGCCGTTACAATAGAAGCTTCACACAGTTGTTTGACTTCAAGAGGGATAAGAAAGCCAGGAGCAAAAACCTTTACTGCTGAATTAAGAGGCGAATTTCTAAATAATCCTTCCCTGCAAATTTATCTGAAATAATTTGGAGAACAAAAAATGAATGCGCTGGTTTTAGCAAGTGGTGGTGTAGATTCTTCCACAGCTCTTGCACTTGCAGTAAAAAAATTTGGAAACAAGCATGTTTTTGCTCTTTCTGTAAGTTATGGGCAAAAGCATGATAAAGAAATACAGGCAGCAAAAAATATTGCAAAATTCTATGAAGTTGAGCAAATATTTTTGGATTTGGCAAAGATATTTGAATATAGCAACTGTTCTCTTTTACAGCATAATTCAGAAGAGATTCCTCAATCCAGTTATTCAGAGCAAATAAAGCAAACGAATGGTTTAAAACCTGTAACAACTTATGTACCATTCAGAAATGGGCTTTTTCTTTCATCTGCCGCTAGTATTGCGTTAAGCAAAGAATGTGGAATAATTTATTATGGTGCACATGCAGACGATTCGGCAGGTTTTGCTTATCCAGACTGTTCACCGGCATTTAACGAAGCAATGAACAAAGCTATTTATGAAGGCTCAGGCCATCAACTTCACATAGAAGCGCCTTTTATAAATATGCCAAAAAAGGATGTTGTCAAAACAGGGCTGGAATTAGGCGTACCTTATGAACTTACTTGGTCTTGCTATAATGGAAGTGATGTTCCATGCAGAAAATGCGCGACCTGCATAGACAGGGAAGCTGCTTTTGCGGCAAACAATATGATGGACCCAGTTTTACAAAGGAGCAAAATATGAGAGAAAAAGAAAATTTGACGCTTTTAGGCAATCAGAATACAAAATACGAATCAAATTACAATCCAAATGTTCTCGAAACTTTTACAAACAAGCATCCAAACAATGATTATTTCGTAAAATTCAACTGTCCTGAATTTACTAGCCTTTGCCCTATTACAGGTCAGCCAGACTTTGCTAACATTGTAATTTCTTATGTTCCAAATATAAAAATGGTAGAAAGCAAAAGTCTTAAATTGTATCTTTTTTCTTTCCGCAACCATGGCGATTTTCACGAAGACTGTGTAAACGTAATAATGAAAGATTTAATAAAGCTTATGGATCCCAAATATATAGAAGTTTGGGGAAAATTTACTCCAAGAGGCGGCATTTCAATAGACCCATATTGCAACTATGGAAAGCCAGGAACAAAATGGGAAGAAGTAGCATGGAAACGACTTTCCGAACACGATATGTATCCTGAAATGGTAGATAACAGATAATTATTTAACCGCTTCGTCGTTGTCTTCCAATATATCTTTTATTGAAAGTTCTTTTCAAGTTCAAATTCAGCGTTAAAGATTATTTGAAACAATTCACGAATTTATCTGCTTCTTCTTTGGTTATATTGAACTTTTTTTGTATTTTCTCGCAGATTTGCTCATTGTTGAAATCTAATTCAGATAAAACTTCAATAAGTTTCTTTATTCCTTCCACTCGGCCTTTCTGTTCGCCTTCTTTTAGGCCTTCCGCTCTGCCTTCCGCTCGGCCTTCTCTAAAGCCCTCAAAAATAGCGGTTTCATATATGCCTTTGGAATGCATTAGATTTTCTATGTGTCTTTCATAAGCTTTGCGTTCTTCTTTTGACATTTTCATTTCATTTAGAACTTCTGCGGCTTCGGCTATGCCTTTTGCTTTAAAATCTGATTTAATGGCAGAATGTTTAAACAAATACATCCATTCGTCTAACGGGCTTTTTGCAACATCATTGAAATTGTTTACTTTTAAAATATAGTATTCAGGGAAAATTTCGTGGGGCAATTTTTTTTGGAACTTTTCCTGTTGCGAAGCGTTTAATTTAAGAATGCTATCGTCATGCATTCCTTTGAAAACGTTGCTTCCCCTGTATATATAGTCGCTTCCCATACCCAACTCAAAATACAATATGTTTATCGAAATAACTTTAACTACACTACTATAGCCTTTGCCTTTATTGAGATGTTCGCATATAGTTTTTGAAACGCCAAAAAGTATTCTGTGGAAAAAATCGATTTCGTTGTTAAACTGGACTTCTACGATTATAATTTCGCCTTTGCCGTTCTTTACTTTAACGTCAACTCGATTATACTTGTCTTCTTCGTCTTCCTGGTTGCTTTCGCTTTCCAAAACTTCCAGAATTGTTATGTCGTCAAACAAAAGCTCCGAAAGAAAGCCTTCTAGAACAACAAAATTTGCCTTGCTTCTAAGCAGTTTTTTCATAGCCCAATCAAAGGATACAAGCTGTCTTTCGGTAACTTCTTCCATAAAAATTCTCCTATATACGTCATCGCTTAGATTTAATTTTAGCAACAATGCAAGCGTTCGTCAAATACAAATAAAAACCTCCGCGGTTTTTGCATAAAAGCTTGAACAGCGGAGGTTAGAGGATTAGTCGAATATGAGAGAAAAGGCTTACGCCTTTTTTAGTTCGACGGTGCAATGAGGAAGACGCGGAAGCCAACAGAGCTGTTGACATCTGAGGTGGAGAAGAGCGTCTGAGAATCCGACTGGCATAGGCTAGGGGCGAAGGAGTAGCTACCGCCACAAACTGTGCTATTGCCAACCGCCTGAGGGCTTAACGCGCCTCAAAGCGGATTTTTGAACTCAAGTATAGATGGATTCATATTGAACTCAGGACTCAGGAGCGACAAGAGCAACACGGAACCCAATATCGTAGTCCCAATAGTCAGGATCGTTGGTATAATAAGATGAGGAACGACAGAAGCCAGCGTTAGATTCCCAGGAACCACCGCACATAACACGTTCATCGTCACTTTGCGTAGATGTCCATTCCATAACGTTACCGCGCATATCGTATAAACCCCAGGCATTTGGAGATTTATAGCCAACATCATGGGTTTTCATATTAGCTTCACCCCAGTTACCCCAATACCAAGCCCTATCGTTTACGTTATCGTCGCTGTCTTCTGTGGTGGTTCCAGCGTCACAGGCGGTCTTCCATTGGCTTTGGGTTGGCAAGGCAAACTGATAGCCAGGAAGCCCTTTGGCGGTCAGATAAGCCTGAATAGTATCGCTAGCGTTAAGTTTCGCTATGAAGCCATCGTTCGCCATTATGGCGTTCCAGCTTACGGTTTCGACAGGACAGCTAGCGGTGGTTTGTCCATGTGGATTATCACTTGTCCCTAACCCACCTCTAAAATTAGATGGGTTAGTTCCCATAATAGCGTAATACTGTTCCTGAGTAACTTCGTAAGTGCCCATAAACATATCAGTATCACCGCAACGTTTCAATTCAAGAGTTACGTCTTCAGCCAAAGTAAAGGTAAGAATTGAAACAGGTTCAGTCCAACTTGCAACGTAACTTCTGTCGCCAGTAGAGCCTAGTGGGATAGTCACTGTTTTAGAGGCTGTTCCCGTTGCGATGCCTGTGCCAGTCCAGCCAACGAAATCATAACCGTCTCTGGTCGGGTTGTTAAGAGTGAT
>LXOW01026403.1_pt1 | contig 31629 bp, 27 predicted proteins | sample 1368591 | NCBI WGS metagenome assembly LXOW01 (sample SAMN04884650, study PRJNA319009) | bovine gut metagenome | isolation source: Cow rumen | host: Bos taurus | place: Italy: Legnaro (PD) | collected 2014-07-09
ATTTCTTTACTCTAATTCGATACCAGTCCTCTCTCAGATTCCCAACAATTCCGTGAAGAGCCAAAAATAGTCAAGATGTTGGATTAATTAAAAAAGGCTGTCTTTTCAGACAGCCTTAAATTTAACTAACTAATACTTTTACATTGTTTCCTTGAGGATGTGTGGAGTAATGAACACTAACACTTCTCTCTTAGAATTGGTGTTGTCAACACTCTTGAATAACCAGCCAAGTACTGGAATATCGCCGAGTAAAGGAACCTTCTTTACAGTACGTGATACAGACTGCTGGAAGATACCACCAAGTACTAAAGTTTCTCCGTTACCAACGAGAACCTGAGTATTTAATTCACGGGTTTCAATTGACAGAGAAGAAGTACCGAATGACTTAACTTCATCACCCTTATCATCCTGAGTAATAGCTAAATCAAGGAATACAGAATCATCAGGAGTGATCTGAGGAGTTACCTTTAAACTCAGTACAGCCTTCTTCCATTCAATAGTTGTATTACCTGCAGAAGATGCAGTGATTGACGGAATTTCATAACCCTGTTCAATGTAAGCTTCCTTCTGGTTGGTTGTGGTAATGCGTGGGCTTGAAATAATATCAGTACGCTTTTCAGTTTCCAGAGCCTTGAGAGCCAGATTGATGGCAAAATTCTTGGTGATACGACCAAGGGAGAATGTGCCACCATCAGTAGGAACGTCAGTAGAAGTACCATGACCTGCATACCACTTACCATCATCAGGCTTACCAGTAGATAAAACGCCGTTATTGGTGTCCATACCCCAGTTGATACCTAACGCAGTCTCAGCTGATTCATCAATTGAAACAATTCTTGCTTCAATAACAACCTGCTGTACTGGAGTATCAAGAGTATCAACCAGACGTCTGATGTTTGCTATAGAGGATTCAGTATCCTTGATGATAAGAGTATTAGTTCTTTCATCAACAGTTACAGTACCACGAGAGGACAGCAGACTGTCAGTAGAATCAGCAGAATTTGAAGAGCCGTAAGCGTTAGTATTGTTAGCCTTTATAGATAAGGAAGAGTCCTTAGTAGAAATCAGCTTAACAAAATCAGCAGCCTTTGCATAATTAATCTGGATAAAGTCAGTTACCAAAGGTTCCTTAGCTGTCTTCTTATCCTGTTCTTCAAGCTGCTTCTGTTCATACTGAGCGAGTTCTTCCTGAGAACCAATAAGAAGAATAGTGCCTTCTACACGCTTATCCAAACCTTTAACTCGAAGAATGGTGTCTAAAGCCTGATCCCAAGGTACACTATCAAAATTGATAGTAATGTTACCGGTTACAGAATCATTCATTACGAGGTTAAGATTAACTTCCTGAGCTAAAACCTTTAAAGCAGAACGTACAGGTACATCCTGGAAAGATAATGAAATAAGCTTGCCACTATACTTCTGGGTATTATCAAGTTTAACAACAGGCTTCTTCTTAGCTACATTAATTACAACAGTATCTCCTGACTGATCAAACTTAGCATCAAATTCAGCATTATACATTGTAAAGTCGAGAACAGCACCATCAGCTGTCTGAGATACGTCAATAGACTTAACCTGAGTTGCATAATCAGCGACATCCATAACTGCCAGTAAATCAGGAGCTACATTAGTACCATGGAATTTAGCTATAAGATGAGTTCCCTTAGGCTGTAAATCGAGGGCTGCACTCTTGTTATCAAGAGTAACAACAACAAGGCCGTCACCTGCAGAATTCTTCTTGAATGATAAAGCGTTGATACGATTAATACCACCGGCAACTGACTTATCTGCGTTGGTGTTTATAATGTCAGGAGTATTAACACCATTTCTAGCTGCAGCAACACGTGGGTCAGTACCGATAGTTACATACAGAGAATTATTCTGCTGAGACACTTCGTATGGAACAAGTGACTTAAGGCCAAAAACAACATCCAAGCCATCACCGTTCTGCTTCACGTTCATGTCCTTTATACCCTTAACATTTACATCAAGAGTATCTTTCAATAAGGCAGATTCAGCATCTGACAGATTGATTACCAACTGTTCTGGATGATACTGAAGTCTATCCTGATATGAACCAATAGGACCATCAAACTGAAGTTCAATCTTAGTCTGACTAGCATACTGATCATTAACCTTAACGTTTTCGAGCTTGGTAGCTGCCTCGGCAGGCAGTACAACGCCAGCCACGGTAGCCAGCATTACAAAAAGCCCTAATTTATTTTTTTGTAAATTCATAATTTTTCCTGCCTGCTAAACTATTCCGCTGTAATTAAATCTAAACGACTGGAGCGCTTATCCCAACAACCCTTACCGTCGGAAATAAACTCTTCAACTTCAACTGAGTCAGGTGCAACACGTACAACCTTACCAAAGTTTAACCCCATATGCATACCTGGAGTTACGTTAACCAAAACACCATCTGCTGTCTGGATAATTGCTTTCAGCTTTCCATCAATGCTGATGGTTCCCTTCATAAAGAGGTTATCCAAAGCAAACTGTTCCAGTTCCTCCATTGGTCTTTCACGATCCGGCTGCTCACAATCTAATGGTTTGAGAGGCTGAACCATTGAAATTTCTGGTTTTGGTAAAACAAACGGCATTCTGTCAGTTTTAGGTTCAAACTTCATAGCTACAAAGGTGTTAACCTTAGGTAACTCTTCAATTCTAGACGTAGCCTGCCGAAGAGCATTCTGAGCAGTCTGCTGAATGTCATCATCATATTTACCACAGGCACTTAAGCTGACGGCAGTTGTTAGAAGCAAAGTAACCAATGCTAACTTTTTCATTATCTGCCTCCCTTATTTCTTCTGCTTGAACGGTCACTGCCCTTCTTCTGTACAACATTGTTATAACGGAAGGTCTTAGCTAACATATTCATTTCGAGAAGTTCACCATCACTTACAGCTGGCTGTGCTTCCTGAGTTGAAATGGTGGTAACATTACCATCTTTTGGTCTTTCTTCAGATGCTTTTACTGCCTTTGCTTTTGTAGTATCAACATGCTTCAGAGAAAACTTATCAATAGTAACAATTCGTGGTAAAGCAGCAACATCTGCAGCAAAGCTACCTAACTGCTGGTATGTACCGGTAACAAATATACTCATTGGTAACTCTGTATAAATGTCCTGAACAATTTCACTTTCCCACTTAATACTAATGAGATTCAGACCATTATCCTGAGCAATAAAACTGATATCGTCAAGAAGATTAGCTACTTCGTTACTGTTAGGTAACTGACGTAACTGTGCATCAAGCAAACTTTCCAGCTCTACAATCTGTTCCTTGTACTGTTCCAGATTAACAGCCATCTTTGCTTTTTCATCGAACTGTTTGCGGAGATCGGTTTCAATGTTTTCCTTCTTTTCAATCTCTTCAAGCTGTTCCATATTCAGAGCTACGAATGAACCACCGACAATGGCTGCAACCAGAAGAAAACCAGTCAAATAACGGAGAACCTGAGGCCATGTTTCAATGCGGCTAACATCAAAATCTCCGACACCAAGATTACTAGCCATTATCTACCTCCTTTCATTGAATTGTTCGGCGCCTGAGCATTATTCTGACTGTCAAGGACACTGAATAGCATATCGAACGCGTATAATCCATCAGGAAGAGTTGGAATAATCTTTTTACCATCTCTCACTTCAGCCTTGGTCTGAGTAATAGTGCCGTTACCAAGCCACTGGCTGTTATCAATGTTACGTAACATTGAAGACAGACGAGGGTTAGATTCAGCTAAACCACCAAGTTTAACAATACGATTATCATAGTTCATGTAGCCGAGATAAACACCTGAAGACACCAGTGTTGGTAAATCAGAGTAGAGATGCACCGGAATATTACGACTCTGCTGAAGTTTATCAATCGCATTCATACGATCGATAAGTTCCTGACGTCTCTGCTTGAGTTTTTCAATTTCAGCAATTTTCTGATCAACTACTTTTATTTCATTCTTCCACTGACTGTTTCTGTCTTCCTGATTCTGAATTCTCCAATCAAGAGCGAAATAAATCAGAATGGCAACAATTGCTCCAGCAAAGAGAAAAACAACCATGAGTTGAAGAAAATTCTTTCTCTGACGTTCCTTTATTACCTCACGCCATGGTAAAAGGTTTATATTGGACATGGTTCAAAACTCCTTAAAGCCAAACCTAGAGCAGTCATGAACTTGTAACCTTGAGGGTTTTCTTCATTCTTTAACTTAGGGAACTGCTTGAAGATATCAACGCACTTAACATCCTTTCTTAACAAAGAAACCATCTGTTCAGTCAGACCATTTAATAAACAACCACCGCCAGTCAGTACAATCACATCAAGATCATGATGAGTTGAAGACGAGGTGAACAACTGAATGTTACGCTTGATATTCTGAGCAAGCTGAGTCATAAATGGATTTACAACTTCGCTTGTAGCATCTGCCGGCATTCTGTTCTGAATCTTGGATTTTTCAGCATCATCATAAGGTAAGCCATAAGCATTACAGAGATTCTGAGTAACATTGTCGCCACCAAAGTTCTGTAAACGCTGATAAATTACTTCACCCTTGTAAACAACACCGAAAGTGAGTGTTACTGCGCCAACATCGACAATACCAACAGGTTTTTCATCACAAAGGACATCAAACCCTGGAACAAATGCCTTAACGGCTCTTGCCAAAGCGTGAACTGAAACGTCCACAACCTTAACTTCCATACCCAGAGTATCAAAGATAGCGCAACGATCGGTTACACTCTGAGAACGAGCACCACTTATAAGAACATCCTGTTTTTGGTTATCAACGAAATTATCACCTAGGACTTCATAGTCAAGATTAATTTCCTCTAATGGGAATGGTATCAGCTGTTCTGCTTCAGAGTTAATGAAATTACTTAACTCAGTTTCGCTCTGACCTGCATCAACCTGTATCACCTTTGAAATAACACTTGACCCCGAAACAGATGTTGCTATGTATCTTGGTCTTTGTCCGATACGCTTAATCAAAGTTCTGCAAGCATTGACTACCTTTTCCATATCATGAATCTGGTAATCAACAATAGATCCCTTTGGAGTTGGGACTTCTGCAACCGCAGTGATTTGAACAGTACCAGGCTTTCCACTAATAGCAACAGCCTTAATAGATTGGCTTCCAAAATCCACGCCTAGGAGCGGATATAGGTTACCTTTGTTTTTCATTCCAGCCATAATTGCATCCGTGCTGATTAACATTTTACTCGTTCTTTTATAATAACTTTAAATTTTTGGATCGTGCCAAAAAAATCTTTATTGATGTACTCTATTTTGAGCTAGGTAACAAATTATTATATAATTAGATAAAATTACGTCATGATATATGGATTAAAAAAATGATTTTTATATGGTTGAGACGAATAATCTGGTTTTTCCTTTTTATTATCAGTCTTTGTATGGCTGCAGGTTGCTTCTATTATTACCACGTTAAAAGTACTCTACCTGATGTCAGCCAATTAAAAGAAGTGAGCTATGAAACACCACTTCAGATTTATTCTGCCGATAATCTTCTTATAGGTGAATTCGGAACTGACAGAAGAATCCCACTGGAATTTGAACAGATTCCGCAGCAGGTTAAAGACGCTTTTATTGCTATTGAAGACCGTAATTTCTATAACCACATAGGTATAGATCCCAAAGGGATACTGAGAGCTGTAAAAGTTTTGTTTGAAAAAAGAACCATGTCCCAGGGCGCAAGTACCATTACTCAGCAGGTAGCACGAAACTTCTTCCTGTCTCCAGAGAAGAACATAACCAGAAAACTCAAAGAAATTTTTATTTCTATCCATATGGAACAGGAGCTTACTAAGGATGAAATTCTTACTTTATATCTTAATAAGATTCCTTTCAGTCATCATGCCAACGGCATAGCGGCGGCAGCGTACATATATTTCGGAAAGACTGTAGATGAACTGACCCTCGGTGAAACGGCCATTCTTGCTGGAATGCCAAAAGCACCTTCATCCAACAATCCTATCTCTCATCCGGATAAAGCCCGTGAACGCCGACATACTGTTCTCGAAAGTATGCTGATTACAGGGAAAATCACTAAGGAACAGTTTGAAGAAGCGGATAAGGAGCCTATCAATTCCTATTACCATGCTCCCAAAATAGAGGCCAATGCCGGATATGTTGCAGAATCAATCAGACAGACTTTGGAAGCAACTTATGGTGATGCCATCTACAGCGAAGGCTTCAAAGTATATGCCACTGTGGACAGTCGTGTTCAGGAAAAAGCCAATCAGGCGATATACAACGGTCTTACCGATTATGATATGAGACACGGTTACAGAAAACCTGAAAACATAGAAGAACTTAATATTGATATTAAAGATAATGATGCGTGGAAGGCCGAACTGAAAAAACGTCAGCTGTACGACTACATTACGCCGGCTCTGGTGCTTACACTTCAGGCTGACAACAGCGCCAACATTGTTTTTGCCGACGATACAAAGTCATCAATCACATGGAACAATATTAAGTGGGCATCAAATTACGATAACCATAAGAAAAATACTCACCACCCTATTGAAAAGATCCTCAAACCAGGTGATATTGTATATGTGCACAAAAAGGAAAACGGAGAATACGGTCTGAGACAGGTTCCTCAGGTTCAGGGCGCACTGGTTTCCGTAAACGCACAGACCGGTGCAATATTGTCAATGGTTGGCGGATACAGTTATAAGAAGAGCAGTTTCAACAGAGTTGAACTATCAAAACGTCAGGCGGGTTCAAATATCAAACCATTCCTTTACAGTGCAGCTCTTGCTAAAGGCTTTACTCTGGGTACCTATGTTGCCGATGAGAAATTCTCTATCTGGAATAAATGGAGTAATCAGACATGGTCTCCAAAGAACTCTCCAAACGTATATGAAGGTCCTATTCCGCTTAGAGTAGCTCTTGCAAAATCCAAAAACGTGGTTTCCGTACGCATTCTTAACCAGATAGGCGTATCAAACTTCGTTAAGCACCTGAAAAAATTCGGTATTGATGTTAATCAGAAATACTATCAGAATCTTTCTCTTGCTCTTGGTGCCTATGAAATAACTCCACTTGAACTTGTTACTGCATACAGCACATTTGCCAACGGCGGTTATAAGATTGAGCCGTACCTCATTGACAAGATTGTCGTAGGTAGCAACGAACAGGTAATTTATGAAGCCAATCCTGCCATTGCCTGTCCTGACTGTGAAGACGCAGTGACAAATACAATCGTTCCTGAAGTCATTGAGGAACAGGCCAAATACCTTGAAGACAACAACTATGCTGAACAGGTTATAACGCATGGCAACGCATTCCTTATAAGCGATACCTTAAAGAGCGTTATACATGGCGGATACGGTCCAAACGGTCCGTTCAACGGCACGGGAACAAGAGCCAGGGCAATGAACCGTCCGGACATAGCAGGTAAGACCGGTACCACCAATGACAGCCGTGATGCCTGGTTCAGTGGCTTCAATGCCAATATTGCCACAACCGTATGGGTTGGTAACGACAACTTCTCCAAAACACTCGGTCGTGGGGAGTCTGGTGCTAAAACAGCTTTACCTATATGGATTGAATTCATGAGCTATCTGCTTAAAGATCAGCCGGTAGCTTCTGTTGAAAAACCTGATTATGTGGTTAAAAACAGTATCTACGGATATCCCGAATATATGATTAGTAATACTAACGACATCAATTTCGGTTCTACCTCATCCGATGAACCTCAGACATATATTCAGCAGGACCAATACGGTTCCGATATTCAGTCTGTACCTGTAACTCAGCCTCAGAATACACAGCCTTCATCAATCGAAGATCTGTTCTAATCTAACCATAAAGATAGTTTCCTCAGTTCAATGGGGAAACTATCAGTCACTTACTTAGTAAGTTCTCTGTTCATTATGGCTCATTAACCAGAATTGATAACCCAGACATCTGATAGACTTCTTTTGACAGTTGTTTAAGAATAATCATGATTAACAGATCAGTAAATACTTTTATATCGTCAAAAGTAAAAAACCACCGTTAAACTAACGGTGGTAAATCAGAGCAGAATAAATGAATTATTATTGCCTCAGAAACTGTTTATTTTCGAAGTTTAAGCTTATCTCTAATACTTGAAAGACGATCCAGCGCTTCTATTAAAGTCTCATCTTTTTTAGCAAAATGCAGTCTGATATACTGTTTTACTTTTCCATCTTTAAAAAAACTGGATCCTGGAACAGCACCAACCCCTACAACAGAAACCAGATCCTCACAAAACTTCAAATCATCATCATAGTCAAATTCAGAGATATCAACGAGAACATAATATGCTCCCTGAGGCACAGTATGTTTCAGGCCAATCCTGTCAAGCCCCTGCAAAAACAAGTCGCGTTTATGAGTATATTTATCCTGCAAATCTTCATAATACTCATTACCGAAATTCAGAGCTGTTACAGCTGCCTCCTGCAGAGGAGCCGCAGCACCGACGGTCAGAAAATCATGGACCTTACGAACATTATCAATAATGAACGAAGGAGCAATCACATACCCCAGACGCCAACCTGTGATTGAATAGGTTTTTGAGAGTGAGCCACAGGAAATGGTTCTATCCCACATTCCTGGAAGTGATGCCATGTATACGTGATGATTCGGAGAATAAACTATGTGTTCATATACTTCATCGGTTATCACGAACACATCATATTTAACGGCAAGATCGCCTATATATCTCAGTTCATCCTCAGTAAATACCTTTCCACATGGATTTGAAGGATTACAGAGAATTATTGCCTTAGGATGAAGGCGAAAAGCTTCTTCCAGTTCGTCTTTATCAAAGCTGAATGACGGTGGTATGAGATTCACATATACCGGTTCAGCTCCGGATAAAATGGCATCAGCCGCATAATTTTCATAAAACGGAGAAAATACAACGACTTTATCACCAGGATTTGTAACTGTTAAAACGGCTGCCATCATTGCTTCAGTACTACCTGAGGTTACAACAATTTCTCCTTCAGGGCTAATTTTTCTGCCCATTAGCTTTGACTGTTTTTCAGCCAGCGCCTGTCTGAAATTTGCGGCTCCCCAGGTAATTGAATACTGATGATAATCCTCATAGGCCACCTGAGACAGTCGCTCAAGCAACTCACGCGGAGGGTCGAAATCCGGAAACCCCTGTGAAAGATTTACCGCATTGTACTTCTGGCAGATTCTGGTCATTCTGCGAATAACCGAATCCGTAAAAGTTCCGCATCTTTTGGATATTGCAGCCATTTCTCAGCATTCTCCTTAAATATTGTAGCTCAAACTACGTTCATCAATAATACGCTTTGACTTATGTTCTGAACGAGTATTAAGAGCTCCGTCAGGATGAATTACAACCTTGGCCGGCTTAACACCTACTCTGGCCTTAATTGCGGCTGAAACTCTTGCTGCCAGATCTTCATCTGATTCAGGATTGTCTGAATTCTTTTCAACTTCAACGTTATACTTGCAGGTAAGATCCTTTTCGTAAATTCTTACCAGATATTCACCGGTAATACCATCAATACCGCGAATTACAGCTTCAATATCGCTAGGGAACACGTTAACAGCTGAAACAATGAACATATCATCCTTTCTACCGAGAATATGAATTCTTCCGTGTGTACGTCCGCATGAGCACTTGGTCTGATCGATTCTGCCGATATCACCGGTTCTGAATCTAATCATAGGTCTTGCCTTCTTGCGAAGTGTGGTATAAACAAGCTCACCAACCTCACCGTTAGGAATAATCTTGCCGGTATGAATATCAACAGTTTCAACATAGATCTGATCTTCAGCAATATGAAGTCCATCTTTTGCATCACACATTGCAGCACAGGCACCATAAATATCAGACAGACCGTAGAAATCATAAACTTTGGCGCCCCACAGGTCTTCAATTGCCTTTCTGGTAGTATCGATTGAACCGCCCATTTCACCGGCTACGATAATGGTTCTGATTGACAGATCCTTCTTAGGGTCAATGCCGTGCTTCTTCGCGGTTTCACCAAGATACCAGGCATATGAAGGGCTTGTCCAGATAATGGTTGGCTGGTAAGTTTTGAGAACAAACAACAGTCTTTCACTTGGAAGGGTACCGCCCCAGATACATAAAGCACCTAAGTTTTGAGCACCGATTACGTCAGGACCGCCAACATAGAGAGAGAAATTAAGAGCATGAATATATCTGTCCTTTGGTCTCATGCCTACCTGCCAGAACCAGCGACTTTCTGTATTCTGGAATTCATCAAAATCCTCTTTGGTAAACGGACTGATTGTTGGAACACCGGTTGAACCTGAAGAAGATGAAATAAAAATCACCTCTTCTTCAGGCACACAGCACAGTTCTCCAAGGAATGAACCTACACCCTGAGTTTCACGTTCAGTCTTCTTATCGATAAACGGGAACTTAGACAGATCTGACAGTTCATGAATATCTTCAGGCTTTAAACCTGCAGCGTCAAATGAGCGCTTATAATAAGGGGAGTTTTCATACGCAAACTTAACAGTTTCCTTAAGACGTTCCAACTGAAGTTTTTCCAATTCCTCACGAGGCATGGTTTCAATATGCTCGTCCCAATACTTACGTTCCTTCTGAATTTCAGCCATAAATCTTATTCTCCTAATTGTTATATACGTTGTTTATGTAATTCCATTTTTTATTTCTGGATTCAGTTATCTTTTCAATATCTTCATCTGTCAGATGGGCAAATCTTCTCTGTTTTTTTATAAAGTTCTTCACATCGGAAAACTCTTTAGGCTTCTTAGACAGAAAAAATTCTCCATTCTGATATTCAGCCAGAACCCAAAGTCCTGACTCTACAGCCTCTCTGGCTATATCCACAGTATCACTGCTCTTTATTCCCCACCCCACCGGGCAAGGACACAGAACATGAATAAATCTTGTGCCTTTAATACCTGCCGCCTTCTGAATCTTTTTAATCAAATCAGGCATATTTCCAACCGTAGCAGTGGCAGCATAAGGAATACCATGTGCTGCAACTATTTCAAAGAGATTCTTCTTATCAGTAAGATTTCCCTTTCCTCCACCGCACACAGGAGTTGTTGTGGTAGAAGAACCATACGGAGTAAGTGAACTCTTCTGAATACCTGTATTCATATAAGCTTCGTTGTCGTAACATATATAAAGGATGTCATCATTACGATCTATCGCACCGGACAAAGCCTGAATACCTATATCGGCTGTACCGCCATCCCCCGCAAAGCCGACAACCGGCACGTCAGTTATTCCCTGAGCCCTGTACCCTGCTGCAATACCTGTCATCATTGATGCAGTTCCTGCGAATGTGGATATTATGGAGTTATTTGCAAACGCAAGCTGAGGGAAATTAAAACCGACAGCTGACATGCATCCCGCAGGAAGTACGGAAACAGCTCTGCGCCCAAGTACCTTTAGGGCAATTCTTACGGCGAGGCTGCCACCACAACCTGGACAGGCCTTATGTCCGTAAAAAAATTCATCATCAGTAAGTGTTCTGGCATTTAGAACTTTATCATTCATCGTATTCATCCTCACTGACTCCCAGGAATGTAACCCTTCTGCCTGAACCACTCTTTATATCATCAAAAATCCGCAGTATATCCTCATGAGAAATATCCGCACCGCCCAGTCCGCCAACATAATTATATGAAGGGATGCTTAATCCATGGGAATACAGTGCTGATTTCACATTGGTATAGACTGTTCCCTCGTAACCGAAGGATATATCCTTTTCCAACACTGCAAACGCTCTGGCATTCTTTAAAGCTTCATAAATTTCTACATCAGGGAAAGGTCGGACATAACGTATTCTTACCAAACCGACTCTGATTCCGGCATTTCTCAATTCATCCACGACCTCTTTTACAAGGCCGGCCACTGTTCCTAAAGTAACAATAACGTACTCAGCATCAGATGTTTTGTATTCCTCTAACAAACCGCTGTATTTTCTTCCGAAAACATCTGAAAATTCGCGCTCAGCTTCCTCTATTACCTTTTTTGCCCTGAGCATGGCTCTGTGCTCACGAAACTTGAATCTGAAGTTCTGTTCCGGTCCTACTGAAAAAGCCAGATTTCTGGGATTGTAAAAATCAAACCGGTTATCAGTTCTGTATGACGGCAAAAATCTGTCAGCCTGTTCCTGTGTCGGAACATCAACAACTTCATAAGTATGAGTCAGTACAAAGCCGTCCATATTAACCATAAACGGAGTCATTACGCGAGAATCCTCAGCAATGCGATAACTCATCAGTGCCAGATCCAGGGATTCCTGGGCATCCAGGGCATAAGCCTGAATCCATCCCTGATCCAGTAAGCCAAGAGAATCTCTCTGGTCACCGTAAATATTCCACGGAAGCGCTGTAGAACGATTAGCATTCATCATTACTACAGGAAATCTTCCGCCGGCCGCATAGTGAAGGCACTCGGCCATGTACAAAAGCCCCTGAGATGAAGTGGCTGTAAAAGTTCTGGCTCCGGTGGCTGAAGCCCCTATGGCACACGACAGTGCGGAATGTTCAGACTCAACATGTATAAATTCAGTCTTTAGACTTCCGTCCTCATGCATTTCTGCCAGTTTCTCAACAACTACGGTCTGCGGTGTAATCGGGTACGCGGAAACAACCTGAACTCTGGATAATCTGATTCCGTGAGCAAAAGCTTCATTTCCTGAAAGAAAAGTTCTCACTTATGACTCCTTCTCCATAGTTATGGCACACTTACGGCACACCTTAGAACAGATTCCGCACCCCTTGCAGAAATCGTAATCAATCTCAACCTTCAGCTTCTTTTCAAGCTGCTTTTTAAAAATACATCCGTCTGGACAATACAGGTAACACTCAAGACAACCTATACACTTTTCGTTGTCCACAACAGGCTTGACAGTTCTCCATGATGCATTTGCCGTGGTAAGAAAACCGCCTTCATAACAGGTTGCCTCAGGGATTTCATCTGGAGATGAAGGAGAAGTCTGCCTTAATGAAGGCTTTAACGTCTTTTTCTGTTCATCGCTCATATCTGTTTCCTGACTCGTAAGCCTGTTTTAAAATCTCTATGTTCTTAGCCCTGATTCTTGAGGGAAGACTGTTCTCTGCAACAGAAATAAGACTGTCAAGAGCTATTTCACCTGTGTAACCCGCCCAAAATCCTAAAATAGCCGTATTGGAAATAGGCAGTCCCAATATCTTTTCTCCCAGACCAGAGGCATCGAAGCGGATAATTCTTTCATCGCGATGAACATCCTCGTCTTTGGAATTAACAAAGATTAATCCTCCTGATTTCAGTTCATTTTCATAGTCTTCAGTCAACAAAGACTGGTCTAGATAAAGCACATAATCAGCTCTGGCGATAACGCTTCTGTCCCCTATCATTCTATCGGCAATTCTGTTAAACGCTCTTACAGGAGCGCCTCTTCGTTCAGGGCCGAATGACGGAAAAGCAATGGCATAATTGCGTTCACTCTGAGAAGTAAAAGCGGCTCCCAGAAGTCTGGATGCGGTAAACGCCCCCTGACCGCCTCTTCCATGCCATAAAATCTCTTTCATTACCTATTATTCCTATTGCTTTGATATGCTTTGTATTTTAAATATAGATTTTCCATTTGTCAACAAGCAAAAACGACAATACACAGAAAAAAATAAATAATTAAAAAACTGTTATTTTACAAAGGACAAAGATGCGTTAGTTATATATCATCTGTTGTAAGGACGATTTTTACCGAATCATACATATTAAAACCGTCCTGATAACATTTAATATAACTTACACGATCGCCATGGTTACGACATCACGCATAAAGATTTCTGCTGAAATAACGATCTCCGCGATCAGGCAGAATCACCACGATATTCCCATGAACCCCCGGAGTCTTAGCCAGTCTTACGGCAGCAGAAACAGCTGCACCGCTGGACGACCCTGCGATAATACCTTCTGTTTCTGCAAGTTTTTTACAGTATTCATATGACTCGGCATCATTTATCTTTATGACTTTATCAACCAGCGACATATCCATGGTAGCAGGAATAAAGTCATTACCAATCCCCTCTACGTCATAATCACCGTGTTCACCTCCGCCCATGGTTGAACCTTCAGGATCAACCAGAACTCCGGTAATATTCTGCTTTTGGGACTTGAGATATTTTAGAACGCCGCTATATGTTCCACCACTGCCTGCTCCGGCAACAACGTAATCAATATCTCCCTCAAGATCATTCCATATCTCAGGACCTGTTCCTTCATAATGAGCGAGAGGATTACTGCTCAGCTTGAACTGATTAATTATTACCGCGTTTTCAGTATTTTTCACAATTTCGTCAGCCTTTACCGAAGCTTCAAGCATTCCACCTTCTCTTGAGGTACTCACAATCTCCCCACCTAATGCCTTCATCAGGGTCTGTTTTTCAGGAGAAAACTTTTTCGGAACAACAAATATAATCCTGTATCCTCTCCCCAGAGCGGCAAATGCAACTCCAAGCCCGGCATTCCCTGCGGTCGGCATGACAATCGTACTTTTACCCGGTGTAATCAATCCTTTTTTTTCAGCTTCATCAAGCATGTACCTTCCGGCCCTGTCCTTTACACTTCCTGAAGGATTCCACAGCTCAAGCTTAGCAAAAAGTTTTACTCCTTCAGGTAACTCAGCTATTCGTGACAGTTCAACCAAAGGAGTATTCCCAACCAGTTCCTGCATTGATTTATATATTCTGCCCATGATTATCTCCTGCTTGCTTCCAGTGCCTGTTTAATATCATCAATCAAATCGTCTGCGTCCTCAATTCCTACTGACAACCTCAGCAGTCCGTCAGAAATTCCAATTTTTTTTCTGATATCTGCAGGAATTGATGCATGAGTCATGCTTGCAGGATGACAAACAAGAGATTCGACACCTCCCAAACTTTCAGCCAGCATTATCAAATTAAGATTTTCCAGGAACTTTTCCGGAGAATATCCGGGAGCCAGCTCAAATGAAAGCATGGCTCCTCCTTTTGAAGCCTGAGTAAGATTAAGACTGTATCCCGGATCTGAAGGATGACCAGGATAATAAACACGGTTTACTGCAGGTTCATTAATCAGATAACTTACGATTTTTTCAGTATTGGAAACATGTCTGTCCATTCTCACACCAAGAGTCCTGATACCTCTTATTAATAAGAATGAATCAAAAGGCTGTAACACACCTCCCGTGCTGTTCTGAATAAATGCCAGTCTGTCTGCCAGACCTGTTCCGTTAGCCACAATGGCAAGACCTGCGATCAGATCACTGTGGCCGCCAAGATATTTTGTTGCACTGTGGACAACAATATCTATCCCCAGTTCAATAGGACGCTGAAGATACGGGGTCATGAAGGTGTTATCAACAATGGAAAGAATGCCGTGTTTCTTTGATATTTCTGCGACGCCACGGAGATCCGTAATTTCTAAAAGCGGATTAGTTGGAGTCTCTATATAGATTGCCTTAACTGATGAATCTATTTTTTCCTCTATATTATTTAATTTTGTTGAATCCACCAGTTCATATTTAAGACCGAATCTTGTAAAAACCTTGTCCAGGACGCGGAAAGTTCCACCATACACATTGCTGGATACCAGAATCTTATCGCCGGCATTGAACAACATCAGAACAGCGGATATTGCAGCCATGCCTGATGCAAAAGCGAAACCGGCCTCACCACCTTCAAGCTCAGCTATAAGCTTTTCAAGTGCGGCTCTTGTCGGATTACCGGTTCTGGAATATTCCCATCCGCCTGTCGGTTCACCAAGTTTTTTTTGTCTGTATGTTGATGTCTGATATATAGGAACGTTTACAGCTCCAGTCTGCCCGTCCGGTGTAAATCCCCCGTGAACCAGCTTTGTCGCAAATCTCTTGTTACTCATAATTATCTCCCTATCATTATTCTTATCTTCTGTAATTTAATTGTTCTTCAGTCCATGAACTATTAATTCTACAGTACTCCTCAGCCTCAACTCTGGCTCCTGGAAGATCCTGATTAAGATAGTTTCCACATTCAATTCTGCTGCCACCGGGGATTTCATCATCATATTTGCTTATAAAACTGAATGCCTCCTGAACAAGCCTTATCACAGCCCTTTGGGTAATCGCACTGCGAAGCAACAGATAGAATCCTGTTCTGCATCCCATCGGACCTACATAAACCACACTTTCCCCAAGACTCGAGCCTCTTAAGTAGGACGCAAGAAGATGTTCTATCGTGTGCAGGGCTGCATTATCCAGATATCTGCCGGCATTAGGTTTTTTCATCCTTAAATCATAGGTAACAACATCTTTGTCAATTTTGGAAATGTATATGCCAGGATTAAGAAGATCATGATTAATGGAAAAACTTTCAATTTTTTTCATTTATCTTCCTCCGTCTCAGGTCCCCTTCTGTAAATTCCGCTGATTAAGTGAATATTTTCAAAGGCATGCAGTCCGTCGGTTCTGTCTCTGAAATAATGATGTTCGATTCTCCTCGGGGTAAGGTGATTAACTACTGCGAAACCGGCTTCGTTTAAAGCCTCTCTTATTTCATCAACGCGAAATCCGTGAATCATGGGCTCACCGAAGGTATCTGTTATCTCAGCAAGCGTTCTTACCCTGTCTACAGCATTACTGTCAAAGGTGGTTTCATCAGGGAAGTCGAAAACAACCATGTTACCTTCACGTGCAAGGGATGAAATACTCAGCAGAGTTTCCTTAAAGGTATCCAGAGAAAGATAGTAAGTTACTCCAAGTATACTGAAAACGGTTGGAACGGATGGATCAAGACCATATTCTTTCAGTTTATTTAAAAGGCTGTCTTCTCCGAATCTTACCGGAACAAAGTTAACACCGGATGGAATCTGCCATTCAAGTTCCTTTACACGGGCAAGTTTGAATTTCTGCGTGTCGGGATGGTCTACTTCAAAAACCCTTATGTTCTCGTTTGGGTTTCTGAAAGCAAAAGTGTCCATCCCGGCCCCCAGAATTACATACTGGACACGTCCTTTGGTTCTCTTGGCGAATCTATTTATCAGACGTTCAGTAAAATCAATCCTAGTTAAGGGAATTGGAGAAATATATGTAGCAAGATTTTTAACAAAGCCTGCTCTCTCACGTATATTTCCGGCAATGAGATTATTCGACGAATTGTCATATTTCTGAAAATTGGCAGAGATGACTTCTGCCATTTCCATATAGCCGTCAAATCCCATAAGATCAAAAGCCAGATAATCGTCAAAAATTTTATGTTTTACAAAATTTGAGTGATGAGCTCGTGCAAAAGCACACAACTTTGCTGTTGTGCTTTCCTGTAAAGTTATCATTTTCTTTCCTGTCAGTTAAATCAATAAAAAAAGTAATTTTAATGACTAAACCAACAACAGCTGTTAGCCCCCAGAAACTTCCCGTCATACCAGGCTTTCATATGAGTTATTAACATTTGTACGGCTCTCATCTTAGGCAAACAGTGCGGTTGAAAGATATCTGTCACCATCGTCCGGTAACAGAACAACAATGTTCTTGCCCGAATTTTCCGGTCTTGAAGCCAGAACGGAAGCAGCTTTCAGTGCTGCACCAGATGAAATACCAACAAGAATTCCTTCTGTTCTCGCAAGTTTCTTTCCGTAAGCGAACGCATCTTCATTATCAATGGTAATGATCTCATCGTAAACAGAACGATCAAGTGTCGCAGGAACAAAACCAGGTCCAATACCCTGAATCTTATGAGATCCTGCCTTGCCTGTTGAAAGAACCGGGGAACCAGAAGGTTCAACAGCCACAATCTTAATGTTCGGATTCTTACTTTTCAGATATTTTCCGGTACCTGAAAGAGAACCGCCGGTACCAACGCCGGCAACAAAGATATCTACAGTTCCATCAGTATCATTCCATATTTCCGGACCTGTTGTTTCAAAATGAGCCTTCGGATTTGCCGGATTGGTAAACTGCCCGGGAATAAAACTTCCAGGAATCTTGGCTGCCAGCTCTTCAGCTTTTTCGATAGCTCCTTTCATTCCCTTCGCACCTTCAACCAGCTGAAGTTCAGCACCATAAGCCAGGAGAAGATTTCTTCTTTCTATTGACATGGTGTCCGGCATGGTAATGATTACGCGATAGCCCTTTGCTGCTGCGACAAATGCCAGCCCCAGCCCTGTGTTACCGGAGGTTGGTTCTATAATTACAGAGCCTTTTTTTAAAACACCACGTTTTTCAGCATCCTCTATCATTGCAAGGGCAATTCTGTCTTTTACGCTTCCTGCAGGATTAAACAGCTCCAGCTTAGCAAGAATCTTTCCTGTAAAACCTACCTCAGAAGCAAGACTTGAAAGTTCCACTAAAGGAGTATTACCAACCAAATCAGTAATCTTTGAATAAATTCTGCTCATATATACATTCCCATTATTTGTTTTATTATTTCCGATATGTTTAGTATGTTTTCACTTATGTATACAATTATAAATTTTAATTTATACTAGTCAAGTATGTTTAGTATGTTTTTGTAAAAAACTTTATAAAACAGGTACACTACAAGATAAGATGTTATTTCGTTATTGCAGCCAAACAGCATCAAAAAAACTGTATCACCAGAAATATTTTTCATTATTTTTGTTTATAAAACTTTTTTCCATATTATGTACATTATCTCAGAAGTATATACACCACGAATCTAACTTCAATACTCTTTCTTTGGAGATTCCGAAAAATTTATGGTTGCAAAAATCAAAAAATCTAATTATGATCACATATGCTATAATTCATATATGTTTACTATGCTTTAGTAACATAATGAAATTTTTAATACTTAAACAACTATTCAATTAAATTTAACCAGAAGGAAAAAGCCATCCAAAAACTGATTACCTGATTCGTATGATGTTTTCACGGACTGACTTTTCCCCGCTTGGAACAAGTATCATAGGAGATATTATGCTTAAGACTAAAGCATTATCATTGTTCATCTATGCATCCATTACTCTTGGTGGTGCTTTTATCCCGCCAAACACAATGGCTGCTGATGAACCGGTTTTGGGACAATCCGTTAAAGAACAGACACCTTTTGCACTGGGATACCTTACAACCACCAGTCACCTTCTTGCTTTCATTGCCAAAGAACAGGGGTATTTTGCGGAAGAAGGGCTTGATGTTGAACTAATTCCTTTTGCAAGCGCCGGTGAACTTGCCACAGGACTGGAGGTTGGTAAACTTGATGTTGCTCTTATCGGTTCCGTTCCTTCTTTAACATTCCAGAGCAATGGACATGACCTGACAATTTTCGGTGGTGCAATGAGTAACGGCCACGGATACGTCATCAAACCGGAATTTGTAAAAGATCATGAACCTACTGTTGAGGATCTTAAGGGACGTAATGTTGCCTCCGTTAAAAACAGTATTCAGGATCTTGAACTTCTTATTCTGTTAAAGAATCATAATCTCGAAATCGGTGAAGGTCCGGACAAAGTTAACATTGTATACTTTAACAGTCAGAAAGATGCCTTTGCGGCACTTCAGGGCAAGGAAATTGATGCGGCATCTTTCTTCCCTCCATTCTCATCAATAGCTCAGGCCAACGGTTATAAAGTTATCTATCACTGCAAAGACGTTGAAGAATTCAAAAATCAGCCTTGCTGCCGTCAGGTTGCTGAATCATCTGCACTAAAGAGCAAACCTGATGAATATTATCGTTTTGAAAGAGCTTTTATCAAAGCATATCACTATTTCAAGAGCGAACAGGACGGTACCGTCAAGATTGTAAAGAAGTATGTTGATATCGATCCTGAACGAATCAGATTTGAAGTATACGGCGGTAACAGCGACAGTAATCCGGATCCGGATAAAATCGCCACTACCCAGCTTAAAAATCAGGTTGTTGAAGCAGGATACACAAAAGATTACGACATAGATAAATTCTACAACACTGAAATCTACCAGAAGGCTCTGAACAGCATCATCAATGAATTCCCTGATGACGCTATTTATCAGTCACTGAAAGATCATTTTGATAAATATCAATAATAACCGGAAAACTTTCTGACAATTCTTCTTTAGGAATTGTCAGAAACCGGAGGAACACATGAACAAGATAGAAATAGATAATATAAGCCTAACATATCACACCGGTAAAACCTCTTTTCAGGCTCTCTCTAATGTATCCTTCAATATTCAGGATGGAGAGTTTGTTAGTATCATTGGTTCATCCGGATGTGGTAAAAGTTCTCTTTTGGGGATTCTAGAAGGTCTCACAGCCCCCACGTCCGGACAGGTGAGAATTAATGGCAAAGATATTCAGGGGCCCGGCAAAGAAAGAAGCGTAGTCTTTCAGCAGTATGCTCTTTTTCCATGGATGACTGCGGAAAAAAACGTAGCCTTCGGTCTCAAGCAGGTAAAACCTGATTTAAGCAGAAAGGAACGTCTTGAACTTGCTAATGTATACCTGCAGAAAGTTGGTCTGGCCGAAGCCGGAAAAAAATATCCTCGAGACATGTCAGGCGGTATGCAGCAGCGCGTGGCCATAGCCAGAGCCTTGGCAATGGATACTGAAATACTTTTAATGGACGAACCTTTCGGAGCGGTAGATGCAAAAAACAGAGTTATTCTTCAGGAACTGCTTTTAAAACTCTGGGAAGGCGATGGAAATCAGAAAAAGAAGACCGTCGTGTTTGTAACCCATGATGTTGATGAAGCTATTCTGCTTTCAGATCGCATCATAATGATGAAGGCAAACCCTGGGCAGGTTAATAAGGAAATCAAAGTGCCGCTGCCACGACCAAGAAATCGTTCTGAACTTGTGAAAACTCAGGAATATTCTCAGATACGAAATGAAATCATGGCTCTGTTTTTTGGAGATATTAAAGAAAAAATTGATCAGGAGGCAATGATCTAATGTCACCTAAAGTTAGATTTTTAAGATTTACTCATATTATATTCCTGCTGTTTGTGGGGATTGAGTTTTTTCTGCCTAACCAGATAACAAGAGATCCGTTATCCGGTTATGCAATAGGTTTTGCCTCTTTAATTGAAATAATTACCCTGATTATATGTGCAGTTTCTAAGGATCGTCAGAAAGTAGATATGGCTGCGGATTTAGGCACATTTCTATTCATAATCCTTATCGGCTGGCAGCTTATGACTGCAAAATTCAATCTGGTGAAACCTATTCTTTTTCCACCTGTAGGGATAATAGTCAATCAGTTCATTGAAGATTTGCCTCAGATAGGCGTAAACATTCTTTCTTCTCTGAGCATTATAGTGGAAGGATATATTTTAGGTCTGCTGGCTATCCCTGTCGGTTTGTTTCTGGCAACAAGCAAACGTGTTGGAAACATTTCCGGTCATGTTGCCGGGTTCCTTGGTGCAATTCCGCCGATTGTTTACATTCCATATGGTATTGCCCTTCTGCCGACCTTCAGATCAGTATCGGTACTGGTAATATTTCTGGCAACCTTCTGGCCGGTATTCATGGGTACAATCAGCGGTGTGAAAAACGTTGACAGCAGACTGCTAAATTCGGCCAAGGTTCTTAACCTCAGCAGATTAAGCACAATGATTCACGTAATTCTTCCGGCATCCTTGTCCCAGATTTTCGTAGGAGCAAACTTAGGCTTATGCATATCATTCATTCTTCTTACATCAGCTGAAATGATCGGTGCCAGAGCAGGCCTTGGTTTCTATGTAAAGAACTATTCGGATCTCGGCGACTATACCAGAACTCTGGTTGGTATTGTGGTTATCGGTGTCGTAGTTGTTATATCAACATGGATCGTTGGAAGCATTCAGAACAGAATGCTTAAATGGAAATCATAAGAAATAATTATCACTTTTAACATCAAAAGGCCCCCTGCAACTACAAACTGCAGGGGGCCTTTTATTCTCAATTACTTGTTTACAGTAACTGACGTACTTTCTTTTTTACCGATTTTATCGGAATAATGATCATCCAGTTTTTCAAATGAATCATGAACCTTGCTGATCCATACACCGTTTTTCACATCATTTACAAAATCGTAAACCTGTTCTGGAGGAAGAGGTTTGGAGAAATAGAACCCCTGAATTACATCAACTCCTTTTGACTGCAGATATTTCAGTTCCTTGCCGCCCTCAACACCTTCTGCTATCAGGGATAAATTAAAAGCCTGGGCCAGCATTATAATCGCATTAACAATCTGCTGATTTCCTTTACTTGAGTCAATATTGGTAACAAACCGACGGTCAATCTTTAATTTATCCAACGGAAAACTGCTGAGATAACTAAGGTTTGAATATCCCGTACCAAAGTCATCCATACTGATTTTAACCCCCATGCCTCTGAGAGTTTCAAATGATTTTCTGGAATCACTATCCTTACTCATCAGCATACTTTCTGTTATTTCAAGTTCAAGATATTCCGGAGGATAATTAAGTTCCTCTATTAATTTGAGAGCTTTTGACAGAAAATCAGGTTTATGAATCTGTTTTGCAGAAAGATTAACAGCCACAGGATACATGGTTCCAAACTGCTTTTTCCATTTCAGGTTCTGAACCATTGCCTTACGCATAACCCAGTCTGACATGGAAACTATCAGATCAGACTGTTCTGCTACAGGTATGAAATCAGCAGGAGAAACAAAACCAAGTTCCTTGCTGTTCCATCTGAGAAGCGCCTCAAAACCAAGAATATCATTACCATCTACAGAAACCTTTGGCTGATAGTAAAGACTGAACTCATCGTTTTCTATAGCCGGTTTAAGATTAATTTCAATATTTATACGTTTGAAATTTGCCTTACCGATTTCTTCGTCATAAAAAACGATACAGTTTCTCCCCCGGCTCTTCGCCGTATGGACAGCCATATCAGTCTGTCTCATTAAATCTTCGTAATTATCGCAATTATCCGGATAGATACTTACGCCTACGGATATATTTATGGTAATGTTTGATTCACAGATATCGTAAAATGTATTAATAAGTTTTCTTACATCATTACAGGTCTGATTGATATACTCATCATCTTTGACATTAGGAATAACCACAACAAACTCGTCACCGCCAAGTCTGCCGATAACCATTCCCTTATCACTTGTATACAACTTCAACTTTTGAGCTGTTTTCTTTAAAATCTCATTACCTACACTGTGTCCATACAGATCGTTAAGGTCTTTAAAATTATCAAGGTCGATGCCTATTACTGCAAGTTTTGTATTGTTTTCTTTTGCCACAGACAGTAATTTGGTAATTTCCACGGATAAGAACAGACGGTTTGGAATGCCGGTCAGATAATCGTTATAGACCATGGAATGCATCAGGTTTTCACTCTTCTTTATGGCAGTAATATTAAAAGCTATACCGCCCAGTCCATATAAATTACCTTCGTCTGAAATTAAAGGGAATTTAGTTGTTTCAAACCACATTCCTGATTTTTCATTTTCTCTGTATACATAAGGCTTTCTTGATTCCTTAACGTACAGATCATCACGAATGTAGCCGTCTGAAAGCTTACTTGGAGAAAGTTCCTTATCTGTCAAACCATAAATGGAAGCTCTGGAACGATCAAACATTTTTGCATAAAACTTATTAACCCAGGTGATTTTCAAATTTTCATCTTTGAACCATATAGGAGTTTTGATAATATCGCAAAGTGTCTTGAAACTACTGTTTTCCTGAGATATTTTATAAATTCTTCTGCGCAACTTTATGATGTATGCAAGTCCTACAACAAGAAAGACCATCATAAAAATAGTTGCGGACAAAGCGTAAATTAATACCATCGACATAATGTGACCTTAGTGCAATTCATCCGTTGCTGAAAAACCCGGAGAACAAATGGCTCAGTAAACAAAATACATAGTCATATAAATTACAGCAGACTATCGACGTATAACTTACCACAGCTAACAACACAATTCCGATGGATATAAAAAAAATTGTGAAGTATAAAGGTATGTTTTTTCTGATATTGATAACCTGATTAAAAAAAGAAAGGTTTATCTCAAGAAACGAGATAAACCTTCCCATATAAGTTAAGTGTATTAAACGATACTTATAATTAAGCTGTTAAGCTTGATTACATCATACCGCCCATGCCACCCATACCCATGTTACCAGCAGCAGGAGCTTCATCCTTCTTTGGTAAATCGGTAATCATACATTCAGTTGTGATCATCAGACCTGCAATTGAAGCAGCATACTGCAATGCACTTCTGGTAACCTTGGTTGGATCGAGGATACCCATTTCAAGCATATCACCATACTGTTCAGTAGCGGCATTGTAACCGTGATTACCTTCCGCATTACGTACTGCGTTAGCGATAACAGAAGGTTCCTGACCTGCATTTTCAACAATCTGACGTAACGGAGCTTCCATAGCCTTTAATGCTACACGAATACCTACATTCTGATCTTCATTATCACCCTTCAGATCTGCAAGCTTTGAAGCAACACGAACCAATGCAACACCACCACCAGCAACAACACCTTCTTCTACTGCCGCACGGGTTGCATGTAAGGCATCATCTACACGATCCTTCTTTTCCTTCATTTCAACTTCAGTTGCACCACCGACCTTAATAACAGCCACGCCGCCGGCAAGCTTAGCAACACGTTCCTGAAGCTTTTCCTTATCGTATTCTGAAGTAGAATCTTCAATTGCCTTGCGAATCTGAGCAACACGATCAGAAATAGCTGCAGAATCACCTGCACCATCAATAATGGTGGTGTTATCCTTGGTAATAACAACACGCTTTGCTCTACCTAAATCATCGATGGTAGCAGCATCAAGCTTCATACCGATATCTTCAGAAATAACGGTGCCTTCAGTAAGAATTGCAATATCCTGAAGCATTGCTTTACGGCGATCACCAAAGCCTGGAGCCTTAACTGCAGCTACCTTAACGATGCCTCTCATGTTATTAACAACCAGAGTAGCCAAAGCTTCGCTTTCTACATCTTCAGCAATGATAAGTAATGGCTTGCCTGCCTTTGCAACACCTTCGAGAACACTGAGAATATCACGGATATTTGACACCTTCTTGTCAACAAGAAGAATGTATGGATCATCAAATTCAACAGATGCATTTTCAGACTTGTTGATGAAGTATGGAGAAAGGTATCCGCGGTCGAACTGCATACCTTCTACAAGATCAAGCTGATCATCAAAACTCTTACCGTCTTCAACAGTAATAACACCGTCACGGCCGACCTTTTCCATTGCTTCTGCAATTAACTTACCAACAGAAGCATCAGAATTGGCAGAAATTGTACCAACCTGAGCGATAGCCTTTGAATCCTTACATTCAACTGATAAGGTCTTTAACTGTTCAACAGCGGCGGAAACAGCCTTATCGATACCACGCTTTAAATCCATTGGATTCATACCTGCGGCAACAGACTTCAAACCTTCATTGATAATAGCCTGGGCAAGAACGGTTGCGGTAGTAGTACCATCACCAGCAGCGTCATTAGCCTTGGAAGCAACTTCCTTAACCATCTGAGCCCCCATGTTCTGGAACTTATCTTCCAGTTCGATTTCCTTGGCTACTGAAACACCGTCTTTGGTGATTGCAGGAGCACCATAGGTCTTATCGAGAACAACGTTACGACCTTTTGGACCTAAAGTTACCTTAACTGCATTAGCTAAGATATTAACACCTTCGAGCATTTTTACTCGAGCTTCATTACCAAAAATTACATCCTTTGCAGACATTTTATTTTCCTGTAAATATTTAATTCAAATTCTTGTTGTATCCGAATCAGCAGTTTTTCAGATTCGAACACTAGGTATTCTTAAAAATTCTGAATTTTATTCTTCAACAACAGCGAGAATATCATTTTCAGACATGATTAACACTTCTTCGCCATCCAGCTTTTCTTTTCTTACTGAATAACCTTCGTTAAAAATAACTTTGTCGCCAACCTTTACAGCAACAGGCTTAACAGTACCATTATCAAGAGTACGACCAGGACCTACAGCAATAACTTCACCACGGGTTGACTTATCAACAGCACTACCGGTCAGAACAATACCGCCGGCAGATTTAGCTTCAACTTCAATACGCTTTACAATTACACGATCATTTAAAGGACGAATTGCCATACTAATACATGAGTTAAGGTTTATCCCTCAACAGCCTCCCACATAAATATGTTAACTAATTTAAACTTTCTACCTTTAACATATGGATTGAATTTAATAATTCAAGGCAAATTTAATAAATTTTTAAAATTTAATAAAAATGAAGCTTCTGAAATACAGAAGCCTCATCAACTTATACATCAAAGAACACTTAGATAATTGAAACTAAAGTTCCCTGAATTCAGCATCTTCCACAGTCGCTTTCCTGTTATTTCTACCGGCTGAATTATGAGTACTGTGGGAAGGTTTTACGTTTTTACTTAATTCTTCTTCGTCATCTTCTTCACTTTCGTCAGAATTCCCAAACAAACCGGCATTCTTCAAAAAGTTTTCATCAAACATGTTCATTCCGGATCCATTGGCATTGAATTGCTTATTTACCTGATTCATGACAATCTTGGAAACTAGTTCAGGATCAGGTTTTAAAAAGGCAAACAGAGCCTTACGCACAAAAGGAATTAGCGAGGCAACGGCCAGCACATCAGAGAAAAACCCAGGAAAAGCAATCATAACGCCAAAAACAACAGCACCTGAGGCAAATGATGACGACTGCATCCCCATTCCCCCCATTAACAAAGAACCAATGCCGTATTTCTTCACGATTGAATAACCTATTATCACTTCAATGCCCAGAATATAGATAGCCACCAGCCATCCAATTTCACCGCTGACATAAATAATACTTGCCAATTCAAGAGCCAAAAAAACTATAGCCGTTAAAACATATTTAATCATTAAAAATCCTTGCTTTCGGAATACAGGCAAAAGAAACGTTTTGCATTTATCAACTGCAAACATTAACTGAAAGAACATTCTGCAGAAACATAATCCAATAAAACTATGTTTCGGAATTAATGATAGTACTTAAAATATCATCTCATCATATTATATAGGTTCTTAAACATTAAAATGCAAGCCACCCCGCATAAAGTACACAATTAAGAACAGAACCCAGATGAATCAGGCTTCTTCTCAAATCACGAAAACACGCAAGATTGAATAAAAATAGCTCACTTATTATCAGGTCATTACAACCATAAAAAGCAATTAAACAACTAGAATTATCGCTTAACCCAACTGAATGTGATTGTTTTTTATTTGTATAATTCCATTCATTTTAATACATTGAAATACGTCATCTGCAGAACAATATAATTACACTGATTTAACAATCTCAACACTTTATTCACTTATCATAAAAACCTTTTCGTGTTTTTGTGATTAAAACAATATTTCAAAATCAATCGAACAAAATAAAGTAGTATTTTAACTATGTTAGTTCTATCCTATACTGTACGCTTTAATGATTTACAAATGTTCATTTCACATTTTATTGAATGTTGTATATCAATTACAAAAATAAGTTCTAGATCAATGAGAATACAGATCTTCTCTGATACTCATGCACTAGCAAAAATATATTGAGTGAAAAACTTAGGATATAAAAAATGGCTGAAAGTTACGGTATTCTCCGAGTACTCAAGACATACAAGTTAATAACTCCAGAGCAAGAACAAAACGTTATCGCAGAATCCAAAAAAGAAGGAAAACCGATTATCTCTACAATCGTAGATTTAAAACTTGTTCCTTCTGAGAAAATCAGAGAAATCCTGGTAAAGGAATATGCCTATCCATATTTGAATCTTGACGATATTGATGTAAAAGAAATTCCGTCAGCATATATGGATAAAAATCTGATTATCCAACACCATGCTCTGCCTGTGTACGCACAGGGCAAGACATTGTTCCTTGCAATGTCAGATCCGACAAACACGGCAGCATTGAACGCATTCGGTCTGAAATTCTCGATGATGACCGACACAATTCTGGTAGATGAAGACAAGCTTCAGAAAGATCTCAACAAACTGTTTGCAGACGCGATGGAAGAACTTGACGTTGGTCTTTCCGACTCCGATTTTGCCGAACTTGAAACACTGGAAGACAATCAGGATGACAATCTTAGCGGAGCAACCGACGCAAACGCCGAAGACGACACTCCTGTGGTTAAATTCATAAACAAACTTCTTCTCGATTCTATCAAAAAAGGAGCTTCAGACTTACACTTCGAACCTTATGAGAAAAAGTACCGCGTAAGATTCCGTATCGACGGTATTCTTCATGAAGTAGCCAAAGCCCCTGTTGAACTCAAAGATAAAATTGCAGCCCGTATCAAAGTTATGTCAAGACTTGATATAGCTGAAAGACGTGTTCCGCAGGATGGTCGTATCAAGCTGAAAATTTCACCAACCAAAGCAATGGATATGCGTGTTAATACCCTTCCTACTCTTTGGGGTGAAAAAATCGTAATGCGTATTCTGGATTCATCCGCAGCCAAGCTTAACATTGATATGCTGGGCTTTGAAGATGAACAGAAAAAGAAGTATCTTGGTGCTTTGGAAAAGCCGCAGGGACTTATTCTTGTAACAGGACCTACCGGTTCAGGCAAAACAGTTTCTCTGTATACCGGTCTGAGTATTCTTAATACTGTTGAAACCAACATTTCAACAGCGGAAGACCCGGTAGAAATCAACTTGGAAGGTATCAACCAGGTTCAGATTAATTATAAGGCAGGATTAACATTCGCCAGTGCATTGAAAGCATTCCTTCGTCAGGACCCTGACGTAATCATGGTGGGTGAAATTCGAGACCTGGAAACAGCTGAAATTGCAATTAAGGCTGCTCAGACAGGTCACCTTGTATTATCAACACTTCACACAAACTCTGCTCCAGAAACTCTGACTCGTCTTTTAAACATGGGCGTTCCCGCATTTAATATCGCTTCTTCAGTGACATTGATTATGGCTCAGCGACTGGCTCGTAGATTATGTGAGAAATGTAAAATTCTTGACAATGTACCTGAGCATGAACTGCTCAATATAGGGTATACTCAAGAAGATATAGATAAAGGATTAAAAATATACAAACCAAATCCTCAAGGCTGTGAGGCTTGCTCAGGCGGATATAAGGGTCGAGTAGGTATTTACGAAATCTTTGTTATGTCCGATAAGCTGGCCATGCTCATAATGGAAGGAGGAAACTCACTCCAGATTGCAGCAGAAGCAGAAAAAGAAGGAATGGTTCCTTTAAGAAAATCCGGATTAATGAAAGTGGCGCAGGGAGTCACGAGTTTACAGGAAGTATTCCGTGTAACATCGGGCTAAGCAGGGATTAAATTATGGCAATAAAAAGTAACAAAAAAGACTTTATAAATTTTAAATGGAAAGGTACAAACCGTAAAGGCAAACCAGTCGGTGGCTTTATGTGTGCCAGAAGTGCAGAAATAATAAAGTCTGAACTTAGAAAGCAGAACGTTAATGTAACATCTGTTGTTGAATATAAAAACCTATTAGGTGATGGTCCGAAGATCAAACCTGTTGACATTGCAACACTTTCAAGACAGATTACCACAATGTTATCTGCCGGTGTACCATTGGTTCAGTCTATTGAGCTTTTAGCCCAAAGCCATGACAAGTTAGCTATGAGAAAGCTTTTGTCAGAAGTTTGTGAAGATGTATCATCAGGTACACCTTTCCATCAGGCTCTAAGAAGACATCCGTTGTACTTCAACAAGCTGTATACCGACTTGGTTGCTGCAGGTGAAGCATCAGGTGCCTTAGAAACAATTTACGACCAGATTGCAACATATATGGAAAAATCAGAAGCCTTAAAGTCAAAAATCAAAAAGGCTATGATGTATCCTATAGTTATAGTTATCATTGCAGTTATCGTTACCGCAATTTTGCTGATTTATGTAGTACCTCAGTTTGAGGCAATATTTGCAAGCTTTAATGCAAAATTACCTGCATTTACTCAGATGGTTGTCGATCTTTCAAGATTCCTGCAGAGTTACTGGGTTATTTTTGCCCTTGTTATCGGCGGTGGTTTCTACGCATTCTTCTGGGGATACAGGCATAACGAAAAATTCCACGATAATGTGGACGTTATGTTCCTCAAAATTCCTGTGGTTGGTGCAATTTTGGAAAAGGGCTGTCTGGCAAGATTTGCGTCTACACTGGCAACAACATTCGCTGCAGGTATTCCATTGGTAGATGCTTTAATCTCTGCAGCCGGTGCATCAGGTAATGCTAAATATAATAATGCAATACTTGAGATCAGACAGGATGTTATGGGCGGTATGCAGCTCAATATGGCTATGCGCGCCACACAGATATTCCCTGCGATGATGATTCAGATGGTTATGATTGGCGAGGAAGCCGGTTCCCTGGATGCAATGCTTAGAAAAGTAGCTAACATTTATCAGCAGGAAGTAGATGATGCAGTAGATGGTTTGTCATCTATGCTTGAACCGTTAATCATGGTATTCCTTGGTGTTATCATCGGTTCATTGGTTATTGCTATGTACTTACCTATCTTCTCTATGGGTAGCATATTCTAATAAACGCATTAACTTTGTTAAAGGGTTTCACAGATGTGAGACCCTTTTTATTTACCGTATGTATAATATTTAATAACTGGATTTTTTATGGATTTTTTACAAAGTGTAGTTCTTGCCTTTCAAGAGTCCCCTGCTTTCTTTCTGATTTATGTGACTATCATAGGTTTTTTAGTTGGAAGCTTCTTAAATGTAGTAATTTACAGACTTCCTGTTATGATGGAAAATGAATTCAAAGATGAGTATCAGGAATATTTTCATCCTGAACAGGAATTACCAGAAAGGCCAACATTTAATCTCATAACCCCAAGGTCACGCTGTCCAAATTGCGGTCATAAGATTTCTGCATGGGAAAACATTCCTGTTATCAGTTATCTAATTCTCAAGGGCAGGTGTCATGGTTGCGGACAGCATATATCGCTGAGATATCCTCTAGTTGAAACTTTTACTGGTCTCATGTCCCTTCTAGTTGCCTGGCATTTCGGTCCTACTGTACAGGTAATTGGAGCCCTTCTCATGACATGGTCACTTATCGCCATAAGCGGTATCGATTTTGATAAGATGCTGATTCCTGATGAAATCGTGCAGCCCTTACTATGGATTGGTATCCTTTTTAATATGTTTAACACATACGTAACTCTTACCGACGCCGTTTACGGTGCTGTTGCAGGTTACATGTGTCTGTGGCTCTTCTATTGGACATTTAAACTTGCGACCGGAAAAGAAGGCATGGGATATGGTGACTTCAAACTGACAGCATGTCTCGGAGCCTGGTTTGGATATCAGATGCTCCCTGCCATAATATTCGGTTCTGCTCTTGTCGGTGCCGTAATTGGAGGCCTCCTTATGTTTATTAACAGACATAAGGAAAGTCAGCCTTTTGCATTCGGTCCATACATTGCAATTATGGGATTCATAGTCATGCTTTGGGGAAATGAGATTAACGGATTCTACCTAAACCTTCTGAGATAATCCATCACAGAACATTTATATTCATTTATTCAAAAAGGGCAATGTTGAAAAACATTGCCCTTTTTTCTCTATAAATACCTTCATTAACACGGTTTAATTTTGTCATCTATTTATCATGAATAAAGGAAATTATCATGAAAAAGACTAAAGGTTTTACCCTCATCGAATTAATGATCGTTATCG
>LXOW01452655.1_pt1 | contig 31623 bp, 19 predicted proteins | sample 1368591 | NCBI WGS metagenome assembly LXOW01 (sample SAMN04884650, study PRJNA319009) | bovine gut metagenome | isolation source: Cow rumen | host: Bos taurus | place: Italy: Legnaro (PD) | collected 2014-07-09
AACCACCACTCTGGAGGTTGCGCGACATCTGGACAAGTTCCACCACCTGCGTATCCTGACCAACGCGATGAATATCGCCACCGAGCTGATGCAGTACAAGCGTTTCGACGTGGTGCTGCTTGGCGGAAACGTGCGCATGAACAGCCATTCGATGGTAGGACCGCTGGCGCTCTCGGTGCTTCGGAACTTCAGGGGCTACAAGCTCTTCCTCGGTGTGGACTCGTTCTCCATCGAGAACGGAGTGAGCACGCCGGATCTGGAGGAAGCACTGCTCAATCAGGTGATGGTACAGCAGGCATCAAAGGTGATTGCGGTGTTCGACTCGTCGAAGTTCAACAAACGGAGTTATGTACACGTGGCCAACGTCAACGAATTGGACTGCATTGTAACGGACCGGGCCATCCCCGTTGGCATGCCCGGCAAACTGAAAGCCGCCGGAGTTGAGATTAGACTGGTGTAACTCCGGTCTGTTTGTTGCTGAGTCAAACACAAACAACCGCCGTTCAGTTGAGCGGCGGTTGTTGTATCTACAGGCGGCTACATGCCGCCTGTATGTATAACTGTTTAGCGAACGATTTGACCTTGAGCGTTGAAGATCTCGCCGTCGCGGATGATGAAGAGCTGACCGTTCATGATCACCTTCTGAGCCTTAACGGCAACAGCGGTGTTATCAATAGCAGTGCCAACTTCAGGAACAGTATTCTCGCTGGAGTAGAATACGTTGTCAATAAAGAATCCGTTGAGTGCTACATAATTAATCCAACCTATTTGGAAAATCTTGGTCAAATCCTTGCCGGACATGTCAATTACCAAGTTGTTCCATTTTCCACCTTTTACTTCATAGGTTTCTTTATACTCCTGTTTTGGTTCGATGTTATCAACCGGATAAATCATGATAGAGCCATCAGCGAGCGGATAGATGTCAATGTGCAAGAACGGGAAGTCGGTTACGTCAATCTCACCAAACTGCCAGCCAATCATGCCTTCGGCAACCTTTGCATAGAACAACGCCTTGTCACCTTCTGCCAGTTCGCCTTCAACCATATCAGGCTTACTCCACCAGTCTTCGTTGTAACTATTGAGAGAAGCCGGAGCGAATTCGTAAGCATCGGAATAGATGGATTTAACTTTCGCAGCGTCGATAACAGGGGCAGGAGCAGCAGCAGGCGCTTCCAGTGTCTTAGTTGCTACAGCGATAGGCTCAGTTGCATTGCCACTTTCATCCTTTGCTACTACGGAGAAGTTGTACACAGTATTCGGAGCGAGGTTCTTAACCGTAATGATTGTTTCGGCTTCTGAAGCAGCCTTGACTGTAGCAACGATGAGTTCACCGTTGATTACATTAAACTCAACTGCACCAGAGTTGTCAGTAGCTTTCGCTTTAATCTTAGCGCTAAAGTAGGAAGCTTCGTCAGCCACAGCTGTGAAGTCGGTCGGAGCGACTTCGTCCTCAGCAGGAGCCACTGTGGTGTAGAAGAATACGTTGTTTACCCAGAATGTGAGTTCGCGAGCCTCGTCAATCTTAATCTGATATACATTCGACCAGTTCTCAACACCTTCAAACTCAGTGAGAGCGATGTCAATGCAATTCCACTGCTGGCCTACGAGATTCTTTGTTACTCGTTTCTCAGCAGCTCCATGGATAGGTACTATACCAATAGAAGCATCTTCAGCAATCCATACGTCGAGGTGGAGCTTCTCCATCATCGAGCAGTTGAGAGCATTGTCACCTTCGAACAAGAGGCCAAAGTAACCGAGGTTTGTGGTGACAAACTTCTTGCCGAACTCTTCCTGTGTATAAACGGTACCGCTTCCCCACTCGCCAAAGCCGCAATCAGCATTGTACGTAGCAGAGTAAACAGCCTTCACCTGATTAGCAGGCCATTGGGGAGCAGCAGGAGCTGCATCCGGAGCTTCGAGAGCGGCAGCGGGCAACCAACGCGGGTCACCGATAGGCTGACCATCGTTCATTGTCAGAGCAGGCGAACCCTCACCCAGTGTGAAATTACCGTTAGCCGGATCTACGAAAGCAGGATCAACCTGAACACAGTTGGTCTGGGTAACAGAGCTGTGGATACCTGTTCCGCCATCCTTCAGATAATTGAAGGTAATACAGTTAGTAGCAGTTACGCCACGCATAGCACGGATACCATCCTGAGCGGTCGGGAGCATAAAGATGCAGTTGGAAACAGTACCTTTGGCGAGCGTAATTTTCGAAACGCAAGAGTAATCCGTGTTCATCGGGATTACATTATAGAACGTACAATGGTCAACCTGCAAAGTAGCTTCAGCAGCACGAATATCAATAACACCTGCCCAGTAATCCTCCGTGTTGGTAGAGATATTGGCGAAAGTACAGTTTTTGACACTGACCATCGGCTTACCAGCAGTGTTCTCAACGAAGATAATGCTCTTCATAATATCATGGAAGTAGCAGTTCTCAAATTTCATCGCTGCCACCTTATTGGTATTGTTGCAGTAGAACATCGACTTGTTGAGATTAAAGCCATAGAGCTCGCAGCCACGGAATGTACATCCGTTAGGATTTTCATCCGTAACATAAAGAAGGTGCTCATACCAGTCTGCCAATTCAGTCAAACGGGAAGCATCGATTTTTACGTTCTCGAAGATGGCGTGACCGCCATTAGAAACGGTAATAGGCACTTGGGGTTGGATAATCACATTAGCGCCTTCCGCCGCTTTAACTGTTACCGCTTTACCGTCAAAAGCGATGTAGTTGCTGTTGGACTCTACGTACGTTCCGGCAGCCATAACGATTTCATCACCATCCGCAGCACTATTCAGCGCAGTACGAAGAGCATCGGGGGTTTCATTGGTGATGTTAATCACCGCTGCGTTGGCTGCAAAAGCGAATAGCAATGCAGCGCAAAAAGAGAGAATCTTTTTCATGATACTTAAAATTGGTTAATAAATATTGGTGTTTTCGTATGTTGTGCTATGTTAGTACCCTCATGTCCTTGGTGGCATGGGTCATCAGACCTCAGCAAGACCTCGATAAAACCTCGATAAAACCCCGATTTACCCCTGAGTATTGTCTAGGATGCCCCCGACATTCCCCCGAAACTCCCTTGACATAACTCCGACTCGATTCTGTCTCGATTCATTCTCGGTCGGCTTGGGCTCCCCGCCCGCCTTCCCTTTTCGAAGCCAAAAGTCAATTGGCTTCTCCACATTAGTCTGATTTGCGGTCTTCGTCAGCCATGCATGGCTGATAACTCAACAGGGACGGAGGGGCATAATTCACTCCATAAAGCACTACAAAGTTACAACTTTTTTTTCAAAAATGCAAATTTTTTTTCAAAAAAAATGCACAATATACCCTATTTTTTCGATTTTTCCCGCCAATCACAGAGATTGACGGGAAAAACGGAAGGTATAAACCAAGGTTTATTGATGCCGTAGACGGGTATTTTATACAGCCTGCCTACTTTACCTGATCATTATTCCACCGGTTCGGCCAGCATGTTATAGGTCGTACCGTTGCGGCGGATGAGCACCTGACCGTTGCGGATGAACTTCTCGGTGGTGGTGTCAGCGTCCAGGTTATCGACACCCAGGGTAGCTTCGATGTAGAAGTAACCGCCGAAGTCAGCCCAGTCAGGATTGCCTGCAGGACGGAAATAAACGGTCTTTTGTCCGGCATGAGCCGCGTCAACCACATACTGCTTGCCTATGCCGCCGGGATACCAGGTCTCTTCGCCTTCGGAGATACCTACAACCTTGATGCTTGCACCAGCTTCCAGCTTGGTATCCAGGGTGTACTCACCTGCCAATTCAGGGTTCTCAACGAACATATATTCGTCCATCGCAGCCCACTCGGTCATCGAGCCTGCCAGATAATAGGTAGGCGGTTCAGGGCAATCGGTCTCTTCGATAACCACGTCGTAGATGACGATTATATCATCTTCATGCGCCCATCCGAAGTCAATAACCAGGACACCGTTGCTGCCTTTCTCGCCAACCACACCGGCCACCACAGCATCAAAGACAAACTGCTCTTCTGCTGCAAGATTGATCGTTTGGTTCTCGAAGATCACATTGGGCGAATTGTTGTCGTCCTGCCATTTGATGGTCACACCGTTGATGTCGTTGTTAGCCATCATCTTGAGCGATACATGATAGCACTTGCCATCCTCGGCCTTCACATCGCCTTTGTACTTGACTTGGGCTTGCCACTGACCGGTCTTGTCATTCATGATATGAATGAACACGTCGTCGGTAATTGCGTTGTATGTGATGTACGAATAGGTTTCCTGATTCCAGTTCTCATCACCGAACCAGCTCTCCCACGGACCGAGATCGGCAGCCTCAACCTTAATATAGCCTTCGTGCCAGCCTGTGCCGCCTTGTCCGTCAGGACGGAAATAGACGGTATATTCAGCAGAAGCGGTAATCTGGTAGTTGTTGCCCATACCGGAAGGATACCAGTCGGAATCAGCAATCGTAATGCCATCCGATTTGACGATTTTGAACTCTACACCTGCAAGCAAGAACAGAGATATCATATACTCGTCGTCGTTCGCCGGGTTCTTCGTCAGTTTGAACAGCGGGTCAGCCGTCCACCCTGTAATGCTGCCTACGAGGTAATATTCCATAGTAGGAATCCAGCGCGGGTCGCCCAGGTCGGAGCCATCGGTAGCAGCACCCAGTACGGGCGAGCTGCCGCCAATACGGAAGTCGCCATTGGCGGCATCAAGGAACATAGGATCTTGTCCTGTGATGCAGTTGTTCTTCGTCACATCGCTGCGGATACCGTAGCCGTCGTCCTTGACGTAGTTGTATACCAGACAATTGTCGGCCTCGCCACCGTCCATGTGGATAGCACGCAGATTATCGGTGCTTTCGGGCATGGCAAACACGCAGTTGGAAACAACGGCGTCAGTGGTCTTTACCTTACCGATAGCGGCATAGTCGGTATTCATGGCCTGCACGTTGTAGAACGTACAATGGTCGATGCGCACCTTACCACTGGTAGCGCGTACATCAATCACACCTGCGCTGTAGCCGGTAGTGTTGGTTGCGATGTTAGCAAACGTCGAATTGGTGATAATAAGCGCACCCAGCGAAGCGTACTCCAGGAATACGCAGCTCTTCATGTTGTCGTGGAAATAGCAGTTGTTGATCACCACCGAGTCCAGCTGACGGTCGGTACGGGTGTGGATAATTGAGTTGTTCTGCGTAAAGCCGTAGAACTCGCAGCCTTCCAGGAAGAGCTTCTTGTCTGCAGTACCGTCGGCCGGCACGAGGATATTGTCATAACTGCCCAGATCACTGAGGTGTCCGCAGTCAAACTTGATATTGATGAACCTGGCTACTCCGCCCGTCTTGAAACGGATAGGCACTTGGGGTTGCAGAATAACTTCGGCCCCTTCTTCGGCCATGACGGTCACATCCTTGCCGTGGAAAGCAATATAATCGCTATTCGACTCTACATACGTACCAGCTGCCATCACAATTACATCACCAGAACTGGCACCAGCCACCGCCTTACGCAGAGCGTCTTGCGTGCCGGTATTGATGTTGATTACATTGGCATTCGCTACTAACGCCACCAGCATTGCAGCGAAAAGATTAAATAACTTTTTCATAATTCAATAAATTAAATTCTGAAGCTTCAGACTACTTAATAATTATGGTTGATTGTTATTCTTCAACTTGTTACTTCACTTCCTGACCGAGCATGTTATATGTACGGCCGTTCTTGAGGATAAATATCTGTCCGTTGCGGATGAACTTCTCACCTTCCTGCGTCTGTACCTCCACATTGTCCACGCCGAGGATGATAGGCGTATGCGGTTTGTTGCGGGTGATCTTCATCGTGTTGATCAGATTGGCCGTGCCGTCGGTGTTAGCCGTATAGGAGTTGACATGAATGCCGTCGCTCTTCACGGTAAACTTGGTGAACGAAGGAGCACCCGGCTGACCGAACATGCCTGTGAACAAATCGAAGTAGTTCGCCACATCATGGTGGCTGCCGTCGTACAGCAGTTCAGGATCGGTGGTGTACTTCTCCTCCATCTTCTCGCGGCTGTACGGATAGTAACGTTTGCGTCCGCAGGTAGCGCCGATGAAGTACATCGTACCGTCGTCTGTGCAATAGGTACCGCCCTTGATACCTGTCACGTTGGTGTTGGCGTCAACAGCCACATGCATGGTGTCGGTTACAGCACCGTCCACTACAGTACGCGTATCCGGGTTAACCGGGCCGATAACCTCGTAGCAGTGGTCGTGACCCTGGATAGCCAGGTCGATCTCGCACTCCTTCAGGATGGGCAGCATGATCTCGCGGAACAGCGGAATCTCATCGTCAACAGAGTGACCCGAACCGGAGAAGATATTCTTGTGCGAAAGCGTCACACGGTACTTGGTGTTAGGATGCTTGGCTATCTGCTCCTTGAACCAGTTCGTTACATCGGTCGAGAGATAGGTGGATTTCATCGAAGTCTCGCCGCTGGACGAACGCCACCAGTCTTGCAACGAATAGACGAGGAAGAGCACGTCGCCATAGACAAAGCTATACGTAATGCCGTGGAATTGCGGACGATAGGACTCCGGCACGGACATCGCGAACTCGGTGTTCGTATTGAAATGGTAGTCGTAGTTGAGCAGCGGGCTGTCGTCATGGTTACCATCGGTAACGACCATCGGCATCTTCATGATCACGGGCTTGATACTCTCCTCGAACCAGCGCTCCCACTCCCATTCGCTGTTGGCGTCGGTACCGGTCTCAACAAAGTCACCCGGGAACAAGCAGAAGCGTGCATCGGGCACGGTGTTGGCAGCTGCGGTAGCGCACCACTTGGCGTTCTCCACATACTCGGCGTCCTGAATATGGCTATCCGACATATAGAGGAACGAATATTCGCCTTGTGCCGCATTCTGCGTGCGGAAATGACCTATCTTGCTCCAGTGGCCTTCGTAACCTACGCGCCAGCTATAAGCAGTACCCGGCATGAGGTTGGTAGCCATAGCCTTGTGGCTGACATAACGGAAAGCAGTCTTCGACGGCATGCCGGTAGCTTTCAGCAGACCGGAAGTAGAAACAGCGTAGCGCAGAGGCACGGTAGTCGTGGCCTCGGCATCCAACGTGAGCACATCCTCGTCGGCAAAATCAGCTGCCGTAGCATACGCTTTGGCTACAATCTGCACCTTACCTTCGGTGATGCCTTCGTTGGTAAACCATGCGAACGCCATATTGGTACGCGGGTTGCCGTTGATGTTAGCCACCATGTTATACGGTTCCTCTTTGTTAACCAGCTGCTCTGCAGCGGCATACATAGCACGGAGTTTTCCGTCGATAGAAGCAATCATCTCGTCGGTAGCGGCGAAGCTGTCCACACGGGCTGCCTCTTTGGCTACCCAGAACGGAATGAACGAAGGAATGGTATAGTCCTCTATCTTGTACATCGAGTCGGCTGCCAGCACTTCTACCGGGTAGAGTACGGGCGGTTTCGGCGTGACAACAGCCACTACGGCATCGTTGAATCCGCCGTCCACACTCGTGGCGCGGATCACTGTGGTGCCCTCGCTGACGCCGGTGATCGTACCATGGTTGTCCACCGTAGCGATAGCAGGGTTGTCGCTCGTCCAGTTCAGCGTACGGTTGGATGCATTGCGCGGAGTGAAGATTACGCTTACCGCTGCCATGCTCTCCACGTGCAGAGAGATGGAATCCTGATAGATATCGAAGCCCTGCAGCGGGATGACAGGCGCATTGGGATCATACTCGTAGGCACCTACATCAGAAGCTGTACCTTTCGGACGCGTAACGCCGTTGAGGTCGGTAGCCGGTGCTTTGGAATCCAGACCTTTGTCAATAAGGAACGAACCTGCCTCAATCGACCAGTCGGCAGCCTGCATCATAGCGATCTCAGCTGCGTTGGTCGGCACGCCGACAAAGTTGGTCGGAGCCACGAAATGCGGGCCGTCGGCTGCATCATTGTCAGCATTCAGCGTCAGGCTAAGGAACGGCTCGGAGTTGAAGCCCTGGTCAGCAATATTGTTGCTGGACGGAGCACCCAGAATATAGTTGGCAGGGTCGGCAAAACCTTCCTCTGCACGGTTGCCCCACATCACGGAGTTGAAGGTGTAACCCTCGGAGTGGATACCTGCATACTTGGCACCATAGTTGTTGGTGAACGTACAGTTGATTACTTCACCTGCGGGGTTGTACACGCCGCCGGAGTTAGGCCAGCTGTCGCCTGCTGTGTTGTTGTACAGCACGCAGTTGCGGATACTTCCGCCACGGAGCACTACAGATGCATACACACCCTGGCAGCCACGGATAATACAGTTCTCAATCACGGCACCCGTATTGTGGATAGCACCACCCGAACTGTTGGCCGTGCAAAGCTCGATCAAGCAGTTGCTGATGACGGTGGGCAAAGCCTTGTTGGCTACATCCACGTAGATAGCACCACCTGCCGACTGCGAGTGGCAGTCACGCATGATACAGTTGTTCACCGTCATGTTGCCGCGCATGTAGAAGGCGCTGCCCGACGACGAATACTCGGCATGCTCAAGGATCAGACCGTCGAAGAGCAACGGGATAGTGGGTTCAGCCTCAGCCTTTATGAGAATCTTGCCGAGGTCCGAACCATCCATGATGGTCTGGAAAATCTCGGGGTCACGCATACCTGTAGCGGCATCATAGCCACCGAGGATGGATACGAACTTGCCGGTGGTGATCGTCACGCGCTCGTTGTACCTGCCGGCTGCCACAAACAGTGTGTCACCATCCGCACATGCACCGAAACCTTTCGTCATCGTTTGTACGGCAGTAGCCCACGACAGACCGTCGTTATTGTCATCGCCACTGACCTGACTAACGAAATGATTAGCTGCTGACGCACACAGCGCTACTGTGCAGAACGTCAAAAAAAAGAGTAGTTTTTTCATGATGTTATAATTTAAAATTTACCGTTTTCATGTATGGCATGGATAAATCAATTGGGCACAGAGTGCGGCTTGGTACGAACAACCTTCATCGTGTTGTACAGCGTAGCATTGCCCTGGTCATCATCCGCCGTGTAGGAGTTGAACTCGATGCAGTCGTCCTTGACGGTAATCTTCGTGAACGAGGGCGAACCCGGCTGACCGAACATGCCGGTGAACAGGTCGAAGTAGTTCTGTACGTCATGCTTGCCATTCTGGTAATCCTGCTCCATGCGTTCACGGCTGTGCGGGCCGTAGCGTTTGCGACCACAAGTGGCGCCGATGAAGTACAGCGTACCGTCATCCACGCGGTAGGTTCCGCCTTTGTAACCCGTCATATTCTTCTCAGTACCGCCTTCAACAATCTCGCGGTCAGTGATAGCATCCAGTATAGGCGTACAGTTGTCGGGATTAACCGGACCGATGACCTCGTATGTGTGGTCATGCCCCTGAAGGGCTACGTCTATCTCGCAGGCTTTCATCGTCGGCAGCATGCAGGCGCGGAAGAGAGGTGGTTCAACATCAGTCGAATGGTCTGATCCCGAGAACAGATTGAAGTGCGCCAGCGAGATGCGGTACTTGGTATCGGGATTCTCTGTCACCGTCTTGCGGAACCAGTAGCTCACGTGATCGGTCAGATAGGTGGATGTCTTGTCGGCATAACTGTAGTCTTCACGCCAGAAATCCTGCATCGAGAATACGAGGAACAATGCGTCACCATAAATAAAACTATATACGATACCTTCGAACTGCGGCTTGTTGGTAATCGAGTAATTGAACTCGTTGTCAGTATTGAAGTGCAACGTATAATTGAGGTTGCCGCTATCGTCATGGTTGCCGTCCGTCGGAGCGATTGCCATCTTCATGATAACCGGATTGAGCGCCTCCTCAAACCAGCGTTCCCATTCCCACTCACTGTTGGCCATTGTACCGTCCTCCACAAAGTCGCCGGGGAAAACGCAGAACTTTGCCTCCGGCACCGTCTTAACCGCTGCCAATGCACATCGACGGGCGTACTTTATGTATTCGGGGTTCATGATGTGGCTGTCCGTCATGTAGATGAACGAGAACTCGCCCTGACTGGCATCCTCGGTACGGAACTGAGCTATAGGGCTCCAGTGACCGGCATAGCCGCAACGCCATGAGTAAGCAGTACCGGGATTGAGCCCTGTGGCTGTTGCCTTATGACTGACATATTTGTATTTCTGATTCTTGGGAAGTGTAGAACTGGTGGAGAGATAACTGCAAATACCCGTATAGCGGATACCTTTCTTCGTCTGCTTGGCTTCTGCCGCCACGGTGGTCACTCCTCCCGCCTCAAAGTCCGCTTCGGTGGCGTTCTCCTTGGCGATAATCTGTACCTCGCCGTCCATCACGCCCTCGTTGGTGAACCAGCAGAATCCCATGCGTGTTCTGGGATCACCGTTGATAGTGGCGACCATGTTATAAGGTTCCGTCTTTGGAACAAGTTCCTTGATCTTCTGGCGGAATTCCGCCTTATTGGCCTCATTGGAGTCCTTAATGCATGAGCGAATGGCAATCTTCAATGCGGTGAGACTCGGCACCGTATAGTCCGCCACTGTATAAACGGTGTCTGCAATCTCCCACTCTGTCAGTTGCTTCACCGTGTCTTGAGGTTGAGGCTGAGGATCCGGTGTCACCGGCTCTTCAGGAACATTCTGCTTGCATGCAGTAAACAGCGCTACAACGCAGATGATCATCAGGTAATAGAAATTCTTTTTCATCGTATTGATTGATTTTAATTACGGTATATCGCTATTCCGGTTCATTTCTCAATAGTTATGCTATTGAACAACTCTATTCTGCCGTTTGGCAGCACCTTGTAGGTGTCCAGCAGGAGGTCTTTCTTCCTAACAGTTACGCGCGTATAGGAGGGAGCACCGGGTTGCGCCAGTTTGCCGGTGAACAGGTCGAAGTAGTTCTCCACCTGATGGATGTGCTTGCTGGCCTCCATCTCTTCCCTCGTGAGCGGAGTATAACGCTTGGCACCGCAAGTGGCACCGATGAAGTACAGCGTACCTTTGTCCACCGCCTTGCGCGTATCGGGGTCAACCGGACCGATCACCTCATAGCAGTGGTCGTGGCCCTGCAGCACCAGATCCATCCGGCAGTCTTTCATCACCGGCAGCATCGTTGCGCGCAGCAGCGGTGTCTCCTTGTCGCGCTGATGGTCCGAACCGGAGAACAGGTTCTTGTGCACCAGTCCCACACGCCATGTGACCTCAGGATGTGCTGCCACCTGACGGCGGAACCAGCCGCCCAAGTCGCGCTCCAGATACTCCGACGTGCCCTTGGCGTAATCGTACTCGCCGCGCCAGAAGTCCTGCATCGAGAAGGCGATGAGCTGCATGTCGCCATAAGTGAAACTATAGTTGATGCCTGCGAACTGCGGGCGCACCTTGGTCTCTTGGTTGAACGTCGTGTCGGTATTGAAGTGGTAATCGTAATTGAGCAGCGGTGTGTCGTCGTGGTTGCCGTCGGTCGGCACCAGCGGCATACGCAGCAGCACAGGCTTCAGCGCCTCTTCAAACCAGCGCTCCCACTCCCATTCGGAGTTGTTCTCTGTGCCGGTATCCACAAAATCGCCCGGGAACACGCAGAACCGTGCATCCCGTTCGTAACGTGCCACCGCCTCGGCACACAGGCGTGCGGCATCGATATATTCCTTGTTCTGAATATGACTGTCGGTCATATAGATGAACGTAAACTCTCCCTGTTCAGCATCCGCCGTACGGAAGTGCCCTATCGGACTCCAGTGGCCGGCTGTCCCCACGCGCCATGAGTAGTCTGTACCCGGTTTCAGTCCGTCCGCCACGGCCTTGTGGCTCACGTAGCGGAACGCAGTGTTCTTGTCAATATGTGCGGCATTCAGCATGCCCGACGACGAGATGGCATAATGCAGTGGCACCGTGGTAGTTGCCGTCGCTATGACATTTGTGATTTCTTCCAATCTGCTGATGCCGTATGGTGATTTGCTATTTGGTTTTTCAAAGTCTGCGGCAGTAGCATCTTTCCTGGCGATGAGTTGCACCACTCCGTCGGTCACGCCCTCGTTGGTGAACCAGCAGAACCCCATACGCGTCCTGGGGTCACCGTTCACCGTCGCCACCATGCAGTAGGGTTGCTCTTTCGGCACAAGCGTCACCGTGTCACTGACGAGAAATGCCATGAACGACGGCACGGTATAATCCTCGGAGCGATAGACCGTATTGCCCACACGCCGCTCATAAGGGAACGTGATGCGGTCTGCCGACAGGTCAGGACGCGGCGAAGCGGGAGACATAGCCGCTATGCGGTGCGCAGGAGCACCTATGCTGTAGTCCGCCGCCAGAATAATCGCCTCTTCGGCATCGGTCACCGGCACACCGGCAAACGTCGCCGGGTCACGGAAGTGCGGACCATCCGCCGCCTCGTTGTCCGGGCTCAGCCACGGCTGCTCAAAGAAATGCGCCTCAAAGCCCTCATCCGCACGGCTCGTGCCGGAGTTGCTCTCGTCGGATACATAGTTTGCCGGATCAACAAACCCGTACTCGTTCCGGTTGCCCCACATCGTGCAGTCATACACCGAACTCTCCGAATGAATGCCGCCGTAGCGGTCGCCGTAGTTGTTGGCTATGGTGCAATGTATCAGCGTGCCGTCGAAGTTCGCCACGCCGCCGGCATCCGGCCAGTCATGCCCCGTAGCCGTGCAGTTGTGTATCAGGCATTCCTCCAGTTTGGCGCCCAGCGCCGATGCTTCAGGCAGGTCACCCTTGATGAGCACGCCGCCGCACTGTACGCCACTGCATCCGCGAATCACGCAATGCCTCAGCGTCACCTTGCCGCGCAGCCACGCTGCGCCGCCGCGCTGCTTATGACGGGCGTTCTGCAGCACAAAGTGTGTCACAGTGGTCGGCTTTACGATATCCTTCTCGCAACTGATGAGTCGTGTATCCATACCCGTACCGTCCAGTATAGTCTTTCCGCCTATACCGTGTGTGCCGTTCTCATTAATGACACATCCGCCGATAACGATTATGCCGTCTTTCAGCACGATACCCTCATGGTACACGCCGGCTTCGACCATCAAGGTGTCCCCCGGCTTGCAGTTGTCTATACCCAGTCTGATCGACTCTTGCGCCGTGGCCCAGCTCCGACCGTCATCGCCGTCATGGCCCTCGATACGCACATACCACGTAGCAGCCGACGCATTCAGCGCCAGCGCTACGAGAGTTAGTATGTTGACAAATCGTTTCATTGCTCATTTTCGAGATCTCGGGATTTCGAAATCTCGTGAAATCGAGTTCTTAGCTCCACCCGAACCGCTCACGGCCTATCTTCTCCACATCCTCACGGCAGGTGAAGGCGGTCGTGCCACCGGCAGCGGTAGTGTTCACCGCACCGGTCATATTGCCGTACTGCTGGCAACGGTCCAGCTCATCGCCGGCTGCCAGACGGGTGATGAAGCCCGAGTTGAACGAGTCGCCTGCACCGATGCAGTCCACCACATTCTTGTTCAGCAACGCTGCCTGCATCCGGTCAGGCTGCCCCTTGCGCATCAGCAGACTGCCCTTGCTGCCGCACTTGATCACCGCGGCATTGGCGTACGGACGGATCTTCTCTATAGCCTCCTCCAGCGTCTCGCTGCGGGTGAGGAACTTCAGCTCCGTCTCGTTCGGCATAAATACTGTCAGCATCGGCAGCACCAGCTTGTAGTCCAGATCCCACTGCTCCGTCGGATCCCACTGGCTGTCCAGCGAAGTGGTCACACCGTTCTCCTTGCACAGCTCCAGGATCTTCATCAGGTCGCGCTTCACGCCGCTCTGCATGAAGATGGACGAGATATGGATATGCTTCGCCTCCTTGAACACCTCGGGATTGATATCGTCCAGCGACATGTAGTCCATCGCGCCCTGATAGGTCAGGTTGGCGCGGTCCTCGTCGTAACTCATACAGATGGTGGCACCGGTGGCGTACTTGTCCTGACGGATGAGGTAGCGGGTATCCACCCCTTTCTTCTGCAGGCTGGTCTCCACCAGGTCGCCGAAACTGTCATTACCGATCATGCCGCAGAAGGCGACTTTTGCACCCAGTGCTGCAGCGTTGGCGGCGAAGATAGCCGTCGAACTGCCCAAAGTCAGAGTCATCTGTTTGGCAAACTTCTCCTTGCCAACTTCCGGCTCGCCCTCAATCTGGTTGAGTATCAAATCGACATTCAGTTCGCCCAAGGCGATTATATCAAACTGTTTCATGGTTTACATTTTGCTTTTAAATAGGTTATTCATCTTGGTGTACCAGCTGCCCGGATAAGAGTGTCCCATTTCCGGACCGAACAGATACTCTTTCTCCGACTCCGGAGTAGCCAGGTTGTTGAACGGTACGACGTTCGTCCTCGGCGGACACACATCGTCCTGCAGTCCGCTGCTGGCGAGCACAGCGCACGATATACGCGGCGTAAGGTTCTTCGTGTCGAAGTACGACAGGAACGCCAGCATCTCTGCATCGGTCATTGAGCCCTTGCACCGCTTGGCCGTCTCGGCTGCCAGACCGCCTATATCCATCGCATCGGCATAATCGCCCAGGAACGCCACGTTAGCCGCGATAGCCGAGAACGGATAATCGCTCAATGCTGCCGCAGCATAGGTCAGCGCGCCGCCTTGGCTCGAGCCTTCGGCAAAGAGCTTGCTCATGTCGCTCGTCTCACGCGTAGCCATGAAGCGTACCGACTGCACCACGTCCATGAACGCGCCGCGGTAATACCAGCTGTCCCTGTCACCAAAGTGGTACGAGAACCAGTCTCCGTAAATGTTCACGGTCGCTTCCACCACGCCCGGGTTCGTACCGGCCGGACGGTTGTTCAGGTACTGTCCGCGATGCGACAGGTAGAACTCCGCGTAGTCCGACGAACCGCCTGCAGGACATTCGCACTTGGCCTTGCTGTTCTGCGTGTCGTAGCCGTAGTAGTGCATGATTACCGGATGTTTCTGTCCGTCCTGCGGCTCACAATAGTATCCGCGAACCAGCACAGGCTCACCGGTCAGGCCGTCCGGCACGGAGTACATCTCCACCAGATACACCTTGCGTTTGGCACTGCTCTTGTCGGTTATCTCCGTCAGTTTGGCGTTCATGTCAACGGCTGCCAACTGGTCCTTCGCCGCCTGCCAGAACTGCTCGAAATCCGCCTGTTTGTCAGGAGCGGAGACAATCTTGAACGGATCGATGCCGAAGATGAAGTTCTTCGCCGTCTTGCCGTTCACCGTACATGCTGCGCGATAGAAGCCGGGCTCCAGATTGGCGGTGGTAGTCACCTTGTAATCCACGGCACCTCCGGCTGCCACATCCACACTGTCGGCGAATGTTTCCACAGCCACTTTCTTGTCGGTGGTGAACTTCACTTTCACGCCTACCTTTACTGCCACCGTGTTGCCGTTCTCGATATGGACGGTTATGTGCGGCTTGCTGCTCCACACCCAGTTGTCCGTTACCGGAACAGACTGAGTGATGAGTTTCATGTCAGGCTCAACGGCCGGTGTCGGGTCAACCGACGGCGTAACTTCCGGTTCCGGTGTGGGTGCGGGACCTTTGCAGCCGCCGCACGCCACCAGAGCCATCGCCACCAGCGTGATTATTAGATATGAGACTTTCTTCATAACTCCAGTTGTCTGGTTAACCAGAGGTCTATCCGACTGGTTTATTTCAGATAATCGTTCAGGTTCACAATATTGAACGCGTTGTAGTACTTGTCCATATTGTGCTCGATGCGCATCAGCACGACCTCCTCGGCCTGGATACCCAGACGCTCCAGGTTGTCGTACAGCATCTGACGGGCAACCAGTGCTTCGGGTTTCTGCCAGATGTAACGGCAACCGGTCTTCACCAGCCACAGCTGACGATCCTTCGTGCACTCGCTCAGGTCTTTGCCTACCTCGTCGCCGCGCAGCCATTTCTTCCAGCGGTTGGACTCATAAACGCACTGCCACAGCACCTGCGTCATGTTGCTCAGCTGGGCGATCTTGCCTTCGGCGTGGAGTTTCTTCTCCGTCTCTTCGAGTTCGGCCAGTGCGTCGTACTCGTTCATCGTGAACTCCGGACCTACGTTGGCGGCACCCATGCCTGCCTTCGGATAATCCTCGGGGTTCTCCACATCGTCGGAGTAGTGACCCTTGATGTAGCTGCCGTACGGACGAACCTTGGCGGTCAGGTTGCGGGCTACCTCGGCATCAAAGAACGTCGTGTGCAGGTCGGTACCTACCTTACCTACGATGAAGCAAGGCCAGATGTCGTCCAGACCTACCTCATGCAAACCGGCTTTCAGACCCTCCAGGAAGGTGTCGAACGTCTTCTCGTCTGCCAGACCGCCGTGCACCTCTTCCGTACCTACCTCATAGGAGATAGGAGCGATGTTGTGTGCCTTGCGGAAATCCTCGGCATGCTTGATCAGTTCCACCGTACGTTTAACCACCACGTGGATATCGATGATCTCGCCCTTCGGCAGGAAGATATCTACTGTCGGATCCACGTGAATCAGGTCATAACCGGCGAGGATAGCTGCCTCGTAGCTCTTCTTCACGCCGTTCATGGCGCGCTCGGTGTCCCAGCGCTCGATGCTCTGTTTGTCCTTCAGCCACGGACCGCCGTGGTCGATAGCCACTACGTACGGGCCGGTGTAGTTCACCGCCGCAGCCTCGCGGGCAAGGATCTTCGTGAAGACCTCTTGCGTCATGCCGGTGTAACCGCCGTCGCAGTCCACCTGGTTCAGCGTCGTGGCGAAGTAGATAGGCGAGTTGTTACGTTTCGCTGCGCGGAACGATGCCTTGATTACGGACAGGGAGTTCGGGCATGCTGCAAACAGCGTCATAGGAACTCCGGTTGCTTTTTTTCTTTCCTCCATCACGCGGAGGATGTTTTCAGTCTTTGCCATATTTGTTGTTGTTTTAAATTTCGTTGTGTTTACTAGTTGCCTAGACGTCTAGCTGACTAGTCGACTAGTTTATTCATAAATGGTTACTCCCTCTACTACTCGGTGGATATTTCCACTCACGCTCGGTGCGTCCGGGTTCAGTCCGTGAGCCAGCGATGCATAGTAGCCCAACAGCTGTCCTACCAGCACGAACGGCACGATACCGTAGAAGTTGTTGTCCGCATAGCCGTAAGGCATCTTCACCACCAGGTCAGCCTTCACGTCCGGCAGCTCGGGAGCCTTGCCGGCAATAACGATGATCTGTGCCACCGGTTTGTTGTTCGCATCCACCTGCTTAACCAGGTCGCGCTCGTAGCGCTGTACATCCTCCTGGTCGGTCATCAGATACACCACGATCGACTTGCTGTTCACCACAGCCTTCGGTCCGTGACGGAAACCGAGGAACGAGTCGAACTTGCAAACTACGGCACCGTCGGTCAGCTCCTGCAGCTTCAGGTGGCACTCTTCTGCGATGCCTTTCAGCGCACCCGAACCCAGGAACACGCCGCGCTCGAACGGACGGCTGGCTATCTCTTTCAGCTTCTCCTCGTAGTCGGCTATAACTGCCTCGGCGTTCTTTGCGGCTTTCTCAATCAGTTCAGCGTCCTGCTCCAGCGTGTCGATGCGTCCTAACATTAGGCAGGTCAGCAGCATCGTCGAGAACGAACTGGTCATAGCCAGCGACTTGTCATCCGTCTCCTCCGGCAGCAGCAGCGGCAGGATGTTGTCCTTGCCTTGCGCCTGCAAAGCGAGCTTGCCGTTCTTGTTGCAGGTGATATACACGTGGGCCACGTTCTTGCAAACCTTGTTCGCCAGGTTCACGGCTGCCACGCTCTCGGGGCTGTTGCCCGAACGGGCAAAGCTAATCAGCAGCAACGGACGCTCGGCATCCAGCAGGTACTTCGCATGGGTCACGATGTCGGTCGTCGGCACGCTGCGGACGTTGCGCCACATGCCGCGCATCACCGGGCACAATGCATCGCCGATGAATGCCGATGTGCCGGCACCCGTCAGCACGATATCCGTGTCAGGGGTCAGATACTTGTGCATGAATGCACTAACCTCAGCTTTTGCTGCCAGCAGCGCCTGCAGCTCCTTGCGCCACATAGCCGGCTGCTGATGAATCTCATTAAAGGTGAATGATGCCATATTGATGGTATTTTTAAGGGATTAATATTTGCTGCGTTTNNACTATATGCTTTTCGGCATACTTCCGAAAGACTTCTCTCCAACTCACACGTTGTCAGCAGTTTTATTGTTTCGAAATTGATTTCGTAACATTTCGAAAAACTCACCAGTCTTAGCAAGTGTGAAAGGTTAACACGCTGGATAAATGCGTTCGCCGGCATGAGCAGATGAGCAATTTGAAAAGGCTTCACGACTGAAACAGGCACCGGATTAGAGCCTCATAACATGCGAGTTACAGCGAACAATCATAAGCGTAGAATTTGAATCACGTGTTAATCACATGTTAATCACGTGTTAATAGCCTAATATTGTCTCAATGCAAGCCCGATGAATACTGGGATTACACAGGTGTCAGTGGCGGAAATGCTTGCGCCATTGGTAGTGTACACTTAAACATCTCTACGTCAATCTAATATCCAACACATTACAGAGCCATTATAAAAATTTATTGGACACAGATGATGCATCAAGGACGGACAAAACATGTCAATACAATTCGAAACATTACGAAACGCCAGTACTACCTATCCGAAACAATCGCAATCGTCTGTCTGTGTGCACTTTGCGTCATCAATCAGATGCAGACAGCCTGTTTTATGTTTCAAAACATATTAGGTACGCGTGCACATGTGAAAAATTTTATGTAACTTTGCATCGTCTTTTATGGGCTTCGCATTTCGCCGCCCTCCAAAAAAGTTTATAAATTAAACCCAAAATACCATGAAAAAGTTATTCTTACTTATCCCGTTATTCGTATTCTCGCTGTTAGCGAATGCTACTGAACGTAGAATTGGCTCATCCACGACAAACATTATCAGCGCTACCATTGAGGCTGCTACAAGTGGTGATGTTATTATCCTGACCGACGAAGGTCCGTATGTCAATGCATACGGCGTTGGTTATCATGAACTCAACAAGAATCTTACAATTAAAGCCGATGAAGGAGTTACTCCTGTAGTTAATATTGAAGTTCCTTTCCGTATTACCAATGGTGCAACTGTTAAATTTATCGGAATCAAATTTGATGGTAGTTCCATAGACCACTATGATTTCCTTTTCCGTTATTATAGCACTGATGCTACGAATTTGGAATTCGAAGATTGTGAGTTCACTAGTATAGGAAAATATATATTCGATATTTACAAGGACAAGAACGCTAATTCTCTTGTGATAAAGAATTGCAATTTCCATGACGCTTCAAGTAGAGGTATTCTTGTTCGAGGCACTATTGGGGAAATAAATATCTCGGGTAGCGAATTTTCAAATTTCACAGGCTATCCGATAATTCACAACTATGAAACTGGTTCTATCGGAAAGATTAAAATTAGTGATTCAGAATTCAAAAACAATTCTAAATACCTCATCAATGGCGANNATAATGCGAGAAGCGCAATATTTTTCAATGCTAGTTCTGTTGAAGGAACTGAGACCTGTGATGGCGTGATTGTTAAAAATACAACTTTCGCTAACAATGACATGTCCGCTTCTGATGGTAGTGTTATAGAGGTGCGGAATTATGGCTCAACTGTTGCCTCGAATATTGAAGTAACTGTTGACCATTGTACATTCTATAATAATCCCACATCGGCTGACGGATATGCAGGAATTCGCTCATACAAATCTACCAAACTTAATGTAACTAATTGTATTTTTGCGCATCCGACCTCATATGCTAAGTGTGCTACCTATTGCTATGGCGGAAATGTTACAAATTGCCTTGCGTACAATTTAACATCGGGCACTAATGGCCACCATAGTGGTCCAACACTTACAGGTAACTTTACTGCCGACCCGCTCTTCAGAGATGCTGCAAATGGCGACTATACACTTAGAATGGGTTCCCCTGCTCGTGGTGTTGCTACAGATGCTTCTGATCTTGGCGATCCTCGTTGGGCTGGAGAACTTGAGCCTATCTCCACTGACTTCGCAACACCTTTGGTACTGGAGGCGGCAGATGCTTCTCGCAATGAATACTATACATTGGATGCGAACAACTATCTCAAGTCTGCGAATCCGAGTACGGTAACAACGGAATATGGTATTGCAACATGGCTAATACATGCCAATGGACCGGCTAGTGTGCAGACAACACTCAATATGTCGTCTGAAAGCCTTTATGGTCATACTTATAAGGTTGCTATCTACAACTCCAGCGATGTTAAGATTGGAGAAGTAGGAGAGAGCGGATGGTCTGATGTCAAAACAGATATACCCCTTACCGGTTCAATATATCTCACCGAAGCAGGAGATTATACTGTACGGCTTTCCAACATATGTAACGGGTCGGTTGCCACAATTCAAGGTATAACCCTTTCCTATACAGGAGGAGCAATAAAGGATATTCCGGGAACACTAACAGCAGCGGATGCTGTTTTCTCCAGCAAAGGCTCCCGTGCAGATGGAATGATTACATTCTCGACATATGCAGATCAATGGGTTAAATGGAATGCTGAGACCTCCGGTTCTGGTCCACAGAAGTACGCTGTAACGCTTAATATCAACAACCCAACAGCATACGGACATAGGTTTACGGTAAGTTTCTATCTGAATGAATCAGAGTCTCCTGTTGCAACCCTAACAGAAAGTTCATGGAATGAAACATACGGCACACCTTTGGCTATAAGCATGGGAGATGCGTTGTTGGCTGGTGGCAACACGTATGTTGTCAAAGTAACCAATGCGGAAAACGGCGCACAGCCCAAGATAATTAGTGCCGGCTTAGTTGCAGCTGGTGGTGCTATGCAGAATATCCCCTGCGCAATAACGCTTTCAGATGCTATTCTCAGTTCGCGCGCTTACATCGACGGCGATGGGCTTCACTTTACTGATGCCGATCACCTCGGAACAATCTCCGATGAATGGGCTAAATGGAACATACATGCCGCCTCAGAAGGTGTATATACATTCACTGCCCATTGCAGCAGTACAAACTGGTCAAATCTGACAATCAAGGTACTGGATACAGATGAGAACGAGTTATATTCCTATACACCGGAATACACCTATAATCAAGCAGATAAAGAGATAACCTCTCCTGAATGGATTCTTACGGCTGGCGATTACATTCTAAAACTTTCCAATCCTGCTAATCATTCTAACGGCTATCTGCTCTCCCTTGCAGCTGCCAAAGGTGATATTATTGTTCTTGACGAGAATGCAACTGACTACAGCGTTATTAATGCAAACGATGGCGTAAATACCAAGAAGATTGCTCTCAAGCGTAGCTTCAAGGCCGGAATGTATAACACGATCTGCTTGCCGTTTAGCGACTGGGTCAGCAGTCTGGAACTTGTTTTCGGCACCGGCTACGAACTATGGGAGTTGAATACTGCTGAATTGGATGGTGACGTGCTTAACTTGGATTTCACCCAAGTTACCGGAGAATTCGGGCACGGCAGACCGTACCTGATCAAGCCCTCCAAAGACGTAACGAACCCTATCTTCGGGACAGGTCACACTATGAACAAAAGTACAAGCTATAACATAAAAAACGGCACAAATGCTAACTTCGTCGGTTCGTTCATCAAATATACTATCCCGGCCGGTGAAGACAATCTCTTCCTCGGGGCGAACGACAAGCTCTACTTCTCGAATGAAGCTACTGTCAGCAAGGGTATGCGCGCGTACTTCCAGATTCACGACGCGCCCGCAGGTGTTATCCAGCGCGCACGCATCGTTCAGCAAGGCGAGGTCGTTACCGAACTGGAACTCATCGACGGCGAATGGGTGGATGCACGCATTAATGCCAATGATGTAATTAAAACCATCGAGAACGGACAACTCGTTATCATCAAAAATGGAGCTTATTATAACGCATTTGGCGTTAAGGTGAAATAACTCAATGGCTAAATGGACAAATGAATCGTAAATGGTAAATGATTAAATTGTAAATGTTATGAAAAAGTTCTATATACAACCGAACATCCAATTGCAACCGATGCACATAAGGGAAATAATTTGTGAAAGTGCTACCCGAACAGTTACCAGTAACGTGCCGCTTGAACTTCAAGGCCCCGGTACGGGCATTGACCCGATGTAACCCCATGCCCTGTCATCAATATAGGTGGTGTGCCTGCATGGTTCACCACCTATATTGTTCACATTGCATTGTTGATAATTTTGGTAATTGTCAATAGACTAATATTCATTGTTTTGACACATCCTCGATTTCAACACACCATATTATATTATACCATGAAACACATATTTCCTCTGCTTGCTGCGCTCCTTTGCGCAGCCGCACTCGATGCCGCCACTGTCAACGTTTCGCCGGGTGCAGGGACTATCAGCGCGGCTATCAAAACAGCCTCAGCCGGTGACGTTCTCGTTCTCGCTGACGGCGAATACTCCGAGTCTTCCAACATCAAACCTACCGTGGAGCTTACCGTCCAAGCCGCTGAAGGTGCTGAACCAGTTCTGAAGATGAGTGCACGCTTTGAGGTTAAAGCTGACTTTACAATGCAAGGCGTTACGATTGAGGGCACAGCCGAGGCCGTCCGCTTCGTACCCGGCAGCACACCCTATAACGTCACTCTCCGGGACTGCGAACTCAGCGGCTGCCCCTCGTACTTCCTGCGCGTTTATACCACCGACCAGCAGGCTCCGTACATCAACGCCCTGACCATCGACAAGTGTCTTTTCCGCATGGGCGGCGAGGCGGCTAACACGGCACGCGGATTGTATGCAGAGAATGCACCCAAACAGCTGAACAGCGTGAGCATCCGAAACAGCACCTTCGATGGCGGCGCCAACGGCACAGGACGCATGATATACATCTATTCGGGCAGCGATGAGGTTGTGGCACTCGAGGGCGCAGTGGAGATTGACCATTGCACGTTCTACAACAGCACTAACGGACGCGGCGTCTATCCGGCGAACATCAACAACTGCCACATCACCAACTGCATCTTCATGAACCCCGAAGAACGGGAGAACACCAACAGTTTTGCGGTCTATGGCTCCAACTCGTATGTTCACAACTGCCTTGCGTTCAATGCTTCGGTGAAAGTCGGTACAGGCGGTTCGCAGGCCGACTGTATTAACCGCAACCCTTACTTCGTCAAGGCGGACGAAGGTAACTTCCAGCTCTACAAGAACAGCCCAGCCGTAGCTGCCGGAACAGACGGCAGCAACCTCGGTGACCCGCGTTGGGGGGTGTCGGAGGAGAACTACGACAATAGCAACGACCCGTATATCCCATACAAACAGCCCTACTCGATGGCACCTACCACCAGCTCCGTCAAAATTCTATGGCAGATGAACGAAGAGACGGAAGCTACCGACGCACTCGTATATTACGGCACTCACCCCGACAACCTCAATCAGCAGGTAACCACCAACAGCGGCTGGAACGTGGCAGGCGAAGGCTACGTGCACGTCGTCACCCTCACCGGACTACAGCCTGACACACGCTACTACTTCACCGTCGGCGCCAATGCCACTCGCCGCTACGACAAGGTCAGCAGCACCAAGACCGCACCCGAGCAAGGCACAGCCTTCCGCATCTTCACCATCAGCGACATTCACGGCAACGCGCGCAACAACTGGTCGAACATGCAGGACTTCATCTGCAATCTCAACTGCGACATCTCGCTCATGAACGGCGACTTTGTCAGCAGCAAGGGCAACGACCGCAACTGGAACAACTACTACTTCACCCCGGGTGCCAAGTTCCTCAGCCAAGTGCCCGTCATGTCCTCGTCCGGCAACCACGAGACAGGTGACCCGTTCACCTTCCGCTGGTCGTCGTTCTACGACTATTTCCACCAGTTCGCGCACGAGGGCGTATCCGAAGGCGACACCATTGACCCGCGCGGCGAGGCGTACTTCCATTTCGTGTATGGCAATGCCGACGTAATCATGCTCAACCTCAACGGCGATCCGTCCAGTCCGGAGTTCCTGCCGGGCAGCCGTCAGTACCACTGGGCAGACTCCATATTGAATACGTGCACGCGCCCGTGGATCATCATCTGCCACCATGTGGGCATTCACACCACCGGTTATCACGGCCAGTGGGCGGATGAGCCGCGGCAGATGGGCGCACTGTTTGAGAAATATGCCGCCCAGGGCAAACGTATCATCTCCCTCTCCGGCGACGACCATTCGTTCGAGCACCTCTACAAGGACGGCGTGCACTATGTGCGCCCGGGCTGCGGACGCGACGCCAACTACAGCCAGCAGAAGCAACTCCACGACTACCAGTACTCGATGTTCTACAAGCAGGTGTCCTGTTTCTCCACCCTCGACATGGCTGCCGACGCATCGACCATCGCCCTCACCGCATATGACTCGGTGGGAAACATCTTCTACACCTACAACTTCCTGCATGACGGCGAGGTGATCAACCCATCGGTGAACTTCACCGTGCCGTCAAAGAAAGTCAGCGTGGAGGACTCAATCATGCTGCGCTGGTTCACATTCGATCCTGCCGGTGACGCCAAGGTTTCGTTCTATTACTCGCAAACGGCCGGTGCCACAAGCGTAACAGGCATGACGCCTATCGTGACCGGTCTGTCGGGCAAGGATGAGAAATACGTATGGCACACGCGCGACATCTATCCGAAAGGTGATTACTATATCTACGCTGTTATCACTTCCGGCGGCAAGAGCTTCATGGGCGGTAATACAGCCGAGGTCACTCTGCTGGAGGACACCACCCCACCGCCTGCACCGACCGCACTCAACGGATACAAGAACAACGGGCAATACCACCTCACCTGGCGCAACCCGACCCATCTGGTGCATCTCGACAACCTGCTCACTGATTTCAGCAGCGGTGTGCAGCCGATAGAGGCCGTAGGCGAAGACGGTGCCACAATGGAGGTCAGTGTAGCGGACGGCGCGCTGAAGTGCGACTACAACCTCACCAAAGAATGGGCTACCGCATCGGCGGACTATGTGTTTGACGTCGCAACCGACATGCATCAGACAACAGTCCTCTCCTTTCGCCTCAAGGGCAACGGCACAGCTACCGACCTGCGTATCGTATGCAAGAACATGTCCGCCGGTCATGAGGACTGGTGGTACACCGAGCGCATCAACCTCTCCCAAGCCGACTGGCAGACGGTGACACTGGATTTGAGTACCCTGCAGGCTTTCGACTGGTACGGCAACACCGACGAGCGCAATCAGATGGAAGGCGTGGTACGCATCTCGTTCGGCGTATCAACCGGCGAGGCGGTGTCCGGCACATTCTGGCTGGATGACTTGCACCTGAGCGGTGACATCTATCCCGCGCCAGACTACGCACAGACGGTCATTGTACGCAAGGATAATGTTTTCCCCTCCTCGCCTACTGACGGCACAGAGATCTACCGAGGCAAGGCAGAGACCTGCACCGATCCCACAGCCGTAGTCGGACAGATATACCATTACGCCGCTTTCGCTGCCGATGACCGCGACAACTGGTCAGCCTCCGACGCAGGCGCACAATGGAAGTCGGAGAATGTACAGGAAGGCTCCGGACTGGACATGACAGAAGGAACTCCCGAGAGTTCTCAGAAGTTCCTTCATAACGGACATGTGTACATCCGCCGTTCTGCCGGCACCTACACCGTACTCGGGCAACAGGTGCGTTAGATCCGGCGTAATCATCACTCCGGCTTTCGCAGGCCGGTACGTATGGTCAGATACAGTATTCTCACCCACACTACGGTGAACAGGATAACACCTATCCAGAGCGTGGAGTGCACATAGTTGCATATGCGTGACGGGCAGAAGATGTCTATCGGCATTACGCCCCATAGCACAAACAGCAGCCAGAACAGTATCTTATCCACCAGCGGGCGCTTTTCCTGACTGAAGAACCATAGTGCATAACCGGTCATGGTTATGAGATAGGTGTTGTACTCTGACGCCTCGCTGAAGAGTACGATATACATCATCAGTCCCGCCAGTACGCCTACGCGGAAATCATATTCGCTCCAGCGGCGGTGGNNGAAGAACACCGCCAATACCGCCAGTGCACTCGCCTGGAAGATACGCAGATACGGCAACGCAATAAGCCGTAATCCGGGAACAAACACCAGCGAGTAATACGTTCCGGTGGCTACGTGATGATCCGTCAGCTGCGCAAACCAGTTCTGATAACTGCCCAGCAGGCCGTCAAATCCGCCGTTAATCACCGGCAGCAACAGCAGGCACAGTCCCGTCAGTACGGCATACCCCATATTACGCCAGAAGCGCGGATAACAACACAACAGTGCCAGCTCGACTGCACCGTATATCTTGGTCGTAGCCGACAGCATAATCAGCAATACCGCCCAAAAGCCTTTGTCACGCTCCAGCAGCACGAACGCCCACACAAAGATAGCGGCCACCAGCAGGTTAAACTGGAACGGGAAGATACACTGTTCCACCGACAACAGCAAGAACAGGAACACCGGCACAACTTTCCCGGCAAGCGTACCGGGCAGGTTCTTTATCGCAAAATAAAAAGCCGTATAACTCAACAGGTTCCATGCAAATCCGCCTACATAGAACGGCAGGTAAGCAAAAGGCGTGAACAGTACGCAGAACACCGGCGAATAGATGAAATAGCGTCGATGCGCACTGACAAACTCCGGAGTATAGGAGTTAATACCCTGCCAGAACTGCAAGGTCGCATCCCTGAACACGCAGTAGTTCTCCGCACCGCCACGGAACAGTTCCAGTGCCGAAGCCGCGACCGCAATTACAAAACCCAGCCAGAAGACCGTACGCGGCTCCGTGAAGAAGGATAGCAGTTTTTTCATACTTTCTCGTCATTATAGCGGCGGATGAAATAGCCCGGACGCTTCTTGGTCTCATTGAAGATACGCCCTAAGTACTCACCTAAAATACCCAGCGTAAGCAGTTGTATTCCGCCCAGGAAAAGGATGGTTACCATAATCGTCGGATAGCCGGCCACCGGGTCACCGAATATCAGGGTGGAGATAAGGATATATACCATATATACAAACGCCACGATGGACACGCCGATACCCAGATACATGGCGATACGCAGCGGGGCCACGGTGTAACTGGTCAAACCGTTAATCGCCAGATTGACCAGTTGGGAGAACTTCCATTTGGTAGTGCCCTGAGTACGCTCCAGCTGGTCATAATAGATTCCTTTCTTCCGGAAACCTATCCAGGAATACAGTCCCTTGGTATTACGCTCCGACTCACGCATCTCTTTCAGTGCGTCAATACATGTTCTGTCCAGCAAGCGGAAATCTCCGGTATTCTTCTGAATAGGAACGCGTGTAAGTCGCTGCAGCAAGGAATAGTAGCGGCGTGAACTCCACTTCTTGAACCACGACTCATTGCTCGTCCGGCGCTGGGCATACACATCGTCATAGCCCTGCTCCCACCATGAGAGCATCTCGGGGATAACGGATATAGGGTGCTGCATGTCGGCATCCATGATAATGACGGCATCGCCCTTGGCGTAGTCAAATCCCGCCATCATGGCAACCTCTTTACCGTAGTTACGCGACAAGTCGATATACGACCAATGTTCCGGGTCAGCGTGACGCAGACGGATCATGTGCTCCAGCGTCTCGTCCGTACTGCCGTCGTTGACCAGCAGGAACTCCCAGTCGTAGGCCGGGTTATCGGTCAGCACCTGAGCCATACACTGCTCCAGCAGGGGAAAACACGCCTGCTCATTATATGCCGGCAGGATAATGGTTATTTTCTTTTTCATGACAAAAACGATTGCAGAATAACCTGGCAGCAGACTATTCGATTGATTGTGCATACTCGCGGTACGTACAGAACACAGCACCGCGGGAGTTGAGGTCGGTAATCACAGCCTTGAGCCGGTCATACATCGCCTGACCGGAATGGTTGCGGATAATGAACGGCAGTTTGAACTCGGGATGTTCGCTCAACGGGTAGAATTCCCAGGGATGGAAATAGGTATTGAAGTAGCCGTCATGACGTATTATGCGGCGGCAGAGAGCCTTGTACAGCCACAGCGGGAAGTTATGCAGCGACAGCCAGAACATAGGTATTCTGAGCCACGGGCTCACCGATGCAGGGATTTGCAGTACGCCCTCTTCCACAAAGCTGGTACGAGGCATGTTCAGATGCATATATCTGCCGGGTATAAAAGCAGGATTAAGTGATGCGTTGTAGGTGTACCCCTGGCGCTTCAGCTCCTGCAGGTCAACAGGGAACATGCGCGGCTGGCGATAACCGTACACGGTTTGTCCGGTCTGTTGCTCCAGCACCTGCTTCGACTGTATAACATGTACGGGCAGCGGCTGCCAGTGGTCACAGCCGTGGGACGCCACCTCGTGCCCCTCACGCAGGATACGGTCCATTACTTCAGGCGCATGTTCAGCGAAGTTTGTCGTGCAGAAGAATGTAGCATGCACGCCGCACTCTTGCATGCAGTCGAGAATACGGTTAACGCCGTAACGCGAGACGTTCATTCCCTCTGTGAGTGCATCCCACTCCACACCGTGCTCACGCGGCACATCGAACTCCTCGGCATCAAACGATAGCATCACTTTGCCCTCAATCCGACGTGCAGGGAAGTGATACACCATATACAGCACAGTGTACTGCACCAGCATGGCTACTGCCATAACCATTACAGGAGCCACCAGTTTGTGAATACCCATCCACAGGAAGAGGTTGAGCAGCACGATGTGCAGCAGGAAGTTCAGCGCGTGGCTACCGGCAAACCCGGCAAAGCGCGCCCACGTCGGACGAGAAGAGAAGGTGAAATAACTGGTGGCAAAGAAATTGCCGACAAAGCTGATCAGATAACCGGATATATACGCTGCGTTAACCGGTGCGGAAACCATCAGCAGCAGGTAATATATACCATAGTGGACGGCTGCCGCGCAGCCGCCCACTATACAGAATCTCAGGAAAGAACGATACTTATCGCGCATGTCCCAAAATTACAGATGCAAGCATCAATAATTGGTTCGTTGCGTTGCCGCATAACTGATCTTCAGCGCGTAGGCCTTTCTCAGTTCCTGCTTGATGTCCGCAATCACACCCATTCGGGTCTCCTTGTCAGCTTTGATGCTTACGGTCATCAAGCCCTGCTCCGACTCATTCATAGCCGAACGCTCGTTGATGATATAGTCAGCAATCTCCGATTTGTCGGCAAACGCGTCATCAAGCTGGATACGCGTCTCCGAACCGAACTGCTTCTGGAACTCCTTGGTAGGTGTACCTACATAGATGTATCGCACAAGTGACTTCTTCTCAAGCTTGGTGAGCTCCGTAGCCTGCGGGTTCTGGATCTGTACCTTGTAGGTAACCTCCTTCATCGACGTTACGGACATGAAGAAGAACAGAAGCATGAAGATGATATCGGGCAGTGACGACGTGTTCAGAGCCGGCATCTCGCGTTTTTCGTTTCTACGAATCTTTGCCATACTTAGTTCCCTCCATAGTTTTTAGGCTCAGCCTCGGAAATCTTCTGGGGATAAACCTTCTGGATCAGCTTCTGGTCATCCTCGTCGAGCTCGTTGAAAGCCTTGTGGAAATACTTTTGTGCACACTCGTCGCGCAACTCGTTGTAAGCCGCTACGAGTTCATTCTGTACATCGAGGTATGCCTGATACTGCGTATCTACGTCGTTCTGGACAGAGATAACGTGGTTCTTGGCATACTTGACAACACCAATTGCTCCTCCGAAGTCCTCTTCATAGAGTTTGGGCAGGTTGGCATCGTCGTTGACATTGGCAATGAACTCTTTGGCTTTTTCCCGTAGCTGTTTGACGTTCATCTCTTGCCCTTGCACCATCAACTGGTTGGCGGAGTTAATCTTCACCACCAGCAGGTTACGCTTGTTGATATCCGTGTCCTCGATCTTCTGGTCGGGAGGGATAGGCGCGGGCAGACGACGTGTCAGACCTTGATTGACGTCCATTGATGTTGTCACCAGGAAGAAGATGAGCAGCAGGAATGAGATGTCAGCCATGGAGCTGGCGTTAATCTGTGGGACTTTCTTAGCCATAGTTGTTCATTGATTTATTTGCGTGAACGTGAAATACATGCACCTACAACCACCGAAACGATTGTAGCGGCAAACAGGATATAGACGAGGTACATAACGGCATCAGCCATCTGTGCCCAGAATCCTACGTTGTCCGTTCCCTCGTAACCGATGATGTGCAGTTCCTCAGGGCTACCCATGAGCCAGCAGATAATGCAGAGCACAACAGCACCTACCACAACGCACAGCGAGCGGATGGCACTCTTGGGGTTGTACTTGAAGTCGCTTGCCAGTTTGACAATCAGCACACACAAAGTCAGGAGCACTGCCAGTCCTATCAGGATATATATCCAGCTCAGGAACAGGTCGGTGAACTTCGGTACGTTGAGGAAATCGCCGGCAACCTCCAATGAGCCGCTTGAGCCGCCCAGGAAGAAGAACGCGATGACAACGATACCCAAAGCGAGCAGCGCCCACAGCGAAATCTTTGGAATCAATTTATAGTTCTTCATAACTTACTCTTTTTACAGGTTAAACAATTGTGAGCAGTTATGCCGATTACTTCTTCTGTTTCTTGTCGTATGCAACAACGATGTCAAGCAGGCTAATCGAGCTGTCTTCCATCTCGTTAACCAGACCCTCGATGAGGCTGAGGATGTAGTTGTAGAACAATTGGAGAATAACGGCGATGATCAAACCGAGCAGGGTGGTCAACAGAGCGACCTTGATACCACCGGCAACAACGGTAGCCGAGATATCACCTACTTGCTGGATCTTATCGAAGGCCTCGATCATACCGATGATGGTACCCAAGAATCCGAGAGACGGAGCGATAGCGATGAACAGGGTGATCCAAGACAGGTTCTTCTCAAGCAGACCGAGCTGAACGCCGCCGTAGCTGGCAACAGTCTTCTCTACAACGTCAATACCTTCGTTGTAGCGGCTCAGACCCTGGTAGAAGATACTTGCTACCGGTCCGCGCGTCTCGCGGCATACCTCAAGAGCTGCGTCGATTCCCTGCTTGTTCAATGCCTCTTCAATCTTGGCGAGCAGCACCTTGGTGTTGGTTTTGCTGAGCGACAGATACATGATACGCTCGATGCAGAGAGCCAAACCGAATACGAGAGTAACGAGGGTCAGAGCCATGAAGCCTGCACCACCTTCAATAAATTTCGTCTTCAGAGTCTTGTGAAGAGCTACCAGGCCCTTGGCTTCTTCAGCGGGAGCGGCAACTTCCTCAACAGGAGCAGCTGCGTTTTCATCAACTTGCTCTACAGCAGCCTCTGCAGCAGGAGCTGCTTCAGCCTCTTGAGCCACTGCAACACCGCCAAATGCCAGCATTGCGATTACCGTAAAGGTTGCAAAAAGTTTTTTCATGAGATTGTTATTTGTTTGTTAGTAATGTATTTTTCAATGTTTCGTAGAGTCAGGGATTTCTTTGTAATCCCCACAGGCTGCCGCTGACATCCTGCACAAGCTTTTTTCCTTTCCCGGCTCCTCAAACGGGCTTGGATAGTTCGTTCAAGGAAAATCTTGCGGAGAGACGGGGATTCGAACCCCGGAAACCCTTTTGGAGTTTACACGCTTTCCAGGC
>LXOW01276735.1_pt1 | contig 31607 bp, 26 predicted proteins | sample 1368591 | NCBI WGS metagenome assembly LXOW01 (sample SAMN04884650, study PRJNA319009) | bovine gut metagenome | isolation source: Cow rumen | host: Bos taurus | place: Italy: Legnaro (PD) | collected 2014-07-09
CCCAGTTATTCAGCGTCGCGTTGCGGACGGTCACACCGCACAGATCCACCGGTTCCACATGTGCCACGGGGGTCAGCTTGCCGGTCCGTCCCACCTCCCAGGTGACGCTCTCGATGGTGGTGGTGGCCTCCTCCGCGGCGAACTTGTAGGCCATGGCCCAGCGGGGAAACTTCTCCGTGTAACCCAGCTGCTCTCGCTGGGCAAAGTCGCAGACCTTGATGACCATGCCGTCGATGAGGAAGTCCAGGCTGTCCCGCTCCTCGGCCACCCGGTCGATGATCTCGATGAATTCGTCAGCCCCATGGCCGTAGTGGATGAAGGGGGAGACAGGGAAGCCATTCTCCCGCAAAAAGGCGATCATCTCCCTGTGGTCCGAGAGGGTCTTGCCCTCGATGTACCCCACGTTGTAGCAGAAACAGCTGAGGTTCCGCTCCGCCGTGACCTGGGGGTCCAGGTTTCTAAGGGCCCCAGCCGCCGCGTTGCGGGCGTTTTTCAACGGCTCTTTGGCGGTCTTGTTATACTTGTTCAGAACAGACAGCAGCATGATGCACTCGCCCTGGACCTCCATGCGGCCCTGGAAGGGGATGGAGAGGGGGAGGGAGCGGATGGTCCGAAGCTGGGGCAGGATGGCTTCGCCGGTAACGCCGTTGCCCCGGGTAGCCCCCTGGATCAGGATACCGTTCTCATAGGTAAGATTGATGGTCAGCCCGTCGAATTTGTATTCGAGGGCGTAGAGCGGATCTTCGCTAAGGGCCAGCAGCCGCTTCACACGGTCCATCCAGTCTCGGATGCCGTCCAATGTCCGCACCTTATCCAAGCTCCACAGCCGCCCCAGATGCCGATGCTCCTCGAACTTCGACAAGGGTTCGCCGCCCACCCGATGGGTGGGACTGTCCGGTAAAGCGATGCCCGTTTCCTTTTCGAGGGCGATGAGCTCCGCTTCCAGGGCGTCGTATTCCCCGTCGGAGATGAGGGGCGCATCCTCCACGTAGTAGGCGCGGGCGTATGTGTTGAGCTTGTCCACCAGCTCCTGCATTCGTTTTGATGTGTTGTTTTCCATGGTCTCCTATTATTCCAAGCGGGTGAGGGGCGCATACAGGGCGGTCAGCCGTTTTTCCACCCCATTCTTAAATCGGACGCGAATGATCTGGGAAGAACCCTTGCCCTCCACGCTCTCGATGACGCCTTCGCCGAAGATGGCGTGGCGGACCCTGTCCCCGTCCTGCCAGTCCAGCACCTTGTCGGAAGCTTTCAGAACAGAGGGCTTGGTGCCCAGGAACACCTGGGGCGCCTGTCGGGGCTGAGGCGTTACAGCGTGGAAATTCTCAACGGGGGCGGTCTTCACCGTGTTCTGCTCCCGACGGGATTCGCCGGGCATGTGGATGGCGTCGCCCATCTCCCTGAGGAAGGTAGATGGCTGGGAGGTGGTGAACTGGCCGTATAGCATGCGGCTGCCCGCATAGGTAAGGTACAGTTTTTCCCGGGCCCGGGTCACGCCTACGTAGCAGAGTCGCCGCTCCTCCTCCATCTTCTCCGGGTCGAACCTGGACTGAGCGGAGGGGAAGAGCCCATCTTCCATGCCGCAGAGGAACACCGTGTTGAATTCGAGACCCTTGGCGGCGTGAAGGGTCATCAGATTCACGCAGCCGTTCTGCTCGTCCACGTTGTCTGCGTTCATGAACAGGGCTACGGTGCTGAGAAAGGACTGGAGCATGTCCCCGTCGGGGTCGTCGAAGGAGGACTCGAACTCGCTCATGTAGCCCAAAAGCTCCTTCACGTTCTCCGACCGGACCTCGTAGTTCTCCTTCTTGTCCTCCTTTAGATACGCGTCGTAGCCGATCCGCTTCAGCAGATCCGCTGCGAATAGGTCGAAGGCCTTCTGACCGTACTCCTCGAAAGCGGTCTCCATGATCTGGGCGAAGGAGGCGAACTTGGTGCGATTCCGGGGCGACAGGGTCTGGGGATCCAGCGCCACGGCGAAGAGGGACAGCTCCCGCTGCTGGGCTTCAGCCCGCAGCTCCTCCAAAGCGGCGGCGCCGATGCCTCGCCGGGGCACGTTGATGATCCGGGTGAAGGCCACGTCGTCGTTGGGGTTGCTGAGGAGCCGCAGGTAGGACAGCACGTCCTTCACCTCGGCCCGGTTAAAGAAGGAGGTGCCGCCATAGACCTTGTAGGGGATGCTGTAGCTTTGGAGGATCATCTCCAGGATACGGCTCTGGGCATGGGTCCGGTAGAGGATGGCGAAGCTGTCGTATCGGCTGCCCATGCGGCGGCCGTTCAGGATGCGGTCGCAGATATACACCGCTTCTTCCCGCTCCGTCCGGCCCTCGAAGACCGTGATGGGGAAGCCGTCGGTCTTGTCGGTCCAGAGACGCTTGTCCTTGCGGCCCCGGTTATTCTCAATGACTCGGTTGGCCGCCTCCAGGATCTTGTCTGTGGAGCGATAGTTCTGCTCGAGACGCACCACGTGGGCGCCGGGGAAGTCCTTCTCAAACTCCAGGATGTTGCGGATGTCCGCGCCGCGCCAGCCGTAGATGCTCTGGTCGTCGTCGCCCACCACGCACAGGTTCCGATGTTCCTTGGCGAGAAGGCTCACGATATGATACTGGGCCATGTTGGTGTCCTGATACTCGTCCACCAGGATGTAGCGGAACCGTTCCCGATACTTCTGCAGGATGTCGGGCCGCTTCTCGAACAGCTCGATGGTCTTCAGCAGCAGGTCGTCGAAGTCCAGGGCGTTGGCCTCCTTCAGCCGCTTCTGATAGAGGGTGAAGGCTTCCGTCACCTGTCGGGGCTGGTAGCTCTGCACCAGGTATTCCTGGGGCCGCAGGGAATGGTTCTTGGCGTCGGAGAAGATGCCGGCCAGCATGCGCTTGGAGAACACCTTGTCGTTCAGGTTCAGGTCCTTGATGATGTGGCCGATGAGGGCCTGCTGATCGTCCTCGTCGTAGATGCTGAACCGCTTGTCGTACCCCAGGGCGTCGATCTCCATGGAGAGAAGCCTGGCACAGAAGCCGTGGAAGGTGAACAGCCACACGCCGGCTTCATCGCCGGTCAGCTTCTGGACCCGTTCCTTCATCTCCTTGGCGGCCTTGTTGGTAAAGGTCAGGGCCAGGATGTGGTAGGGGGCCACGCCCTTCTCTGCGATCAGATAGGCGATGCGGGTGGTCAGCACCCGGGTTTTGCCGCTGCCGGCGCCGGCCAGCACCAGCAGGGGACCTTCCGTACAGGTGACCGCTTCCCGCTGGGGGGGATTCAATTTCGTCAGATCTATTTCCATACAGCTACCTATTTCTCTTTCCCGGTCAGCGTGTCGTAGATGGTGTCATACAGTTGGGTGCTCTGATCCTGCCAGTTCTTGCGGATGGTCAGAGATTCCTCCAGGGAGGCCACGGTCATGTCGATCTCCAGCAGCACCCGCTCCCCCTCGAGCGCTTTCAGGCGCACCAGAAAGCCGCCGTCGGGCAGGGGCTCGTCGGAGGCGACCAGCTCCCGTTCCTGGCGAAACTGGGGGGCGGTGCGCTCGAGATACGCGTCGATGCTCTCCCGCAGGGAGTAGGTGAGGCCCTTCTCGAATAAGGAAAGAGTCATTTTCCCTTGCTCCGTGAGATAGGCGCAGGCGCCGAAGGGACGGCGCTCGTAGACGATGTCGCCGTTTTCCTCGAGATCGCCCACCACGTCATGGAAGGAAAACCAGTTCATGCCCGTGCACTCGAAGGCGCACTGATAGAACTGCTGCTCCGTCAATTCCGCGTGGGCGACGTTGAGGATGTACAGCAGCTGTACCTTTTCCTTTGGAAGCCCCTCCAGAAAATTCGGCATGGCCCTTTTCCCCCTTATGCCATATCACTATATCAAAAAAAAGAGGATTTGACAATAGAGACCGTGAGCAAAATGTGGAAAACCTATCGGAATAGCGAGCGATTTCATGTTGTTGCTCTTTTCGTTACGAGGTGGAGCATAGGGGATTCGCTCTCGCGCTCGACGCGCTCGGTCAGGGCGGGCTCTGAGGCTCCACTGGAGCCTCATTCACTCCCCGCCCGTTCGAATCCCCCATGCTGCGACAGCAAAAAACAACCACCCGGCTGGGTGGCTGTTTTTTTGGTGGAGCATAGGGGATTCGCTCTCGCGCTCGACGCGCTCGGTCAGGGCGGGCTCTGAGGCTCCACTGGAGCCTCATTCACTACCGGACCCGTTCGAATCCCCCCGTTTATGAGGCAGCAAAAAAACAACCACCCGGCTGGGTGGCTGTTTTTTTGGTGGAGCATAGGGGATTCGCTCTCGCGCTCGACGCGCTCGGTCAGGGCGGGCTCTGAGGCTCCACTGGAGCCTCATTCACTCCCCGCCCGTTCGAATCCCCCATGCTGTGACAGCAAAAAAACAACCACCCGGCTGGGTGGCTGTTTTTTTGGTGGAGCATAGGGGATTCGAATTCGCGCCTGCGGGCTTGGTCGGGGTCCGGCTCTGGGGCTCCACCGGAGCCCCATTCACTACCGGACCCGTTCGAATCCCCCCGTTTATGAGACAGCAAAAAACAACCACCCGGATGGGTGGCTGTTTTTTGGTGGAGCATAGGGGATTCGAACCCCTGACCTCAACATTGCGAACGTTGCGCGCTACCAACTGTGCTAATGCCCCTCGAATGAACGCATTAAGTATTATACACATTCGAACGGAAAAAGCAAGGACTTTTTTAGAGACTCATGGAAATAAGATCCTATCACTTGCAGGATCCGGACCGTCATTTGGATGTTCGCTGCATTCCAAATGGATCATAACCGTCCGATCTTGAACATGTTGGGGTCTATGCTGTCCATGTGGCCGCCGGACACCGCATCCAGCGTTTCGTCGGGCAGCTGAACGCTCTCCTTTTCGGCCTTGTCGGTCAGCTCTACCTGCTTGGGGTCAAGGATCTTTTTCTCGTCGTTGGCCATGATGGACTCCTCCTTTTAGTCATGTAATAGTATGGGAAAGGGATATGACTGCTCAGCTCAGTTGGCGAAATACCGGCTGTCCTTCTGCAGCACATCGTGGGCGCCGCCCTCCACCATGGAGGCGGGGGAGACCAGCGTCAGGCGGGCCTTTTCCCGAAGCTCGGGTATGCTGGACGCACCGCAGTTGCACATGGTGGACCGGACTTTATGGAGGGTGGTCTCCACGTTGTTGTGGAGAGGACCGGCGTAGGGCACGTAGGAATCCACGCCCTCCTCAAAGGTCAGCTTCTTGTCGCCGCCGTTGTCGTACCGCTGCCAGTTGCGGGCACGGGCGCTGCCCTCGCCCCAATACTCCTTCATATAGCTGCCGTTGATGAGGACCTTGCTGGTGGGACTTTCGTCGCACCGGGCGAAGTACCGGCCCAGCATACAGAAGTCAGCGCCCATGGCCAGGGCCAGGGTGATGTGGTAATCCTGGACGATGCCGCCGTCGGCACACACGGGCACGTAGATGCCGGTCTTTTTCAGGTATTCGTCTCGGGCGGCTGCTACGTCCTGGACGGCGGTGGCCTGGCCCCGGCCGATGCCCTTGGTCTCCCGGGTGATGCAGATGCTGCCGCCGCCGATGCCCACCTTCACGAAATCGGCCCCCGCTTCGGCCAGGAACCGGAACCCGTCCCCGTCCACCACGTTGCCGGCGCCGATCTTTACGGAGTCGCCGTAGTTCCGGCGGACGAAGTCGATGGTCCGCTGCTGCCATTCGGTGAAGCCCTCGGAGGAGTCGATGCAGAGGATGTCCGCCCCGGCTTCGATGAGGGCAGGGATGCGCTGCTCGTAGTCACGGGTGTTGACGCCAGCGCCCACCACGTACCGCTTGTGGCCGTCCAGCAGCTCCAGGGGATTGTCCTTGTGGGCGTCGTAGTCCTTGCGGAACACGAAGGAGGACATGCAGCCGGCCTTGGTGATGACGGGCAGCGTGTTGAGCTTATGTTCCCAGATGATGTCGTTGGCCTCCTTCAGGCTCACGCCCTCGTAGGCATATACAAGGGAGGAGAAGGGGGTCATGAACTCCCTTACCGGGGTATCCAGGGACATGCGGCTCACCCGATAGTCCCGGCTGGTGACGATGCCCGCCAACTTCCCGTCGGGGCTGCCGTCCTCAGTGACGGCGATGGTGGAATGGCCCGTCCGCTCCTTGAGCGCGATCACGTCCCCCAGGGTGGAATCGGGGGTCACGTTGGAGTCGCTGCGGACGAAGCCGGATTTGCACTTCTTCACCGCCCGGACCATGGCCGCCTGGCTTTCGATGCTCTGGGACACGAAGATGAAGGACACGCCGCCCTCCCTGGCCAGGGCGGAGGCCAGCTTCTCGCCGGACACGGACTGCATCACGGCGGAGACCAGGGGGATGTTCATGGACAGGGCCGGGGCTTCGTTCATCTTATACTTGCAGAGCGGGGTCACCAGGGAAACGTTCTGGGGCGTGCAGGCGGAGGAGGAGTAGCCGGGCACCAGCAGGTACTCGGAGAAGGTGTGGGACGGTTCACTGAAATAATAGGCCATGATGCCCTCCTCAACATGATTTGCCTAAGTATACCCGGAATACCGAAAAAAGGCAACCGTTCCTTGCAAGTTTTTGAAAAAAGGTCAGGTCCTGTGACGGGAGCTCATCATCAGGGACAGCACGGCTATGAAGCCGACGGACAGGATGGAGGAGAACAGAAGGGCGCTGATAGAAAGGCTGCGTGACAGGACCTCCTGACGGCTGGCGAAGACCGTCGAAACGCCGGGGAACAAAGGAAACGCCAGATAAGACATCAGCCCGACAAGACCGCCAAAAACCAGTTTTTTCAGGAGATATGGCAACAGCTTCAATTCAGGATAGCAGCATACCGTCTGCAGCCCCAGGGACAGGCCTCCGAAGGCGGCCGCGCCCATCATAAGGCTGGCTTTCAGACGCAGGGGCAGGGACAGCTCGCTGATGGCCGTCGTGCCGATGCTCACCTCCATAAGCCCCGCCAGTGCGGCGTTGGCTCTCTCGCTTGGCGTGATCGGCTGGACCAGGGAAAGCAGGGTGCAGATGAACAGGATACAGCCGCCGATCCGCAGCATATCCAGCATGCTCGTTTCAATGGCGGAGGACAGGCCTGTGGAGAAGGGAACGGCTTTCGCAGAACGCAGCGAAGCGACCGCGCTCCGTTTTCGAAACACAGACGGCACCAGCAGGACCAGGATCGTTCCATAGAAAGCCAGTGTCATCCACGGCACCAGGGCCTTGTTTTTCAACAGGTCCGATGCTATGATGGAGAGCAGGAACGCCGGGCCCACGTTGTTGACCAGAGGCAGAAGTTGCTGGGCATCCCGATGGGTCAGGCTGCCGTCTTCAACAAGGGCGTGGAGGAGCTTTGCCCCGTTGGGCGCTCCGGACACCAGGGAGAACCCGGCGACCAGGATCAGCTGGCCCCTGGGCCGTTTGACGGCCAGCCGCAGCAGACCCAGGCTTTGGGCCAGCCGCACGCAGATGAAGCTGGGCAGCAGGGCGGGGAAGACCCGGCCCCACCAGATGTCCAGCCCCCGCTTCGCCCCGGAAAGGGCGGCGTCGGGGGACAGGAGCAAGGCGGCCAGCAGGAGCAGCGGGGCGAAGGGCAGGAGGCGTTTCATGCTTCACTGTATGGACAAAGGAGCGAAATAATCCATGATAAACGGAAAGAAATTGGGCCTGTGCCTGGGCTCCGGCGGCGCCAGGGGCCTCGCTCACGTGGGCGTTCTCCAGGTGCTGGAGGAGAACGGCATCATGCCCGACATCATCTCCGGCTGCAGCGCCGGGGCCATCTTCGGTTCCATCTACGCCGCCGGGACCGATCTATATTTGCTGGAAAAGTTTCTGGGCACCGTGGAAGCAAGCTCCCTCATCGACTGGGGCATCCCCCTCAACGGCGGCTTTCTGAGCGGGGATAGGATCGAGGAAGTGGTGCTGACCCTGACCCACGACCTGTCCTTTGGGGAGACAAGGATCCCCTTCGTGTGCATCGCCACAGATCTCATGTCCGGGGAACTGAAGGTGTTCGAGGAGGGAAAGCTCCACCTGGCTGTGCGTGCCAGCATGGCCGTGCCGGGGGTGTTCACTCCGGCCCATATTGACGACCACTACTATGTGGACGGCGGTGTGGTGGAGGAGCTGCCCGTGGACGTGCTGCGGCAGCGGGGGGCCGACGTGGTCATCACCTCGGATTTGGGCATCAAGCGGAACTTCTTCGACCCGGAGCATCCGTCGCCCCTGGACATCCTGCGCCGGTCCACGGACATCATGCAGGCTCGCATGACCCTAAGCCAGGCGGACAAGGGGGACGTGGTCATCCGGCCCGACGCCTCCTTCATGGGTCTGCTGAAGATCAACGGCTATGAGGAGAGCGTGGCCGCCGGGCGGCTGAAGGCGCTGGAAGCCCTGCCCCGTATCCGGGAGCTGCTGGGCATGGACCTGCTCGGATCGGAGCAAAAAGAAAGCCTCCCCATGGAGGAGGCTGAGGTGTAACAAACCGTTATACGAGTATGGCCGCTTCACCGTCACGGTGGAGCGGCTTTCTCAATGCGTAAGAGAGGATGTCCGTGGAGAGGGCGTCCACTCGCAGGGAAGCACGGGCCACGTCGGTGCACTTGGCGATATCCGAATTGCGCATGATGAGAGGCGTTTTGCTGATGCTGGCCATGGCGGACAGGAGGGACCGGGCGTCCCTGCGAAGGCCCAGGACCCGGAAGTACAGGTTATCGTCGGAGGCGCACATATCCTCCACCAGCGCCTCGCTCATGTCCAGCAGGGCGCTCATGCCGATGCGCTTCACCCGAGCCAGGGTATACCGCTTGGACTTCACCGCCTCGAAGAAGCCGTCGGCGTCCACGGCCGTCCGGGCGGCCTTCAGCAGGTTTTGCTCGAAACCTTCCCGCACGTCGGGGAGCTGCTGTACGTCCTCGGGCCCCATAAGGCGGAACTTATAGAGCATCATGTCCCCTACGTCGTTGACTGTCACGGGGAACTGTAGGTCGAACTGCATGGCCCCGGACACGAACAGGGGCATGGTGGAGAGGACCTGTTTGTTCCCCTCCCGGATGGCGGAGCGTATGGCGGTGGCGGAGGAGAATTCGCCAGTCAGGTATTCGTCGTTATATCCGCCGCCGATGCGCTCGATGGGTACCGGGCAGATCTCCGGGGCGTACTTGTGGATGGATCTGAGATACTCCATGGCCAGGATGTTGTTGGGCTTCACCAGCTCACTGAGCAGCTCCGCGTCGGCCCCCATGTCCTGCAGGGCCTCATACCTGGCGCGGGGGAAGCTCTCGCCCATCTTCAGGTGATACTGGAGATAGGACTTGAATTCCGGCGGCTCTTCGGCGAGATAATCGGCCAACTGGCTCAGCTTGCCGATATCCCCCTGCTCCGCGCCGAAGGCGAGGTCCGTCACAAGGCCCGTGGCGTGGAGGAGCCGGACGGCCCCTTCGGCGAACCGCTCCGCCGAAGCGTTGGCGAACACCGTGGGCAGCTCGATGACCAGGTCCGCTCCGGCCTGGAGGGCCCACTCCGCCCGGGTGAACTTGTCCGTGCAGGCGGGTTCGCCACGCTGGACGAAATTGCCCGACATAATGACGATGCAATAGGAAGCGCCGGTCTTCCGCTTCGCCTGTTCGAGATGATAGATATGCCCGTTGTGCAGGGGATTGTATTCCGCGATTACGCCTACGACACGCATGCTTGCACGCTCCTTTGCCGCCAAAAGAAATATATGGCTCTTTTTTCTGAAAATAAGTATACCATTATTCTTTCGTTTGTGGTAGAATCGAATAGAAATTTATTTTGGAGGGTTAAAACGACATGTCATCATTGATCGAAGGCATCAAAGCCAAAGCCAAAGCCAACAAGCAGCACATCCTGCTCCCCGAGGGCGAGGAGGAGCGCACCGTCCAGGCTGCCGCCATCATCCGTGAGCAGGGCCTGGCGGACGTGACCCTGTTCGGCAAGCCTGAAAAGATCGCCGCCATCGCCGCCGAGCACAATGCGAACATAGATGGCATCGACATCATCGACCCCGAGAACCATGAGCTCTATCCCGCCTACGTGGAGAAGTTCTACGAGATGCGCAAAGCGAAGGGCGTCACTCCCGAGAAGGCCGCCGTCACCATGAAGGACCCTCTGTTCTACGCCGCCATGATGGTGAAGGATAAGAAAGCCGACGGCTTTGTCTCCGGCGCCATCAACACCACCGGCAACACCCTCCGTCCGGGCCTCCAGATCGTCAAGATGAAGCCCGGCATCAAGACCATCTCCAGCTTCTTCATCATGCAGGTGAAGGACAAGTCCTACGGCGAGGACGGCACCATCCTCTTCGGCGACTGCGCCATCAACATCAATCCCGACGCCGATCAGCTGGCTGAGATCGCTCTCTGCACCGCGGAGAACGCCAAGGTCCTCCTGGACTTCAAGGAGCCCCGTGTGGCCATGCTGAGCTTCTCCACCAGAGGCTCCGCCAAGCACGAGAACGTGGATAAGGTCGCGGCCGCCACCGCCAAGGTGAAGGAGCTGAATCCTGAGCTGTGCGTGGACGGTGAGATGCAGGCCGACGCCGCCCTGGTGGCCAAGGTGGGGAACCTGAAGTGCCCCGGCAGCAACGTGGCGGGCAAGGCGAACATCCTGATCTTCCCCGATCTGCAGTCCGGCAACATCGGCTACAAGCTGGTCCAGCGGCTGGGCGGCGCCGAGGCCATCGGCCCCGTGAGCCAGGGCTTCGCCGCCCCCATCAACGACCTCTCCCGCGGCTGCTCCATCGAGGATATCGTATCCCTGGTGGCCATCACCGCCGTCCAGGCCCAGGGCATGAAGGAAGCCAAATAAGATTTAGGAGGATACTATGAAGAACATTCTGGTCATCAACGCCGGCAGCTCCTCCCTCAAGTATCAGCTCATCGACATCGACACCGAGACCGTCATCGCCAAGGGCCTCTGCGAGCGCATCGGCATCGACGGCAGCATGCTTACCTACAAGCCCTCTGCGGGCGACAAGGTGGAGATCCAGAAGGATATGCCCAACCACGAGGTGGCCATCAAGATGGTGCTGGACATCCTGACCGATCCCAAGGTAGGCGTCATCAGGGATATGTCCGAGATCGCCGCCGTCGGCCATCGCATGGTCCATGGCGGAGAGAAGTTCTCCGGCTCCGTCATCATCGACGATGCGGTCATCGCGGCCATGGAGGAATGCATCCCCCTGGGACCTCTGCACAATCCCGCCAACCTGATGGGCATCGCCGGCTGCCAGGCCGCTCTGCCAAACACCCCCATGGTGGGCGTGTTCGACACCGCCTGGGGCCAGGGCATGGAGCCCTCCCACTTCATGTACGCTCTGCCTTACGAGCTCTATAAACAGTATGGCGTCCGCCGCTACGGCTTCCACGGCACTTCCCACAAGTACGTCACCGGCCGCGCTCTCAAGCTCCTGGGTGATCCCAATGCCAGGGTCATCACCTGCCACCTGGGCAACGGTTCCTCCATCTCCTGCTCCGTAGCCGGGGTATGCGTGGACACCTCCATGGGTCTCACGCCTTTGGAGGGCCTGCCCATGGGTACTCGCTGCGGCAGCATCGACCCCGCCATCCTGCCCTACCTCATGAAGCGGATGAACATCACCGCCGCTGAGATGGACGCCATCATGAACAAGAAGAGCGGCATGCTGGGCATCTCCGGCGTGTCCTCCGACTTCCGGGATCTGGGCGCCGCTGCGGCGGAGGGCAACGAGCGGGCGCAGCTGGCCCTCGACATGTTCGTCTATGCCGTGAAGAAGTACATCGGCGCCTATGCCGCCGCCATGGGCGGGGTGGACGCCATCGTGTTCACCGCCGGCGTGGGCGAGAACGACAAGGGCGTCCGGGAGAAGGTCCTCGCGAACATGGAGTTCCTGGGCGTCATCCCCGACGTGGAATACAACTGGAACGGTCCCCGGGGCGAGGAGATCTGCATCTCCAAGCCCGAGAGCAAGGTCAAAGTCTTTGTCATCCCCACGGACGAGGAGATGGCCATCGCCCGGGACACCGCCGAGCTGGCCTGCTAAATCCATAGAGAAAACTACCCTATGGGCTTCTTCCTCTTGCGGAAGGAGCCCTTTTACTATAGAATAGACATATGGAGTTTGTTTGCAGCGATCTGACCCTATACGATCCAAACCTGGTTGAGCGGCTCTCCGCCCGCTTCGATCTGTCGCTGGTGGCCGTCCGCGCCCTGCTGCGGCGAGGGCTCGAAACGCCGGAGGAGATAGAGGCGTTTCTGCACCCCGAAAAACAGCCCCTGCCCGACTGGCGGGAGATGAAGGGCGTGGACGAAGCGGCAAACCGTATCCGTCAGGCCATTCGGGACGGCAAGCGCATCTGCATCTATGGGGACTACGACGCGGACGGCGTCAGCGCCACCGCCATTCTGTATCGCTGTCTGAAAAAGAAGGGCGCGGACGTGCATTTCTACATCCCCTCCCGCCACACCGAGGGGTACGGCCTCAACGAAGCCGCCATCCGCAGGCTGGCCGAGGATGGGATGGATATGCTTATCACCGTGGACAACGGCATCTCCGCCATCCAGGAGGTGGCCCTGGCCCGCTCCCTGGGCATGACCGTCATCGTCACAGACCACCATCGAAGCGGCGACGTGGTGCCTGAGGCGGACGCCCTGGTTTCCGTATCCGAGGGGGATTTCCGCGAAAGGGTTGGGGACCTGTGCGGCGCCGGGGTGGCCTGGCTTCTGGCCTGCGCCCTGGAGGACGGGGCGGGAGAGGCGTATCTGCCCTTCGTGGCCGTGGCTACGGTGGCGGACGTGGTGTCACTGACGGGCTGCAATCGCGTGCTGCTGAAGCGGGGCTTGCCTCTCGTTCGCAGTCAGGGGGGTCTTGCCGCCCTGCTCAATGCTGCAGGCGCCGGAGACGGACCCGTCACCGAGACTACCCTGGGTTTCCTGATCTCCCCTCGGCTCAACGCCGCCGGACGCATGGGGGACACTGACAAGGCACTGCAGCTCCTTATCGAAGACGATCCTGAGACGGCGTCCCGTTTGGCCCTGGCGCTCAACGAGGATAACCAGGCTCGCCGAAACGAGGAGCTTCGTATCCTGACGGAGTGCCTCGGTATGGAACCAGAGGGCGGCAGCGACAGCTTTTTGATGCTGTCCGGCAAGGGCTGGAACGTGGGCGTGGTCGGTATCGTGGCGGCCCGACTGGTGGAACTGTTCTATAAACCGGTGATCCTGCTTACCGAAGTGGAGCCGGGGATCTATACGGGTTCCGCCCGCAGCATCCCCGAGATCGATCTCTTTGCCCTCCTCTATGAGGCCAGGGACCGATTCATCCGCTTCGGTGGCCATGCCGGAGCGGCGGGGCTGACCCTGCGTGAGGAACAGATCGAACCGGTCAGGACCATGCTTCGGGAAGCGTATCTCCATCAGCGGCCCGAGGGCGCTCCGGAAAAGATCGTTCAGTTTGAGGAAGCCCTGCATCTCAGCGACTGTACGGTTGACCTATATGAGGAATTGCGGCATTTCGCCCCCTTCGGCCAGGGGAACCCTGAACCGCAGTTCCTGGTGCAGGGGGATCTGAAAGGGGTCTCCTATCTAGGCCAGGGGAAAAAGCACGTGGCCGGATATCTGAGCGACGGCGGCGATCGGCTGCGGATCGTAGGCTTTTCCCAGGGTGGGGACTATGGTCGCTGGCAGTCCGTAGGGCGGGCGCAGGCGGTCTGCACCCTGCAGCGCAACGATTATCGGGGCCGAGCCGCCTGTGAGCTCATTTGTTTGGGCCTTTCTCCCTGGAAAAGCTTGCAATATTCACGAGAGTATACTATAATTGAATCTGCTTTTTTGCGGGCCGCAGCGGACCAGGACCTGTCGGCGCTGAAGAGATACGCCCAGCACCTCGTCCGATTCTTCCCCTTCCGCCTGTCGGAAGAGGGACTAAGGCCTATCTACCGGACGCTGTTGAAAACCGCCCGGGAGGGCGGGGCTCCGGAGCGGGACGAGGAACTGGCAGCCGCCCTTATCTTCAAGGAACTGGGATTCTTCGAACCAGGACCGGGCCTCGAACCGATCCCTCAGCCGAAGCGGCGCAACTGCTCCGAAAGTCAGTTATTCATGGCGCTGTCCACGCGATAGCAGCCGTTAAGGAGGTAAACTATGGAACTCAAGGATTATGTACGGTCGATCCCCGACTTCCCCAAGAAGGGCATCCTCTATCGCGATATCACCCCCCTGCTGGAGAACAAGGAAGCCTTCCAGGAGATGGTGAACCGGATGGCGGACTTCCTGCGGGACAAGCAGGTGGACCTGGTCATGGCGCCCGAAGCCCGTGGCTTCGTCTTCAGCGCCGCTGTGGCGTATGCTCTGAAGGTGGGCATGGTGCTGGCCAGGAAGCCCGGCAAGCTCCCATACACCACCGTCAGCTATCAGTATGCGCTGGAGTACGGCACCGATGAGATCCATATGCACGTGGACTCCATCAAGCCCGGTCAGCGGGTGGCCGTGGTGGACGATCTGCTGGCCACCGGCGGCACGGCCCTTGCCTGCGCGAAGCTGTGTGAGAAGGCCGGCGGCGTCGTGGCGGCCTGCTGCTTCGGCATCGAGCTCACCGACCTGCCCGGCCGAGAGACGCTGAAGGAGTACGAAGTCGGCACCATTCTGAAGTACTAATCGAATAGGACCACAACAGAGGGATCAGCGATATCGTTGATCCCCTTTTCGGCACAAAAGATGGCAAAGGAAGAGCTGCTTACAAAATTCAGCGCCAAGTTCGGCCCGGAGAAGGGAAAGACCATGGAGGAAGCCGTGGCCTTCGCTTCCGCTGTCCACGAGACCCAAAAGCGGGAATCCGGCGAGCCATACATCGTCCACCCCATCGCTGTGTCGGAGTATCTGCTGGACATGGGCATGGACGCCGCCACGGTCATAGCCGGGGTCCTCCACGACACAGTGGAGGACGGCAAGGGCATCACCGTGGATGACATCGCCAAGCGGTTCTCCCCGGAGGTAGCCCATCTGGTGGACGGCGTCACCAAGCTGACCCGGTCAGGCAAGAAGGAATATGTCACCAAGAAACAGGAGCAGAACGAGAACCTGACCAAACTCTTTCTCGCCATCGCCGATGACGTGCGGGTGGTCATCATAAAGCTGGCCGACCGGCTCCACAACATGCACACCCTGGAGTATTGCACCAGGGAGAAGCAGATCCGCAAAGCCAAGGAGACGCTGGAGGTGTATACGCCCCTTGCCCACCGGTTCGGCATCGGCGTCCTGCGGAGCGAGCTCGAGGACCTGTCCTTCAAATACCTGATGCCTGAGGAGTACGAACGGATCCGTAGCCTCGTTTCTCGGCAGCAAGAGGAACGGCTGAAGCTCCTCAGCGCCGCCATGGAGCGGATGAAGGACCTGATGAAGGAAGCGGGCATCGACGCCGAGCTCTCCGGCCGCCCCAAGCACCTTTGGTCCACCTACCGCAAGATGCAGCGCAACAACGCCAGCATCAGCGAGATTTACGACCTGATCGCCATCCGCGTTATCGTGAATACGGTGAACGATTGCTATGCAGCCTTGGGCATCATCCACGCCGAGTGGAAGCCCCTGCCGGGCCGGTTCAAGGACTACATCGCCATGCCGAAGCCCAACCTGTACCGGTCCCTCCACACCACCCTCATGAACAAGAACGGCATCCCCTTCGAGGTGCAGATCCGCACCCATGAGATGCACGAGACGGCGGAATACGGCGTGGCGGCTCACTGGATGTACAAAGAGGGGCGCACGGTCCAGACGGAGATGGACAAGCGCACCAGCTGGCTTCGGCAGGTGGTGGAGGAGGCTAAGGACAACTCCGAGGACAGCTCCGAATTCGCCGAGAACGTGGTGAAGGACTATCTGGGCGAGTATGTCTACGTGCTGACGCCCAAGGGGGAGATCCTGGACCTGCCCATCGGCAGCACGCCGCTGGATTTCGCCTACCGTATCCACACCAACGTAGGCCACCATACCCAGCACGCCCGGGTCAACGGGAACATGGTCCGCCTCGACTATGTGCTCAAGACCAACGACGTGGTGGAGATCATCACCTCCAACACCCAGGCCGGGCCCAGCCGGGACTGGCTGAATATCGTCAAGACCCAATCCGCCAAGAACCGGATCAAGCAGTGGTTCAAAAAGGCGAATCGAGAGGAGAACATCCAGAAGGGCCGGGAGATGCTGGAGGATTCCGCCAAGCGTCAGGCGGTGGATATCTCCGCCCTGATGAAGCCGGAGTTCTACAACGATATCCTCAAGCGCCTCACCCTGCCCTCGGTGGACGAGCTCTATTCCGCCATCGGCTACGGCGGCATATCCTCCGGGCAGGTGCTCCATAAGCTCATGGAGATGAAGCGGAAGGCGGACAAGCTGGAGGAGATGCAGGAGCGGCTGCAGAACGCTACAGTCACGCCGGCCGCCCCCCACAAGTCCGCTCAGGAGGGGAAGAAGCCCAAACCCACCAACGGTATCATCGTGGCCGGAGACCCGGGCATGTCCGTTCATTTCAGCAACTGCTGCAACCCCCTGCCGGGGGACAAGATCGTGGGCTATATCACCCGAGGCCGGGGCGTGTCCATCCATCGGGCGGACTGCCGGAACATGGCGCGCCTCTCTCAGGAACCGGAACGGTTCGTCCCCGTGGAGTGGGCCGCCTCCAACACGGAATCCTTCTCCGCCACGGTGTTCATCCACGTGGTGGACAAGACCGGGTCCCTGCTGGAGATCAGCCGACTCCTGACCACCATGAACATCTACATTTCGGATATGAAGGCCCAGACCTCCGCCGACGGCGTGGCCACCATGCAGGTGACCTTCGTGGTGTCGGGCACGGACCAGCTGAACCACATCATGTCCAACCTGAGAAAGCTAAAGTCCGTCATCGAAGTGAGACGGGTCAACGGGAGGTAAAGGTATGCGAGCCGTCGTACAGCGGGTGCAAAAGGCCTCCGTCTCCATCGGAGGCGAGATCACCGCGTCCATCCAAAAGGGCCTCATGGTCCTTGTCGGCGTGGAGGTAGGGGACACGGAGAAGGACGCCCGGTACATCGCCGACAAGTGCGTTGGTCTGCGGGTATTCGATGATGAGAACCAGGTCCCCAACCTGTCCGTGAGCGACGTGGGCGGCAGCATTTTAGCCGTCAGTCAGTTCACCCTGGCCGGGGACGCCCGGCACGGCCGCCGTCCCAGTTATATCACCGCCGAGCGGCCCGAAAAGGCCCGGCCTCTTTTCGAGACCGTCAAAACCTTTATGCGGGAGAGCGGCGTGCCCGTGGAGAGCGGCACCTTCATGGCCGACATGCAGGTGTCCCTCATCAATGACGGGCCATTCACCATCCTGCTGAACAGCAAAAAGGAGTTCTGATCCATGGAGATCCTCGCCATACCCTGCGGCCCCGTCATGGCCAACTCCTACATCGTGCGCCGGGAAGGATGCCCCACCTGCGCTGTCATCGACCCGGCGGACGCGGAGCTTATATACGACCGGCTCCAAAAGGAGGGGCTGACCTGCACCCATATTCTGCTGACCCACGGTCACTTCGATCACGTCTGGGGCGTGGCTGATCTGCAGGCGAAGACCGGCGCGAAGATGTATATCCACCAGGCGGACGCCCCCATGGCCGCTGGCAAGGCCAGCTTTTTCTCGGCCATCAGTTATGCCCTGAAACCCTGCACGGCGGACGTTTTCGTCCGTGAGGGGGATCGGTTCGAGGCGGGCGGCATCACCTTCCGGGTCATGGAGACGCCCGGCCACACCAGCGGCGGCGTGTGCTACGCGGTGGACGACGAGCAGGTCGTCTTCACCGGCGATACCCTGTTCTGCGAAAGCGTGGGGCGGACGGACCTGGGCGGGAACATCCGGGATTTGATGGATTCCCTCTTCCATAAGCTGTACGCTCTGGACGGATATACGGTGTATCCCGGCCATGAGGAGAGCACCACCATCGACCATGAGAAGCAGTTCAATCCCATGAACGTCTATCGGGATCACCCATGGTTCAGCTGATCACCAACGCCAAAGGCTTCTTCAACGATATGACCGAGGAGGTCCGTCTGTTTTTGGGGCAGACGGACATCTTGCCCTATGCCCCGGACGCAGAGCTGCGGCTATACGTGGTTTTGCAGGGCGGCGAGGCGAAATGTCTGGCCATGCCCCAGCATGTGGAGAAGATCGTGATCGTCCAACCGGGCGCGGACGCCCTGGACACGAAGCGGCAGCAGAAGCGGGCGCTGAAGCTGTGCGTATATCAAATCATGCAGGCCCTCTATCCCGTGGCCACCCCCTGGGGTTCCCTCACGGGCATCAGGCCCACCAAGCTCTTTCGGGAGATCGCCGGCCGTCAGGGGGAGGAGGAAGCCAGGCGCTCCTTCCTGGAGCTGTTCACCGTGTCCTCGGAGAAGCAGTCGCTGGTGGAAGAGATCAATAGCGTCCAGCGGCCCCATATCGAGAGCGTAACTGCCAGAAGCGCCTCCGTATATCTCCACATTCCCTTCTGCCGCAGCCGGTGTTTGTATTGCTCCTTCGGCGCGGAGGTGGCGAAGAAGGAAGGGATACTGAGCGAGTATGCGGATCACCTGATCCTGGACATCCAAAAGGGCGCCGAGCTGCTGAAAGAGACAGGGTTCTCTGTCCGCACCTTCTACTTCGGCGGCGGAACGCCAACGGTGCTTTCTGCTGCGGACCTGGACCGGATCCTGTCCGCCTTGGGCGACGCCTACGGCGTGGCGGGCCACGAGTTCACCGTGGAGGCAGGGCGGCCCGACACCATCACCCGGGAGAAGCTCAGAGTATTGAAGGATCACGGCGTCACCCGCATCAGCATCAACCCCCAGACCATGAACGACCGAACGCTGCAGGCCATCGGCCGTTTCCACACGGCGGCGGACATTGCCGCGTCATTCGAGCTCGCCAGGCAGGAGGGTTTCGACTGCATCAATATGGATCTGATCGCGGGGCTGCCGGGGGAGAGCGTGGAGGACTTCGCCCGTACTCTCGATGCAGTTCGCGCCTTCGATCCAGAGAACCTGACGGTCCATACCCTGGCTATCAAGCACTCCTCTCGTCTAAAAGCAAGGCTGGAGGAGTATCCACTGCCAGACGGCGCGGCGGTGGAGGAGATGGTGCGGCTGGGGGCCCGGGCGGCCCGGCAGATGGGAATGAAGCCCTATTACATGTATCGACAGAAGTACATGCAGGGGAATCTGGAGAATGTGGGCTATGCAAAGCCCGGGCGCGAGTGCGTCTACAATATCGACATGATGGAGGAGACTGTCAGCATCCTGTCCCACGGGGCCGGGGCCATGACCAAGAGGGTCTTCGGCGTTGGGGAGCGGGTGGAACGGCTGCCCAGCCCCAAGGACGTGCCCACCTGGTACCAGAAGCAGGAGAAGCTGTTCGCTGAGAAAAAACGATTGTTTTCCGATTGACAATCCCCGAAAAGACGTGTATACTGCAGCAAAGGCTAAGAACGGAAGAGTAAAGGCGCAACGAGACCCTAAAGCGAGTTCGGGTGGGTGAGAGCCGGGCGGTGAGAGCGCTTTGAAGGACATCCGGGAGCCGCGGGCAGGAAAAGGCCCGCCGTGTGGTTCGCGTTAGGAACGAGAGTGAAGCGTATTTCGCTTAATCAGGGTGGCACCGCGGTCTTCCGTCCCTCATATGGACGGGGCCGTTTTTTCATACAGGAGGACAGAATATGGCATATCAGGCACCTAAAGGAACTCGGGATGTGATCCCCCAGGAGAGCTATCGCTGGCAGTACGTGGAGGAGCTGATCCGCCGCACCACCGCCCGCTTCGGCTTCAAGGAGATACGGACTCCGGTCATCGAGCATACGGAGCTGTTCCTGCGCTCCGTGGGCGACACCACGGACGTGGTACAGAAGGAGATGTACACCTTCAACGACAAGGGCGGACGGAGCATCACCCTGAAGCCCGAGGGTACGGCGGGCACCGTACGCATGTTCGTGGAGCACGGCCTCTTCGCAGAGGCCATGCCGATGAAGGTCTACTATCTCAACTGCCCCGTGTTTCGCTATGAGCGGCCTCAGGCCGGGCGGCTCCGGGAGCATCATCAGTTCGGCGTGGAGTGCTTCGGCGCCCCCGAACCCAGCGCCGACGCGGAGGTCATCTCCATGGCCTGGGACATCTTCACCGCCATGGGTGCTCGGGATCTCACCGTGAAGCTGAACTCCATCGGCTGCCCCAAGTGCCGGGATCGGTATCAGGCGGCGCTGAAAGCGTATCTCGCCGACCACAGGGACGAGCTCTGCGAGGACTGCCAGGTGCGCCTTGAAAAGAACCCCCTGCGGGTCCTGGACTGCAAGGTGGAGGGCTGCAAGAGGATCAACGCCGGCGCGCCCCACACCCTGGACTATGTGTGTGACGAGTGCCGGGCCCATATGGACAGGCTCCGGGGATATCTGGACGCCATCGGCATCCCCTATGAGATGGACCCCATGCTGGTCCGGGGCCTCGACTACTACACCCGCACGGTCTTCGAGATCGTGTCCGGGGCGGCTGGTGCCCAGGGGACCCTCTGCGGCGGTGGCCGGTACGACGGTCTCGTCAAGCAGATCGGCGGCCCGGAGGTGGCCGCGGTGGGCTTCGGCCTGGGCATCGAGCGGCTCCTGCTGTACCTTGACCAGCTGGGGGTAGAGATCCCCAAACCCGAGCCTGTGGACGTTCTGATCTTCGGCATGGGCGATGGCGAGCGGCAGAAGGCCTTTGAGCTGGTAAACGGTCTTAGAAAGCTCGGATACTCCGCCGATACGGACCACGTTGGCCGCAGCGTCAAGGCCAACTTCAAGTACGCGGGCAAGACGGAAGCCAGGCACGTCCTGGTCATCGGCGGGAATGAGCTGGAAACGGGAAAAGGAAACATCAAGAGAATGGCTACCGGAGAGCAGACAGAGGTTGCTCTCACGGCGAAAGATATTGCAGAAACGATAGGAGGCGTTCAACATGAGTGAATTGCTGCAGGGATGGAAACGCACCTGCTACTGCACGGAGCTTTCTAAGGCGGACGTGGGCAGGGAAGTGACGCTGATGGGCTGGTGCAACGTGCGCCGCGACCTGGGTGCGCTGATCTTCATCCAGCTTAGAGATCGGTCCGGCCTCATGCAGGTGGTGTTCGACAGCAGCACCCTGAGCGAGGAGGACTATGCCCGCGCGTCCACCATCCGTTCGGAATACGTGCTGGCCGTTCGGGGCACCCTGGAGGCGCGGACGGGGAACATGGTGAACCCCAAGATGAAGACCGGCGAGGTGGAGGTCAAGGTCAAAGAGTTCAAGATCCTGTCCGTCAGCGAGACGCCCCCCTTCGAGGTCAGCGACGATACCAACGCCGGGGAGCTCCTGCGGCTCAAATACCGGTATCTGGACCTTCGCCGTCCTTCCATGCAGAAGAACCTGATGATGCGGCACAAGATCACCCACATCACCCGGGAATACTTTGCCGAGAACGGTTTCGTGGAGATCGAGACCCCGGTCCTCACCGGCAGCACCCCCGAAGGCGCCCGGGACTATCTGGTGCCCTCCCGGGTCCGTCCGGGCAGCTTCTACGCCCTGCCTCAGAGCCCTCAGCTGTTCAAGCAGATGCTGATGGTCTCCGGCTTCGACCGGTACATGCAGATCGCCCGGTGCTTCCGGGACGAGGACCTGCGGGCCGACCGGCAGCCTGACTTCACCCAGATCGACCTTGAGATGTCCTTCGTGGAGGAGGACGACGTCATGGCCATGAACGAGGGGTTCCTGCGCCGGGTGTTCAAGGAGTGTCTGGACGTGGACATTCCGAATCCCCTGCCCCGCATGAAGTGGATCGACGCCATGAACCGCTACGGCTCCGACAAGCCCGATATCCGATTCGGCATGGAGCTCGTCGATCTCACCGATATCGTGAGGAACAGCGGCTTCTCCGTGTTCGCGAACGCGGTGAAGGCCGGCGGCTCCGTCCGCTGCATCAACGTGAAGGGCGGCTCTCACCGCTACTCCCGCAAGGAGATCGACGCGGAGGGCGAGTTCGTGAAGACCTACCATGCCAAGGGCCTTGCCTGGATGAACTATAAGGACGAGGGCATCCAGAGCCCCATCCTGAAGTTCCTCTCCGCGGAGGAAGTGGCGGCCATCGAGGCAAAAGCTAACTTCGAAAAGGGTGACCTGCTGTTCATCGTGGCGGACCAGAACCCTGTGGTGTGGGCTTCCCTCGGCGCCCTGCGGCTGAAAGTGGCCAACAAGTTGGACCTGATCCCCGAGAACACCTACGCCCTGCTGTGGGTGGTGGAGTTCCCCCAGTTCGAATGGAGCGAGGAGGAGGGCCGGTTCATGGCCATGCACCATCCCTTCACCAGCCCCATGGACGAGGACCTGGATCTCATCGAAACAGACCCCGCCGCGGTGCGGGCCAAGGCCTACGACATCGTACTCAACGGCAACGAGATCGGCGGCGGAAGCATCCGTATCCATTCCGCGGAACTGCAGAAGCGGATGTTCAAGGCCCTTGGCTTTACCGAGGAGGCGGCCCAGCAGCGGTTCGGCTTCCTGCTGAACGCCTTCAAGTATGGCACGCCCCCGCACGGCGGCCTTGCGTACGGCCTCGACAGGCTGGCCATGCTGATCTGCGGCGCGTCCAGCATCCGGGACGTCATCGCCTTCCCTAAGGTGCAGAACGCTTCCGACCCCCTGACCGGCGCGCCCTATCCCGTGGAGCAGAAGCAGCTGGACGAGCTGCATATCTCCTTCAAAGACCTGGAAGACTAAGAATAAAGGAGAAAAACTATGGCAAACGAGAACGTGATCCACATCGGTTCCGAGGAAGCTTTCGACAAGCTCATCACCGGCGACGTGCCCGTGCTGGTGGACTTCTGGGCCACCTGGTGCGGCCCCTGCCGGATGATCGCCCCCATCCTGGAGGAGATCGCGAACCAGTTCGCCGACAAGGTCATCGTGGCCAAGGTGGACGTGGACGAGCAGGGCGAGCTGGCCCAGCGGTTCCGCATCATGAACATCCCCACCCTCCTGCTCTTCAAGGAGGGACAGATGGTGGACAAGGCCATCGGCGCCCGGCCCAAGGCCGCCCTGGAGCAGATGCTGAACAAGGCGCTGTAAGCCCAGGGAGATGGACCGGATATATCTGGACAATGCCGCCACCACCCGGCTTTCTGGTCGGGCGTTGGCGGCCATGTTGCCCTATATGGAGGGGGAGCAGGGGAATCCCTCCTCCCTTCACAGCTATGCCCGGGCGGCGAAGAAGGCGCTGGAACGATCCAGGGGCCAGGTGGCCCGATGCCTTGGCGCGGAGGAAGATGAGATCGTCTTCACCTCCGGGGGCAGCGAGGGGAACAATTACCTGCTCAGGGGAACAATCGAAGCGAACCGGGCGCGGGGCAGCCATGTGATCACCTCCGCTGTGGAGCATCCCTCCGTATTGAATACCCTGCATGCGATGGAACAGCGGGGGCAAATCCGCCTCACCGTCCTGCCGGTGGATGGGTACGGCCGCGTGTCTGTGGTGGACCTGATAGGGAGCCTTTGCCCGGATACGGCGCTGGTATCCGTCATGCTGGCCAACAACGAGGTGGGCACGCTGCAGCCCATCTCCAGTATGGGGGCATTATGCCGGGAACGGGGCGTCCTGCTCCATGTGGACGCCGTCCAGGGGGCCGGCCATCTGCCTATCGACGTGGACGCGTTGCACATTGATCTGATGACCATCTCCGCTCACAAGTTCCACGGACCCAGGGGCATTGGCGCAGCATACGTCCGCAAGGGCGTTGCGATATCGTCTTTCATCACAGGAGGCGAACAGGAGAAACACCGCCGGGCCGGTACGGAGAACGTGGCCGGGGCCATGGGCATGGCCGCTGCGCTGACGGAACAAAACGAGGACATGGAAACGGAGCAGGCCCGGCTCAGAGCGCTTTCCGACTGGCTGATCGAAGGAGTCCTTTCCACCGTTCCCGACTGCCAGCTCACCGGTCATCGGACGGAGCGTTTGCCGAGCGTGGTCAGTTTCCTCTTCGAGGGCGTGTCCCCGGATGAACTGCTGGCCCTCCTCGATATGCAGGGCATCGCCGCTTCCGCCGGGTCCGCCTGTACCGCCGGTTCCAACGAGCCCAGCCACGTGCTGCGAGCCATGGGCCTGCTGGACGGGCGGCGCTGCGCCCCTCTCAGGCTTTCCATGGGCCGCTATACCAGCGAAGAGGAGATCGACAGGGTCCTCGATGTTCTGCCTGAAACGGTGAAACGGCTGCGCGGATAAACACTTTTTGACAAACAAAATATGTCTGTATGATTATCGTCCCTCCCTTGAATACTACCAGGAGAGGGACGATATCCATCTCCCTCCACTGTGAAGGAAAGGCGGTACAACGAACATGAAAGCGACAGGCGTAGGTTTGGGCATGATGGGCGGCATGGCCCTGGCGGTCACGGCGATGAACGTCATGTATCCCGACGTATGGCGGCGCATGAAGCGGGACGGCAAGCGGGCCGCCCGCGCCATCAAGCAGAGTTCATTGCTCAAATGAGGGAAGCTCCTTCGCTTTTTCCATGAGGCGGAGGAGCTTTTTCAGTCTTGACGCGGACCGGATTCTGTCGTAAAATCTAATTTGAAATTCGGAAAGGAAATCCATGTGCATGCTGAATCCTATCACTGGCCCCATCGTGGCCGCGGTCGCTGAGGGTACCGCTTCCTCCCTCATGTCCACCCTGCCTTTGATCCTCATCATGGTGGTCCTCATGGCCGTCATGATCATTCCCCAGCGTCGACGGGATAAAAAAGTCAAGGAGATGCTGGCTTCCATCCGTCCCGGCGATCGGGTCCGGACCATCGGAGGTATCTACGGCACCATCACCTCCGTGAAGGACGACTATGTGGTCATGCAGGTCGGTCCCGACAAGATCCATCTGGTCTTCGCTCGTGGCGCCATCTCCCAGATCGAGGAGAAAGGCGCGGAGAACACCATGAGCGAGTCCGTGGTGGAGTAAGCGAACAGAACCACGCAGCCGGCCGTTGGCCGGCTTTTTCATTTCCCTGACCAACGCCGCATAAGCTGTCCTATCAAGCATAGGGAGGCGTGAGATGAAAAAGCGAATAAGGCGGAGGTCAGGCTTGTTTACCTGGAGGCAGCTGGGAGGAGCTCTGATCGGATGCGGCGCAGCTGTGTTGGGCATGCTGCTCCTGTCTCTTCTGCTCTATTGGGACAAGGCGGGAGAGGGGGCCATCGGTCCGGTCAACGGTATCCTGAAGGTCATTTGTCCCTTTGTGGCGGGATTCTTCGCTCTCCAAAAGGCGTCGGAGCGGACGGCAGTCACTGGCGCCGTCGCCGGAGGCCTGTTTGAGATCATCCTGGTGATCGGCCTGTCTCTAGCCCTGGGTGAACTGCCTTTCTCTTGGGCTTTGGTGGGAGATCTTATCATTTCTATCGTCACCGGCATGGCCGGGGCCATGGTAAAGGGACTGCTGCTGGAGAAGCAAAAGAAATAAGCAGTATTCATACAGATCCTTTTTATGCATTTTTGCGGTTGAAATCATGGTGGAATCCATGTATACTACAGAAAATGCATGTGAAGGAGCACAGTATGATCTTAGCATTGGATGCCATGGGCGGCGATCATGCCCCTCAGGCGGTGGTGGACGGGGCGTTGTATGCTCTCGAACAGCTGGATACAGACGTGATCATCTGGCTGTTCGGCGACGAGGAGCAGATCAAAACCTGTCTGGAAGGTAAAGCATATCCCGCCGAGCGGCTGCTGATCAAGCCCGCCGCGGAGGTGATCTCCTGTGAGGAAGCCCCGGCCGTGGCGGTGCGCCGGAAGAAGAATTCCTCCATGGTCCTGGCGGCCAAGGCTGTTGCGGACAAGGAAGCGGACTGCTTCATCAGCGCGGGCAGCACCGGCGCGGTCCTTGCCTGCGGCACGCTGGTCATCCGCCGCATCAAGGACGTGCAGCGTCCGGCTCTCGCGCCCCTGATCCCCAATCTCCAGGGCGGCCACACCATGATCATCGACGCCGGGGCCAACGTGGACTGCAAGTCCCTGTACCTGGTGCAGTTCGCTCAGATGGGCAGCGCCTATATGGAGCTGGTGGAGGGCGTGAAGGAGCCCGCCGTGGGCCTTCTCAACAACGGTGAGGAGGCGGAGAAGGGGAACGAACTCACCAAGGAGACATATCCCCTGCTGAAGGAGCTGGAGGGCATCCGCTTCGTCGGCAACTGCGAAGCCCGTGAGCTTATGAGCGGCGATTTCGACGTGGTAGTCACGGACGGCTTCGCCGGGAACGTGCTCCTAAAGAGCACCGAGGGCACGGCAAAGGCCATCACCGCCATGCTGAAGACGGAGCTTATGGGGTCTCTTCGGGGCGCCATCGGCGGCGCCATCGCCAAACCTGCCTTCGCTTCTCTGAAGAAAAAGATGGATTATACCGAGGTGGGCGGCGCGCCCCTGCTGGGCGTCAACGGCGGCGTTATCAAGGCCCACGGAAGCTCCAACGCCAAGGCCTTCTTCAACGCCATCCGTCAGGCCCAGAAGCTGGTGCGGGGCGGCGTCACGGAGAAGATCGCCGCGGCTGTCCAGTCCGCCAGGGCAGATGCAGCGGAATAAAAAACTGGTTGACATATCGAGCCCTGTGTTTTACAATTAACAAGAAATTTTTCAGAAAACAACGTTTTTCTATAGGAGGAATCACAAATGGATTTTGAGAAGGTACGCGCGATCATCGCCAAGCAGTTGGACATCGACCCCGAGACCATCACGCCCAGCAGCAGCCTGATCGATGATCTGCACGCAGATTCTCTGGACATCGTGGAACTGGTCATGGACATGGAGCAGGAGTTCGACGTGGAGATCCCCGACGAGGTGCTGCCCAACATCAAGACCGTAGGCGACGTGGTGGGCTATCTTGCCAAATAACCTGAGCATACCCTTTCTATTGAATGGGTCAGCCCGCACCGGCAGGATGCGGGCCTTTTTATAGGAGCGAGCGCATGATGGATTTGACGGGCTGCATGGACAGGCTGGGATATCGGTTTCAAAACGAGGCCCTGCTTGAACGTGCCCTGACCCATTCCTCCCTGGCGGTGGAGCGTCACCGCATGGGGGAGGACAACGAGCGGCTGGAATACCTAGGGGACGCGGTGCTGGAGCACCTGGTGTCCCGCCATCTCTACGACGTCCATCCCGAGATGCGGGAGGGGGCGCTGACCCGGCTTCGCTCCTCTCTGGTCTGCGAAGGCGCCCTGTCCATGGCTGCCCGGCGGCTGGGGATCGGCGAGTATCTGCTGTTGAGCCGTGGCGAGGAGCAGTGCGGCGGCCGCGACAAGGACTCCATACTATCCGACGCTTTCGAAGCGGTACTGGCTGCGGTGTATTTGGACGGAGGGCTGGAGGAAGCCAAAAGGTTGGTGCGGCAGTACGTCCTTTCCGCAGAGGATCAGGAGAACCGGTCCTCCTCCAAGGACAGCAAGACCGCCTTTCAGGAGCTGATCCACGCGGACCACAAGGGCAGAACCATCCGCTACGAGCTGGTGAGCGAGTCCGGCCCCGATCATAAGAAGGTGTTCACCATGCGGGTGCTGGTGGACGAGGCTGAATGGGGCGTTGGCTCCGGCCCTTCCAAACAGGCTGCAGGGCAGGCAGCGGCCCAGATGGCCATGGAAAGATATAAACAGGCATGCGACTGACAAAGTTGGAGATGCAGGGGTTCAAATCCTTTGCAAAGAAAACAGAACTGCAATTCGGCAGCGGCATCACGGCCGTCATCGGCCCCAACGGCAGCGGCAAGAGCAACATTTCCGACGCGGTCCGCTGGGTGCTGGGCGAGCAGAGCGCCCGAGCCCTGCGCGGCGCCAAAATGGAGGACGTGATCTTCAACGGCACCCAGAAGCGCAGGCCCCTGGGCATGGCCGAGGTGACGCTGTCCTTCGACAACGCCGACCATTCCCTGCCGGTGGACTATGCCGAGGTGGATGTGACCCGCCGTGTCTACCGCAACGGGGAAAGCGAATACGCCATCAACGGCAAGACCTGCCGTCTGAAGGACGTCTTGGAGCTTTTCAGGGATACGGGCATCGGCCGGGACGGTTATTCGCTCATCTCCCAGGGCAAGGTGGACGAGATCCTGTCCAACAAGTCCGCAGACCGCCGCTCCGCATTGGAGGAGGCGGCGGGCGTCATGCGCTACCGGGTCCGCAGGGCTGAGGCCGAGAAGAAGCTGGAGAGCACCCAGAAGAACATGGAGCGCATCGGCGACATCCTCCACGAGTTGGAGAGCCGTGTGGGTCCTTTGCGTGAACAGCGGGAGAAAGCCATCCAGTATCAGGCTGCCCGGGACGAGCTCCGGCGGCTGGAGATCAACCTGTTCCTCCACGAGACGGAAAAAAACAGGGCGAAGATCGCCGAGCAGAAGGGGGCTCTGGATGAACTGCAGAGCAAGCTTTCCGGCATAGAGTCCGAGGACGACATGCTTCAGGAGGCCAGCCATGAGCTGGAGGACCGGATCCGGGCCCTGGACGAAAAGCTGGACGAGGGGCAGAAGCGGCTGTTGGAGCTCCTGTCCCATGTGGAGGGTCTGCAGGGCGAGGCGAAGCTCAACGAGGCGAGGCGGGAGACCCTTCAGAAAGAGCGGGAACGGCTACTGGCCGAGGCGGAGGGCCAGGCCAGAGAAGCTGCCGAGCGTCAGCAGGCGTTAGCGGCCATGGGCAGCCTTTCCGATGCGGAGAAAGATGCTTTGCAGCATCATATCGAGGAGATGAACGAAGCCTTAGCCGCCCTGCAGCGCAACTGCGAGCAGGCTGAGGCGGCCCTGGAAGAGAAGAAGGATCGGATCATGGAGGAGCTGAACCGCCTGTCCGACAAGAAGAGCAGCCTGTCCCGACTGTCCGCAATGGAACAATCCATGAGGGAGAGGACGGAGGCTATCCACAGCGAGATACAGAAGAATACACTGCGGCAGGCGGACCTTCAGGAGGAGAAAGCTCAGGCTGAGGTGGAACAGCAGCGGCTCTTCGCCTTGCGGGAACGGAGCCGGGAGGAGCTGAAACGAGCTCGGGAGAACAACGCCACACTTTTTACTGAACAGGAAACCGAAGCCGAGGCCCTGCGTCAGAAAGAGCAGGACAGCGGTGCTATGTCCTCCCGCCTCCACGTGCTGGAGGAGATGGCCCGCAAACGGGAAGGGTATCAGAACAGCGTGCGGCTCATCATGGACCTTGCCGAAAAGGACGTGGAGCTGCGGCAGAAGATCGTGGGCGTGGTGACGGAGCTCATCCACGTGCCAGAAGAATATGAGATGGCTATCGGCACGGCGCTGGGCGGCGCTCAGCAGAACCTGGTGAGTCGGACAGGCCGGGATGCCAAGTATATCATCGAGACCCTGCGGCGAAAGGAGTTTGGCCGCTGCACCATCCTGCCTCTGGATCTGCTGTCGGAGAACGGCGTCAGGGAGAAGGATCGGCATTATCTGGAGGAGAAAGGCGTCGTGGGCCTGGCCTCCGAACTGATCCGATGGGAGGAGGGCATGGACAAGGCCGTGGAGTACCTCCTGGGCCGGACCGTGGTGGTGGAGGATCTGAGCGTGGGCGTCAGCCTGAAGGAGCGCTCCGGCGGCATCTTTCAGATCGTGACCCTGAAGGGCGACCTCATCACCCCCGGCGGCGCCATGACCGGCGGCAGTACCCAAAGAAAGAGCTTTGGCATTTTGGGCCGGGAGCGGGAGATCGCCGACCTCAGGAAGCGGTACGCAGACCTTGAGAAGGAACGAAAGGCCGCCGTAGAACGGCTGGCGGAGAAAAAGCAGCTGGTGACCCTGTCGGCCCTGCAGGTGGACGGTCTCGTGCAAGACCTCCACGACAAGGACATCGACCTTGAGAAACAGAACGATAAGGTAAGCATCATCCTGCGGGATATGGAAGCGGTTGATGCCGAACGGGAGGCTCTGGAGGAGGAATTGATCGCAAACAGCGAGAACATCCGATCCGTTCAGGAGAGGATAGAGCTGCTGAACAGCGAACAGACTGATCTCGAAGAGCATGGGACCATCTCCCGACAGGAGGTCATGGAGGACAGCAAGGCCCTATATGCTCTGCGGAAGGAGCGGGAACAACAGGCGGAAGCTCTGACCGACCTGCGGCTCCGATATACCGCCGTCATGAAGGAGGCTTCGGCACGTGAGGCGGAGCGGGAGCGGCTCACCCAGGAGATCCAGCGCTGCCATGAGAAGCGGGCGTCCCTTCTTGAGGAAGCTCAGAAAGCGCAGCAGCAAGCGGAAGCGGAGCAGGTCGTTTATACCGACCTTTTGCAGCGCATCGATGAGGCTAAGGCGTCCCTTTCCAAAGCCCGGCAGGAGCAGCAGAAGGTGGAGGACCAGCGCACCGTCCAGAAGGAGGAGCTGCGCCTGCGGCGCACCCGGCGGGACGAGCTGTTGGGCAGCACCCGGGAACTGCTGGATAGCCGGACCAGAGCGGAGATGGTCCTGGGCAAGCTCCAGACGGCGTTGGAACAGCAGCAGGATCGGATCTGGCAGAATTATGGATTGACCTATGAAAACGCCCTGCAGCTGAAGGAGGATATGCCCATCACCTCCAGTGGCCAGCGGGCGGCGAAACTGCGGGAGCAGATACGGGCCCTGGGCACGGTGAATCTGGATTCCATCGAAGAGTACGCCCGGGTATCGGAGCGATTCGAGAATCTGAGACAGCAGTACGGCGACCTAAGCTGTGCGGCAAAGGATCTCTATACCCTCATCGAGAAGCTGACGAAGACCATGGAAAAGGTCTTTTCCGGGGAGTTCGACCGGGTCCGGGCCGAGTTCAAGAAGGTATTCGTGACCCTGTTCGGCGGCGGCCAGGCTGAGCTCCGGCTCAGCGACCCCAAGGACGTGCTGAACTGCGACATCGACATCATCGCCCAGCCCCCGGGAAAGAAGCTGCAGCTGCTGAGCCTTATGTCCGGCGGCGAGAGGGCGTTGACGGCCATCGCCCTGCTGTTCGCCATGCTGCGGGTCAAGAGCCCGGCCTTCTGCTTCCTGGATGAGATCGAGACCAGCCTCGATGAAGCCAACGTGGGCCGATTTGCCCAGTTCATCCAGGACTACGGCAAGGAGACCCAGTTCATCCTCATCACCCACCGCAAGGGCAGCATGGAGGTATGCAACACCCTCTACGGCGTGGCCATGGAGGAGAAGGGCGTGAGCACCATCGTATCCGCAAAATTTGAGGAGGCAGTTTGATGGCGAATTTCTTTTCCAAACTGAAGGACGGCTTGAAGAAGACCCGGAACAGCTGGTTCGACGCCATATTCGGCGAGGACCGTATCAGCGACGAGTTCTTCGAGGAGCTGGAGGAGAGCATGATCCTGGCGGACATGGGCGTGGAAACGTCCACGAGCCTGGTGACGGCCCTGCAGAAGGTCATCAAGGAACAAAAACTCAAGAACCGAAGCGAAGCCAGGGAGGCGCTCGTGGCCCTTATTGCAGAGCGGGTGGCGTCGGAGGGGCCCTTCCCCCTGGACGAGCAGGCGGGGGTCATCCTGATCGTGGGCGTCAACGGGGTGGGGAAGACCACCTCCATCGGCAAGATCGCTCACGAGTTTAAGTCCCGTGGCCGCAAGCCCATGCT
>LXOW01341443.1_pt1 | contig 31585 bp, 35 predicted proteins | sample 1368591 | NCBI WGS metagenome assembly LXOW01 (sample SAMN04884650, study PRJNA319009) | bovine gut metagenome | isolation source: Cow rumen | host: Bos taurus | place: Italy: Legnaro (PD) | collected 2014-07-09
ACGCCGTGCGCGATCTGATACACGCCGATCGGCGCGCCGTCCGGCGTCCATTCGACCGCGTGGATGGAGGTTTTGCCGTCGGAAGAAGGAAAACAAAATTCTCTGCGATTTGCCATAGTCAACCCGGCCTCCTTGTGTTATAATCGAAATGCTGAATTGATTATAGCACAGATCTCTCAAAAGAACAGGGGGTATTCCATGAAAAAATACATCCTTGCGCTGGATCAGGGAACGACCAGCTCCCGCGCCATCCTCTTTGACAAGGCGGGCGGCATCGTTGCAAAGGCGCAGCATGATTTCACGCAGATCTATCCGAAACCGGGTTGGGTGGAGCACGATCCGCTGGAGATCTGGGGCACGCAGCGCATGGTCGCGGCGCAGGCGCTGCGCGAGACCGGCCTTGCGTCGGAGATCGCGGGCATCGGCATCACCAACCAGCGCGAGACGACCATCGTTTGGGAGAGGGCGACGGGCCGGCCGGTCTACAACGCCATCGTCTGGCAGTGCCGTCGCACGGCGGAGATCTGCGACGCGCTGGTGCGCGAGCACCGCGGTGTGAACGAGCTGGTGGCGGAGCGGACGGGGCTTCTGATCGACGCCTATTTTTCCGGCACGAAGATCAAGTGGCTGCTGGACAACGTCCCCGGCGCGCGCGAAAAGGCGGAGCGCGGCGAACTGCTGTTCGGCACGGTGGAGACCTGGCTGATCTGGAAGCTCACCGGCGGCAAGGCGCACGTGACGGACTACTCCAACGCCTCGCGCACGATGCTTTTCAACATTCACACGCTGCAATGGGACGAAGAGCTCTGCCGTCTGCTGGGCATTCCGATGTCCATGCTGCCGACGCCCGTTGGCAATTCCGAAGTGTACGGCGTGGTGGCGGACGGCGTCGAGGGACTGGAGGAGTTGGCGGGCGTACCGGTCTGCGGCGCGGCGGGCGACCAGCAGGCGGCGCTGTTTGGCCAGGGCTGCTTTGAGCGCGGCCAGGCAAAGAATACTTACGGCACGGGCTGCTTTACGCTGATGAACGTCGGCACGGCGCCGGTGCGCTCCCGTGCGGGGCTCGTGACGAGCGTCGCCTGGAACGTGAACGGCGAGACGACCTACGCGCTGGAGGGCAGCGTGTTCAACGCGGGCAGCGCCATCCAGTGGCTGCGCGACGAGATGCACCTCATTGAGAATGCGCCGGAATGCGACCGTCTGGCCGAGAGCGTGCCGGACACCGGCGGAGTTTATCTTGTGCCGGCGTTCACCGGTCTCGGCGCGCCGTACTGGGATATGTACGCCCGCGGCTGCGTCGTGGGCATGACGCGCGGCACCTCCCGCGCGCACTTTGCCCGCGCAGTTCTGGAGTCCATCGCCTATCAGGTCACCGACCTCATGACCGCCATGCGGCAGGACGCGGGCTGTGAGATCTCCGTCCTGCGCGTGGACGGCGGCGCCAGCGTCAGCGATGTGATGATGCAGTTCCAGGCGGATCTGCTGCGCATCCCGGTCGACCGTCCTGCCATGGTGGAAACGACGGCCTTCGGCGCGGCGGCGCTGGCTGGCCTTGCCGTCGGGCTGTGGAAGGATCTGGATGAGGTGCGCGCCGCGCGCCGCAGCGCGAAGGTGTTCCTTCCGCGACGCGAGCAGTACGAATGTGAGGAGATCTATCGCGGCTGGAAGCGCGCGGTCAACTGCGCCTGCGGCTGGATCGAAAAGAATTGAAAAACGACGGGATCGTTTGTGATCGGAAAGGAGAACGGTATGCCGAGTTTTGAGGAGATCAGGCGCAAGGCACAGGACGCCGCCTACACCGCGGCCGAGAAGGCGCAAGGCGCTGCTGCCGCCGCCGAGGAGAAAGCGGAAGCGGTCAAGGAGGCTGCAAAGCTCAATATTGCTTTCGTAACGGAGAAGCGCAATCTGGAGAAGAACTACCAGGCGCTCGGCGAGTGGTTCGCGGCGCGCTGCGGCTGCGACGACGTGCCGCAGGGCGCGGCGGACATTCTGGCGGCGATCCGCGAGTCGCAGGACAAGCTGGAGCTGCTCCGCAGCATGAAGAGCGCGCAGGGGGACTCCGCCCGCGCGTTGCTGAACCGCGGCGCGGACTTCTTCGTCGGCAAGGCGGAGGCTTTGGCGGCGCTTGCCAGAAAGACAGCCGAGGGATTCCGAGCAGATGGCGCGGCGGAGACCTTCGCCGAAAAGGCGGGGGAGCTTGCCGAGCAGGCAAAGACACTTGCGGAGGACGCCGCCGAGGCGGTGGCTGTGCTCGCCCGCGGCGAAGACGAGGAAAAATAAAGCAAAAAACCGAAAAAATCCTCTTGCAATTCGCAGACGGATATGGTAATATACCCCTCGCGATTGAAAAATGCGGGACTATCCCCGCTTGACGAGATACGGAGGAGAATACCATGGAATTGTTTGTGATGATCCTGCAGGTGCTGTGCTCGGTATTTGTGATCGCCGTCGTGCTGATCCAGTCCGGCAAGAGCGCGGGCCTGTCCGGCGCCATCGGTGGCATGGCGGACAGCTTTATGTCCAAGAACAAGGCCAAGTCGCTCGACGCGAAGCTTGCGCGCGCGACCAAATGGGTCGGTGCGGCGTTTATGGTACTGACGCTCATCCTGAATATGCTTTGAGAATCGCGGGAAGCGGGTCGAAAGACCCGCTTCTTTTTTTCTTGACATTTGAAAAAGCCTTGTGCTATTGTTTCTTTGTTTAATATGTAGGAGGAGGGATACCGTGCGCGAGGAAATCATCACGAGCCGCCATAATGCGCTGTTGACGCATCTGCGCCGGCTGTCGTCCTCCCGTTCCTACCGCGACGAATGCGGCGAGTACCTCGGCGATGGACTCAAGCTGCTGGACGAGGCGCTCAAGTGGAACGCCCCGCTGCGGACGGTCGTCGCGGCGGAGGGCGTCGAGCTCCCGCCTCTGCCGGAGGGCGTGCGCGCCGTCCGTGTCAGCCGCGAGCTGATGCGCTCCGTCAGCCCGGCGGAGACGCCGCAGGGAGCGCTGTTCACTGCCGCGCTGGCGCGGCCCTCCCTGCCGGAAAAGCTGACGGGCGCGCACTATCTTGTGCTGGACGGCGTGCAGGATCCCGGCAACGTCGGCACGATCCTGCGCACGGCGGACGCCTTCGACTGCGACGGCGTGTTTCTCGTGAACGCCTGCGCCGACCTCTACAATCCAAAGACCGTCCGCGCCACAATGGGCGCGATCTTCCGCATCAGGGTCTGGACCTGTGCGCCGGGGGAGCTGGCGGCGCTGCTCTCCTGCAGCGGACTGCCGCTTTTCGGAACGGCGCTGCGCGGCGATACCGTGCCGCTGGGCGAGGCGGATCTCTCCCGCGCCGCCGTCGCCGTCGGGAGCGAGGGGCGCGGCCTGAGCGAAGAGGTGCTCGGACTGTGCAGCCGCACGATCCGCATCCCCATGAGCGCGCGCTGCGAGTCGCTCAACGCGGCGACGGCGGCAGGCGTCGTGCTTTGGGAGCAGTACAGCCGATGAGAGACGATCCATGAAAAGGGCGGTGAGGATAAGACCGTGGCAGGAACGAAATACTGGGTGTGGCTGAGCGAATGCAGAGGGCTTTCCACCGCGCTCCGCCTGCAGCTGCTGGAACATTTTGGCACACCGGAGAACGTCTACTATGCCGAGCCGGAGGACTACCTTCAGGTCGAAGGCATGACGCCGCGGCTGGCGCAGCCGCTTGCGGATAAGAGCATGGAGGAGGCGGACCGCATCCTCGGCGCCTGCGAACACATCGGCGCGCGTATTCTGACGATGCAGGACGCGGACTATCCCATGCGCCTGCGCAACATCTATGAGCCGCCTCTGCTCCTTTACGTCAGGGGCACGCTGCCGCTGATTGACGAGGAGGCCGCGATCGCCATGGTCGGCACGCGGAAGGCGACGCCCTATGGGCTGGAGACGGCGGAGGAGCTGTCCTACGCTATGGCGAAGCAGGGTGCGCTGATCGTCTCCGGCGGCGCCTACGGGATCGACACGGCGGCGCACCGCGGAGCGCTCCGCGCGGGCGGCAGGACCATTGCGCTGCTCGGCTGCGGGCCGGACGTTGTCTATCCTGCGGGCAACGAGCGCCTGTACCGCGATGTGATCGCCTCCGGTGCGCTGGTGACGGAGTACCCGCCCGGCACGCCCGCGATCGGCGCGCATTTTCCGGTGCGCAACCGCATTATCAGCGGCCTCTGCCTTGCGACGGTCGTCGTCGAGGCGCCGGAGGGGCGCAGCGGTGCGCTGATCACCGCGCGCACCGCGCTGGAGCAGGGACGCGACGTGTTCGCCGTCCCGGGGCCGATCAAGGCCCCGATGAGCCGCGGCTGCAACCGGCTGATCGCAGACGGTGCGGCGGCGCTTCTTGCCGACACGTCGGACGTCCTTTGGACGTACGAGGCGCGCTATCCGCATAAGCTGCACTGCGGCCGCGTGGAGATGCCGTACCGGACGCTCGGCGAACCGGAGCAGAAGGAGCCCGCCGCGGCGGAGCCGGCCGAAGAAAAAATGGAGAAGCTGCCGCCGCTGGACGTTCGCACGGGGCGCACGGGCCTGACGGACGATCAGGTGCGGATCCTGAAGCAGCTCAAGGACGGCGCTCTGCAGGTGGACGATCTGATCGAGGCTGCAGGCCTGCCGACGCGGCGGGTGCTGTCGGCGCTCACCGTGCTGGAGATCGAGGGGCACGTCGTGCAGAGCAGCGGCAGACTGTTTTCTCTCAGCGTAGAATTGATCGAGGAGTGACAGCAAAATGGCAAAGAAGTATCTGGTCATCGTCGAATCCCCGGCGAAGGCAAAGACCATCGGAAAATATCTGGGCAGAGATTATACCGTCACGGCGAGCATGGGCCATCTGCGCGATCTGCCCAAGAGCAAGCTCGGCGTCGACATCGAGAACGATTTTGAGCCGGACTATAAGCCCATCAAGGGCAAGGAGGCGCTGATCCGCGAGTTGAAGAAGTCCGCCGCGGAGAGCGAACTCGTTTATCTCGCGACCGACCCGGACCGCGAGGGCGAGGCAATCTCCTGGCACCTCAAGACGCTGCTCGGGCTCGACGACGACAAGGCGAAGCGCGTGACCTTCAACGAGATCACGAAGCGCGTCGTCACCGAGAGCATCCGCGCGCCCCGCGCAATCGATCAGGACCTTGTCGACGCGCAGCAGGCGCGCCGGATCCTCGACCGTATCGTTGGCTACCGGCTTTCGCCCCTGCTGTGGAAGAAGGTGCGCCGCGGCCTGTCCGCGGGACGTGTGCAATCCGTCGCCATGCGCATGGTGGACGACCGCGAGAAGGAGATCGAGACGTTCCGCCCCGAGGAATACTGGACGCTGGAGGCCGCGCTGCGCGACGCGCCGGAGAGCGCCCCCTTCACCGCGCACTATTACGGCCGGAACGGCAGAAAGGCGGAGCCCGACTCCCGCGAGGCCGTCGACCGCATCATCGAGGACACGAAGAGCGCCGTGTTCGCCGTCAAGTCGATCAAGCGCGCGGACAAGCAGCGCTCGCCCTCGCCGCCGTTTACGACCTCGACGCTCCAGCAGGAGGCGTCCCGCCGGCTGAACATGACGCCGCGCCGTACCATGGCCATCGCCCAGCAGCTCTATGAGGGCGTCGACATCACGGGCGAGGGCACGGTCGGCCTTATCACCTATATGCGCACCGACTCGCTGCGCATCTCGGAAGAGGCGCTCGCCGCCGCCAAGACCTTCATCCTCGGCCGCTACGGCAAGGAGTACTATCCGCATACAACGCGCCGCTTCCGTGCGAAAGCCGGCGCGCAGGACGCGCACGAGGCGATCCGCCCGTCCAGCGTCGAGCTGACGCCGGAGCGCGTCAAGGCCGACCTGACCGGCGAGCAGTACCGCCTCTACCGCCTGATCTGGAGCCGCTTCCTCGCCAGCCAGATGGCGAACGCGGTCTACGACAGCATCAGCGTTGAGATCGAGGCGAACGGCCACGAGTTCCGCGCCGGCGCGAGCGATCTCAAGTTCGCGGGTTACACCGCGCTCTATGAGGAGCTGCGCGACGACGAAAAAGAGGATAAGATCACAAAGCTGCCGCCGCTGACCGAGGGGCAGGTCTTGACGCTGGAAGGCTTCACGCCCGAGCAGCATTTCACCCAGCCGCCTGTTCGCTACACCGATGCCACGCTCATCCGCGCGATGGAGCAAAACGGAATCGGACGCCCTTCCACCTATGCGCCTACGGTTTCCACCATTCTTGACCGCGAGTACGTCGTCAAGGAAGGAAAATACCTGCGCCCCACGCCTCTGGGTACGGCGGTGACGCAGCAGGTCATGGAGGCGTACTTCCCCGACATCGTGGACACCGGCTTCACCGCCCGCATGGAGGAGACGCTGGACGCCGTCGAGGAGGGCAAGATGGCATGGAAGGATATCCTGCGCAGCTTCTACGTCGCATTCTCAGAAGAACTGGATGCCGCCGAAAAGAAGCTGGACGAGACGGGACACATTAAGGTTCCCGACGAGGTCAGTGAGGAGAAGTGCGATATCTGCGGCCGCAACATGGTCGTCAAGTCCGGGCGCTTCGGCCGTTTCCTGGCCTGTCCCGGCTATCCCGAGTGCACCTTCACTAAGCCGCTGGTCGTCGAGATGCCCGGCCGCTGCCCCAAGTGCGGCGGCAGGCTGATGAAGCGCACCGGCGTGAGCAAGAAGAGCGGCAAGCAGTACACCTACTACGCCTGTGAGTTCCGCGGCAGCAAAGATCCTGAAAAGGCCTGCGACTTCACCACCTTTGACGTACCGGTGAAGGACGACTGCCCGGCCTGCGGCCAGACGATGTTCAAAAAGTCCGGCAAGGGCTTCAAGCGCCCCTATTGCATCAATCCGGCATGCGAGCGCTTCGTGCCCGAGGAAAAGCGCGGTTATACGAAGAAGACTGCGGAAGCGGCCGAGGAGAAGCCTGCGGGGAAGAAGGCCGCTGCAAAGAAACCTGCCGCAAAGGCACCTGAGGCGAAGAAAACCGCCTCCGTGAAGAAGACTGCGGCAAGGAAACCGGCGGCGAAGAAGCCTTCGCGCGAGAAGGCTGTGGACGTCTCCGCAGATGATTTTGAAGGATAAGCCATGAACGAAACGGTGACCGTGATCGGCGCGGGTCTCGCCGGCAGCGAGTGCGCCTGGCAGCTCGCACGGCGCGGTGTGCAGGTGACGCTGTGCGAGATGAAGCCGCAGAAGCGCACCCCGGCGCACCACAGCGACGACTTTGCAGAGCTTTGCTGCTCCAACTCCCTGCGCTCCGACCAGCTGGAAAACGCGGTCGGCCTTCTGAAGGAGGAGCTGCGCCGCCTCGGATCGCTGATCCTCTCCTGCGCGGACGAAACGCGCGTGGAGGCGGGCGGCGCGCTGGCGGTGGACCGGGGCGGCTTTGCCCGCCTTGTGACAGAACGGCTGCGCAGCCACCCCAACGTCACGATCGTGCCGGGCGAGGTGATGGAGCTTCCCGAAACGGGGGAGGTCGTCGTCGCCTCCGGCCCGCTGACCAGCGACGCGTTGGCGGCGGCCGTCGCGCGGAAGATCGGCGGGGGAGAGAACACGCTGCACTTTTTTGACGCCGCCGCGCCGCTCGTGACCTTCGAGAGCGTTGACATGGACAGCGCGTGGTTCGCTTCGCGCTACGACAAAGGAACGGCGGATTATGTAAACTGCCCGATGACGGAGGAGGAGTATTCCGCATTCTGGCAGGCGCTGACGACTGCGGAAGAGGCGCCGGTGCACGGCTTTGAGGACAAGCAGGTGTTCGAGGGCTGCATGCCCGTCGAGGTCATGGCGCGCCGCGGGAGGGACACGCTCTGCTACGGCCCGCTCAAGCCGCGCGGGCTGAAGGACCCGAAGACGGGGCGGGAGCCTTTTGCCGTGGTGCAGCTGCGCCGCGACAACCGGGAGGGCAGCATCTACAACCTCGTCGGTTTTCAGACGCACCTGCGGTTTCCGGAGCAGAAACGCGTCTTTTCGATGATCCCCGCGCTGCGGAATGCGGAGTTCGTGCGCTACGGCGTCATGCACCGCAACACCTATCTCGATTCCCCGCGTCTGCTCGACCGCTATTACCGCCTGATCGCCGAGCCGCGCATCACCTTCGCCGGGCAGATGACCGGCGTGGAGGGCTACGTGGAGTCCGCGGCGTCGGGCTTCCTCGCCGGTGTGGAGCTGGCGCGGCGGCTCGAGGGGCGCGCGCCGGTCGATTTCCCGCAGGAGACCGCCGTCGGCGCGCTGGGACTGTATGTTTCCAACGTCGGCGTGGCAGACTTCCAGCCGATGAACGTCAACTTCGGCATCATCCCGCCGCTCGGCTACCGCGTCAAGGGCAAGCGCAACAAGAACGCGGAGCTATCCGCCCGCTCGCTGCGGATCATCGACACGCTGTGCGGCGAGGTGTTGAGCGACGTGCGGGATGCATTATAAGACAGTAAGACAGAAGGAGAACCGCCAATGATTATTGCCATCGACGCGATGGGCGGCGATTTTGCGCCCGAGGCGCCCGTGCGGGGCGCGCTGCTTGCCCGGGAGAAGTACCCTGAGGCGGAGCTTGTCCTCGTCGGGAAGGCGGACGCGATCCGCGGCGCGCTGCGCGCGGCGGGACGGAACGATCTTCCCGCGGGCGTCACGATCCGCGCAGCCTCCGAGGTCGTCGAGATCGCGGACGATCCCGCGACGGCCTTCCGGCGCAAGCCGGACTCGTCGCTGACCGTGGGATTGAATATGGTCCGTGACGGCGAGGCGGACGCCTTTGTTTCCGCCGGAAGCACCGGCGCGCTGCTCGCGGGCGCGACGCTGGTGGTCAAGCGCATCCGCGGCCTGCGCCGCGCGGCGCTGGCGCCGACGATCCCGACGGCGGCGGGGCGCGCCGTGCTGCTCGACTGCGGCGCGAACGCGGAGTGCTCGGTGGAGTATCTGCTCCAGTTCGCCTACCTCGGCAGCTATTACGCCGCCAGGGTGCTCGGCGTGGAGCGGCCGCGCGTGGGTCTTCTGAACATCGGCGCCGAGGAGGAGAAGGGCGACGCGCTTCGCCGGGAGACGTATCAGAAGCTCGCGGAGGCGGGCGCGAACGGCGACTTCAACTTTGTCGGCAACGTCGAGGCGAAGGAGGCCATGCTCGGCGCGTGCGACGTCATCGTGGCGGACGGCTTTTCCGGCAACGTCATGCTCAAGAGCATCGAGGGTGCCGGGAAGATGCTGGGCGGCATGCTCAAGAGTATGCTGATGAAGAACGCCGGCACGAAGGCGGCGGCGCTGCTGCTGCGCGGCGAGCTGAAGGAGTTCAAAAAGACGCTCGATCCCAACGAGGTCGGCGGCACGGCGCTGCTCGGCATCTCAAAGCCGGTGATCAAGGCGCACGGCTCGTCCAACGATGCGGCATTCTGCAGCGCGGTGCGTCAGGCGATCGAGGTCGCCCGCAGCGGCATTGCGGAGGATATCGCGCAGAACATTGACAAGATGCGGCTCGACAGGGCCTGACCGCGTTTTTGCCAAAAGGCTCTTGACACCGCATATGTGTCGGTGTACCATACGCATATATCACATATGCCCGGTGCCGGGCGGGAGGATGTACTATGAGTCCGGAAGAAATTTTCAGCAAAATGCAGGCTCTGATCGCTGAGAAGTTTATGGTCAGCGAGGACGAGGTCACGATGGACAGCTCGTTTACGGATGATTTCGGCGCGGATTCCGTCGACCTTGTGGATCTTGTGATGTCAATAGAGGACGAGTTCGGGATCGACGAGATCAACGAGGAGGAGCTTGCGCAGCTCAAGACCGTCGGCAGCTGCGTGAAGTATCTGCTCGGCAAGCTCAACTGAACTGCCACGCCCCGCGAAAGGCGGGGCGTCGTTATTGAAAGGATGAAAGGGGGGACGGATATGCAGGCTCTGGAGGACGCGCTGGGCTACCGCTTTCGCGAGCGTGCCCTGCTGCATGAGGCGCTGCGCCACAGCTCTTATGCCAACGAGCACCACGGCGAGGAGGCGGTGAGCAACGAGCGGTTGGAATTCCTGGGCGACAGCGTGCTCGGCTTTGTAACGGCGGAGTTCCTGTTTGCAGAGCATCCGGACGCCCCGGAGGGTGAGCTGACGCGCATCCGTGCCCGCCTCGTCTGTGAGAGCAGCCTCTATGAGGCGGCCCGCCGCATCGGCCTGGGAGACTATCTCAGTCTCGGCCGCGGCGAGGAGGCCGGCGGCGGAAGGGAACGCCCTTCGATCCTCGCTGACGCGACCGAGGCGGTCATCGCCGCGGTGTATCTGGACGGCGGCATCGAGGCGGCGGGCGCGCTGATCCACCGGCTGCTGCTCGACGACGCAAACGAGGAGCGGACAGCGGAGCGCCGCCGCGACTATAAGACCGCGCTGCAGGAGCTCGTGCAGCGCAGGCCGAACCGCACGCTCCGTTACCAGCTGACGGGGGAGAGCGGACCGGACCACGCCAAGACCTTCACCGTTACGGTGCTGCTGGACGAGAACGTGGTCGGCGAGGGCAGCGGCCGCAGCAAAAAAGAGGCGGAGCAGATGGCCGCGCAGGACGCGCTGGAGCGCATGGGACAGGATGAGGAAAGCGGCTCGTAAGAGCCGCTTTTGTTGCGAAAAAAACTTGAGAAAACCGTGAAAAAAAGCTTGACCTTTTACAGAGGCCTGTGGTATAGTACCACTTACCTGTGAAAGTGGGCTTTCTTTTTGTGCGCATTTTTCGCTTTTCATGCGCTGGAAAGCACCGCTTCAATCCAAACAGGGAGGCAGTCTAAAGAGGAGGTGCCGTTATGCGCGTTAAGATCACTCTGAGATGCAACGAGTGCAAGCAGAGAAACTACAACACGATCAAGAACAAGAAGAACACCCCGGACAAGCTTGAGCTGAACAAGTATTGTCCCTTCTGCAGGAAGCACACCGTTCACACCGAAACGAAGTAAGCGAAAGGTCGTAAAAACATGGCAGAAGAAAAGAAGGAAAAGAAGGACCGCGGCAAGTGGTTCCGTGAAATGAAAAGCGAACTCAAGAAGGTCGTTTGGCCCGCCCCCAAGAAGACGATGAAGGACACCGGCACGGTGCTGCTGTTCTCGCTCGTGGTTGGCGCGTGCATCTGGATCTTCGACTATGCCGCCGTTTCGATAGTGCGTCTGCTGATCCGCTTTGCGGGCTGAGAAAGGGTTCATCATGGCTGAGAGCGCAAGATGGTATGTTGCCCATACCTACTCCGGTTATGAGAACGCCGTCAAGACTGCGATCGAGAAGTTCGTCGCAAACCGCCATCTGGAGGACATGATCCTCGACATCCGGATCCCGATGGAGACCGTGACCGAGGTCACGGAGTCCGGCGAGACGAAACAGGTCGAGCGCAAGGTCTTCCCCGGCTACGTGCTGGTGAAGATGATCATGACGGACAGCACCTGGCATCTGATCCGCAACATCCGCGGCGTGACCGGCTTTGTCGGTTCCGCCAACAACGCCATCCCCCTCACCGAGGAGGAGGTGCAGGCCCTCGGCATGGAGAAGCACGAGATCGTCGTGCGCTACCAGGTCGGCGATCAGGTCAAGATCACCGACGGCCCGCTCGCCACGTTCATCGGAACGGTCGACGAGATCGACGCCGAGAAGAACAAGGTCTGCGTCGTCGTGTCCATGTTCGGGCGCGAAACGCCGGTCGAGCTGGAGCTCGATCAGGTGGAGGTCGTGGACGACTGAACCCCGCAGATATCGCGAACAGCGATGAGCCGGGTAAGCCCCGGCAAAGTGGGAGAGGCGCCGATCGACGCGCCTCGCTCGTTACCACATCTATAAAAGGAGGCCATTCGTTATGGCACAGAAAGTCACCGGTTACGTCAAGCTGCAGATCCCTGCAGGCAAAGCAACTCCCGCGCCCCCTGTCGGCCCCGCGCTCGGTCAGCACGGCGTCAACATCGCGGCCTTCACGAAGGAATTCAATGAGCGCACGAAGAACGACATGGGCCTGATCATCCCCGTCGTCATCACCGTGTACGCCGACCGTTCCTTCAGCTTCATCACCAAGACGCCTCCCGCCGCCGTCCTCATCAAGAAGGAATGCAACATCGAGAAGGCTTCCGGCGTGCCCAACAAGGAAAAGGTTGCCAAGATCTCCAAGGCTTCGATCCAGAAGATCGCCGAGCTTAAGATGCGCGACCTTAACGCGGGCAGCCTCGAAGCGGCGATGAGCATGATCGCGGGCACCGCGCGCTCCATGGGCGTCGTGGTGGAAGACTGAGAGGGAGGTAGCCAGCAATGTTTAGAGGTAAAAAGTATCAGGACGCTGCCAAGCAGATCGACAAGAGCGTTCAATATGAGCCGGCAGAGGGCTTCGGCCTGATCTGCAAGACCGCCAGCGCCAAGTTCGACGAGACCGTCGAGCTGCACGTTAAGCTCGGTGTCGACTCCCGCCACGCTGACCAGCAGGTCCGCGGCGCCATCGTTCTGCCGAATGGCACAGGCAAGACCGCCCGCGTGCTTGTTTTCGCCAAGGGTGACAAGGCGGACGCCGCCCGTGCCGCCGGTGCGGACTACGTCGGCGAGATGGATATGGTCGAGAAGATCCAGAAGGAGAACTGGTTCGACTTCGACGTCGTCATCGCGTCTCCGGACATGATGGGCGTTGTCGGCCGTCTCGGTAAGATCCTCGGCCCGAAGGGCCTGATGCCCTCCCCCAAGGCCGGCACCGTCACCCCGGACGTCGCCAAGGCGGTCCAGGAGTCCAAGGCCGGTAAGGTCGAGTACCGTCTCGACAAGACCAACATCATCCACTGCCCGATCGGCAAGGTTTCCTTCGGCCCCGAGAAGCTCAACGAGAACTTCGACGCGCTGATGGGCGCGATCGTCAAGGCAAAGCCCGCCGCCGCGAAGGGCCAGTATATCAAGTCCTGCGTCGCCGCGTCCACTATGGGCCCCGGCGTCAAGATGAGCACCGCAAAACTGTAATATTTGTGCTTGACAATTCTGTCAGGCGTAAATATAATAACGAAGCGTTCCAAAGACAGCAGGTGCGGCATGCCGCGTAAGTCCTGCCGAGGATGGCAAGTTACATTGCTTTGTACCGTCCTCATGTTCTTTGATATGAGGACGGTTTTCTTTTGAACGCCTCTATTCCCGACGCAGGGCTGCGTCACAAAATCCAACGGAGGTGAAACCAAGTATGCCTAACGCAAAAGTCCTGTCTGAAAAGCAGGCGATCGTGGAGAGCCTGAGCGAAAAGCTCCGGAACGCTGCGGCCGGCGTCATCGTCGACTACAAGGGCATCACCGTGGCTGAGGACACCGAGCTTCGCGCCGAGTGCCGCAAGAACGAGGTCGAGTACGCTGTCATCAAGAACACGATGCTCCGCCGCGCGTTCAACAATGTCGGTCTCGACGCGCTGGACGATCAGCTCAACGGTACCACGTCTCTGGCCATCGCGGCCGATCCCGTGGCTCCCGCCCGCGTCATCGCCGAGTTCGCCAAGAAGCTGAACGACAAGTTCGAGATCAAGGGCGGATTCATGGATGGCAAGGTCGTCGACATGGACACCATCAACTCCCTCGCCTCGATCCCGGCGCTGCCCGTCCTGCAGGCGCAGGTGCTCGGCACGATGCTCGCGCCCATCACGGGCCTGGCCGTCGTCCTCAAGCAGATCGCCGAGAAGCAGGGCGCTCCCGCCGAGGAGGCCGCTCCTGCCGAGGAAGCTCCCGCCGCCGAGTGAGCGGCACAGTCCCAATCCAATTTAAAAACACAAAATTCTAATCAGGAGGAACTTTACCATGTCTGAGAAAGTGACTGCTATGATCGAAGAGATCAAGGCTCTGACCGTTCTGGAGCTCTCCGAGCTCGTCCACGCCCTCGAGGAGGAGTTCGGCGTTTCCGCCGCCGCCATGGCTGCTCCCGCTGCCGGCGCTGCTGCTCCCGCTGCCGAGGAGAAGACCGAGTTCGACGTCGTCCTCACCGGTTTCGACGCTGCTGCGAAGATCAAGGTCATCAAGGTCGTCCGCGAGATCACCGGCCTGGGCCTCGCCGAGGCGAAGGCGTTCGTCGAGGGCGCTCCCAAGACCCTGAAGGAAGGCGTCTCCAAGGACGAGGCCGAGGAGCTCAAGAAGAAGGTCGAAGAGGCCGGCGGCAAGGTCGAGCTCAAGTAAGACCGCTGCACGATCAGATCAAGAAAAAAAGAGAGGCGCTGCCTCTCTTTTTTTGTATTCAGAGCCATTCCTCTTCTTCCTGTTTCTGCCGTCGTTTCAGAAGGTGGAGCGTGCCCGCTCCGGCGCCAATGATGACGGCCGTGGCGCTCCAAAGGATCACGGTCTCGCGCTGATCGGGCACGGGCTCTCCGAGCAGCGGGAGGATCTGCCGCTCCAGCCCGTCGGCAAGACGCGCGACGTCACGGAGGTTGGTTACGTCGCAAAGACCGTTGTCATTCACAACGTCGAGGAACCAGGCGTCCGTCCGTGCGGCAGAAACGTTCAGATAGGCGTCCGTTGCGGCGGCACGGTCCTCCTGTGCCTGCAGCCAGACGTCCAGCGCAGGCAGCGCAGAGACCGCGTAGGAGACGTAGTAGAAGGGCTGGTCGAACAGATGCGGGATGTACGGCCAGAACGGTTCGGGGTCGTAAATCGCATCAAGCCCGTATTCATGGTACAGTCGCTGCTCCAGGGCGAACAGGTCCTCCGCCGTCATGCTCGGGTCGGCGTCGACCGCCTGCTCGAACTCGTCGTACAGGCAGCCGTCGACGATGCTTGCGAGCATGAATGAGAGCATACAGAGGGTAACGTAGGCGCGGTCCGCCTCATCCCCGTCGGTCAGGATGTCCTGCAGGGCGGGAATGAAGAGCATCTCCAGCCCCTGCGCCTGCAGCTCGCTGAGATCGGTGGCGGCATACTGGTAGAGCGCCGGCGTCGGATCGTGGTAGGCGGCGTTGAAATGTCCGAACTCATGCACGGTGGATTGGAATGCGGTAAAGCGCGTGCTGACTTTGTTGAACAGGAAGGGCGCGGAGTAGGAGGGCAGCGTCGAGGTGAAGCCGGTGCCGTACAGCTCGTCGCCGCTGTCGATGCAGTAAAAGCCGCTGCGCTGCAGAAAATCCATCGCCTCCGTCAACTCCGGCGAAACGTCGTCGAGGCGGGAGGAAATCGCTCCCAGAATCTCCGTGTCAGAGGGTACGTCGTCATTGTCCCAGGGCTGCTCCCGCTCATTCAGTGCCAGCACGCAGCGCACATACAGCGGAGCGAGACGGTCTTTGACCACGCGCTGCAGCTTCGCGGCATCTTGGGGGGAGTACTCCCGGGCGTAACGCGCGGGATAGGCGTATTCGGCATAGCGGTCAAAGCCGGCCTCCGCTGCCTGCTCTCTGCGGAGCGCCGCCAGACGCAGATAGAGCTCCGCCGCCTTTGACTGAAAGGCGTCGTCATCGGGAAGGCTGTAGTATTCCTGCACGAGCGCGATCTCCTCGGAAAACGCAGCCAGCTTGTCCGGATCTGCAGCCTCGTAGCCGACGAACGCGTCTGCCTCGCCCTCCGGCATCCGCGCGCGAAGCGCAATGCCCTTTGGCCCGGCCAACGCCTCGCTGAGCACAGAAAACAGCTGGTCAGAGGCATAGTCAAAATCATTTGCGGCGGTCTCATACGCCGCGCTGCGCTCCGCATCGCCGACGTTCTGGCACAGGAGGATAAAGGCGAGCTCGCGCTGCGTGCAGAGCTCGTCGTACAGCTCGACCAGCGCGTGGTATTCCCTGAGGGGCTCGCGCGCGAAGCGCGCACAAACTGCGTCTGCGGCATCCCGGTCAATGCCGGTGAACGTGAGGTCCGAAAACACAACGTCCGGACGGTCGAACGCCTCGTAATGCGAGGCGGAGCAGGGGACTGCAGCCGGAACGGCCAGCAGCGCTGCAAGCAGCAGCGCAAAAAGTCGATATCGTTTCATCATGGTGTCATTGTAGCACGCTGCCCGACAGGAAACAATAAATTGTTTTGGCAGAAGAGGCAAAAATCTGTTGTCACGGGGCGCTTTTTGTGTTATTATAAACGATGTTATAATATGTGCACAGTATGTGCAGACGGGGAGGGATGCCCTTGGCTGCAAAAATCATTGCCGTTGCGGGGAAGGGCGGCGTCGGCAAGACGGCGATCTCCGCGGCGACGCTGCGCCTGCTGGTGGAGCGGCATCCCGAGGCGAAGATCCTGGCGATCGACGCCGATCCCGCAGTCGGGCTGTCCACGGCGCTCGGCATCGAGACGACCGAGACGCTGGACGACATCCGCAAGAGTCTTGCCGGCAGTGCGACCAAGACCAGCCCGGACGAGTTGATTGCCGAGGCGCGCTTCCGCCTCTTCGACTCCATGGTGGAGACGCGCGGCTTTGCCTTTCTCGCCATCGGACGGCCGGAGACCGCCGGCTGCTACTGTACGGTGAACGGCTACCTCAAGGAGGTCGTCAGCCTGCTGGCGGGCGATTTCGACTATGTCGTCATCGACGGGGAGGCCGGCATCGAGCAGATCAACCGCCGCGTGATGGAAAAGGTGACGCATCTGCTGCTCGTTACGGATCAGAGCCGCAAGGGCTATCAGGTCGTCGAAACGATCAAGCGCGTGGCGGACGAGCTGGTGATGTACGAAAAATGCGGTGTTATCATCAACCGCGCGACGCGGCCGGATCTGGTGACAGATCCGGATATTGCGGGCGCGCCGCTGCTGGCGGTGATCGCGGCAGACGCGCGGCAGACGCGCGGCGACGCGGAGGGCAGAAGCGTGTTCGAGCTGCCCGAGGATTCCAACGTAATGCAGGGAGCGCGGAGCGCGCTTCTGAGATTAGGATTCTAAAAGAAAAGAGGTGTACCGTTTGAAGGATCTCAAGCACATGATCTACTTTGAAGATCTGCTCCAGGAGGCGAACAACGAGCTTGTGCAGCAGGCGCAGGCGGAGGGCAAGCTTGCCATCGGCTATACCTGCTACCACATCCCCGAGGTCCTGCTCAATCTGGGCGACTGTTTCTCCGTGCGCCTGCGCGCGCCGAGGACGGGTTCGATCGACATGGCGACCTATTACATGTCGAACTATACCTGCGAGTTCGCCCGGGCGCTGCTGGAGCGCGGCATCGAGGGCGGCTATAACTTCCTCGACGGTCTGGCGGGCGTGGATGCGTGTTCGATGATGAACCGCTTCTACGAGCATTTCGAGCTGCTCAAGCTGAATGAGAAGCCGAACATGTTCGTCACGCACGTGGACGTGCCCTTCAAGGTGGAGGACTACACGATCCGCCAGTACGTCAAGCAGATGAAGCACCGCCTGCTCAACTACATGGTGGACAACTACGGCGTGGACGTCTCCGACGACGCGCTGCGCAAGGCGGTGGAGGAGCACAACGAGGTCTGCCGCATCATCAGCGAGATCGGCGAGCTGCGCGCACTGGACAATCCGCCCGTCACGGGCTATGAGTTCCATGTGCTCAACCTCGTCACCTACGTCTGCCCGAAATACCTGATCCTGCCGAAGCTGCGCGAGACGCTCGCCGAGATCAAGAAGCGCAGGGTCGACAAAAAGCCGTGGTTCCGCGCGCGTGTCGCCATCGTCGGCAGCGAGATCGACGATCCGTCGCTGACGAAGATGATCGAGGATGCGGGCGCGCTGGTCGTGTCCGACCGCTATTGCTACGGCTCGACGCCCGGCCGCGAGGAGATCGTCCTCAACGAAACCGACGACGTGCTGACGCAGATCTGCGAGCACTACATGCGCACCGCCGAGTGCGCGCGCTACATTGCCGACGACAAGGTGCTCCAGCGCCGTGAGACGGCGGACCGCCTTGCGAAGAAGTTCCACGCCGATGGCATCATCTACGAGCAGATGAAGTTCTGCGACTATTGGGGCTTCGAGCGCGCGCTGGTCAGCCACATTATGAACGAGGAGTACGGCTGGCCGGTCCTGTCCATCGACCGTCCCTACAACGCCCGCACCTCCGGCCAGCTCCGCACGCGCTTCCAGGCGTTCGTCGAGTCGCTGGAGATCAAGCGCATCCACCAGGAAAAGGAGGCGGCGAACCATGGCTAAGGCAAAATTCCCGAATCCCTCGTTCTGGCGCTATAAGGACAACATCGACTGGAAGGCGCAGGCGCAGAACCTCAAGGAGGTCGGCGGCATCGTCGTCGACATACTCAAGGAGACGGACTGGAGCGCCGTCGCCGCGCGCCACAAGAAGAACCTGACGCTCACCGGCAAGCGCATCGCGGAGGAGGCGAAGGCCTTTGCCGCCATGTCGAACGAGGAGCGCAAGGACGTCATCCTCAACGGCGAGAAGAAGCTGGGCAAGCTTTACCGCTCCGGCTGCATGGCGACCGTGCGACGCGAGTGGCGCGGCGTGAGCGACACCGCCTACGACTTCTATGAGTGGGCGCGCATGTGGGGTATGTTCCTCGGCACCTTCAGCAAGGACCTGCTGCCGTCTCTCAACGCGACGCTCTACTACCGCTGGATGGTGTCGTATTTCTGTGCGCACTCCTTCATGGACAAGAACACGATGGGCCAGCGCGGCACCGCGCTGCGCATGAGCCATCTGCTCATCTACGATATCTTCCGCTATGTGGCGGAGAACCTCGTCTTCCTCGCCAAGTGCGATCAGAAGAACGGCAACTCTGAGGGGCTGAACAAGAAGGTCGTTCTCTTCGACGAGATGACCATGGGCCAGATCATGGCGGGCTTCCCGGATCTGCTCGGCATCCCGTATCAGCTTCTGCCGGTCTTCCTCGTCTCCGAGGTCGACCAGCTCACCTGCGTGCCGTACATCGATGCGATCGAGAGCTTCGGCCTGCCGGCGGACACCTGCCCGGTGCCGTCCAGCGAGTGCGGCGCGATCGTCACCGACGCGCTGCCGCATATGGGCTCCTGCTTCATCTCGAGTTCCATGCCCTGCGACGGCTCGACCATGGCGTCTTCCTACATGGCGCGGCGCTTCCCGGATCTGCCGGTGTTCCACCTGGCGTTCCCCGTGCGCTACGAGTACGAGGAGACCGTCGAGGACGCGGCGGAGGACATCAAGCACTGCATCAAGTTCATCGAGGAGACCACCGGCGCCAAGTGGAACTGGGACGCCTACTTCACGCAGATGAAGCGCTTCAACCTGGAGACGCAGTACGAGCTGCAGAAGTGGGAGGTCAACCAGACGCCGTATCCGCAGCTCATCGGCCCGTGCTACGAGCTGTTCCGCAAGTGGAACTACGAGATGGACGGCGGCGCCGACCCGCGCGTGATCAAGACCTTCGAGAAGGTCAACAAGCTGATGCTCCAGGCCTACGAGAAGCGCGAGGAGCCGTGGCGCGGCAAGATGAAGTACCGCGCGATCGTCTGGTCGTGCCCGGCGCACTACTACGCGAACCTCTCCAACTGGATCGCGAACTGCTGGGGCGTGGACGTGCTGGTGGAGATGGAGAGCCTGAACTTCACCAAGCCGCTGGAGACCGAGGACAAGGAGCTGGCGCTTCAGGATCTCGCCCGGCTGTACGAGCGCATGGTCATGCGCCGTCACACGAACGGCGGCTACCACAACGTCGTCAACGAGCTGTGGCGCCAGTGCGAGATCTGGAAGGTGGACATGATCCTCATGTACCAGAACGTCGCCTGCAAGAACATGGCGACGCTGCAGGGCATCCTGGACGAGCAGGCGCGGCAGAAGAACTACAAGATGGTCTGGATCGAGCACGATCTGATGGATCCGCGCACCGTTTCCCGCCGCGCCATGCGCGACAAGATCAACGAGTTCATGTACACCGTCATGGGCGCGACGCCCGTGGACGAGTCGCTGGTCGACTTCGAGGACGACGCGACCTGGTAAGTAAACCGTTTTTGTGCTGACGCACAAAAGCCCTGCGGGGCATGACAAAAAAATACTTGTTTTGGAGGAAAACAAACTATGAAATACTTCGGCGGCTGCGACGTGGGCTCCACCTACACCAAGGCGGTCATTCTGGACGAGACCGGCAAGATGGTTGCCGACACCACCATCCGCAGCAAGATCAACTCCGAGATCAGCGCCACGCTGGCGATGGACGAGGTTCTGAAAGCGGTCGGGCTCAAGAACTCCAAGGAGCTGGAATACCTCATCGGCACGGGCTACGGCCGCAACAAGGTCCCCTTCGCGGATGAGAACATCAGCGAGATCTCCTGCCACGCCATGGGCGTGCACGTCACCGACCCCGACGTCAAGGCCATCATCGACATCGGCGGCCAGGACGTCAAGGGCATCAGCATCGACACCGACGGCACGGTCAAGAACTTCGCGATGAACGACAAGTGCGCCGCCGGTACGGGCCGCTTCTACGAGGCGATGGCGCGCTCGTTCGAGATGACGCTGCCCGAGTTCTCCAAGCTGTCCCTCAGCGCGAAGAACGTCATCCCCATCACCGCGCAGTGCACCGTCTTCGCCGAGTCCGAGGTCATCACCCTCGTCGGCGAGGGCAAGCCCATGGACGAGATCGCCGCGGGCATCCAGATGGCGGTGGCCAAGCGCTGCTTCGTCATGGCGAAGAAGGCCGGCGCGGTGGACAGCATCACGCTGACCGGCGGCTGCGCGAAGAACGACGGCCTCAAGCAGGCGATCGAGCACGTGCTCAAGCTCAAGGTCGTCGAGCTAAAGACCGACCCGCAGCTGATGGGCGCGCTCGGCGCGGCGGAGTACGCGCGCCAGAAGGGCTTGGCCAAGAAGAGCGCTTAACAGAATAAACGGTTAGGAGGCTTTTATGAAGACGCTTCTGAAAGTCCTTTGGACGATCTTCAAGATCCTGTTTATTGCGGTGGCGGTATTGTTTGTCGTGTATTTCTGGAACCTTGACCAGAAGGTGATGGGGTGGGTCTACACGCAGGTGCACCGCATCCACGACCGCAAGAACGTGAATATCAAATTTTAGCCCATGGAGCTTTATAACAGCATCATCACCGCGACCCGCGCCGCGCTGGCTGGCGCGCAGCCGCGGAAGTGGGCGTACGATCCGGCGGATGCGTGGCGGGACACCGGCACGAGCGAGCTGGTCATGCAGCGCGACGCGGCGTTTGAGCTCGGCGGCGGTTCCTGCCCGTCGGCGAACTTCACCTGCGTCACGAGCGACGAGACGCTCGTCCCCGGCGACGAGATCCTGCTCTACGGGCCGGATCTGCCGGAAGTGCGCGGCGACGTGTCCTTTGCACGGCTTGCGTTCCTGCTTGCGGACGACCTCGGCGGCGACGACGAAGCGGCGTATCAGGCGATCCGGGACATGGAGTTTGTCAAGTACCACGTTTTCCCGGAGGGCTATATGGTGCGCATCTCCTCGGAGAGCAACCGCGAGCAGGTGCGCGTGAGCAGAACGGCGATCGCCCGCGGCGTCAGCTTCCGCCGCATCGGCTCGGCGTACGTCCGGGGCTATCACAAGAATCCGCACGTTCGCCGGGTACAGCTCGTGTTCATCACGGACAGCGCGCTTGTCGCCGAACTTGCAAAGACCGCGAAGAAGGTGGACGACATCACCAAAACGCTGACGCACATCCTCGAGGGCATCCCCACCGACTGCGGCTCGTGCAATCTCAAGCCGATCTGCGACGAGGTGGAGGGCATGCGCGAGATGCACTTCGGCATGCGGAACAAGGGTTGACCGATAGATACCGAAAATGACAGCAAAAAAGAAACGCCTGCGGGCGTTTCTTTTTGCGGGAGGGAGGCGATGAGATGACAGATCGGCGTCGGGCAGAGCTGCTGCTGGTGCTGGCGACGGGCTTCTGGAGCATTTCCTACTATTTCACGCGCGTCTGCCTCGTCGAGATGGGCGCGTTGACGCTCAACGCCTTCCGATTCCTGAGCGCGTTCCTGATCCTCGGGATCATTTACCGCCGCAATCTGCTTGCCGCGTCGCCGGAGACGCTCCGCTACGGCGCGCTTGTGGGCTGCGTGCTGGTGCTGGTCTATATCGGCGCGACCTACGGCGTCATGTATACATCCCTGTCGAACGCGGGCTTCATCAGCTGTCTCGCGGTCATCATCACGCCGATCATTGAGCTGGTTGTCTACCGGAAACGGCCGGACGGGAAACTGACCGCTGCGCTGCTGCTCTGCGCGCTCGGCCTCGCGCTGCTGACGCTGGGCGACGGGCTGAGCTTTGCCATCGGCGATCTGATCTGTCTGCTCTGCTCGGTCTCCTATGCGGCGGATATCGTTATTACGGACCGCGCCGTTATGTGTCCCTCCGTCGATTCGATCGGTATGAGCGTCGTCGAGATCGGTGTGACGGGCATCCTCTTCCTTGCGCTGGCGTTTCTGTTTGAGACGCCCCGACTGCCACAGACGCCCGCGGTCTGGGGCGCGGCGCTCTTTCTGGGGCTGTTTTGCTCGGGTATTGCCTTCGTGATCCAGACGACGCAGCAGCGCTACACCTCGCCGGCGCGCGTGGCGCTGATCTTCACACTCGAGCCGGTGTTCTCCGCTGTCGTCGCCTATTTTATCGCCGGCGAACGCCTGCATCCGCGCGCCTACCTCGGCGCGGCGATCATGTTCTTCAGCCTCGTGCTGACACAGGTGGAGTTCAGAGGAGGAAAACCGTGTGACGACGTTTGAAAAGGTGTACGAGGCGGTAAAGCTGATCCCGTGCGGCAGTGTGGCAAGCTACGGACAGGTCGCGGCGGCGATCGGGAACAAGCGCCTTGCCCGTGTAGTGGGCTACGCGCTGCACGCAAACCCGCAGCCGGGCGTCATCCCCTGTCACCGCGTCGTGATGAAGGACGGCTCGGTTTGCAGCGGCTTTGCCTTTGGCGGTCCGGGGCGGCAGGCCGAGCTGCTGCGGGCGGAGGGCGTCGGTTTTCTGGACGAGACCCACGTGGACATGGAAGCGCACCGCGTGCGGGCGCTTCCGATCATTCTGTGAAAAAAGGAACGGCAAGTGCCGTTCCTTTTTATTTATCTTCTTTTGCTTCTGCGCCCGCGATAACCGGCGAAGCTGCTTCGGCTGCCTCCGCGCCGGCCCCGATAGCGCCGTCGGCCCGCGCGCAGCACGAGGATCAGAACGAACAGCAGCACGATCAACGCGGCAAGCCCGATCGCCGCGTACTTGACCCACGGCTGGGCGAGAAACTCCCTGACCTCACGCTCCTTTGTCAGCAGCCATGAGGCGGACACGTCGTTAAGTGCGATCAAAGGCACCGTGCCGTATTCCACGCCGCCGTAGGAGACGGTCATCGTTCCAAGCACGTCGCCCTCTGCGATCGGCGCGTCAACGCTTTCCTGGTTGAGCGTGATCTCGCGTTCCAGCGCGCCCTGCGTCAGCTCGACGGGGACCATGCGCGTGATCTGCGCGCCGGGGTGGACGACGATGTAATTCGCCTCGCTCGATAGCTCAACGGGCACCTCGCAGATAAACTCGTCGGTGTCGATCAGCTCCATGCGCTTGAAATCGTCAAAACCGTGGTCGAGCAGCCGGATCGTCTCAGAGAAGCTTCGCGTCTGTGTCGTGCCATCCTCCAGCTTGACGCGCTCCGCGCCCAACACGATCGAGATCAGCTGCCTCTCGGCGCGCACAGCGGTGGAAACGAGGCAGTAGCCCGCCTCGGGCGTCGAACCGGTCTTGATGCCGCGCGCCTCCTCGTAATAGTAGCCGGGCCAGCCGGTGCGCCAGGTCGAGATCAGATAGTTGGTCGAGTGGAGCGAGCGTTCTTTGGAGACGTTTGTCGCCGGGACTACGGCGGACTTGCTGCTGACGATCTCCATGAACTTTTCATGTTTCATCGCCTCACGGGTGATCAGATAGATGTCCCACGCGCTGGAGTAGTGCCGGTCGTTATGCAGTCCGGAGGGATTGGCAAAGTGCGTGTCGCTGCAGCCGAGCTGCGCGGCGCGCGCGTTCATCTGCGCCACGAAGCTGTCGATGTCGCCGGCAACGGCCTCGGCGAGGATGTGGGCGGACTCGTTTGCTGAGACGATCAGCAGGCATTTGAGCAGATCCTCCACCGACATTGTTTCGCCTGCTTTGATGTTGGCGGTGCTGCCGTCCTTGGCGAGGTTTTCAAAGGCGGACTCCTGCGCCGTGATTTCCTGGTCGAGCTGTAGCTTACCTGCGTCGATTGCCTCCAGTGTCAGCAGTGCGGTCATGATCTTGGTGAGGCTGGCGGGATAGTTGTGCTCGTGGATCGCCTTCTCATACAGCGTTTCACCGGAGCCGACATCGATCAGCAGCGCGGCTTTCGCGTCGACCTCGAACGGCTCCGCCGCATACGCGGCAGGCGTCATGGAGACGAGAAGGATCAGTGTGAAAAAAAGCAAAAAAAACCGTTGTATTTTCATGGAAAAATACCTCAGTGTGTGATATAATACCCAATTGAGCATGATCGGACGCGTGATCGAACGGGATCCGACAATTCCCAAAGCCTATTATAACAGAGAAGGGAGCGGAGCGCAACCGTGGAACGAGAAGAAAAATTCGGCGCAGCGCACATTGTGCTGTTGGTGCTGACGGCGGCGTTTCTCGCCTCCCTTGCCTGGCTGACGCTGCACGGCGCAGAAGTCGAAGCAGCGGAGGGCTGGGACATGACCGTCGAGCACAGTGTTCCCGCCGAGGAGCTCGTTCCGGTTTGGGAACCGCTCAATGTGAACACTGCCGCGGCGGAAGAACTGGAGCGCTTGCCGGGGATCGGCCCCGTGCTGGCGCAGGCGATCGTTGACTATCGCACGGAGCATGGGCCGTTCGAGTCCGTCGACGAACTGCTGCGGGTCGACGGCATCGGCAAGACGAAGCTGGAGAACATCCGCAATGAGATCACCGTCGGAGAGGAGAATACGCCATGAAGCTTTTGGTCGTGGACGACGAGCAGGTGCTCGTCAAGGGCATGAAATTCAATCTGGAGAACGAGGGCTATACCGTCGAGACCGCATACGACGGAAAGACGGCGGTGGAACTCGCCCGGACCGGAGGCTTTGACCTGATCCTGCTGGATCTGATGATGCCGCAGATCGACGGCTTGACTGCCTGCATGCAGATCCGCGAGTTCTCCAACGTGCCGATCATCATGCTGACCGCACGCGGCGAGGATACGGACAAACTTCTGGGCTTTGAGTACGGCGCAGACGACTATGTGACCAAGCCTTTCAATATCCTGGAGCTCAAGGCGCGGATCCGCGCGCTGCTCCGCCGCTCGGGCATGAGCGTGCAGCAGACTGATCGGCGCGAGCTGATCCCGGCGGGGACATTCTCACTCGACCCCGCGCAGCGCGTCGCCCTGCGCGACGGCGAGATCGTGGAACTGACGGCAAAGGAGTACGATCTGATCGAGCTGCTCGTCAAAAATCCGCGCCGCGTCTACAGCCGCGAGAATTTGATGGATCTGGTCTGGGGTTATACCTACGCAGGCGACTACCGCACGGTGGACGTCCATGTCCGCAAGCTGCGCGAGAAGCTGGAGAAAAACCCCGCTGAGCCGGAGCTGATCCTCACCAAGTGGGGCGTCGGTTACTACTTCAAGGGATAAACGGAAAGAAGAATAACACGGAAGGGAGGGGGCGCCGCGGTGAAACGCGTGAGTCTGCAGGTCAAGTTCAGCCTGAGCTATATCTCCATCATCGTTGCGGTGCTGGTTCTGATGAACACATACCCTCTGACCGTGTCGGAGGATCTGGTCTTCCGCTCCAAGGAGACAACGCTCAAGAGCACGGTATCTGTTCTGACGACGGCGCTGACCGGCCTGTCCGAGCTGAACGAGGAGAACGTCGCCGCCGCGCTGACGGTCGCGGAGGAGGTGGGCGTGTCCCGCATCCTTGTCACGGACGCCGCCGGGCGCGTTCTCTATGATACGCGCGAAACGGACAGCGCGCTGGGACGCTATGCGTTTTATACTGAGATCGTGCAGGCGCTGCGCGGGAATGATGTGTTTCGCGTTGCCTTCGACGAGGGCGCGTTCCAGAGCCGCTGCGCCTCGCCGGTCATCTACCGCAACCAAACGATCGGCACGGTCTACGCCTATGAGTATGACATCGAGCAGGCAACGCTGCTCCACAACCTGCAAAGCACGCTGCTGCGCATTTCCGGCGGCGTGCTGGTGTCCGTCGTGCTGCTGAGCCTGCTGCTTTCCAGCGTGCTGACGCGGCGATTCGGCCTGCTGGCCGCCGCGATCCGCCAGATGCGCGAGGGCGACTACAGCCGGCGCGCCGCTGTGGGCGGACACGACGAGATCGCGGACATCGCCGGGGAGTTCAACAGCCTCGCCGACCGCCTGCAGACGACGGAGGAGGTGCGCCGCCGCTTCGTCGCGGACGCGTCGCACGAGCTCAAGACGCCGCTTGCCGGCATCCGCCTGCTCTCCGACTCCATCCTGCAGACCGAGAACATGGACCGCGAAACGGTGCGCGAGTTCGTCGGCGACATCGAGCAGGAGTCGGAGCGACTGACACGCATCACGGAGGATCTGCTGCGGCTCACCCGTCTCGACAGCGGCGCGGCGGAGGCGGCGGAGCCAGTCGCAGTCGCGCCCGTCGTCCGGCGCGCTGTGCATATGCTCGACCTCGTCGCAGAGGAGCGCGGCGTCGCGCTTTCCTGTGAGATCGAACGGGAGGGCACGGTGATGGCGAACGCGGACGAGGCCCACCAGATCATCTACAATCTGGCGGAAAACGGCATCAAATACAACCGCTCCGGCGGCTTTGTCCGCATCAGGCTCGGCGGGGACGACGAGAGTGTCATCCTGACCGTAGAGGACAACGGCATCGGCATCCCGCCGGAGGATCTGCCGCGCATTTTCGACCGCTTCTACCGCGTGGACAAGATGCGCTCGCGTGCCTACGGCGGCACGGGCCTTGGCCTTGCCATCGTCTCCGACACGGTGCGCCGCCGCGGCGGCAGCGTGGAGGCGGCGGCGCGTCCGGGCGGCGGCAGCGTGTTCACCGTGCGCCTGCCGCGCGCGGAGGAGAAGGGGGGCGCGGAGACATGAAACGGACGCTTGCGCTCCTGTTCGCGCTCCTGCTCCTGCTCGCGTCCTGCGCCGCGCCGGAGGAGGCGCCGTCCCCGGATGACTACGAGCTCTATTATGCGGCACAGCTGACCGCATCCGACGGCGGCGACGCGATCCGCTCCGCCGTGATCCGCGTGGAAGGAAGCGACTCGCTTGACACCGCTGCGCTGGCGGAAAGACTGCTGACCGCGCTGCTGGCCGCGCCGGAGGACGCTGCGCTGCGCTCGCCTTTCCCGGCCGGAACGAGCCTACAGAAGTTGACGGTGGCCGGCGGGCGCGCCACGGTCGACCTTTCGGAGCCTTACGCGCGCCTCTCAGGCATCGACCTCTCGATCGCGGACGCCTGCGTGACGCTCACGCTGACGCAGATCAGCGGTATCTACGCCGTGCATATCACTGCGGACGGCCGCGAACTGCCTTACCGAAAGACGCAGCTTATGACAGCGGCGGATGCGCTGCTCTCCAGCGGGGAGAACGCGATCCGCACGATCAATGTGCAGCTCTGGTTCCTCGACGTGCAGAGCGGTGAGCTGCGCGCACAGGCGCAGACGCTGGGCCTCTACGAGGGACAGACGCGCGTCAGCGCCGTGCTGGACGCGCTCAAGCATGGCGGCGCCGATGACGAAACGCTGCAGCCGCTTGTGCCGCAGGAGCTTGTCGTATCGTCGAGCCGCATTGAGGATGATATTTGTTATGTAAATCTTCGAGGCGCTGCATATCTTCCGCCGGATGAGGCACAGCGCGCGCTGGCGATCGAATCGCTGGCGCGGTCGCTGCTGTCGCTGGACGGCGTGAGCGAGGTGCGTTTCCTTTCCGACGGAGAGGCTGTGCCTGAATGGACGCTGCCGGTACCGGAGGCGGAACCGCAGGGATAAGGAGAATGGGCTTATGAAGCTGATGGTGATCGACGGCAACTCGATCCTCAACCGCGCGTTTTACGGCATCCGCCCGCTGACAACGAGGGAGGGACTCTTTACCCACGCCGTCTACGGCTTTCTGACGACGATGAAGCGCCTGACGGACGAGGACAGGCCCGATGCGCTCTGCGTCACCTTCGACCGGCGCGAGCCTACCTTCCGGCATCTGGAGTTCCCGGAGTACAAGGCGCAGCGCAAGGGTATGCCGGAGGAGCTTGCAATGCAGCTGCCGGTGCTCAAGGACGTGCTGGACGCAATGAACGTTCCGCGCTGCGAACTCGCCGGCTACGAGGCGGACGATTTGATCGGCACGATTTCTCGCACCTGTGAAGCGGCTGGCTGGGACTGCACGGTCGTCACGGGCGACAAGGACAGCCTGCAGCTCGTCACCGACCGCACGACGGTCAAGCTGGTCTCGACGCGCATGGGCCAGACCGAGACGCGCGACATGACGCCGCAAGCCTTTGTACAGGAATACGGCTTTGCACCGATCCATATGATCGATCTCAAGGCGCTGATGGGCGACAGCAGCGACAACTATCCCGGCGTACCGGGCATCGGCGAGAAGACGGCGACGGAGCTGATCCGGAAGTATGCCTCTGTCGACGCGATCTACGACGCGCTGCCGGATCTCGACGCAAAGCCCGCCGTGATCAAGAAGCTGACAGAGGGCGAGGCGAGCGCGCGCTTGTGCCGGCGTTTAGCTACGATCCTGACCGACGTCCCGCTGAACTTTACGCCGGAGAATAATCTGCGCCGCGCGCCTTCCGACGCGCTGTATCCGCTGTTTCTGAGGCTGGAGTTCAACAAGCTGATCGAGGCGTGGAAGCTGACGCCGCCGAGNNCCCGCCGCCAATGAAGAGGCGGTCGATCTCACCGTGACGGCGGAGCCGCTGATCACGCAGGATCAGGCAGAGCGCGCACTCGCGCTCTGGCGCGCCGCAGAGCACGTGACGCTGCTGGCGCTGCCGGATCTTTCCGGCTTGATCGTTGACTGCGCGGTGAGCGAGACGGAGGAATACTCCGCCGAGCTTTTTGCGGATCGCTATGAGGGCGACTGGGAAGCGCTGCTGCGCGCACTGTTCTCGGCGGACGTCAGCAAGGTTTCGCACGACGTAAAGGATCTGATGCGCATGCTGCTGGAAAACGGCCTGCCCGTCGAGGGTTTCGTGTTCGACACGGCGCTTGCGGCGTATCTCGTGGACGCCACGGAGGGCGGCTACGGCATCGACCGGCTGTTCGTCTCCTACTTCCGGCAGGAGCTGCCGAAGGCGGCGCACCTGGAGCCGGACGCGTTTTCCATGCTGGGCGACCGCATACAGGCGGAGGCGACGTTCCACAGCTATACCGCCGCGGTCGAGGCGCTTTATGAACGGCTGAAGCCCGCGCTGGAGGAACGGCAGCTGCACAAGCTGTATTACGACGTCGAGCTGCCGCTGTGCGCGGTGCTCGCGCAGATGGAGACGGCGGGCTGCCTGGTCGACCGCAGGGCGCTCGCTGAGTTCGGCGCGCTGATGGAGCGGCGCACGCGCGAGCTGGAGCAGCGCATCTACGACGCGGCGGGGGAGAGCTTCAACATCAACTCGCCCAAGCAGCTCGGCGCGATCCTCTTTGAAAAGCTGGAGCTGCCGCACGGCAAGAAGACGAAGACCGGCTGGTCGACCAACGCGGACGTGCTGGAGAAGCTGCGCTGGGAGCATCCCATCGTCCGGGACGTGTTGGAATACCGTCAGGTCACAAAGTTCAAGTCGACGTACTGCGACGGGCTTTTGAAGGTCATCGCGCCGGACGGGCGCATCCACACGAGCTTTATGATGACCGTCACGGACACAGGCCGGCTCAGCTCGCGCGAGCCGAATCTGCAGAACATCCCCACGCGCACGGAGCTCGGCAGCGAGTTCCGCCGCATGTTCGTGCCAGCGCCCGGCTGTGTGCTGGTCGATGCGGACTATTCCCAGATCGAGCTGCGCCTGCTTGCCCACATCGCGGACGACAAGACGATGCAGGCGGCGTTCCGCAGCGGCGAGGATATCCACACCGTCACGGCGTCGCAGGTCTTCGGCGTGCCGACGGAGCAGGTGACGAAGCAGATGCGCTCCCACGCCAAGGCGGTCAACTTCGGCATCGTCTACGGCATCTCGGCGTTCTCGCTCGCGCAGGACATCGGCGTTTCCGTCGCGGAGGCGAAGGCGTATATCGAGAACTATCTCGCGCGTTTTTCCGGCGTGCGAAACTATATGACGAACGTGGTCGAGCAGGCGAAGGCCGCGGGATACGTCGAGACGCTGCTGCACCGGCGGCGCGCGCTGCCGGAGCTGGCGGCGACAAATTTCCAGACCCGCTCGTTCGGCGAGCGCGTGGCGCTCAACATGCCGATCCAGGGCACGGCCGCGGACATCATCAAGCTCGCCATGGTGCGCGTGGACGAACGGCTGCGGAGAGAGGGGCTCAGGGGCCGGCTCATCCTGCAGGTGCACGACGAGCTGATCGTCGAGTGCCCGGAGGACGAGGCGGAGCGGACCGCAGCGCTCCTGACGGAGGAGATGGAGCGCGCGGCGACGCTCTCCGTCCCGCTGACCGCCGAGGCGCACTGGGGCAAAAACTGGCTGGAGGCAAAGGGATAAGCGATGGAACACCTGAAAAAACAGATCCGCATCGTGCCGATGACGCACGAGCATCTGGACGAGGTCGCGGCGCTGGAGCGCGCCTGCTTTCCCGATCCGTGGTCGCGCAATATGCTCGCCGAGGAGCTGGACAACGCCATGTCAGCGTATCTCGTCGCGCTGGACGCGGCGGACGGCAGCGTCGTCGGCTACGCGGGGCTGCTGGTCGTCGCGGACGAGGGCTATATCACCAACGTCGCCGTGCGGCCGGAGTCGCGCCGCGCCGGCGTCGCGGGCGCGCTGCTGGACGTGTTCGTGAATTTCGCGCAGGGGAACCGACTCGCATTCCTGACGCTGGAGGTGCGCGCGTCGAACTACGGCGCGATCGCGCTTTACGGCAGCCGCGGCTTCCGCGGCGTCGGGCGGCGCACGAATTACTACGAGCATCCGAAGGAGGATGCGATCATCATGACGAGGGAGTTTGGCGATGATGGAGATGAAGCTGCCTACGGAGGCGCAGCTGCGGCAGATTTATAAGCGCGATCTGCAGCCGTCCTTTCCGGCGGCGGAGCTCAAGCCGCTGCGGGAGATGCTGGCGGAGGTGAAGCGCGGGGAATACCGCCCCTGGTGTCTGTTCGACGGCGACGAGATCGTGGGCGAGGCATTCGTCTGGACGCACGTTCCGGGCTTCGCGCTGTTCGACTACCTCTGCGTCACGCCGACACGCCGCAACGACGGCCTTGGCTCGACGCTCATTCGGAAGCTGGTCGAGGCGGAGCGCGGGAACGTGCTGTTCGGCGAGTCCGAGATCCCGGACTGCGCGCCCGATCCCGCCATGGCGGAGCGCCGCCTTGCGTTCTACCGGCGCAACGGCGCGCAGCAGGCGGGCTATGACACCTGTGTGTTCGGTGTGCCGTATCATACGCTCTATTGGACGGAGCGCCCGGTTGAAGATGCGGAGCTGATCGCCGCGCACGCTGCGTGCTACCGAAGCTCGCTGCCGAAGCCGGTCTATGACCGCTTCATCACGATCCCGTGGGAGCCGTCGATGGGCGTTCCGGAAACAATACCGTGGTTTGGACAGGAAAAGAAATGAAGATTTTGGCATTTGAATCCTCCTGCGACGAGACCGCTGTCGCAGTTGTGGAG
>LXOW01296827.1_pt1 | contig 31548 bp, 18 predicted proteins | sample 1368591 | NCBI WGS metagenome assembly LXOW01 (sample SAMN04884650, study PRJNA319009) | bovine gut metagenome | isolation source: Cow rumen | host: Bos taurus | place: Italy: Legnaro (PD) | collected 2014-07-09
GCTTATTTCTACGGGTTTTGTGTCACCGCCACAACTGAATAAGGCAACGGCCACAAGAATAAGAAGTAGGGTCTTTTTCATATTGAAATTGGTTTAATTTGCTTTGCAAAAGTAAAAAATTATTTGAATCTGACAAAAAAAAGTTGCATAAAAAAAGTCCGAGAGCAAAGCTCCCGGACTTTTAGTTTCCCCTTTCGGGGAGAATACTTACCTAACAATTACTTTATGTGAAACCATGTTCTGGTTGTTTTGCAAGCTAATGATGTAGAGGCCCTTGGACAGGTTGTGGCTGATGCGCTGCGTGCTGCCCGCGTTGATTTGCTTCTGCATCATGGACTGACCAAGCATGTTGTAGACGGTCATCGTGTAGTGGGCATCGTCGCCGTTCTCAACGACAAACTCGTGGTCGGTGCTCCATACCTTCACGTTGACTTCGGCAAGCTCTTCAACATTGTCGTAGGTGAGGTCGATGAAGATAGGATCGTCAATGCCATTGGTCGGATTGGCAGTGTTGGCATTGGGATACCAGAAACCGCCGTCTTCGGATGCGTATTCGCGCACTGGCGTGAAGTCCATTCTTACAATCAAGATGTAGGGGAGACCATTATCATTGATGTTGGGCAGGATGCCGCCAAACCAGCCATCATTGCCAGCGACGAATTCCTTGTAGAAGTCAGCATATTGGTTGATGTTGCCATAATCCACGCCAGTAGATTCAATGCTTGTTGCATAGAGGGGGCGTAAGCCTTCCAAATCATACATCAAGGCGAAGGTCATGGGTGCCTCGGCGCTCTTCACATAGAAGGCCGAGCCGTTGTATTCGTCATTCTCGTTGCCGAAGTTGAGCACGGTGGCGTAGTCTTCAGAGGTGAAGATATGTTCGACCGTGGTGCCATCGTTACCGTCGTTGAGGCGGACACGCAGGAAGACATGGTTACCAGGCGTGAAGCGGGCGTTGGCGGTGGACTCGTTCATGAACCATACTAAGGCGCTGCCGTCTGTGCCGGTGGTGAACTCACCATAGCCGCCTTCTGTGGCGAGGCTCGGGCTGGTGCTACGGTAGAAGCCTTCGGGGTTGACATAGATGACATTGCCCGCACCGGCTGTCTCCTGACCGTCGTCAGCAACGACGAACTGGTTGGTGTAGCGGTAGGTTGTGTTGGGTTGGAGGTTGGTAAACCGTGTGGGCATGGCAACGGGAATGCGGTTGTTGTTGGTGCCGTTGTTGCCTTGGATATAGAGCGGTATCATGGCATTCATTGCCGGCTCGTTCTCACTATGGACGGCACCAGCAATGCTGACCTCGGTAGAGGCATTGCCGCCTTCGTGAGAGATGGTGCCTTCGTAGCTGCCAGCCTCAAGGCCTTCGACCAAACGGACATAGATGGTCACAGGCTGGTCTTCAAGTTCACCGTCAGCAAAGGCGATTTCAAGCGTCGTGTCATATTCTTCGTCGTCTAAGGAGATTTCGAAGCCTTCGCTAGCCGTCACCGTGACATTGCCTTCGCCTTCGAGGTTAGCGGCCGTCAAGGTGTAGGATTGCGACTCAGAAGGACCTTCACCCTCTATATAGTCGAGGCCATTAATAGTATTAGGTGTAGCCGTCAAAGTCGGAGTCGGGATGGGAGGTTCAGCACCCGAAACGAGCATGATGTCATCGACTTCCCAAGCGGCAGCAGCTTCTTCAGTGCTGGTGTACTTGAAAGCAACGTAGCAGTTCGAGCCTTCGAACTCTTCGAGGCTGATTTCTCCAGATTCGGTCCAGTTCCAGTTGCCAGTGGAGAGTTCGCAAGTCAGCGGTTCCCAAGTGGCTGTGGTCGGATCTTCGCCATCGTAGTCGTTGGAGAAGAACACTTCGATGTCGGGACCATTGTAGTTACGAGCGGTGACGAAGGTCAGCACGGCATCGGGGTAGGTGTTCAGGTCGAAGGCGGGCGAGATGAGCCAGTCTTCGTTTTCTCCTTGGTTGTGGGCGTTCATATAGGCGTAGTGGTTGCCGTTATGCTCGGCGATAGTCCAATTCGTGGTGTCGCCCAAAACGCTGACCTCGGTCCAGCCGTTCCAATCGTCTTCCCAGTCTTGGTTGAAGATGATGGTGAGACCTGCTTGAATGACATATTCGGCGCTGACAACGTGGCTGTCGTTATAGCCTTCCATCGTGGCGTAAGCCCAAATGGTCATGTCTTCGTCGACGAGGATGGAACCTTCATATTCATTCCAAGGACCTTCTTCGGATTCAAGGCTGTAGTAGATGGTTGCACCTTCGGTAGAGCAAGTGATGGTGACTTCCTGTGGCTCATAATAGGTGCCTCCGGCAGGGTCGAAAGTCGGGGCTGCCACGGTGGGTGTGCCGCCTTCGCCTTGCATGAAGATGTCAAGGAAGAAGTTGTACTCATCGTTATCGAGATTATTGGTAGAGTATGCACCGCAGATGTAGTCCTCATTGTAGAAACGGACGGCAAAAACACGATTGTTGGTCGAGGCATTGGCTATCATAAAGCCGTTGTATTCGGGAACCATTGAAGCACTATCGGCGACGCCACTTTCGATGGTCCATGACGTATGGCTGCCCGAGAAGATGAAGTTGGTGCCGCTGGTGCCATAGCCGATCACGTCGCCATTGGCGTTGGTGAAGGTGTAGCCGTCGGCGGTGACATCAACTGTCCAATAGTAGCTGTCTTCGTCCAATAGGATGCTGGCTGGGATGAGCTCATCATCATCGTTCATCGCGCTGGTGAACTCGGTGGTGCCGAGCTTACCACTTGTCAAAGTGTTGGCGATGGCGAGGTAGGCATCGGCTGTTTCGTTGTAACGGGAAGCGAAGATGACGCGGTTGCCGGCAACAAGCTCACCCACATTGCTGATGCGGACGTAGTCGCCACCAAGAACAGGCTCTTCTTCGACGCTGCCGCTGCAAGTCACCACGATGTCGTCGACATCATCGCAGGCAACGGTGATGTCTTCTTCGTTGTATTCGCCAACTTCAAGGTCGGCTTTCATGCGGACATAGACAGGGGTCTCCTCAATGTTGCCGTTGTTGGGCATCAAGGTAATAGTGCTTTGGGCTTCAAAGTCGTCACCCGATGCCAACGAGATTTCAAAGTCGGCAGCTTCGGTGATGGTGATGTCTCCACTCAGGTTGAGGCCGCTGACGGTGAAGCTTTGTTCAGCTGACGGGCCATTGCCTTCGATGTAACTGAATCCAGCCAAGGTTAAAGGAGTAACGGTAACGACAGGATCTGTGGTTTGATTGGCGAGTACGATGTCATCAACTTCCCAAGCAGCGGCAGCCTCGTCGGTGCTGGTGTACTTGAAACCAATGTAGCAATTGTCACCGCTGAAACTGCTCAGGTCAATGTCACCCGACTCAGCCCAAACGAAGTTGCCTTCCGATAATGTGCAGGTCAGTGCAGTCCAAGTGGCGGTAGTCGGGTCGGTGCTGTTGTAGTCGTTGGAGAAGAAGACTTCAAGTACGGGACCGTTAAACTTGGTGGCAGTGCGGAAGGTCAGCACGGGATTGATGTAGTCGCCTAAATTGAATGCAGGTGAGATACACCAATCAACGTTGGCATGTGCTGAACCTCCACTGAAACCATTGGCGTTAGCATATTGGTTGTTGTTGTATTCGGCTATGGTCCAGTTCATTTCACCTTCTACGTTAACGAAAGTCCATCCGTTCATTTCGCCCTCCCAATCTTGGTTGAAGATATTGACGACTTCAGTTTGGATGGTATAAATGGCCTCGGCAATAGCACTGTTTACATAGCCTTCCTTCATAGCGATGGCCTTGACGGTAGTGGTCTCGCTGATGGTTAAAGGAGTGTCGTAGACGGGGCTTTCCTCGGTCGGGTCGCTGCCGTCGAGCGTGTAGTGGATGGTGGCATCTTCTGTGGTGCAAACGATGCTCACCGTTTGCTCTTCATAATAGGTGCCAGCCTCAGGGGTGAAAGTAGGCGTGGCCACCACAGGCGTGGGCGGCTCAATGCCTTCGGTCTTCACGAAGAGGTCGAGGTAGAAGTTGTAACTGGAACTGTTCAGGTTTTGTGTGCTATATGGACCGAAGTTGTGGCTGTTGTTCAAGGCGAAGCATCGATCCGAATTGTTGATGTTATTGATGACAAAGCCCGTATAACCAGGCACCATGGCACCATCGCCAGCGGTGCTCAATTCAATGGTCCATTCGGTATTGTCGCCACCCGTGGCGAAATTGGTACTGCTGTTATGGCCGATGACATCACCATTGGCATTGGTGAAAGTGTAACCATTGCCGGTCATGCCTACAATCCAATAGTAGCTGTCTTCTTCATCCGTGATGGTAGCAGGCAAAACTTCATTGTCGCCCGACACCTCGGAAGTGAACAGCACACCCGTAGGCTTGCCAGAAGCAGTGTTGCTCATGGCGTAGTAGTCGTTGGTATTTTCGTCAAAACGCGCGGCAACGACCACATAACTGCCTTCCACAAGACCGCTCAGGTCGCTGATGCGGATATAACCGTCTTCAGTGGGAGGAGTGGGTGGGGTCGGAGGTGTAGGATCTTCACTAACGACAGTACCAGAAACGCTGACAAATAATGTGTCGGCACCTTCTGAAACGCCATAGAGTTGTTCGGTGTAGGTGCCAGGCTCAAGGTTAGCCTTCATGCGCACATAGATATTAATGCCTGAGAAATCGATAGGACTAAAGACAGTGGTGGGATTCTCGGAAACGAACATGTCACCGCCCAGAGTGGATACCTCGAAGCTTTCAGAAGGATAAATCATAACAGGGCCGCTGAGTGTGCTTCCGCTTAACTCAAAGCTGGTGATTTCGGACGGACCACCGTCAACATAGTCGTAGGTCATGCCACTGAGGGAAGTCGGGGTGGCACTAATGGTAGGACGATGTGCATATTGCACGTCGTTGGCACTGAGAACACGCAGTTGAGGCGCGTTATGGCATCCGAGAATACCCACGACCGTCACGATGTCGCCTTCAACCAAACCGTCAACGGTAGGAATATGATAGATGTTGAGGCTGTTGCCGTCTTGCACGATGGGGGTATTGCCACTGGTGTTGATGGCACCGATAATAGCCTCTTGAATCTTCAGGCGCGTGGATTGCAAGAGGTTGCTGCCAGCATAGTCTTCGAGGATTTCAGCGATGGTTTTTATTGCCAAGGGCAGCGGGTTGCCAGTGGAGAGAATGGTGAATTCGTTTTCGTCGCCACCATTGATGGCACTCAGCTCAATGAGGCCGTTAAATGTGGCACGCTTGCCGTAGGCACGCACTTTGTTGCTAATTGTCAAATCGGAAGGCACCGTATTATTATTAAAGTAAAGGACGATACCAGCGGTTTCGTCTTGCACATACACGTTGCGGCCATCGATGAAGGTGACCACGCCTTCCACGCAGGCATATTCGTTGGCTTCAAGGGCATGGGCTTCAGCGATAGTGATAGGCTCGTTGATGGAATAAGTGGCCGTGGCAATGGCACTGTTGGCATAGCCTGAAGCAGCAGCCATAGCCTTGATGGTTGTGGTGGCGTTCACCTCAATGGGAGCGCTATAAACAGCGCTGCTTTCCGTCGGGTCGGTGTCGTCAAGGGTGTAATAGATGGTGGCATCGGCAGTCGTGGTGCTGAGGGTGACAGTTTGTCCGACCAGGAAAGTGCCGCCGTCAGGGGAGAAGGTAGGAGCTTCAGCTATGGGTTGCTCGCTAACGGTGCCGCTCAAAGTAACGCTTTGACTCAGTTCGCCGCAGGTGAGGCTTATCGTGCCCGTGTAGGGAGCAACGCTCAAACCAGCTTTCATCCTAACATATAGTGTCTGGCTGACCGAGCCATCGGTAGGTGTAAGGCTCAGAGAGTTGGAATAAGTGCCGTCGGAAGTGGTTGATATTTCAAAGTCTTGTGTGGCAGTAACGGTGACATTCTCTATAAGGTCGCTGCCCGTCACAGTGATGCTTTGGGCCTCCGAAGGACCAGCTTGGAAGGTGTATTGGAAGCCAGTGAGTTCAGTAGGAGTGACGGTTAAGGTAGGCTCAATAATCACATTCGCTTCAACGCTGCCCATCATAGTGTTATAGTACTGGCTGGAGGAGATGCCGACAAAATAACCTTTCACTACGACCTCTTGTCCATCCAACGAAGTGAAGTCCGTGTCGATGGGGTAAGAAATGCTTCCTTGAGCCGTAGTGGTACCCTCGATATCGGTGATGTTGTAGTGAGTGCCGCTCACGGAAAGCGTTCCGACATATTGGACATAATTCGAAAGTTGTGCCGGGGTGGAAGAGGCCACTCTGGCATCCATCTCTGCACCAGTAATCGCGGTGGGATCTTCTTCTACATAGCTAGAGGTGGAGGCAGCCGTGACCACTGCGGTGTTAGTGAATTCGTACACACCACCATAAGTGGTAACAGCACCGGACAATTTGACCATGTTGCCAATGGCATAACTGGACTGGGAATAGCTTGTGTTGTAATAATAGATATAACCCGTACCGTCGCCCACAATGAAGCCTCTATTACTCTTGGCCACGATGGTGCCTTGTACAACGTATGTGCCATTTTCAGTGATGTCTGATATGTTGTTCACTATATCTGGGTTACCTTCTTGCGTCACAGTAACGTTTTTTGTGACGGTTTGGTCGGTGTTGTAGGTGTAGGTCAAGGTGACGGAAGCAGTGCGCTCTGCTGCCGTGGGGTTGACGGAACAGGTGAAAGGTACCGTTGAACCTACCATTCCAAGGATGAGCCAGTCGGATGAAGTGGTAGCCGACAGCTCACCTCCTGCGACAGGATTGTTGACGGTGTATTCGATTTCGCCACTTGGGGCATCGTAATCGATTTCAACGTTCTCTGCGGTGATACTTGGATTTGGAGTGCCTCCTCCAGAAGAATAGGTGATATCAAATACAGTGATTCTTCTGTGACCGCTCGTTCCACCGATGGTAAACGTTACAGAACTGGCCGAACCCGTCCATGTTCCGTTTTCATAAGTTCCAACGTTTGTAGTGATAGCATTTGTGCCTTCGCCAGATGCAAATGACATGGCTATCTCGGTCAAATTTCCCGAGGTAGTAGTAATTGTGAAATAGTTACCTCCATAACAACGGATGGCAGAACCTGTTGTGTAATACTTTGGCGCATTGCTGTTGGAACCTTTTTCGAAAGTACCGGATACATTGCTGTCAAAGGCAACAGATTCGATAACCTGAGCGTTGGTATAACCTTGTTCAGATGCAACCCAGTTAATCTGGGTGCTTGTCTGACCCCAAGAGGTCAACCCCGTCAACAGTATTAATGCTGTCAACAAAATAGTAAGTTTGTGTTTCATGGAAAACTGTTTAATTATTTGATACATAATGATTTAATTCGATTAATTTCGAACGAGAATGAGTTTTCAAAATTAGGAAAAAGCCTCAGGTAGAAAGCGTTGAAAGTCAATTAGTTTTCAACAGTGTTTTCAACAATAGTCGTTGATAACTTTGGCAAGAAAAACATCATTTTACGTCGACAATGCCGTTTCTGTCGCAGCGCACCACCACGCGTTTGTATTCGGTTTTGCCTTCATACACGCATTGCATGACAAAGGTGAGGTGGTAGATTTTCTTGCCTACGATGGGCTTGTATTGATTGTCTTCCCAAGTCCCAGAGAGCGGGAAACTCGGATTGTCCATCTTTCGGGTGTATTCTGTAATGTTGTAGCGCAGAATGTCGTTGATGCCTTTCATCGGGAAAGGGCTAGCCTTGGCTAGTTCATGGGGCCACAACTGTACTTTTTTGCGGAAAAGCAATACCTTCTCATCTTTGCCACTGACTTCGGCAAAAAGAGGATTGCGGTTGCGAAGTTCCATCACCTCGGGCAGGATGGTGTCGCTGTCCACGAAGTCGACGCTGTCCTTACTCCAACCGATATACCGTCCTTTGATGCGGAAGTCAGTGCGGGTGTCGAACACCTTATTGCTGACGCGTCGCGCAAAGATAAGTCGTAGCCAGTCTTTTAACCTGTCCTTGAACATGTAACTGATAACCAGTGCGATAAGAAAAGGCAAGGTAAAATTGCCATATCTTTGCTGGAAGAAGAACGACGACAAGGTGGCCACCACCATGGCGGCACCTGCGGCCAAGCTATACAAAATCTGCTCGACGAGGAAGGTGTTTTTGCGCTTGGTGGCGTTGAGATAGAGGTCGCTTTCGGAGAATTTTTTTAGTAAACTGGTTCTGAAAACGAAGTCTTCGTTGCCATGGGTGTCGTCATATTTTACGCTGAGGTAGCCCTGCTGTCCTCGGTAGGCACGCTCGGGGAGCAGGATATCTTTGAAATGCGCTTCGAGTTCGGGATAATCCTCGGGGTGGTTGAGGCGTATAGCATCGCGAAGACGGTAGGTGTATTTTTCCATGACGTTGCTCAAGAACTCGTCGCCGTAAGCAAATACCTGCTTTGTCCTCTCGCCGACATTTCCGCCATTCAGTTTGCCGAGAAGGTTGCGGAAACGCTTCACGATTTTGCTGCCATCCTCAAGGAAATGAAGGCAGGATTCCTTTCTTGCAGTGGCATCAAACTGTCGCGACACGGCAGCACATTCATCTCGGAAAGCGCTTTTTGCGATGGCGCAATACATCTTGATGGAATGGGAAAGGTCCTGTGTTTCGTCAGGTGCGCTTAATATTTCATCAAAACTCGAAATCAGCGACTGGTTGGGTAACAGTTGCTCGTCATTGGCCAAATCATGAAGGCTATACGAGGGCGTGATGAGTCGCACAACCGACTTGAGATCACGATAAAAGTCGTCTTTGCTATATTTCGCCGCGTTGATGTCGAGGCTGTTGGGCACAAAGATCCATGTATTCATCACAAAGTCGCTGTATTTCATCGGTTTGATGGCGGCACTTGTGTTGAACCCCACCTTAAATTCGATGGTGAACTTGTCGTGGATTTTTGTGGTCAGGTCGATCATTGTTCCGCGTTTCTGTATTGCTCGTCAAGGTTGAAGCCTTCAGGGTGTTTGGCTTTGATGTCTTTGTAGAAATCCCAGATTTCAGCTAAATCCTTGTCGTAGTCGCCAGTGGGATAAAAGACGCCACCCATGCCGCAAACTTTCTTTTTGTAGTCGATGAAGCCGAGCACGATAGGCACATGGGCACCTTCGGCAATGACATAGAAGCCTTTTTTCCAGTGTTTTACGGCCTTACGTGTGCCTTCGGGACAGATGACGAGTTGGGTGTCTTGGTTTTGGCTGAACATCTCCACCATCTGCTCCACAAGGTGGTTTTGATGGCCACGGTTGACGGGGATGCCGCCCATTTTCTTCAACAGCCAGCCAATGCCGGGCTTGAAGAACTCCTGTTTCATCATCACCTTGAACTTGACGTCGTAGTACCAATAATAGGCCAGACCGACAAAGAAATCTTCAATGGCGGTGTGTGGTGCCATGATGCAAACGGCATTGCCGAGGTCGTCAGGGGCTTCCTTGACGGTGGTCCAGCCACCTAGCTTGAGACCGATTTTACCTATGAATTTCTTGAATTTTCCCATGATAAAACAATGTAGAGACGCAAAATCTTGCGTCTCTACATAATATTAGATTGATTACCAAATAGCGGCACGCTCTTCAGGAGCAATATACATCTTGTTTTCGGGCGTGATTTCGAAGGCCTCGTAGAAGTGCGGCATCGAACCCAGCGTGCGGTTGACGCGGGCTTCGGCAGGCGAGTGCACGTCGGTCTTCACTTGGCGCTCGATGTATTTGTCTCTCGAGTTGTTGCGCCAGATGGTGCCGTAGCTGATGAAGAAGCGCTGGGCGGGAGTGAAACCATCGATGCTTTGGTTGGCCTTGGCTTCATCCGTCATTTGGTAGGCGTCCCATGAGATGTTTAGGCCGCCGAGGTCTGCGATGTTTTCACCAAGGGTGAGCTCTCCGTTGATCTGATAACCTCTCACTTGGAACTCGTTGAACAGCTTGACGAGTTGGGCGGTGCGCTCATTGAACTTGGTGGCATCTTCTTCGGTCCACCAGTTGTTGAGGTTGCCCTTTTCGTCGTACTTGCAGCCTTGGTCGTCGAAGCCGTGGGTCATTTCGTGGCCAATCACCACGCCGATGCCACCGTAGTTGACGGCATCGTCAGCGTCCATGTTGAAGAACGGGGGCTGAAGGATGGCGGCGGGGAACACGATTTCGTTCATCTCGGGGCTGTAGTAAGCGTTGACGGTTTGAGGCGTCATGAACCATTCGTCCTTGTCGACGGGCTTGCCGATCTTGGCCATGTCAATTTCGTTTTCGAAACGGATGGCGCGGTGTACGTTCTCGAAGTAGGACTCGGGTGTGACTTCATACTTGCTGTAGTCTTTCCACTTGTCGGGATAGCCAATCTTCACGTTGAAGCAGGCCAGTTTGTTCAGGGCCTTGGCCTTGGTTTCGTCGCTCATCCATTCGAGGTTCTTGATGCGCTCGCCCAAAGCTGTGCGCAGGTTGCCGACGAGGTTGAGCATGCGCTCCTTGGCTTCGGCAGGGAAGTGCTTCTCGACGTAGAGCTGACCGACAGCTTCGCCGAGGCAACCCGAAGTGGCGCTGAGGATGCGGCGCCAACGAGGCTGTTGTGCTTCCTGCCCATAGAGGTAGTTGCCGTAGAAACGGAAGTTTTCTTCGTCGAGGTCGGAGCTTAGCATGGAGGCGCTGGAGGTGATAATCTTCCACTTCAGGTAGTCCTTGATGGTGTTCAGGTCTGTGTTGAGGATGACTTTGTCGACAGCGGCGATGAAGTCGGGCATGCCCACATTGAGGGAGTCGAAAGCGGGAGCACCAGCGGCATCGAAATACTTGTCCCAATTGAAGTTGGGCGTTGAAGCCTGAAGCTCTTGACGGCTTCTCTTGTTGTAGGTGCGGTCGGGGTCGCGGCGTTCCACACGGCTCAGTGAGTTTTTAGCCAGCAGCGTCTCCATGGCAAGGATGTTCTGGGCCTTTTTGGTGGCCTCGATGGGGTCGGTGCCCGTAAGTTCAAACATCTTGGCGACATGCTCAACATACTTGTCGCGCATCTCTTGTGTTTCGTCAAGGATGTAGTCGTCGCGGTCAGTGAGGCTCAATCCACCTTGGTAGAGATGCATGATGACCATGTCGGCATTCTTCGGGTCGGTGCCACCGCCAGCATTGAAGAATCCGCCGACGCCGTTGCTGTGCATTTGTCCGAGAAGTTCAGCCAAATCGGCTTTGTCGCTGAGGGCGTCGACCATTTCGAAATAGGGCAGAAGCTCGCTGTAGCCACGCTCGTTGATGGCCACAGTGTCCATGCCAGCGTTGTAAAAGTCACGAATTTTCTGGGCGACGCTACCTTGTGCTGCATCGGCATCTTTCGACACCTCATTAATAATGTCTTGGATGAGGATTTCATTGCGTTCGTCGATCTCGGTGAAGGCTCCGTAGGTGGAGTATTCCTCGGGTATCGGGTTATTCTTCAACCAATTGTTGTTGGCGTAACGGAAGAAGTCGTCAGCGGGGTTGATGCTGGTGTCCATATTGCTCAAATCAATGGCGGGGACAACTTCCTTTTTCTGTTCTGTTTCGGCTGGTTTTTGTGCGCAGCCTACTGCCAATGTGCTTAAAATCATCATGGCGTAAACGTTTCTTTTTTTCATTGTTATTTAAAATTGTTGATTTAAAATTTCAAGATTTTGGACGCATGCAACGCATTCCTACAACTCTAAATTCTAAACTTTAAACTCTCAACTCTCAACTCTCAACTAATTAAAGGTCTCCTTCCAATTTCAACTCTGCTTGCAAAGTCCTCAAAAACGGCCGTTCCTCCGCCATTTTCTCGAACTTGTCCTTATCGGTGTAGGCATCGATTTCTGCAGGACGTTCCATCACTTCGGGCTTCAACTGGAACTGGTTGTTGTGCAGACTTTGTTTCAGATGGTGCCTCAGGGCACTCATGCCTTCCATGTCTCGTTCAAAGAGCAGGTTATCGACATTGAAGTGGATTTCCGAGTTGCCTATTAAATTAGGTGTGTATTTGCCTAAGGCTGCGGCGAAATTCGGCGAGACATTCTTATAGCGGTTGACGAAGTCGATCCAAGCAGCGGTCAATTGTTCCTGTGTGAACGGTGTGTTCCAAGTCTCCTCTTTTTCTTCAGCCTTTTGCTCTGCCTGTTGCATGGCTTTGTTGATGCTGATGCTGCTGGTGGTGCCGCGAGGACGAAGGGTAGGGGTTGGCTGTTGAACTGTTGATTGTTGAATTGTTGAATTGTTGGGTTGTTGGGGCTGGGGTTGTTGAATTATGGGTTGTTGAACAGTCGTATTACTGGGTTGTTGGGTTGACGATATAGGGGTTGGTTTCGGCCCTTCGACGGGTTCAGGGGCCTTAGTGGGTTGAGTGGGAGTCGCACTGGTTCCTGCATTTGTCGAGGGAGTCGGGGCAGCACTCGCAACTGGCTGTGCTGCAGGCCTGTTTTGTAGCATTTGCGCTGGCTGTGCTTGTGCTGCAGGCATATTCAATGCCTGGCTGCACAAGGCGCACATCTTTAACAAAGCAATCTCCAGATGCAGACGTTTGTTATTGGCGGCACGATAGTCGATGTCGCATTTGTTGTTGATTTCCAGAGCCCTGATGAGGAAAGGCATGGGGCAGGATTGCGACTGCGTCAAATAACGTTGTCGTAGCTGCTCGCTGACTTCCAAAAGTTGTACCGTGCTCGGGTCCTTGCACACCATGAGACTTCTCAAATGGTTGCCCATACCGCTCACGAAATGCTGTGGCTCAAAGCCCTTACTGATAATGTCGTTCAAGATAAGGAGGATGTTGCTCGTCTCGCCGCGTAAGATATGGTCAACGATTTGGAAATAATAGTCGTAATCCAACACGTTCAGGTTGTCGATGACATCCTTATAGGTGATGTTCTTTCCTGAGAAACTCACCATCTGGTCGAAGATGGAAAGCGCGTCGCGCAAGGCACCATCGGCTTTCTGGGCGATGATGTTGAGGGCTTCCGGCTCAGCATTGACACCTTCGCTTTGGGCGACGTAGGCCAGATGCTTAGCGATGTCATCTACCGTAATCCGCTTGAAGTCAAAGATTTGACAACGCGATAGAATGGTTGGGATAATCTTGTGTTTTTCCGTTGTAGCTAAGATGAACTTGGCGTACGCAGGCGGTTCTTCCAAGGTCTTCAGGAAGGCGTTGAAGGCCGCTGCCGACAGCATGTGAACCTCGTCGATGATGTAGACCTTATACTGCCCGATTTGTGGCGGGATGCGCACCTGGTCGACCAAACTGCGGATGTCTTCCACGGAGTTGTTTGAGGCGGCATCCAATTCGTAAATATTGAACGAGGCGTTGTTGTTGAAAGCACGGCACGACTCGCATTCGTTACAAGCCTCCATGTTCTCGGTGGGGTTGAGGCAGTTGATGGTCTTGGCCATGATACGGGCGCAAGTGGTCTTACCCACACCACGCGGACCGCAAAACAGGAAGGCCTGCGCCAAGGTGTTGTTGCGGATGGCGTTTTTCAAGGTGTTGGTGATGGAGCCTTGCCCCACGACAGTGTCGAAGGTGATGGGCCTGTATTTCCTTGCGGATACGACGAAATTTTCCATTTTTCGGGTAGTATTAATTCAGCAAAAATACAACTTTTCGGCATTGCTTCGGCGAAGATGCAACATTTTTCGGATTTTTGCCTTTTGTATTAAAAATCATTCTATCTTTGTGCCTATGAAAATGCTGGTTTTGGTTCCAAAGGTCACCGGACGCGTGATGTATGTCTTCGACTTGATGCTCAAGCAGTTGCTTGGACTTGATATCGAATTCACCACCGATGCCGAGCAATTTAAAGCCTTTGAAGGACCGAAGCTGCATTATGGTACCCAACGCATTGGAGACGAGCCTTTTGTGAAGGCCGTCGACCTGCTTTTTGAACGCCACATCCACCAGCAAAGTTTCCGCACCGTCAATTTTGAGGATACCGTGGCACCTTATGCAGTATACGGCAACGGCAATCTCATGCCTTTCGATGTATTTGCGGCCTCGTTTTTCCTGGTCTCACGCTACAAAGAGTACCTCTCGCAGGTGCGTGACAAATACGGCCGGTTCCAGGCTGAGTCGACATGGATGTTTGAAAACGGCATGCTGCAAAAGCCATTAGTCAACATTTGGTCTATCGCCTTGGGAAAACGCTTGCAGAGTTGCTATTCCGACCTGCCCGTCAAGACACCGAAATTCGAGTTTATCCCGACTTACGATGTGGATGCCGCATGGGCGTACAAGCATAAAGGCTTTTATAGGACATTGGGCGGCTTTATTAAGGATTTGTCGGCCGGAGACCGAAATCAATTCAAGGAACGCTATGAGGTGTTGCGAGGCAAACGCAAAGACCCCTTCGATTCCTTCGATTTCCAGTTCGAGTTGCAGAAAGAGTTCAAACTCAAGCCGATATATTTTATCCTTTGTGGTGAATACGACACCAACGACAAGAATATTTCACTCCGCAAAGAAGCTTTTCGCAATCTGATTAAGCATTTGGGCGACTATGCCGACGTAGGCATACATCCGTCGTTTTCGTCTTATCTTGACACCGCAAAGCTACAGCATGAAATAGAGAGCCTTTCTGAGGTTCTGCATCGTCCGCTGACCAAGAGCCGCCAGCATTTCTTGAGGATGAACCTGCCACGCAGTTACCAGAAACTCATNNAAGAGACAGCGACTATACCATGGGCTTTGCCTCGCAGGCGGGGTTCCGTGCAGGCATCGCCAGCACTTTCCGCTTCTATGACCTCGAAAACGACATGGTTACCAACCTGCGTGTGCATCCTTTCGCCTTGATGGACGGCACCATGCGCGACTACCTCAACCTTGATGTGGAGGCCTCTCTCGCACTGGCTAAACACCTCGTCGACGAAGTGAAGACTGTGGGCGGAACGTTCATCTATCTCACACACAACGAAACCCTTGGCGGCGAAAAACGCTGGGTGGGTTGGCCCGAAATGTACCGACAACTTTTAGAATATATCACGCAATGATCCAATACCTTCACCATAACGAAATCGACCTGAAAAAATGGGATGCCACTATTGCCGAATGTGGCAACATTTACGCCTTATCGTGGTATCTCGACATCGTTCATCCTGGTTGGGAGGCCTTGATGGAAGACGACTATCATACTGTAATGCCACTGACGGGCGGAAAGAAATTCGGTGTTAACTATCTTTTTCAGCCATATTTCGTGCAACAGCTGGGCGTGTTTTCCAAGTCACCTATGACGACTGAAAAGTTAGATTCTTTTTTGAAAGCCATCCCGGAAAAATACCGTTTTGCGGAGATTCGTTTGAATGAAAGTAATACTTTAGATAAAAATATTGAAGGATTTGACTATCATAGAAATGTATTACTTGATTTAAACCAAGATCACGAGTCCATTCGCTCCAATTACCATACCAATACGAAGCGTAATTTGGCCAAGGCCGAGAACAATAATTTACAGATCGTTGATACGGTCATTCCTTACCATGTGGTGGCGCTTTTCACCGACAACCGTGGGGCTTTGTTGGACAAATGGGGCGATGCCGAATATGGCCGACTGACCACATTGGCAAAAGTTGCTGTCAATCGAAAGGCTGCCTTCATTTTGGGTGTGACGGAGAAAGGGGTGGGGCAGTTGCTTTGTGCGGCCATCTTCATGAAGACCGACCATCGCATCACCTTCCTGTTTTCGGGCCTCACCGAGGAAGGCAAGCAACGCCAAGCCATGACCTACCTCCTTGACCAAGTGATACAACGTTATGCCAACCAGCCAATTACCTTCGACTTTGAAGGTTCCGACGACGAGAATCTGGCTCGGTTCTATCTTGGTTTTGGAGGTGAGGAGGTGCAATATCCCGGCTACTCGTTCAACCGCCTTTCACCCATTGGCAAGACCTTGTTGAAGCTATGGAAGCAAAAGAAATTGAAATAAATTTTGCACCGTATTTAAAAAAGGTTTATTTTTGTCCCCTATAGGAAAAACGCCAACACGATGATTGAGATTCACAATTTAGAGAAAACCGACAGCGTCTTCAACCAATACATGGCTGAACTGCGCGACGCCGTCATTCAGCAAGACCGCATGCGCTTTCGCCGCAACCTCGAACGTATCGGTCAAATTATGGCCTACGAAATCAGCAAGTCTTTTGAGTATGACGACGAAGAGGTGGCTACGCCATTGGGTGTCAAGGAGATACGGACAATGCACGAGCAACCTGTCATCGCCACCATTTTGCGTGCAGGTCTGCCTTTCCATAACGGAATGTTAAGTATGCTTGACCAAGCTGACAGCGCTTTCATTGCGGCGTATCGCAAATACGACAAGAATGAGGAGGATTCCGAGATCCGTGTAGAGTATTTCTCTTCGCCCGACCTGGAAGGCCGTATTCTGATTCTTTGCGACCCGTTGCTGGCGACTGGCGAATCCATTGTGAAGACCCTCAAAGGCTTGATGGACGAGATGACGCCTAAAGAGGTTCATATCGCTGTGGCCGTGGCCAGCCAGGATGGTTTAGACTACGTGAAACGTACCATGTCGCGTCTTCCTGTGACCATCTGGGTGGGCAGTATCGATGAGGAACTGACGGCGCGTGCCTACGTTGTCCCTGGCATTGGTGATGTGGGTGATCTGGCATACGGCGAGAAACGATAAATTAAAAACTAGGTTTGTGACGCGAGATGGTCTCGTGTTGTGCCGTGATGTTGAATAAAAACAAACAATAAAATAAATTATGGCAGAAGAAAAGAAAAAACGTGATGGCTTTGGCTCAAAGCTAGGCATCATTGCAGCCGCAGCAGGTTCGGCCATCGGTTTGGGGAATATTTACCGCTTCCCATGTGAGGTGGGCGAGAACGGCGGTGCAGCATTCCTGTTGATATATTTGGCTCTCGTCGTTTTATTAGGCATTCCCGTGATGCTCTCTGAATTGGTCATCGGTCGTCGCGCACAGAGCAACGCAGTTGGATCTTTCAGGAAGTTGGCACCTAAGTCAAAGTGGCCTTTGGTCGGTTATCTGGGTGTGTTGAGCGGTCTTTTCATCTTTGCGTTCTATTCCACGGTGGCAGGCTGGACCTTGGAATATGTCGTCAAGGCTGTAGGCAATTCGTTCCACGGCAAGGATTTGGCGGCTATAGAGCAGGACTTTAGTGACTTCCATAGTTCGGGATGGCGAAACATCGTCTGGCAAACCGCGTTCATCTTATTGACAGGCTTTGTGGTATACAAAGGCGTACAAAACGGCATCGAGAAATATTCTAAGATTCTTATGCCCATGCTATTAGTTATCTTGATTATTTTGGGCATCCGCTCCGTAACCATGCCAGGTGCCGTGAAAGGTTTGACTTTCCTTTTCAAGCCTGATTTTTCCAAGATTACGGGTAAAGTGCTTATCGAAGCTATGGGTCAGAGTTTCTTCTCCCTGAGTCTCGGCATGGGTGTGCTCATCACATACGGTTCATACGTGAAGAAAAGCGACAACTTGACTTCTACCGCCTTCTCTGTGGTGGTTGCAGATACCTTGGTTGCTATTTTGGCGGGTCTTGTCATCTTCCCAGCGGCATTCTCGTTCGGCATTCGTCCTACTGCTGGTATGGGATTGGTGTTCAATACGATACCGATGATTTTCAACCAGATGGCAGGAGGCTATTTCTTCTGTATCATCTTCTTTGTGTTGTTGGCCATTGCCGCATTGACCTCAACGATTTCTCTGCTCGAGGTTATGGTGGCTTACCTTACCGATGAGTTACATTTAAAACGCACGAAGGCAACAATCATCGCTTGTGCTGCCTCGTTGGTACTTGGATGCTTTGCGTCGTTGAGTTTGATGCAAAATACACCTTTGGCCATCGGCGGCAAGACCGTCTTCGACCTTCTTGACTTCCTCTCGTCCGAAATCATGCTGCCTCTTGGTGGTTTGTTTATCGTCATCTTCGTGGGCTGGAAATTTGGTAAGGCGAATTTCATGGATGAAATCAGCAACGGAGGCACTGTCAAAGCTTCACTGAAGAAGATATTCTTCTTTATCATCCGTTACGTGGCCCCTATCGCCATCGCCATTGTGTTTGTGAGTGGATTGATGCACTAACGTATGGAATCTTTGCGCAAATGGTTTTCCTTTAGCAAAGGCGAGCGTGTTGCCATCATCGCCATTTTGGCGACTATTCTTGTTTTGATATTGATGTGCTTGTTTCGCCCTTCTCGTAAGTCGCTGAGCGATGCATCCTTGCACAATCTCGATTCCTTGTTGGCCTTGCGGCAAAACGCCATCGAAGCTCAAAAGCAGCAAGCCACCGAAAACACGCAAGAAACGCGCGAGTTGCATCCATTTCCTTTCAATCCCAATGCGATGACGGAGGAGGAATGGCAACAAATCGGCTTGACCGACCGCCAAATCCGTAACATCATGAATTACCAGGCGAAAGGCGGTCGATTCTATACCAAAAGCGATTTCGGAAGGCTGTATGCCATCAGTGAGGAAGAGTTTGCGCAGCTGGAGCCATACATCGTACTGCCAGAGGTATCGCGCAGCAGAAACACTAAAACCGTTGCGCAAAGCGGCGTTTCAACGAGTTCAACGACTACCAAACCAGAAAAGAAAGCCATTCCCATGGTCGACTTGAACGCGGCGGACTCGGCCCTTTTGGTGGAATTGCCGCAGATTGGCGGTTACACGGCCATGCGTATTATCGCCTTCCGCGAGAAACTAGGCGGTTTTGTCGACAAGGAACAACTGCGTGATGTGAAAGGCATGGACACGGCGCGATTCAACACGATACAACCCTATATATTAATAGGTGAGGTTGAGCTGAGGAAAATCGATGTCAACCGCGACGATTTCAAGACCTTGGTGGGTCATCCTTACCTCAGCTACGAACAGGTAAAGCGCATCTTCAAGCAGCGTGAGGGCAGGGGAATGATTAAGAATTGGGCGCAATTGGAGGGATTGCTCAAAGAGGAAGGTGAAATCCATCCGCTGCTGGAGTATTATGTGAAGTTCTGATTTTTTTCCTATTTTTGCGCCTGATTAATGAAGACGCTTCCCGATATGCGCAAAATATATCTCATCCTCATCCTGTTGGTATTGGCACTCCCCTCAAAGGCCGCCTATCTCCTTGTCCCGATGGACAATACCCAGACGAACCATCTGAAAGCCTATGGTGTGGCCTATTGGGTGCTGCAACGCGAGGTGGAAATCAGCTGGCTGCTGAACTATAGGGGAGGGAGCTACCTGATTCCTTACCACGAGATGTTTGAGCGCGAGTGCAAAATGCGCAATGTTTCTTACAACATTATTGCCGACGCGCAAGCCGATGCGCTTTTGGCCGAAATCGCGGATCCGGGTGTCAACATGGACGAGATGAAGCTGCAAAAGGTGCCCCGCATCGCTGTGTATGCTCCAAAAAACAACCTGCCTTGGGACGATGCCGTCACCCTAGTGCTCACCTACGCCGAAATCCCATACGACGTGGTCTACGACGACGAGGTGCTGCAAGGTGTGTTGCCCACTTACGACTGGCTCCACTTGCACCACGAGGATTTCACAGGACAATATGGCAAGTTTTGGGCTCGCTACCGCAACTATCCTTGGTATCAGGAGGATGTGCGGGCACAAGAAGCCACGGCCCAGCGTTGGGGTTTCACCAAGGTCTCGCAGCTGAAACTGGCGGTGGCGAAGAAAATCCGTGAGTTTGTGGCAGGTGGCGGCTATATGTTTGCCATGTGTTCCGCTCCCGACAGTTTCGACATCGCTTTAGCTGCCGATGGCTTGGATATCTGCGACTATATGTTTGACGGCGATCCCATCCGCAACGGCGACCCGCAACGCCTTAACTACGACAACTGTTTTGCATTTACAGACTTTACGGTTTCCGTCAACCCGCAGGAATATGAGGTTTCCAATATCGACGTCACTCAATCTCGTCTGCGCATGGTAAAAGAACAAAACGACTATTTCCTGCTCTTCGACTTCTCAGCCAAGTGGGATCCCGTCCCGACCATGCTGACCCAGTGTCACGAGCGCCTAATCAAAGGCTTCATGGGACAGACCACGGCCTTCAACAAGGCATACGTGAAACCTTCGGTGGTCGTGTTGGGCGACAACGGAGCTTTGAACGAAGACCGTTACATCCATGGCAATTTCGGCAACGGCTTTTGGACTTTCCTGGGCGGCCACGACCCAGAGGACTACCAACACCTCGTCGGCGACCCGCCCACCGAGCTTGACATGCACACCAATTCGCCCGGCTATCGCCTTATTTTGAACAACATTTTGTTCCCCGCGGCAAAAAAGAAGGAACAAAAAACATAAAAACAGAAAAAAATCTATCTTTGCACCCTTCAATCGAACATTATCAATAATTGCAATTATTAAATCCTATGAAAAAAACTTTACTAATGATGACGTTGGCGCTGTGTATCGGCCAACTCATTGCTTCGCCCATCGACGTGAATCGTGCACAGCGTCTGGGCCAAAAGTACCTGCAAAACAACTATGCCAAACAAGTCGGCACATTGAGCCATGCCTACACTGAAATGACGGAAAGCGGTCAGCCTGCAGTTTATGTCTTCAATGCTGACAATGCTTTTGTCATTGTTTCGGCTGACGATGCAGCTCTGCCTATCCTTGGCTCATCGGATGAACACTGCTTCAATGCCAACGATCTGCCTGATGGTTTGGCATACATGCTGCGTCATTATGCGCGTCAAATCCAATATGCCATTGAGAACAATTTGGAAGCGGATGCCGAAACCGCTGAACAATGGGCAAGAGTTGAGAGAGAAGGTTTGCTGAAAGGTGGCCGTAGTGTTGCCGCTGTTCCGCCTTTGTTTAACCTCCAATGGGACCAAGACTGCTATTACAACAATCTTTGCCCTACCGCAAATAACTATTGGGCATGCAACCATGTCTATGCCGGCTGCGTGGCTGATGCCATGGCGATGGTGATGAAGTATTGGAACTGGCCTGACCATGGTGTCGGTTCGCATTCTTACACGCCTTCGGGCTATCCTCAACAGAATGCGGATTACGAAAACACCTATTATGATTGGCCAAACATGCCTGTTAGGTTGACTGCTAGTTCGACAGCCGCCCAGGTAGATGCCGTCGCCCGTTTGATGTGGCATTGCGGCGTTTCCGTGAACATGGCCTACGGTGTCGATGGCAGTGGTGCCTCATCATACAATGTGCCTGACGCCTTGAAACAGTATTTCCGTTATTCAAATACTGTCAACATCAAGTACCGTGAGGACTTCACGAAGACCCAATGGGAAGACATGTTGATCAGAAGCTTCGACAGGGGTATCCCTTGCTATTACTCGGGTGCTGAGGGCCAATCAGGCCATGCGTTCGTGTGTATAGGATACAACAACAACCGTCAGTTCTACTTCAATTGGGGTTGGTCTAATTCGTACAACAACTATTATGCAATCGATGCCTTGAACACAGGAAATGGCACCTTCAACGATAACCAAGCGGCCATTTTCGATTTTATCCCCGACTACGTCTACAATGCCTTTATTCCTGCTGCTACTGATTTGGGAATCACAGTTCTTAATGCCCATTCTAAAACGGGATTGGTTTCGTGGACCAATCCCACCACCAATATGGGAGGAGAGACTATTGAAAACATTGGGAAGGTGGTCCTCATGCGTGATGGCGTTGAGATTTTCTCGCAAACGAATGTCACCCCGGGTCAAACCATGACTGTTGAAGACCATGTGGCTGATTTTGACCGCTATGACTACGCGGTTTACTATGAGTCCAACAACATCAGAGGTCCATACGCTGAAACCTATTACGTTTACGGCCCGACTTGCACGTGGAAGGTTATTGGTCAGACGACCAACTTCCAAGGCTGGAATGGTGGAAAAGTCCAAGTGGTGAATTCGCATGGCTCTGTTTGCGCTGAGTTTACGATGACCAATTCGACGCCCACCAACGCGGCCGTTCGCGTGCCAGAAGGTGATATTACTTTCCGATGGGTGGCTCCTTCTTCGACTGTCAACAGCATTACAATCAACATCAAGAATTCGAATAATACCTCTGTTTACACCTATACAGGCAACTCGAACAATATTCCCGCGACATTGTTCACTGGCATCAACGACTGCGACGGTTGCCAACCTCCCACCGACCTGAACGGTGAATACCAATGGTCCGGCGATGCCTTCGGCACCTTGCTCACTTGGAGCTATGATGCTGACCCGCAATCGTTCAAAGTCTACCGCAGCGAGGATGGCCAAGACTATGCCTTGATTGCCACAGTCGACAAGACCCTCCGCGAATATTTCGATGAGGCTGGTGCTGGTGAGTATTATTACAAAGTGACTGCCTTCCGTTCCTACTGTGAATCAACGCCCGCATGGGCCAACGAAAACGAAGACTATGTTTATGTCTCTGTTACCTCGGTGAACGAAGATAGTGACGAAGGCTGCAAGGTGTATCCCAATCCTGCTAACTCCATGATCTGCGTTGAAGTCGAATGCATGGAGCAGGTGACTATTTACAACGTGATGGGACAAGTGGTCTATCAGCAGCATTGCAGCGAAGATGGCGTGGTTATCGGCATTTCCGATTTGGTCTCCGGCATCTACACCATGAGTGTAAAGACTGCTCAGGGCACCATGACCAAGCGCTTCTCTGTCATCCATTGATGATTTCGCAAAATTGTCATGAAAATGAAAAGGAAACACGCCGTGTTTCCTTTTTTTTTATCTTTGCGCTTCAAATTCATACAACTATGAAAAACTATATCATTACTTTGCTGACACTCGCACTGACGAGTATCGTTGTGCAGGCTCGTCCTGTCGACCAAGAAACTGTAAAACGCTTGGGACAGTCATTTGTGACTTCCAAATTTGAGCCAACTCGACAAAGTTCCGATTTAAACCTCGTGTATACAGCCTACTCTGAAAGGGGAGAGGCTTGCTATTACATTTACAATGTGGGCAACACGGGCTTCATCATCATGGCTGCCGACGACCATTATCGTCCTATCATCGGCTATTCGGATAAAGGAAACTTCGACATCAACAATATGGCTCCCGCTCTGGCTGATTATTTTGAGTCCGTCCGCCATAGCGTGATGGAGGCAGCTCAGGCTCCTTCGGCACCAGTTTTGGTGGCTGCCGACTGGGATATGCTTGAGAAGAACGGTTGTCTCGTGTCGCGTCACGGTGGCAGAGAGGATGAATACCTTGTACAAACCACCTGGAATCAGAATTATCCTTACAACTATTATTGCCCCGTTGGTGATGGCAGCGGTCCTGGCGGCCACTGCTATGCAGGCTGTGTGGCTACTGCCGCCGCCCAGTTGATGAGGTATTGGAACCATCCGTTGCAAGGTCAAGGGAGTCATACCTATATACCTGAGGATCATCCGGAATATGGTTCTTTGACTGTCAATTTTGGTGCGGCCACATACGATTGGGACAATATGCCTTATTCCATTTCGGCGAACTCTCCGATAGAACAGATTGAGGCTGTGGCTCAATTGATTTATCATGCTGGTGTTAGTGTTGACATGAACTACCGCCCCACCAGTAGCGGAGCATATACCACTCGTCTTTGCGAAGTGATGCCGCTTCATTTCTATTATACGGAGAGAATGGTTAATTTGCCTCGTGAGGATTATACCCATGAGGAGTATATGCAGTTGATTATTGATGCCGTTGATATGAATTGGCCTATGGTGCATCGCGGTGGCGGCCATGCATACGTGCTTGACGGCTATAACGACAATGATATGGTGCACTTCAACTGGGGCTGGAGTGGCAGCAATGACGGCTTTTTCAATGTCGATGATCACAACTATGCTGATGGAGAAAGCGCCATATACAATTATGTGCCTGCCGAGGTTTATTCCGCCACGCCTAACAAGCCTACTGACCTGACCGCTGTAGCTTCGGAAGAAGGTTTGCTGGCAGTCACCCTTTCATGGACCAACCCTATGCTTACCATGGATGACCAGCCTTTGACCGCTATCGACCAAATTGTGGTGGAACGCAATGGCCAGATTGTGTATGTGGAAGACAATGTGGTTCCTGGTTCGGTGATGAGCATCGTGGACGAAACCGTTCCTTACATTGACGCTTTCGATTATGCGGTTTACGCTGTCACAGAAGGCCGTCATGGAGCTTTGGCGCGTGTCGGTAATGTGTTTGTCGGCCCCACATGTAATTGGAAAATTATAGGTCAGTCCAACAATTTTCAAGGCTGGAAAGGTGGCTATGTATCGCTCTATAGCGCAACGGGAAAGGAAATCCAGACGTTCACCCTCTCCAATTCTACTCCTGTTACTGTCAACATTCCCGTCCCTGTAGGTAGGGGAAGTTTCGGCTGGAGCGCTCCTGTGGGCACTATAAATAATATGTCATTGATTATCAGGGATTCGGAAAACAATGCCGTTTTTACCTATCAAGGCAACTCATCGGGCTTGACGGAAGGCACTATTCATGCATTCAACAACGGTTGCGGCGAAGAGAATCCCACACAGGCACCATACGGTTTGAGCGCTGAGATGGAGGATGACAACGCTGTCCTTGCATGGGAGTCCGATTCCGACCCAATGCATGGTTTTATCATCTATCGTGACGAGTTTATTTATACTATGGTGTCGGATGGTACTGCCCGTACATTCACGGACATGGGCATTGATGTGGGGCATTGCTACACCGTCTCTGCTCTTGATGCGGGTGGCGAATCGCCGAATTCCAATGAAACTTGCGCTTCTGCGGGCAATTGCATGGGTGCCTCCAACTTCGATTTCGACTACGTTGGACAAAACTACCGAATCAAGCTGAAGTGGGATAGGCCCGAAATCAGCGATGGACTTACAGGTTACTACTTGTATCGCAGGCAAGGGGATAATGGCGATTATGTAAAGATCAAGCTACTTGGCGCTTCGGCGACTTCATACACGGATAACACGGCCAATGAAGAAGGGGTTTATTACTATAGGCTTTACGCCTACTATCGTGACATTGATTGCATGTCAGCTCCAGCCACGTCAAAGGACGACCCAAGCCAATTCTTCCTGAGAGTATATTACTCAACGGATAATGTTGCGGAGCAAGAAATGGCCTCCGTTAATGTCTTCCCCAATCCTGCCGACCAAAGCCTTAATGTTGAAGCGGAAGGCATGACTAATGTGGCGGTTTACAACATGCTCGGCCAACAGGTCTTTGTATCCGAATGGAACGGTAATGAATTGAATGTCAATGTCTCTAGTTGGAGCGAAGGCATATATTTGATGAAGGTGCAAACGAAGGAGGGTGTCTTGTCGCGTCGTTTCAGCATCGTTCATTAATGAAGTTTTTCGACAATATGCCACTTTGATTGGTGGCATTTTGAAAAAAATGTCTATATTTGTCGCCTTAATTCAGAATCTAAACTAATAACTACAACAATGAAAAAGTATTTCTTGAGTATTCTCGCCTTGGCACTGGGCATCGGAATGGCGCAAGCCGGTCCGGTCAGCGTGAGCCAAGCCAAGTATGTCGGACAACAGTTTGTCCAGGCCAATTTTGAAGAAACTAGACAAAGTGCGGAACTCACCATTATCTATACGGGCACTTCCACGAGAGGTGAGGTCGGCTACTATGTGTTCAATGTTGGCAGCGATGGTTATGTCATTGTTTCTGCCGATGACAATTTCCGTCCTCTCATTGCCTATTCACAAGATGGCAACTACGACCTTAACAATCCTATTAGCAATGCCTATCTGAAATCCATTGCTGACGCTAGAAGCAGCGTCAAATCAAATGTCATTGATCCATTGGTGTCAATTGAATGGGAAAGTGTGAGAAACACTGGTAGACTTATTTCGCGCAATGGCGGAAGAGGCGTTCCTTATTTGGTTCAAACCAGGTGGAATCAAAATCCCGCTCCTTATAACAGCATGTGCCCTGCTGACAACCAGAGTCCCAACGCCGGTTATCATGCTTACGTGGGTTGCGTGGCAACGGCAATGGCTCAGCTTATGAAGTATTGGAACTATCCTGCTCAAGGTCAAGGAAACCATTCGTACATCCATCCAAAATATGGTATGATTACTGCCAATTTCGGTAACACGACATACGATTGGGACAACATGTTGAATGCGTATTCTCCCGGTAACTATACTACGGAACAAGGCAATGCAGTCGCAGAGATTAGCTATCATTGTGGTGTTTCTGTTGACATGGATTATGGTGGTGATGTTGAAGAAGGTAGTGGTAGTAATTTGAATAGAGTCCCCGATGCCATCAAAAACTATTTTCGCTATTCGACTGCTGCTTATGTGGTCACAAAACCATCAAATCTGACTACGTGGCAGGATCTTCTGAAAGAGTCGTTTGACATGGGTTGGCCGGTTGCCTATTCTGGTACTGAGCCAGGTGCTGGTTATGGCCATGCCTTCATTTGCGATGGCTATGATGACTACGATATGTTCCACTTCAATTGGGGATGGGGTGGCTCCAATGATAACTATTATCTTATCGAAAGTATTGACTACACGCAAGATGCAAAGGCAGTGTTTAATTTTGTCCCTGCTGATGTTTACGACAACACTGCTCAGGCTCCTATCAACTTCACCGTGACGCCCGCTCCCAACAACGAACTTGCTGCCACGCTGAGTTGGAGAAATCCCTCCAAGAATCTGAGCAATGCCACTCTTACTTCTATTGACCAAATCATCATTACCCGTAATGGCGAAGTGATTTACACGGCAGATAACGTCACTCCAGGTGCTGACATGACTACCGTTGACAATACCGTTCCGCGTTACGATGCATTCAACTATTGCGTTTATGCCATTGTGAATGGTGCCCATGGTAAGATTGCCTACAAGAACAAAGTTTGTTTTGGCCCCACTTGCAACTGGACACTCAACATCACTCAAGCTGCCATGAACGGTTTCCGTGGTGGTGCGATCCATATCTTCAATTCTTGTGGCACTGAATTTTCATCCGTGACGACCAACTCTTCTGGTGTTCAGTCAATTCCGATTGACATGCCTCTGGGCAATATCGCTTTGAGTTGGACAGCTCCCACCTCAGGCTCGGCCTTCAACATGGGCTTTACCGTTAAAGATTCCGAGAACCAAGTGGTTTTCTCCTTTAGTGGTAGCTCAAACGATATGCCTGTGGGTATTTTCCATCAGGGCAACAACAGATGTGGCGGCGAGGCTCCCGAGGGTGTCGCTACCAACTGCGTCGCTCTTGTTGACGAGGAGAACCCCAATACCATCCATGTGTCGTGGGATCCCATCGAAGGAGTCAGTGGCTACGGCTATGCCGTCTATAGAGACGGAATGATGTATCGCTTGGTGCCTGAAGGAACATCTTTCGTGGACGAGAATGTGCCTCAGGGTGGTCACTGCTACTATGTCGGCTATCTGGGCGACGGTGGTGAAAACGGCCTCTATTCCAACGAGTCGTGTGCTACGGCAGGTTCTGACTGTTTGGCCGCAACCGACATGGACTATGAATACACGGGCAGTGCCTATAAGATCAAGGTGAAATGGGAGAAGCCGGTGCCTGCAACGGGCTTGTCAGGCTATTATCTGTTTAGAAGAATTGGCGAGGAAGGCGAATATACAAGGGTCAAGGTGCTCGGTGCCAGTGCTACTAGCTATACCGACAATTCCGCCACCCAAGATGGTGTATATTATTATTATAAGCTTTACACTGTCTACAACTCCATCGACTGCACCTCGGCTCCTGCCAACTGGATTGGTGACCCGAACCAGTTCTATCTCAGAGTCCTGTATTCCACCGATGGCATCGACGAAATGGAAGCCAATGATGTGGCTCTGTTCCCGAATCCTACCACAGACCGCTTCACCGTGGAAGCCGAAGGCCTGAGCCATGTAACGGTCTTCAATACTCTTGGTCAGAAGGTTTATGACATGGATTGCCACAGCGAATCCGTTGACATCAACCTCAACAATGTTGAGACGGGTGTCTACATGGTGCGCATCGTTACCGCCAAAGGCATTGCTACGAAGCGTGTCACCATCATCAAATAAGGATATTGGTGATTGTAACAAAAACGGTTGCCTCCGTAAGGAGGCAACCGTTTTTCATTTGTATGTGTAAAGATTATTGTTTATTCGCGCGTTCCCACACCTCGAAACGATAGGAATAATCCACCTGTGGGTCATCGTCAATCACCTCAAGGTCAACGAGACTCCATTCCTCAAAGTTGACGTATGGGAAATAGGTGTCGGCCTCGAATTCCTTGTCGAGACGGGTCAAATAGAGACGGTTGGCCTTGGGCAGGAACTGCTCGTAGATGCTGCCGCCGCCCATGATGAAGACCTCTTCTTCGTTTTGGACCATTTCGAGGGCTTGTGGGATGGAGAGGGCCAGCTCATAGCCTTCGGGAGCCTTGTCCAAACGGTCAGAGATGACGATGTTGCGGCGGTTAGGCAAAGCCTTTTGTCCAGGCAGGGAGAGCCAAGTGTTGTGTCCCATGATGACGCAGTGCCCTGAGGTCACCTTCTTGAAGTGTTTCAGGTCGTTGCTGTTGTGCCAGATGAGTTGGTTGTTGATGCCGATGGCGCGGTTGGCGGCCATGGCGACGATGATGGATATTGTCATTTTTGTTGTCCTTTCGTAGGGGCGGACCCGTGTGTCCGCCCTGATTTATGGTTTGTCTATCATATTATTGGGCAGACACATGGGTCTGCCCCTACATTTATACCGATACCTCGCCCTTGATGGCAGGCCACGGATCGTAATTTTCTAATGTGAAATCATCAAATTTGAAGCCAAAAATGTCTTTGACCTCGGGATTTATTTTCATCGTAGGCAAAGGCCTTGGCGCGCGTTGTAATTGCGTCTTTACCTGTTCAATGAGGTTGTTGTAGATGTGCACATCGCCGAAGGTGTGGACAAATTCACCAGGCTGCAAACCGCACACCTGTGCCATCATCATAGTGAGGAGGGCGTAGGAGGCGATGTTGAACGGCACGCCGAGAAACACATCCGCGCTGCGTTGGTAGAGCTGGCACGACAGTTTGCCGTCGGCCACATAGAACTGGAAGAAGGCGTGGCAGGGTGGAAGTGCCGCCTTGCCTGCCGCCACGTTGGCGGCGAAGTCTTTTTCATGCTCATCGGGCAAGACGCTGGGATTCCAAGCCGTGACGATATGTCGGCGGCTGTTCGGGTTCTCCTTGATGCTCTTTACCACCTCGGCGATTTGGTCGATGCCTTCGTTGTTCCAATTGCGCCACTGTGCACCGTAGACAGGACCGAGGTCGCCGTTCGGGTCGGCCCATTCGTCCCAGATGCTGACCTTGTTGTCGTGCAGGTATTTGATGTTGGTGTCGCCGCTCAGCAGCCACAACAATTCATGGATGATGCTCTTCAGGTGCACCTTCTTTGTCGTGACCAAAGGAAATCCTTCCGAAAGGTCGAATCGCATCTGATAGCCGAACACACTGATGGTGCCGGTACCCGTGCGGTCGCCTTTCTGATGGCCGTGGTCGAGGATATGTTGGAGCAGGTCTAGGTATTGCTTCATGGGAATGCGGAATGATGAATGCGGAATTAGTTTTGCTCGGGAGTGTGTTTATATTTGAACAGGATAGCAAACAGGATGCCCACCACCAAAGCGAAGGCTGCGAACACATACCAGGCCGTTGTCCAGCCAGCCATGACATCGAAGTTTGGGTCGGCAGCAGCGGGGTTGAACACGAAGTGGTTCACCACGGCTTGTGCACAAAGTGAACCGATGGTGGCACCAAAGCCGTTGGTCATCATCATGAACACGCCTTGCGCGCTTGAACGGATGTTGACGTGTGTGTTTTGGTCGACGAAGAGCGAGCCGCTGATGTTGAAGAAGTCAAAGGCTACGCCGTAAACAATCATGGAGAGGATCAACAGCACGAGGCCGAAACCTGTGGGGCTGCCTGCGCCGAGGAAGAAGAAACGCAAAGCCCATGCGACGAAGGCGATGAGCATCACCTTCTTGATGCCGAATTTCTTCAAGAAGAAAGGAATGAGCAGGATGCACAGCGTCTCCGAAACCTGCGAGATGGACGACAGGAACACATTGTTTTTCACCGCGAAAGCGTTGGCATATTGTGGGTCGTTACCGAATGCGTCAAGATAGGGCGTAGCAAAGCCGTTGGTCACCTGCAGGCACATGCCCAAAAGGAAGGAGAAGATGAAGAACACGCACATTTTAGTATCCTTGAACAGCGTGAAAGCACGCAGCCCGAGAGAGTCCACAAACGACTTGCTCTCTATGTTCTTGTTGACGGGGCAATCCGGCAGGGTGAAGGAATAAATGGCCAAAATGATGCCCCATGCGGCAGAAACGAATAGTTGTTGGTAACCATCTTTAAATCCGGTGAAGTTGACAATCCACATGGAGAGGATGAAACCAATGGTGCCGAACACGCGGATAGGAGGGAAGGCCTTCACGGTGTCAAGCCCGGCTTGGTTCAAGGCGTTGTATGACACGGAGTTACCCAAAGCGATGGTCGGCATGAAGAAGGCCACGCTGATGGCATAGAACGGGAACAGTTGCCCGAAAGTGACCTCAACACCGTATTTCATGCCCATATAACCCGCCAAGGCCATGAAGACGGCGGCGAGGAAATGGCAGATGCCCAACAGTTTCTGGGCGGGAATCCAGCGGTCTGCCACGATGCCCATCAAAGCAGGCATGAAGAGGGACACGATACCTTGGATGGCAAAAAACCTTCCAATGTGGGCACCCATGCCGATGCGGCCCAGGTAAATGCCCAATGAACAAAGATAAGCTCCCCACACCGCGAAGATGAGGAAGTTCATCACGATTAAACGAAACTTGATTGATTTCATGTCTATAGATTTAATGATTTAATATTCAATGATTTGTTTGGCTTTTAGCTTTTAGCTCGGCAGCCATTAAGCTAATAGCTAACGGCTAATGGCTAACAGCTTCAATGTCAACTTCTAACTCCTAACTCAAAAACTCCTAACTCTAAACTATCAACTCTAAACTCTCCCATTGATTTCATCCCTAATCTTCGCCGCCTTTTCGTAGTCTTCGTTGTCGATGGCTTCTTGAAGCAGCTCTTCCAGCTCTTCCATGTTGAGCATGTTCAGGCTTGTGGATGCGTCTACCTTATTAATATGGCTTCCTCCGTCATTGGCAGTGGGCTTCTCCATGTCTTCCATGATGATGCCGGCTTCTTCCATGACAGCCTCGTATGCGTAAATTTCACAGCCTGCACGCACAGCGATGGCGATGGCATCGGAGGGGCGTGCGTCAACCATCGTGAGGTCGTCGCCTTGCTTGCAAACCAGCATGGCATAATACACGCCGTCGCGGAAACGGTTAATCACCACTTCCATGACCTCGACACCGAACTCCTTGGCAAACCTCAAGAAGAGGTCGTGCGTGTGGGGCCTGCCGTTGCGGTGTTTCTCAATGCCTACGGCGATCGACTCGGCCTCGGCGCTACCTATGACGATGGGCAGACGACGCTGTGAGAGCTTGTCGCCCAAGATCAAGACGTATGCTCCTGTCGAGGATTCGCTGTAAGTCAGACCTACAATTTCCAAATTGACTTTGTTCATAGC